>Ga0116164_10000387_pt1 | contig 39231 bp, 26 predicted proteins | sample AD_UKC109_MetaG_FD_89888 | JGI IMG/M metagenome (GOLD analysis project Ga0116164, IMG submission 89888) | Active sludge microbial communities of municipal wastewater-treating anaerobic digesters from Hong Kong - AD_UKC109_MetaG | ecosystem: Engineered > Bioreactor > Anaerobic > Digestate... | reverse complement strand
TCACCTGCACGTCGCCTACAAATCGTTGCGCGACAACAGCCTGGTGTATGTCACCGACGCCTCAGGCGATTGGCAAGTCACGACGGTCGACGCGTCGGGCGACGTCGGCTCCCACGCCTCGCTCGCGCTGGACGCCGACGGCCGGCCGCGCATCGCCTACCGCGACGATGCCCACGGCATGCTGAAGGTCGCGGTTAACGCCCTCGACGGTTGGGCGATCGAAAACGTCGACAAAAGCGGCAACGTCGGCAAAGACGCGGCGCTGCTGATCGACGCCCAAAACAAAATGCACGTCGTCTATCGCGATTCGGCCGCGCCGAGCGTCAAATACGCCACCAACGAATCCGGCGCGTGGACCGTCGAAACGATCGCCGCGACGCCGGGCGACGGCGGTCAATTGTCGGCCGGCCTGCTCAGCGACGGCTCGATCGTCGCCTGCTGGTATTACGCCTACAACGAAGCGATGCGGATCGTCACCAACCAGGGCGGCGCCTGGACCTTCCTCAACAACGACGAGGAAACCGAATACGCCTACGGCGGCATTTCCAACTCGCTGGTCGTCGGTCCCAACGATTCAATCTTTATCGGTTATAGTTATTATTTTAGTGGATACGACTACGAATCGTCGGCGATGGGGGTGAAGACGATCAACCATCCGTACGTCGGCGGCGCCGAATCGTACACGCTCTATTACAGCGAACCCAACCATTCCATCCCCACGGTGGGCAACAACAACGACGTGGCGATCGATCCCGCCGGGCGCCTTCACGCCGTCTATTACTACTCCAACCCGGAATTCGGCCTGCGCCACGCCGTCTACGAAAACGGCGATTGGCAACTGGAGTTCGCCGCCACCAACAACGCCGGCGCCACCGCGCCGTCCATGGACCTCGGGCTCAACGACAGCGCCCACATCAGCTACCAGGGCGGCAACTGGGGCTATTCGAACCTGATGTACGCGACCAACCAATCCGGCGCCTGGCATCCGGTGATGCAGCGAGAGGGAGACTATGACTATTATTTACATGACATCACCTTGACGACGTACGACTCCAACACCATCGCGGTCACCCCGGCCAGCTCGACGCGGATCGCCTTCCGGTATCACTGGTATGATCGCGAAGGGAAAGACGCCGACTACATCGAACACTATATTAATCGTCTGCAGGTGGACAGCACCTGGAACGACGAGGAAGGCTGCGGCCACCCGACCATCGCCGTCAATTCCGAAGGCGGTTACCGCGTCGCCTATTATCGCAATCCGGGCAGCTACCCTCCCTGGGAGGGCGAGGATAAAGCGTCCGCCGTGCGCCTTTCCGGCGGCTATGGATCCTCCACGATCATCGCCGACGATGGTTATCGCCTGACGGCCATCGACTTCGACAGCGAGGATTTCGTCCACGTCGCCTACCAGACCTACGAAGGCCTGCTGCGCCATGTGACCGACCGTAGCGGCGAGTGGGTCAGCGAAACGATCGCCGACCTCGGCGACGCCGGCAACCGCATTTCACTGGTGGTTGACGGCGACGATCACCTGCACGTCAGCTTCGGCGGCGGGGACACCGGCGGTTCGCTGTACTACGCCACCAACGCCTCGGGAGAGTGGATCGTCGAAGAGGTCGACGCGCGCGACGACACCGGCGATTATTCGTCGCTGGCCGTGCGCGCCGACGGCACGATCCTCATCGCCTATTACGACGGCAACAACAACGGCCGGCTGCGCCTGGCGAGCGACGCCACCGGCGCCTGGACGTCGGTCGCGGTCGATCGCGGCGGCTCCTGGGTCACCCTCAAGCTGGACGAAAACGACGACGCGCACCTGGCCTATGTGTACGGCGGCGCGGTGTACCACACCCGGCTGGATCTGCCGTAAACGCCCTTGCCCTTCGCCGAGCTTGCGCTAAGATACCGGTGATTATCCCGCCCGAACATCGAGGAGGAACCGATGGCTGAAAAACCATTCGAGCCGTATGTGCCCGCATCCAAGAGCATCCCCGAGTTGACCGCACAGGCGCTGATTTTGGGCATTTTGCTGTCCTTCATCATGTGCGCGGCGAACGTGTACATCGGCCTGTACGCGGGCATGACCGTCTCGGCGGCGATCCCCGCTTCGGTTATTTCAATGGGCGTTTTGCGCGGCCTGCTCAAGCGCGGCACGATCCTGGAAAACAACATCGTGCACACCATCGCCAGTTCGGGCGAATCGCTGGCCGCCGGCATCATCTTCACCGTGCCCGCCCTGGTGCTTTCGGGCGTCTGGGAAACCTTCAACTACTGGGAAACGACGCTCATCGCCATCGCCGGCGGCGTGTTGGGCGTGATGATGATGATTCCGCTGCGCCGCGCGTTGATCATCGAGGAAAAGGAACTGCGCTACCCCGAGGGCGTGGCCTGCGCCGAGGTGCTCAAGGCCGGCGACGTGGGCGGCGCGCACCTGGGCGTGATTTTCGGCGCGCTGGGCGTGGGCGCGTTGTTCAAAGCCTTCGTCAAATTGACCGGCCTCGTCGCCGAAACGGCCGAGGGCGCATTCCGCGCGGGCCGCACCGCGCTCTACGGCGGCGTCGAGGTCAGCGCGGCGCTGCTGGGCGTGGGCTACATCATCGGGCTGGACATCTCGCTGTTGGTTTTCCTCGGCGGCGCGATCGCCTGGGCGGTCGCGATTCCCGTGCTGGTTTACACCGGCGGCGGCGTCCAGGGCAGCGCGCTGGATACCGTGTGGGACATCTGGAACAACCAGATCCGCTACCTGGGCATCGGCGCGATGGTCGTCGGCGGCATCTGGTCGATCATCAAGGTGCGCAACGGCATCAAAAAGGGGTTGCAGAGCGCCTTCGCGGGCTTCAAGAAAACCGCGGGCATCGAAAACATGCTGCGCACCGACCAGGACATTCGCGGCCGGCAATTGTTGTCGCTGGCCGGCGTGGTCGTCGCGCTGACCTTCATCGTCTACTGGCTGATGCTCAGCCAGTCGGGCGTTTCGACCAACATGGCGCTGGGCACCTCGCTGCTCTCGACGGTGCTGATGTTCATCACGGCCTTCTTTTTCGTTGCCGTCGCCAGCTACATCGCCGGGCTGGTCGGCTCGTCCAACAACCCGGTGTCGGGCATGACCATCTGCACCGTGCTGATCACCGCCGCCGTGATGCTGCTGCTGGGCTACACCGGCAACGCGGGCATTCTGGCCACCCTGGGCGTGGCGGGCGTCGTGTGCTGCGCGGCCTGCACCGCCGGCGACATCTCGCAGGACCTGAAAATCGGCTATCTGCTCGGCGGCACCCCGCGCCGGCAGCAGTGGGCCGAGGTGGTGGGCACCGTGCTGCCCGCGTTCATTATCGCCCCGACGATGGCCATGCTCGCCAAGGCCTACGGCATCGGCAAGCCGCTGGTCGAAGGGCAGGCGTTCCTCAAGGCTCCGCAGGCGATGCTGTTTTCCAAGCTGGTCAGCGCGCTGTTCGATCCGTCCAAGCACCTGCCCTGGACGCTGGTGATCGTCGGCGCGGCGCTGGGCGTCGTCATCGTGCTGCTCGACGTGTTCGTCTTCGAAAAACGCGGCGGCTCCTTCCGCCTGCACATCATGCCGCTGGCCGTGGGCATCTACCTGCCCTGGTCGACCACCGTGCCGATTCTCCTGGGCGGCCTCGCCTCGTGGTACGTCGTGCGCAAGGCACGCCGGGCCGGCGGCGACAAGGCGGCCGACGACGCCAACCAGAAAGGCATCCTCTTCGCGTCCGGCTTGGTCGCCGGCGAAGCGATCATCGGCATCATCCTCGCGCCGATCGTCATCGCCTTCTCCGTGCCGCTGCTCAAGATCCACAGCGCGCTGGGCGCGGTCGCCGCGCTGGCCGGCCTGATCGTGCTGACCGTCGCGATCGCGTTGCGTAAAAACAAGTAACCACCGGGCCCCCGCGCGCGTTTGTTCGGCGTTCGCGGGGGCTTTTTGCATCCGCGCGCCGGAAGAGTACAATCGAGGCGAACCGCGATCCGGAGACGACGCCATGAACCGCCGTGCATTTTTGTTCGTACTGCTTTCCTTGTTGACGATCCTCTGCCTCGCCGCCTGCGATGGCGACGACGATGACGACGACAACGACGATTTCACCCCCACCGATGACGACACGACCGACGACGATTCCGTCGACGATGACACGCTCGACGACGACACGTCCGACGACGACACGTCCGACGACGACACGTCCGACGACGACACGAGCGACGACGATACGCTCGACGACGACACCGGCGACGACGATACGACCGAACCCGAGACGATCAAGGCGATGTCGTTCAACCTGCGTACCGGCCTGGCCGCCGACGGCGAAAATTCCTGGGTGCACCGCAAGGGGATCGTCGCCGATTTCATCGCCCAGGAAATGCCCGACGTGATGGGCGTGCAGGAAGGATTGATTTTCCAACTCACCCACATCGAGCAAAACGTGCCCGGCTACGCGTGGGTCGGCCGTTCGCGGCGGCTGCTGCCCGACGAATACAGCGCCGTGTTTTACCGCACCGACAAATACGAGCTGATCGACCAGAGCACCTTCTGGCTCTCCGACACGCCCGAGGTCGTCGGCAGCCAATTCAGCGCCAGCCAGTTGTGCCCGCGCATCGTCACCTGGGCTGAGCTGGAGAGCCTCGCCACCGGCCGCACGTTCTTCGTGTTCAACACGCACTGGGACACCTACCACGGCGACGAGGTGCACGAGCGTTCGGCGGCGCTGATGGTCGAGCAGATCGACGAGATCGCCGGCGACGCCCCGGTGCTGGTGACCGGCGATTTCAACGAAACGGTGGACGGCAACGGGTATCGGATCCTCACCGGCGCGGCGTCGTACCAGGGCGCGAGCGGCGCGATGATCGATCCGTGGATCACCCTCGCCGTTCCCGACGAAGGCACCTTCCACAACTTCACCGGCACGCCGACCGGCTCCTCGCGCATCGACTGGGTGCTCTACACCGCCGCCCTCGCGCCCTTCGCGGCCGAGGTGTCGCACTACAACCAGGACGACCGCTATCCCTCCGACCACTTCCCGGTCTTCGCCGAATTCACTTGGGAGCAGGAGTGAGGAAGTAAAGAAAATTCCTCCCCTCGGCCGGGTGGTGCTGACACACGAGCATCGCGAAGTGTACGGGTGTTCTCGTTATTCACTGTTATGCTCACTCGTTTCGGCAAATGCGCCGATAGGCGACAAACAGCCCCGTTAGGGGCGATAGAGGGTAGCCCGGTGCGTGAGCGCCGGGCAAAAAAGCCAAAAATTTTCTATGCCCCGCCGGGGCGGCAGAGCGTCGAATATGGCCAAGGCTTCTTACCGCCCTGAAGGGCTTGGATATTTTTCGCTTCCATCCTGGGACTCACGCCCCAGGCTACAATCTTTCGCCTCTAACGAGGCTCATGAAGGAAAGCAATACACACGAAACAAACCGATATGCGTAACGATCCACCGTTACGTCCGCTCGTTTCACTCACCCGTAAAACAGCGCCACCTTGGACGACAACAAAAACAAAGCGCCGGACCGGGCCGGCGCTCGTGCGTTTTGTGATTCGTCCACGATTCTTACGGATACATATCCGGGAACAGCGGGTCCAGCAGATTGAAGATCGCCACCAGCGTGTCGCGGAAGGCCGTCGGGTCGGCATCGCGGTACGCCGCGCCGAAGTCGATGTCCAGCAACGCCCACGACGGAATCAGCGACGGCAGCCCGATCGCATGCAGAATGACGTTGAGCTCCGACAGGTTGAACGGCTGCGGATTTTCCGGGTCGGTGTCGTATTCGGTGTAGTCCAGGAAGCTGTCGGCCAGCGACTGGAAGACGTCGCGGAACTCCCAGGCCACCTGATTGTCATGCTCGTTCAACTCTTCCCAGGGCTGCAGATAAAGCGGTTCGTTTTCCTGCCACGCGCTGTCGCCGTTGAGGTCGCTGTAGCCGAAAACCTCGGCCGTCTGCGGCGTCGTCTCGGCGATGATCAACGAGTACGTCTCCGCCGCGTTCGCCCAACCCAGACCCATTTTCAGGCCCGCCGCCTTGAACAGCGCGCCGTCTTCCTTGAGGGTGAACACGTTGGGGAACGCCGGATCGTCCAGCAGCGCCAGCCCGATGTCGATAACCGCGCCGATGATCTCTTCGGTGCTGAAATCGCCCCAGTCCATATCCTTCACGTCGAAGATCACACCGATGTTGAAGTCGAGATTGAGCGCCAGCAGATGCTCGATCAGTCCGCCCAGCAGCCGCGCCATCGCCTCGGCGGCCACGGCGTCGGGCAGGTCGAAGTCACCGTGAAAGTCGGCCACTTCCTCGAAGAAGAGAATGATCGGCATGCGGTCGAGTTCAAAGATCACGTCGGGCGCTTCGGTGCGCAGCCATTCGACCTGTTCGACCAGCTCGTCGCTACGCTCGGTGACCAGCCCCTCCAGCGCCAACTGAATTACCTGGTCGATCATCCCTTGGCCGGTGTCGGGCACTCCGTCCTTTTCCGGCGGCTGAAAGCCGATGAGCATCTCGATGTAGCTGTCGATGATCGAAATGACGTCGAAGTCGTGGACGAGATCGGCCAGCGCGTTGCCGTAGTAACCGCCCTCGTGTTCCGCGTCGGCCCCTTTGGCCAGCAGGAACTGTTCACGCGCCAGATCGCCCGCGCCCAAGCGCAAGTAGGCTTTGCCCGCCTCGATGAACGGCTCGGCGGGCGACGGCGTCGTATCGTCGTCATCATCGTCGGTGTCGTCGTCGGTGGTGTCGTCGTCGGTGTCGTCGTCGCCGGTGTCGTCGTCGCCGGTGTCGTCATCGTCGGCGGCGTCATTATCGTCGTCATCGTCGTCGCAGGTGCAGCCGGCGATCATCGCCATCGCGACCAGGATAAAAAGCAAAAGGAAACTGTTCCATTTAACGGCGTTCATCATGACCCTCACAAAGATCTTTGTGAACCCAACCGAACAAGTGTAACGGATAACACCGGGGGCGGTCCAATGATTAATTCATTAGATCATCGTCAGCGGTGTCATCGTCGGTCGTGTCATCATCGGTCGTATCGTCATCGGTAGTATCGTCATCGGTCGTGTCGTCATCGGTCGTGTCGTCGTCGGTCGTGTCGTCATCGGTCGTGTCGTCGTCGGTCGTATCGTCGTCGTCGGTCTCCTCGTCGCGCACGCCCTGCAAATTCACCAACCATTGGTCTTCGTTGCCCGGAATCATCTCCCAGACGTAGGTGATTTTCTTTTCGACCGGCGCGCCTTCAATCGGCGTGGTTTCCAGCCGTAACTGGAAGGTCACGTTGGCGGTTTCCCAGGTGAACCACTCGACGTCGAACATTGCGTAGCTGCTGTCGATCGACTCCGCGCCGGCGAGTTGTTCCTCGATCAGCGCCCGATACTCGTCGCGCGTGTATTCCTTGCCGTCGGTGTCCACGATCTTCGCGGCGGCGGAATACACGCCGATCAAGGCGTCCAGATTCATCGCCTCCCAGGCGGCGCTCCACTGCTCGACGAAGGTCTCCAGGTGGCGCTGCAGGTCCAGCTTGTCCTCGCCCGTTTCCTGGGCGATGCGCCACTTGCCGTCGTCCGACCAGTTCATCACCCAGGTGATCCACGTCTTGTAGGCGTAGAAATCCTCGCCCGTGGTGCGCAGCAGATACCACGCGCGGAATTTGACGTTGGCCTTGGTCGAGGTGACCAGATAGACGTTGCGGTCGGATTCGTCGATGACCACCACTTCCATCGGCGCGAACAACTGTTCGAGATAATCGCGGTAGCCCGGCGTCTCGAACGTGCCCGCCTCGGGGATCGCGATCGTCGCATATCCGGCATACAAGGTAACCAAATGGTCAATATCCATGTCGCCGAAATACTGCACGTATTTGTCGACCATGCCCTGGGCCAAACCCAGGCGCTCCTCGTCATTGAGCTTTTCGGTGTCCTCGTCGCCGCAGGCAAGCGCCAGAACCATCGCCGCCGACAACGCTCCGCAAAGCAGCAAAAATAGAACGGCCCGCTTCGTTCGCATCGGATCCCCGCGTTATATACAGCCTTCGCGCCCCACGCGCGAAACGGCAAAGTTAACAGCTAGCTTACACCAAGGCGGGTTAAAACAAAAATCCCCCGCCGACGGGCGAGGGACTTTTCGTCTTGCGGACGAGCCGGATCCTACCAGTCTTTCTTTTCCTTGATGCGGGCGGCTTTACCGCGCAGTTCGCGCAGGTAATACAGCTTGGCCCGGCGCACGTCGCCGCGACGCATGACCTGCAGGCCCTGCAGCGCCGGCGAGTAGAGCGGAATCACGCGCTCGACGCCCACGCCGTAGCTCACCTTACGCACGGTGAAGCTGCTGCGGCTGCCCGCCTTGCGCATCGCGATGACGATGCCCTCGAACGGCTGCAGGCGCTCTTTGTCGCCTTCCTTGATCCGCAGGCTGACGCGGACGGTATCGCCAATATTGAATTCCGGCAAATCCAGCTTCGGCTGGCTCTTTTCAAAGGATGTAATCGGGTCCATTGGTACACTCCTGACCATTCATCGGAAAACAGGCGCAGTAATATCTGCAAACCCGCGCCAATTGTCAAGTCCTTTTTCAGCCCCGGCCGAAGACGCGCTCCAACCAGGCAAAAAGTCCAATGATCTCGGACGGTTGTGCCTCCAAAACCGGCGCGGCGATCAGGGCCCCGGGAGGCGGCGAAATGCCCCAGGTCAGCGTAATTTCGCCGGTTTCATCAACCAGTTTCCGCGCGATTTCACCCGGCGCGACCTGCCCCGGCCCGGCCTGCGCGGCCAGGTGTACGAAATGATTGTCTTTCCAGCGCCGGCGAGCGTTGGCCAGCGGCCCGTAAACGCGTTGCGGCGCCTGTGCTTTTCCCCGCCATTGCGCGCGTTTATCGCCATCGGTGACGCACACGGCCAGTTCGCGCAGCCCGTAGGCCGCCACCGCCTGTTGCGCCAATGCAGCCAACGCCTTGGACGGATCGACCAGGGCCAACCGCGTGCGCTCGGCCAGGACGCGCCCCAGCAGATCCGGCCGGCGTTCGCCCGTGCGCTTGGCCGCCTGTTCGGCGCGCCACTGGGCGATCCGGCGATGGTCCCCGCCCAGCAGCACCGCGGGCGTCTCCCATTCCTTGTAGGTCGCCGGGCGCGTGTATTGCGGATGCTTGAGCCCGGCGGTGAAGGTGTCGGTGTCCACCGATTCGCTGCGGCCCACCACCCCCGGCAGCTTGCGCGCGATCGCGTCGATCGCCACCAGCGCGGCGGCCTCCCCGCCGGTAAGCACGTAATCGCCGATCGACAATTCCTGATCGACCAGGTGCGCGCTCACGCGTTCGTCGACGCCCTCGTAACGCCCGCAGCAAAACACCAACGCTTTTTCCCGCGCCAGCCGCCGCGCGACGTCTTCGCTCAGCGTCTCGCCCTGCGGCGACAGCAAAATCACCCGCGCGCCCGGCAGCGCCGCCCGCGCCGCGGCGATCGCCCGGTCCCACACGTCGACCTTCATCACCATGCCCGCGCCGCCGCCGAAGGGCTCGTCGTCGACCGTCCGGTGCTTGTCGTCGGTGTAGGCACGCAGGTCGACCGCGTCGATGTGCACCAACCCCTTGCCCGCCGCCTTGCCCAGCAGCCCCTCGCCCAGGCACGAGTCGAAAAAGTTCGGAAAGATGGTCACCACGCGTATTTGCATGCCGCCAGCATGACGGAAAACGCCACGGGAAGGAAGGGGGGAAGAATTGTTCAAGAGCGACACGGCTATGTTCCTGCGGAACAAGACCATCTCCATCGGCCTGGGCAACCACGGAGGGTTGCCCCTACAAATAACGTAGAATACCCGTGTGCCATGGTTTTCGCCGCCAGGCGAAAGCTGTGCTCGTAATCATTTAAGCACGGCCATGTTCCTGCGGGACAAGACCGTGGCACCCAGTTTGTCATCTCGACCGGAGCATAGCGAAGTGGAGAGATCCCTTTGCTTTCTGTAAAAGAAAGGGATTCCTCCAATCGACATGTCTATGGCATGTCTCCGTCGGAATGACAGCAGTAAGACAGCACACCTTTGGCTATCGCCAAAAGTGTGGCACACGGAAAATCCCGTTCATGCGCGACCCTGTCGCGCCGGCCGAGGACCCACACAATGACGGAAAATCATAGGTCCAGGAATTATTCCTGGTTATTCCTGGTCCTGGTTATCCCTTGTAGACCTCATCCTGCTCGATTTTGGCGAGGGTCCAGTCGAAGTCGCCGCCGGTGATGTTCGAGCCGCAGTACGCGCACACGCCGTGCATCGACACCTTCAGCGGCGCGCCGCACGAGGGGCAGCGGTCGCCCGGCTCGTCCCATTCGCCTTGGGGCTCCTTCTTTTTGAAGCCGGCCTTGCGGATGAACGTCCAGTACTCGGAGAACTTGCGCGTCCGGTTTTTGCCGCCTTCGACGACCTTCCCCTCGCGGTCGACGGTGTAGTCGATCATCGAGGCGTACAGGCGCACGGTGATGATATCGAAGAACGGATCGCGCTCGACCTTGACCACCTCGATCTTCTGCAGGTTGATGTTCTCCAGCACGTTCGTGTAGCCGTGGTCGCGGTAGCGCTGCAGCCAGAACAGGTGCGTTTGGAAGAGGCGGTCGGTTTCGTAGGGCCGCAGTTGCTCCCATTCCTTGGCCGACCAGGCCTTTTGCAGATGCATAAACGTCGTGCCGATGCGCGCCCGGAACTGCTCCCACTTGAACTCCGGATACGCCAGCGCGAAGGCCTTGCGGTCCGCGTCCAGCGTCGGCGAATAGACGGTCGGATAATTCGTGCCCACCTCGACGCCGCCCAGCGACAGCGGTTGCAACCGGCGATCCTCGACGGTCAGTTCGTTCATCACCACCAGTTGCCAGGTGAACTCGCCGGGTTTGACCACCGTGCCGCAATAGGCGCACGCGCCGCTGGCGTCGACCTTCACCGGGCTGCCGCACGACGGGCACGACAGCGCCCGGGTGAATTCCGGCCCCTTGGAAACAACGCCCTTTTGCCGCCGGAACCGCATCTGCGTGCGCGTGTAAAACGCCTTGCTTTTCTTCTCGTCGGCCGTCAGCGTGTGCGTGTAGTTGGTTTCCAGATTGACGATCAGCTCCCATCCGCTCGCCTGCTGCATGACGTCGCCGATGGTCAGCGAGCCGACGATCACGTCGTGCACGCGCATGTCTTGCCGCCGCCATTGCTGCAGCCGCTCCATCGCCGGGGGCGACAGATAGGGCGTCAAGCTCGCCGGATCGCCGTCGGCCCCGCGCGCCTGATGGTAGCGGGCGTAGATCATCTGCACGAAATCCAGAAACAGCATCTCGGAGAAATTCGGATCGTCGCGGCGCAGCTCGGCCAGCGATTGCCGGGGGAGTTTGCGGAATTCCGGCCGTGGCCCCTGCACGCCCGGGCGCGGCTGACTCTTGTACTTCACGGCCACGATGATGCCGCCGACGACCACCAAAATCGTCAGCGGAATGCCGACCGCGGGGTATTCGACGCACAGCCACAGCAGCAGACGGATGATCAGATAGATCGCTCCGCCGTCGCCGTGGCCGCCCCCGCCGCCTCCGCCGCTGCTGCCGCCGCCGAACCCGCCGCCACCGCCCAGGCGCGCCCAGGCCAGCGGCGCGGCCAGCAAGGTCAGCGCCAACGCCAACAACAAAATGACGGCGGTGCGGCGCTTCATAGCATCACCGGCCGATCGGGAATTTCATTGGGATTGTCGCCCACCGGCGGCAGGTGCTCGCCCAACAGCGCGGCCGTTTCGTCCAGCGCGGCCAGGAACGATTCGGGAAAATCCGCCGCCAGCGCGGTCTGCTTGAGTTTCGCCGTTGCGAGGTTCCACTCCGGACGCGGCACGGCGCGCTCGATGCCGATGTCGGCCAGCACCTCGACCCGCCGCTCCAGCCACGACACGTAAATCAACAAGCCCGTGCGGTCCAGCGTCAACGTGACGCCCCGGTTGATCATCAGCGCCTCGGCCCGCTCACGCACCTGCGCCTCGCGCCGTCGCGCCGTGGTCAGCCATCGCCGCACCGGCTGCCAATAACGGCCGGCCAGCCAGCCCAGCAACAACGACAACGGCAGGTCGTACAGCAGGCTCCAGACGGAAAATTCGAGCGGCGCAAACAGCAGCGCGAGCAAGGACAACGCGGCCAGAATCAGCCCGGCGCGCAGGTCGACGTCGGCGTAGTTGCCTGACCGTCCGGCGAAGACCAGCACGAACTCGACCGAGGTTTTTTCCTCGGCCGCCGCCACGGCCTGCTCGATGCGGTCGAGCATCGCGGCCACCAGTTGTTTTCGGCGTTGCGACATGACGCCAAGATATCTTAGTTACACGACGGGTGTCAAAGGAAGAGGATTTTTGCGATTGTCCGGCGATTCCCTTCGCTTGGCCTCGTCGCACCGGCGGGCCTTCAGTGGCCGCGTCCGATGTTGCGCCCGACCTTGTTGTGCTGCGCGACGTCGCGCCGCTCGTGGTAGTTGCCCTTCTTCGGCGATCCGGCCGCATCGTGCCGCCATTTCTCCTGGAATCCCGCGGCGTTGAAGAACATTTTTTCGTCGCCGCGCCCATGCTTGTCTTTCGGATAATGCGACGCTTTGGTCATGATACGCCCCCATCTTGTTTTCTGCGGGCCTTGCCCCCTGCACAAAATATAAGGCCAAAACGCCCGAAAACAACACGCCGCCGACCGTTCGAATTCCGGCGGCGAACGGTTGCGTTTTGCAAAAATTTTGCTAGAATAACTTCACATTCGATGGATGGGAGACAACGATGAATGGACCTCACCTCTTGCGCTACCTGGCAATCCTGTTTTTCTGCCTGACGCTTGGCCTGCTCTGCGCCTGTCAGCCCGACGACGACGACGATTCCTCCGACGATGACGACGACAACGACAGCGACGACGACAACGACACCGGCGGCGATGACGACACCGACGATGACGATTCCACCGACGATGATGACGATGACGACGACGACGCAACGCCGATCTGCCCGGAGATCGTCGACGGCGGACGCGCGGGCAAAGACGGCTCCTGGGCCGCGCTCGACAGCGCCGGGCGCACGCTGGTCGTGACGACCAAGGCCGGGGAACTGGTGCTGTTCACCTCCGCCGACGGCCTGACCTGGACGATGCAGCACATCGTCGGCCGCTGCGCGGGCTATCTACCGCAAGACCCGCAAATCGCCCTCGCCGGCGACGACACGCCGCACGTCGTTTTCTTCGATGAAAACAGTGAAGTGCTCGTGCATGTATGGCGCGACGCAGAGAGTTGGGAGTATGAATCGCTGAACGATTATCAATGCACCGGTGACTTTTCGCTGGCTGTGGATGCGGACGGCGCGGCGCATTTGGCCTATTACACGAAAGACGGTTTTTACTACGCCACCAACCACGACGGCGCCTGGACAAACGAAATGTTGGCGTCGGCCACCTATTATCAAATGAAGGTCGCAAGTGTCGCGCTGGACGCGAACGACGATCCGCGCATCGCGTACCTGAATCTCGAAAATGCGATCGTGTTGGCGACGCGCTCGGCCAAAGGCTGGAGCCAACAGACGATCGACGAGCAACCGCACCGGGCGGTGACCCTGGGCGTTGACGCCGACGGGCACAACCACCTGATCGCCTCCACGTATTTCGAAGAACACAACTACGTTCATTACTTCCACGACCTGACCGGCGCGTGGAGCGAATATACGCTAAACGACGTGTCCCACGGCGACCTCTCGCCGATCGTCTTCGCCGACGGCAAACTCCATTTCAGCGTGATCCACAGTTCCATTTTCCTTTACGTCGCCTGGCTGCTGTTCGAACTCGACACCGACGGAACGATCGAATGGATCACCGGCATCGATTCGGCGCAGTCTTTTAAGACCGCCTGGACGCGCTCGGCCGCCGGCGTCATTCACTGCCTGTATACGGCCGATCATCACAACGAGGACTTTCTTGATCTGACCAATATCAACGGCGATTGGGAAAACCTCGTCGTCGACGAAACCGGCGCCCCCAACTACTCGCCGGCGCAGACGATCGACGCGGACGGCGCAACGCACCTGTTGTACTACGTGGACGGCGACGACCTCTTTTATCATGCGCAACGGCGGGAAGCGGGCTGGGAACGTCAGTCGTTGACCGACGAGTTGCTGCCCTCCACGCTGGATCTGATCGCCGGAGCCGACGGCAAGTTATACGCGGCGTTCCGGCATGAAACCCAGCCGGTCGTCGCCGTGTACGACGGCAACGCGTGGACCTATACGACCGTCGATACGATCGCCCAGGCGTCCGATCTCTCGTTGGCTTTGGACAACGATGGTCGTTTGCACCTGGCGCTGTGCGATACGGGCAACGACCTGTTGCTTGTGTTGCGGCAAGAGGGAAATTCCTGGACGCAGCAACTGTCGCGGAACACCGAATGCCGTTATCCGCGTCTGCTGTTCGATCACAACGACGCGGCGCACTTGTGGTTCGTCAAAAACCTCAACACCTACTACGTGGCCGACGCCCTCGATTCCTGGCAGCCGAACATTCTGCAGGCCGGCGCGCATCCGACGGCGAGGCCGCTGCTGACTTCCGACGGTCAGGTGCACCTGCTCATCATTGGCGACGGGGCGTTGCGGCACTTCGCCGGCGCTCCGGACGCTATGCAGAGCGAAGAGCTTGTTTTGCTGGAAGACAACATGGGCTTTTCCCCCGGATTCGCCGCCGACGCCGACGACACGCTGTACGTCACCGCACGCGAAGACGACCACCTGGCGCTGCTGTCCGGCGCGTTCGGCGATTGGCAGACCGTGACGTTCCCCGAATGGGGCGAGGTGGAAATTTATTCGACCGTTAGCGTCGACGCGGACGGCAATTGCCGCCTGGCCTGGCTGGCCGACGGCGCGCTGTGGTTCGCTTCCCTGCCGTGCCCGTAAGCCTCTACGGCACCGGCGGAAAGAGACCGTCGGCCAGGGCCTGGGCCATCAAGGCGTGACCGTATTTGGTGAAGTGGACGTTGCCGTCCAGGAAAAGAAATTCCTCGCGGTGCGCTTGAAAAACCGGCGCCGGATCGATCAACAGTACGCCCCGCTCCCGCGCGAGCTCGCGCAGCAACGCATACTTGGCTTCGAGCTGCGCGCGGTGTTGCCGCACCTTCTTCGTGCCGCCGTGGGTGCGGCAAATCAAATCGTAAGACGGTTCGAGCACCAGCACCGGCCGCACGTCGTATTGCCGGCACAAATCCAACGCCTCGACGAACTGCTTGCGCACCTTTTTGTCGCTGAGATCGCGGTTGTTCTGCACCGAATTGACGATCACGTGCGTCGGCCGCAGGCGCGGCAAATCCTTTTTCATCCGCGAACGAATGTATTTGATCTTCTTGGCGTTCACGCCCAGGTTGATCACCTCGGCGCCGGGGTCCAACTCGCAGCGCAGAATCTCCTGCATCAACGGCGGATAGGAAAACGGCCAATCGCGCGGAAACGGAAAACCCGCCGTGCTCGATCCGCCGTAGCACAAGATCCGCACCGGCGCGTTGGCGGCGTGCGCCGCGGCTTCCACCTGCGGCTTGGGCGCGACGCTCAACAAAAATTTCAGGCTCAGCGCCACGACCACGATTGACAGCACGATCAGCGCGGCGGGCATGAAAAACGGGCGCTTCGTCCAACGGAACCAGACGCCGCTCTTCTTGCGGCGCGGCCGGCGCACCGCCAATCCCATCAACAAAAACGCCGCGCCGATAAAAACGGCGACCATCGTGCGGAAGACGAAATTCGCCGGGAAATTCGGCGAAGCCAGATCCAGAAACACGCGATGAAAATAAACGGCGACAAACGCCAGTATCAAATCGAGGCAGACCAGAAACATCAGCACCGTGCGATAAGGCGCGGCGGCAAACCACTGCGTCAGGCGCCGCCGCGACCACCAAACGAACGACGCCAGCAGCAAACCGGCGAACAAGGCCATCGCGGGAACGGAGCCGAGCAGAAAACGCCAAGGCGAACGCGGCGACTCGATGCCGGTGACCAGCGTTTCGCGCACCACGCGCACACGTTGGAAAACGCGGTTGGAATCCAACGGCGTCAACACGATCTCGAACGATCCGCTCGTTGGCGGACTCGTCGTTTGCAGTACGGTCCGCCCGTCGACGGCGACGGCAATCTCCTTGACCGTCTGCGTGAACCGCACCGTTCCCTGCCCGGGCAAATCCGGATCGACCGGCAATTTTTTATCGACGAGCCGCCCTTCCCGAAAGGTCAACAGTGCGCTATCGAAATCCTCCGCGCGGCTCAAGCGAAAGTCGAGAAAATCGTCCTCCTGCCGATGAAAGATAAAATGAAGAACCTCCTCGGGCTCCAACCGATAAGCCAACTCGACTTCGAACCATCCGCGCTGCGAAGCCTGCGGCAATATGGCGTTGTTGAACGACAGCGCCAGATCGCCGTTGCGCGCATAACGCAACCGGCCGTCGGGCGAAGCCGAAGGCGGAAAGGCGAAGTCGGAGAAAAAAATCACCAGAAAAAGAAAGACGAATCCATAAACCGTCGCATAAAAAAGAACTCGCGCCCGTCGAGATAGGATTTTCGCTCCGCCGGTTGTTCGGTTAATGGATTCCCGTGGTTACACGAATGGATTGTAGGCCCAATGGCCGGCAGCGTCCAGCATTCACCATGCGGCGGGCGGCGCGTCGGCCTCGGCCGCGCCCCACGCCTCGTTGGGGGCGTCGCCCATGACGAAACTCAGTTCGCCGCCGGCGGCGACTTCCTCGTGCGTCAGCCAGGCGCGCGTGAGCGGCGCGTCGTTCAGATACGCCTCTTGAATGTAGACGTTCGTCGCCGACAGGTTCTGCGCGGTCACGACGAACTCGTTCGCTTCCCCCGGATGCAGCGTGACGCTCGCGAAAATCGGCGCGGTCAGCACATAGATCGGCTGGCCGATCGTCACCGGGTACAGGCCCATCGCCGCGAGCACGAACCACGCGCTCATCGTCCCGGCATCGTCGTCCATCTCCGGAATGTACCCGGCCGGCGCGGCGTTGTAGATGCGGCCGTGGTAGGGCCTCGACCATTTCTCGTGCGTGCCGTACCACTGGTTGACCTCGTTGACCAGCAGGTCGCGCACCAGCGCCTGCGCCCGCCACGGCGCGCCGACGTAGTTGAACAAAAACGGCGCGTGAATGTCGGGCTCATTGCCGTGGTTGTACAGTTCCTCATCGAAGAACTGCGTCAACTGCGCCAGAAACTCCGCGCGCCCGCCGATCTGCTCGACGATGCCGTACAGGTCGTGCACCACCGCCCAGCGGTATTGCCACAGCGTGCCCTCGTAGAGCCCGCGCGCGTGCATGACGTCCGCGTCGTCGCCCATCACCTTGAAATTGTCTTCCCACGTTTCCACGTAGGCGCGCGCCAGTTCGCCGTAGAGCGCCGCGTTTTCCTCATCCTCCAGCGCCGTCGCCAGTTGCGCGGTCGCCCAATGTTCATAGGCCGTTTCCAGCACCGTGTCGGGCGTGTCGGTCGGCAGATTTTCCGCTTCGAGCAAAATCGCGTCCCACGCCTCGTCGAGGCCGAAATCGCCGATGCCCTTCGCCAGCGCGTCGACCAGCAACGCGATGCTGTGTTCGGTGCGCACGGTCGGCACGGGCTCGTTCTCGGTCGCCCAATCGACCTTGCCCTGCACGTACAGCTCGACCAGCGAGTGCATGATGTCGCGCACACGCTCCGGATCGACCAGCGTCAGCAGCGCGTACTTGTTGCGGTAGGTGTCCCACAGCGACCAGCCCTGGTAGCGCGTGAAGTCGCCCTCCTCGTGCGTCTCGCCATCGGTGCCGCGGTAGACGCCCGACGGCCCGGCCAAATCGACCGGCAGCAGCGACGAACGATAGAACAGCGTGTAAAACAGCGTCTTGTCTTCCTCGTCGCCCGCGACGACGATGCGCGAGAGGTGCTCGTTCCACGCCGCGACGGCCTGCGCGCGCACCGCGTCGAAATCCCACCCCGGCATTTCCAGATCGCGGTCGGATTGCGCCTGCGCCTCGTCGACGCTCGACAGCCCGACCTTGGCCAGCAGCGTCGTTTGCGCGCCCAGGTCGAAGCGCAACACCGCCTTGCCCGCAGCCTTGTCCGCCACGGTGAACGGTTCGCTGAACGCCGCGCTGAAGTAGAACTTGTACGCGCCCTCGTTGCAGACGTTCTTCGCCGACACCCAGCCGTTCAGGTTGTCGCCCTCGACGCCCCAATGCGCGCTGATCTGATCGGCGAAGGGCCGGTTGAGCGTCACCTGCACGTACACCGTGCCGCCCTGCGCGAAGGTGTAGCGGTGCAGGCCGACGTGCGCCGAGGCGGTCAGTTCCACCGTGATCGCCTGTTCGTCGTTGAGCGTCACCGCGTAGTAGCCGGGCGCGGCGCTTTCGGTCGTCTTGTCCATCACCGTGCCCAGCAGCGTCGAGGTCTGCGTCGAAGGCAGAAAGCGCACGCTGCCGCCCGCACCGTTGCAGCCCACGCCGCCGATGCGCGTGTGCGACACGCCGTTGAGCCGGTTGGAACGAAAGTCGTAGCCCGCGTGGCCTTCCAGCGTCGTGTCGGGCCCGAGCTTCACCAGGCCGAAGGGCACGCACGCGGCCGGATGCAGTTGCCCGCGATCGTTGGACGTGCCGATGAACGGATCGACGTACTGCGTGTAATCGACGCTGTCGTCGTCGGCGCTGTCGTCGTCGAGGGTATCGTCGTCGGGCGACGTATCATCATCGTCGTCATCGGGCGTCGCGTCGTCGTCATCATCGGCGCTGTCGTCGTCGACCGCGTCGTTATCGTCGTTGTCGTTGTCGTCGTCATCGTCGCCCTGACAGCCGACCAGCAGCGCGCATACCAACAAACACCAGATCAGGATTTTCACGAATGACTTCACCGGTTGGTCCCCTTACTTGCCCAAAGCGCGTTTGATGCTGTCGGGAATGCGGCGCGGCTGCCTGGCCAGGTCGATGGCCTTTTGCACGTTCGTGCGGTGGTCGGGGTTCTCGCGGAGCCAGCGATGCTCCCGCCATTTGCGGTTGGCGTCGCCGACGATCTCCTCCAGGTCCTGCGGCGACAGGTGATCGGTGCGGATCACCGCGCTGCGGAAACCGTCGTACTTGTCGAAATCGTCCGACAACAACCGCCCCTGCTCCTTGAGCAGCCGGTGATACTTGCTGCCCGGGAACGGCGTGGCGATGGTGAACTGCAGCGATTCCGGATCGGCCCACAGTGCGAGATCGACGGTCCGCTTGGCCGTCTCGCGCGTTTCGCCGGGCAGGCCGAACATAAAGGTCAGATGCATCTTGATGTCCAGCTCGTGCGTCAGCTCGATGATCTCGCGCGCCTTGTCCAGGTCCAGCGACTTGTCGGCCTGCGCGATCAGCTCCGGATTCGCCGTCTCGATGCCGTACTTGAGCGAATACAGCCCGGCGTCCTTGAGCGCCTCGAGCACCTCGCGGTCCATCCGGTCGATGCGCGCCATGATCGCCCACGGCACGTTCAGGTTGCGCCGCTTGATCTCATGCGCGAACTCGATCGTCCGCTGCTTGTGCACATTGAAGGTGTCGTCGTCGAAGTACACCGACTTGAAGCCGCCCCGGCGCACCAGCCATTCCATCTCGTCGACGGTGTCGACCACCGCGCGCATGCGGTACTTGCGCGAGTCGTACATGATTTGCGGCCAGGCGCAAAACACGCAGCCGAAGGGACAGCCGCGCGAGGCCCACATCTGCACCGACGGCCGCGGGATCGAGCCGGGTTCGTCGTGGTATTCGGTCATCGGCAGAAAGTGGCGCGCGGGCCAGGGGAAGCGGTCGAGGTTTTCCTCCAGCGGCCGCCGGCCCTCGTCGATGATCGTGTCGCCGTCGCGCCACAGCAGCCCCGCGCATCCTTTAAAGGAAGCGCCGGCCGCCAGTCGCTGCGTGAGTTCCAGCAACGTCAGTTCGTACTCGCCGACCAGCACGACATCCAGGTCGTCGTGCTCGGCCAGCCAGGCGGGCTCGTACATGAAGGCGTGCAACCCGGCGAAGGCGACGGTCGCGCGGGGCAGCCGTTGGCGCAGCTCGCGGGCCACGGCCAGGTCGGTGTCGATGGAAATCGTGCTGGCTTCGAGCACGACGATATCGGGCCGGAAATCCACCGCGCGCGCGACGAACGATTCGCGGCTCGTCTTTTCGGCGCAGCCGTCGATCAGCAGCGCGTCATGCCCCGCCCGTTCCAACACCGCCGTCGCGTAGGCGAGGAAAAACGGAAAGGGCATATACTCGAGTTGCTCCTCCTCGTAATGCGGCCAGCGGCTGCCGGCGCGCACGCCGTAAAAGCCCGGTTTGGCCCACGGAGCGTTGCCGAGAAATACGCGCATCGTCCCTCCTGTCGTTCATCCGCAGCTTAATGCGCCCCTGGATTTCACGCAACGCCGACTTATCATTTAACCCACGACACAAACAGGGTGTCTGCATTGACGTAAACGAAGCAACCTTGTTGGAAAGGAAACCGAAAATGAAAAATAAACTCCTCCTCGTAAGCATGTTGACCTTACTGACCGTCGCCCTGATCGCCGTGCCGGCCATGGCCCGGCAGGGACGCGGCGGCGGCCACGGCGGCGGTTACGGCCAGGGCATGGGCCCGGGCATGGGACCCTGCGGCCAGGGCATGGGCATGGGCCCGGGTATGGGCCTGGGATTCGGCCCCTTCTGGCTGGACGATAGCGCGGTCAAGGACCTGGGTCTGAGCGACGCGCAGATCGACAAGCTCGACGCGCTGCACCAGGCCAAGCAGCAGGATCAGATCGACCTGGACGCCGCGATGCGCAAAGCGCACCTGGCCTTCCAGAACACGATGCGCGCCGACGCCGTCAGTGAAGCCGCCGCGAAGAAAGCGGCCGATCAGGTCGTCGCCGCCCAGAGCAAGCTGATGTACGCGCAGATCGAATATCAACTGGCCGTGCGCAACATCCTGACTGCCGAACAGTTCGACAAACTCCAGGATCTGCGGCCGATGAATCGCGATCGTCGTCAATCGCAGCGGATCGGCTCGCGGAGTTCCTATCCGCGCGGTCGTTGACCCGCGGGGAATACATCGACCCCTCCCCTCCTTTGTCCCGGATGCGGCCGCTCGAGCGATCGGGCGGCCGCGTCGTTTAAATTGCCGAAAATCGAGGTCAGTTGGCGGCCGGCTTGTCGAGCACCTCGCGGATTTTCCTGGTCAGCGAGCGCGTGGTAAACGGTTTTTGGATGAACTCGATGTTGTCATCCAGAATGCCGTGATGGGCAATGATGTTCTCGGTGTAACCCGACATGAACAGCGACTTGAGACCGGGGCGCTTCTCCACCAATTTGGCGTACAGTTCCTTGCCGTTGAGTTCGGGCATGACCACGTCGGTCAGCAGCATGTCGATGTGGTTGTCGTGCAGTTCGCAGTAATGAAACGCCTCGCCGCCGTTGTTCATTTCGATCACGGTGTAGCCGTGCTTCTCCAGAATTTTCCGCGCCAGCCGCCGCACCATGTCCTCGTCCTCGACCAGCATGACCGTTTCGGTGCCGGTGGGATTTTCCGCCTCTTCGCGTTGGGCGATTTGCTCCGCCTCTTCCATGATCGCCGGGAAGTAGATCTTGAAGGTCGTGCCGACGCCGAGTTCCGAGTAAACGTTCACCAACCCCTGGTTTTGCCGCAAAATGCCGTACACCGTGGCCAGCCCCAGGCCCGTGCCCTTGCCCTTGGCCTTGGTTGAATAGAACGGCTCGAAGATGTGTTGCATCGTCTCTTCGTTCATGCCCACCCCGTTGTCGCCGACGGCGAGCATGATGAAGTTGCCGGCCATCAGTCCCGGATGCGCCCGGCAGTATTCCTCGTCGATGACCACGTTTTGCGTTTCGATGGTCAGCTTGCCGCCGCTGGGCATGGCGTCGCGCGCGTTGACCGCCAGGTTGACCAGAATCTGATCGAGCTGCCCGGCATCGACCTTGATCGACCACAGGTTGTCGGTCGGTTTGAAGACGAAATCGACGTCCTCGCCGATGATCCGCCGGAGCATCTTCTGCGAGTTCTGCAACACCTCGTTGGGCCGAATGACTTTCGGATCGATGATCTGCCGTCGCGAAAACGCCAGCAACTGGGTGATCAATCCGGCCGCGCGTTCGGCCGCGTTGCGGATCTCCTCGACGTCGGCCTGAATCGGGTCGTCCCAGCGCAGCGACGATTGCACGATCTCCGCGTAGCCCGAAATGCCGGTGAGGATATTGTTGAAGTCGTGGGCGACGCCGCCGGCCAGCCGGCCGATCGCTTCCATCTTCATGGCCTGTTGCAACTGGTCCTGCAAGCGCGCCTGCTCCCGCTCGGAACGTTTGCGCTGATCGGCGAGAATGGCGATGGCCAACTGGTCGGCCAACTGGCAGGCAAAAGTGATTTCATCGGCCAGCCAACGGCGCTTGGTTCCGACGCTCTCCAGGCAGAGCATGCCCTGGTTCCGATCGCCCGCCCGGATAACCGCCACCAGCACCGACGCAACGCCCTGCGGTTTGAGGTAATCCTCGTAGCATGAGGCGGTTCGTTCATCGGTGGACGCATCGTAGACATCCGCAAATTGCGAGCCGCCCAGTGAGATGATTCGATCCGCGCACATTTCCCGTTCCATCAACTCACCGACCTCGTGTCGGCCCGTCGCGGCGTTGTACATGTCCAGGCAGGTCAATTGGGTTCCTTCCGGGTTGAACAGCCAGACCGCCAGACGATTCACCTCGGCCGCTTTCGCCGCCTGCTCGGTCAACTCGGCGGCCAGCGTTTCGATATCCATGCCGCTCAACGCCGACGAAGTGCTCAGCGCGGCGATCACCCCTTGCTGTTCTTGCGCGCGCCGCAACGACGTCTGCAAGGAGGCCGTATGCTGCGCGACCTCACGCTCCAGATCGCTCTGGCGGCTGCGTAAAAACGAAACGAACATCGACAGAATGAGCGAAATGAACACTCCGCCGAGACCGACGCCCCACGCCGAGCGAATGGGATGGGCGTGGAAGAAAACTTCGGTCGGCGTGCTCTCCAACACGAAACAGCGGCCGAACAAAAACACCGGCCGGTAATAGTCCAACGAGAGCCGCAAGGTGTTGTTCGAATTGATCAGGATCGGATAATCGCTCTCGCCGTTCGTCGGATATTGCGCCAGCGGAATCGTCCGACCGTCCATGGCGATATTCGCCAAACGTACGAGCAGGTAGCCGCCGGATTGCTGGGACAGATTGCTGCGCAGCAGTGTCCGGAAGTCGATGTCGGCCACCAAAAAGCCCAACAAGTGCGACAGATCGTCATTGCCTTGAAACACAGGGCGAATCGCTGAAATGACCGGTTTCCGCTTGTTCCCTTCCGACTCGAAATACGGTTCGGAGGTCGTGGACAGTCCCGAAGCGGCGGCGATTTCCAGGCTGGTGTGACTGCTTTCCTCGGCGGCCAGATCGAAACCCGCCAGACGCTCGAGATCCTTCGGCGGCTCCAAATACAAAACGGGAAAATAGGCTTCGCGATGAGTTGCCGGAATCTCGTTGCCGTTCCCGTCCACATCCCAAATCCGATACGGCATTCCCGACCCGGCGCTTGCCGCCTTTTCAAAGGCCCTCCGGCGGGCATCCTCCACATAGGGAACCCACGTGAGAACGTCCATGGCGCTGTTGCGGACCATTCTCCGGGTAAAGAGGGCGAATTCGGTATCCGTTACGTACTCGCTCCCCGCAAAGAATTTGGCGACGGCGGTCAGATTGTTATCGATCAAACGCAATCCATCGACCACCTGTTCGGTATTGGGCTCGGCCAGGCGTTGGAATTGGCTTTTGCGGGTTCGGCTTTCGGCTTCGTAAACCAACAACGTCGCCGCCGCGGTGATCGCCAAACTGATCACCGCCACCAGCAGCGCGTCGGCGATGTTCAGTCGCACCCTCAACGGCGCCGGCAGTCGATAACGCAGCATCGAAACGGCGAAGGCGCCCCAGACGATCAGCAGCAACAGCACCGTGCCGATGATCGGCGCCTCGCGAGTGTTTCCCAGCGCTTCACGCCAGACGGACTCCTCCACATCCATGCCCACGACGAACAACACTTGACCGCTGACCGGATCGACCACCGGCGCCAACGCGGAAACGAACGTTCCGCACACGTCGGTATGCGGGCCGAACGAGCGCGGCAGACCTTCATGAAAAACCCGCATATCTTCCGTGGTGGTTCGCCGGTAAACGTTCCCGGACTTCGCCTCATGCGGATCGCCGGCCGGCAGACTGGTCGGGCCGAACACCAAATTGCCGTTTTTCTGCGCAAGCGTATAAATGCCGTGTACCGGCACAATGTGGCTGTAAGCGACCAACTGGCTGCGCAGGCGTTCGAAATGGATGCGCCCATGATCATCGGCGGTAAACGTCAGCTCTTTGGTGTCCTGCTCGTCGATCATGTGGGCGATCGAAACGGTCTGCTGCACCAGGCGCTCGCGCATGTTTCGGTTGACGGTTTCCACGCGGCGCAACGTCACGTGCCGCCCCAGAATAATGATGAAGAGCGTCATCAGGGTCAGCGCGATCCACGGACGCCCTTTTTGGCCGAAAACAATCATCCTCACTCCCGTCTCCACCATGAGAACTTGTTTGCCGACGCGACTCGAACAGTCGGATTACCCGAGGCGGCAGCGATTCTATCGATATTCATCCATGACAATATCGATATCGACTCTAACGCAATTGCAGTGTCGAATGATTCGGAAGCAAATCGAAAAAAATGACCAATTCAATAGCTTCAGCGTTTTTTTTCACCGCACACCGATTGGAAAACGCTGGTTGATGTCATGCATTGCATCGATCTGCAAGTTTCTTTCATTATCCAAGCGGTGCGGATCGTGTCAAGACTGGGCGGTTGCTAATAACTTGGATCACGTTGCCGATTTGTTGAACAATAATTTTTTGTCCGCATGTGAATGTGGAAAACGTTTTGCTGCGCAATACGGCCCGGCACAAAAATCGACAACAAATGGCTACGTCTTTTCCGGAGATTTTACTTTCTCGGAAACGGCGGCAGCCGCTTTCTTCAATGCATCTTGCGCTCCGTCGATCAAATTTTGTGTCTGTTCTTCCAATTCTTTCAATGTCTTTTTCACTCCGACATCAACATAATCTTGCGCCTCTATCAAATGGTGCAATTTGTCTTTAAATGGTACAAATCCACGGGTAACCGCGAATTTTGAACGCATAAAATGTTTATCACGAGTGAAAATCTCCAAACTTAGGAGCGCGTTGCCCAAGAACGACGTTTCACCCTCGACCGGCCAGGAAAACACTCTCGGTTTGCGTATTCGACGAGGGATCATCAATATCACTTGCTCGCGGTCGGCCCATTTAAGCAACCAAATTTTTGTGCGTTTGGAAATTTTCGGATATTTTAAAACAAAAACCGGTAACGCCAATTCCAATCCATCGGTCGCCAGACCAACGCGCTTCATGCCGCGTAGCGGCAGCTTGCGCGCAACCAGTTCATACGGCTGCTTCTTATGAAAAAGCTTGTGGACCACCGGCTCCAAAATGACCTGTTTAACGTATCGCCCGACACGGTATGCCCAACGAAAAACCAGCAAAGCAAACAAAAAGATAAGGATGTTGATCACGATCGCGAGCCACGGCTGCCACGAATAAAGAAAGATCAATCCACCCGCAACCAACGAGCGAAGAAGCGAACAAATGCCGGACATCCACGGCATCGGCGAGAAAAACGAGACAACCACCGAAAACGCAAAACGCACCGAGGCGATGACATAAAAATTCACCACGCTAACCACGGCCAACACAATATATTTGGTCTCGATGACCAAATCGCCAAAAAAACCGGCCTGGACGACCGCCGGCGAATTCGAATGTTCATTTGCCGCTTCGCCCACCAGAGCAATCAACGGAACAAGAATCGCGAGGATCGTGCCGATATTGTCGCTCAGCCATTGCTGCAAGGTGCCGGTCGTCGGTTCGAAGTCCGAAAATATTGCGATCAACGCCAACAGCCCCAACGGAATCAATACAAACCACGAATCAATAAACGGCACTCGATGAAACAGGGGAAAACTGTCTTTATCCTCATGCAGCGCCAAACCGATTCCAAACAACGCCAAAAAGGGATTGTGCGCCAGCACCGCCGAGTACGATTGAATCTCCTTGAACTGAGCGCTGAATTGATCGAACTCCGTGGCGGTTTCGTTCTCCTGTCCCCAGGCGGCAGAGGCTCCGACCAACAAAACAAACAAAATTATCCATGTTTTGTTTCTCATGATTCGTCTCCATTTCCGCTCGCCAAGCGTATAACAAACCATCACCGGACGGCGAAGAAACGTCTTGTCTCCACATTCAGCGCGTTGTGGTTACAGCTAATTATTTTATTGATTTATTATTGCCGTATACGGAAATAATTATACATCTCATTTTTGCCATATTTGCAAGAAGCAATATGCACATCGAAAATTATCGGATTCTTAGGATTTCCCTACTCCGCCAGCAGCAGCGCCTCGTAGGGAGCGAGGGTGACGTTCTTCGCCGCTTCGTTGCGCGCGGGCGACGAACTGAGCAGCACCGCGCCGCCCACGTCGGCCGGCAGTTGCGCCGGGCGGCCGGTGAAGTTGAGCGCCACGACGATCGACTGCGTTTCGTTGCGGCGGCGGTACAGGTAGACGTCCGGACGCGGCGCGCCGAGCGCCTCGTAGTCTCCGGTTTGCAGCGCGGGCGTGTTGCGCCGCAGCCAGGTCAGCCGCCGGTAGAAGCTCAGCACCGATTCCGGATCACGCGAGGCGGTCGCCACGCACAGGCGTTCGGCCTGCGGATCCACCGCCAGCCACGGTTTGCCGCCGGAAAATCCCGCGCCCGGCTCGGCCGTCCAGAGCATCGGCGTGCGGCAGGCGTCGCGACCCTGGTACAACGGCCAAACCTTGCGCCCCAGTGGATCTTTCACGTCCTTGAGCGGCCACCAGCGGTTGGTCATCGCCAATTCCTCGCCGTAGTACATGAACGGCGTGCCGCGCAGCGTGAGCAGCATCGCGGCGCAGATTTTCGCCCGGTCCATCGCGTACGGCCGGTGCCCGTAAATTGCGTACCCGCCCAGCCGCCCGGCGTGGCGCGGCACGTCGTGGTTCGACAGCACGTAGGCCGGCCAGCCGTCCGCCGGGCAGCGCTCCTCGAAGCGATCGACCACCCGCCGGAACGCGTCGGCCCGGAAGCGCGCCACGGCGAGAAACTCCATGTTGAACGCCAGGTGCAGTTCCTCGCGGTTGGTGTAGGCGGCCGCCGGCGACTGTTGCCACGGAAACGAAACGATCTCCCCGACCATCATCCGGTCCCGGAATTCGTCGGTGAGGCGGCGGAACTCTTTGAGCACCGCGTGCGTCTCGGGCAGGTCGCGGGTATAGGTCGTGTCCTGCAGCTTGCCCATGTACCAGCCGGCCAGCAGGCGCGGATTGTCGCGGAAGTTCTCGTCCTCGAGCAGGTAGTTGATCAGGTCGAGCCGGAAGCCGTCGACGCCCTTGTCCAGCCAGAAGCGGATGTCGTCGAGCACCGCGCGCTTCACCTCCGGATTGCGCCAGTTCAGGTCGGGCTGAAAATCGAAGAACGCGTGGTAGAAGTACTGGCCGGTCTGCTTGTCGAACTCCCACGCCTTGCCGCCCGGCGCCGCCTGCCAGTTGGTGGGCTCCTTGCCGCCCTTGCCGTCGCGCCAGATGTACCAGTCGCGCTTGGGATTGTCGCGGCTTGCGCGCGATTCGACGAACCACGGGTGTTCGTCCGACGTGTGGTTGGGCACGAAGTCGTTGATGATCCGGATGCCGCGCCGGTGCGCCTCGGCCAGCAACCGTTCGAAATCGGCCATCGTTCCGTGCTCCGGATGCACCTGCCGGTAGTCGGACACGTCGTAGCCGAAGTCGCGGTTCGGGCTCTGGTAAAAGGGGGTCAGCCAGATCGCGTCGACGCCCAGCGAGTCGGGCGTGCCATCGTTGAGGTAATCCAGATGTTCGGCGATGCCCGGCAAATCGCCGATGCCGTCGCCGTTGGCGTCGGCGAAGCTGCGTACGTAAATCTGGTAGACGATGCCGCGTTGCCACCACGGCGCGGAGGAGGTCGGTTTGTTGTCGCTCATTGATCAACTCTTCGTTCGTTGTCGCATCGGCGCCGTTGGCCCTGTCCAGGCACCGTACTTGATTCACGAACGCGAGTCAATTTTCATCGCGCTCCGATCTGCGGATACATCTCGCCGGTGATGTACTGACGGGGCGGCGCCTAAGAGATTCACCTGATCGGAAAACCTCATAAAAAAGCCAAAAGATATTATTCAAATAGTTGCACTGATCCTGTCCAACATCGTTACTCATTAAAGTGTTGTCTCGACGAATTCATTGTTCGTACCAAGTTCTATCCCGAAAAAGAGACTGTTTTCACGGCCTACGGGCTCTTCTAAGGCTATATTCTAATTTTTTCAACATCATTTCCTTTGCTAAATCTGTATCTAATTCATTATCAATTCCTTTAACTTTATAATCTAAATGATCTAATTGATATGTATAAAAAGATAATTTTTTATCATTGAGAATTATTCTCATTCTCTTTAACTCATAATCCGAGATTTGACAATCTTTTGGTTCAATGTCTTTCAAGTCCTTTATTTTAATTAAATCATCGACCGGACGATTATTAAAGTAGACTCTATTAATCGATGCCGGACCAGGTTCGACATTGAGCCCCATTATTTTATAGGCCATAATCTTGTTTAATGATGCTTTATATCCTTGACCTGGGAAACTCGATAATATCCTTCGCTTTACAGATGTTGTATAGGAATTAAGCCTTGGTATCAAAGTCTTGTAGAGCACAATTTCAACCTTACCAAATTCAACGTCTCGTGCGATCCGCTTGAACAAGCTTAAATTATTACCTATAGGTATATCATCAAAATACGTCGTGCAATCGTATTCGCCGTTAATAACCTTATTCATGCTATTTAGCGCAATATCTTTTACATAGGCCGGGTGTCCTTGTTGTATAACAACGCCATCTACTTTTCTGGTTCCCAAACGACCACTTCCGCCTTTATCTTCCACAACAATAATAAAATCATATTTTGAACCCTTACAACACCAATAAACTGCATCAAACACACCAGGACCTTCACCTTCATACAATTTTACTGCGCCTGGATAATCGTTTTGAATTGTTTTCCTTCTACCATAACTGCCTACTAATTCGGAATATTTCACTTTTTCTTTATGTATGGAAGCCATCCATCTTGATCTAAGCGCATTTTGTTCGGACTCTGTTTTGAACTCGACTTTTGATTTGACCCAAGGACTGCCTTCTGTATAAACAATACCTTCATGAAATGAGTTTTTTAATATTTTTATTGGAGAATAATATTTATTTATATCATAGAGTTTTTTATTAGGATTATAAGAATACGAATTCTCCCGACCAAAATAACTCTGATACGTTTGGCAAGTTAAGACATTGCTCTTCAAAAAGTAATTAAATGAAGTTTTGTATTGAAAATTGTTGATGGCGTTGAGCTTCATTAATAGATCTGAATAAGTATATGTATTTGAAAGGAATCTGTGATTCGTTGTTTGTTCATAATCTTTTAAAAGTCTTAAATCTGTCGATGAAATCGGGTAATTGTATATATATTTATATGCGTCATCATTGCTCGTTGGGGAGAATAAATAGAGTGAAAAAACACGAAGCAGAGATGAAGAAGGTCGTAATGTTGGCTCTTGTGCAAAGGCAACATTCAAAATACTTCGGTCATTGTCCGTAAACGTATTATATTGGGGAATATATATTAGAAAAAATGACAGTAATACTGATAGCAATACCGTCCGGAGACGAAAAAACTTTCCCATCGCTCGACCTTCAATACGGGTGAGTCGATTAGTGTCTTTTTATAATATAATTATATATCAATAAAAAGTCCAATTATTACCGCTCAATACAGGATATACATCTCGCCGGTGATGTACTGGCGGGGCGGCGCGGTCGGGCCGGTCATGTACAATCCCCGTAGATGTTCCAATTTCGGCGGCAGCGTCAGATCTTCGTATCCGTCCGGATCGAAGCGAAGTACCCGGCGCCCCAGGTCGTATTGCTGATCCACCGCCAGATAGACGATATCGTCCGTGTAAGCCAGGGCGTGCCTGATTACCATAGCGAACTCTTCCGTTTCATATTTCCGGCAATACCACTGCCCATCGCGCTTTTCCATGAACCGCTGATCGCGATATCCCTCCAAGACCACTACATGATCGCCATTTCGCACCAGACTCCAAGGTTCGAATCGCTCGGGTTCCAGGCATTCGGTCGGCATCGGCACCTTGGTCCACACGTCGTCCTGGATTTCCACAACCCAGATCGTACTGTTATCGTAATAGATGGCATAGCCGTTCAGCGATTCATCGAGGCTGAACGCATGGAAACGGCCGGTCTCGAATCCGGCGGGAGGGTCGAAGGGGCGCCACGTTACGCCGTCGTAGGCGAACACTTGCGTCGGTTCGGGCCAAACCTGCAACAAGCCCGTCGTGGCGGTCGGGATATCGATCGCCAGAATCCGGTTCTCGCCCAGGTCGTAATCTTCTCCCGGCGAAGCGCCGTCGTAATGCATGAGCAAGAGGTTTTCATTGATGATCGAACCCACAAAATAGAATATTGACAAAAACCATTGCGAGCTCACCCACAACGAATCGCCCGCCGGCAATCCGATCCACCGCACGAATCGCCGCGGCAACGCGGGCGCAATCTCGTCGTTCTCCCGCCAGCCGTTTTGCCGGTCATAGGTCAACCACTGGTTGCCCGTCGTGTAACCTAAGCCGACAACGTTCTCGATCGGATGGAAACGGTTCCAGAGCGAATAACCGGTTTCGCCGTCGTGAATCAACACCGGGCCGAGTATCAACATCTCTTTCTCGGGAACTTCCGGCGCCGGGATCGCCTGCATTTCCCAACCGTCGGCGGTTTGCGTCCACGCGGCATAGCCGTCGGCGGTCGTGCCCACCAGCACCAGACGATCTTCGTCGGACGGCGTGACGTCGTCGTCGTCGACATCGTCGTCGGCGTCGGTATCGTCGTCGTTGTCGTCGTCGGACGAAGTGTCGTTGTCGTCGTCGGCTGTTGAGGAGTCGTCATCGTCGGGGGTTAACGTGTCGTTGTCGTCATCGGCGGGAGAACCGTCGTCATCGATGGAATCGTCGTCATCGTCGCCGTTGCAGCCCTGCGCTCCCATCAACGCCAACGATAAGATAATCAGCATCATGCGGATCGGCAAACTCCATGCTTCCCGCCTCATCATCACCTCAAAAATACAAGTCGAACAACCACGAACGCGAGTCAATTTTCATCGCGCTCAATACAGGATATACATTTCGCCCTTGAGGTACTGTCGCGGCGGCGCGGTCGGGCCGGTCATGTACAAGCCCCACAGGTGTTCCATTTCCGTCGGCAGTATCAGGTCTTCGTAGCCGTCCGGATCGAAACGCAGTACGCGGCCGCCGAACTCATGCCATTCCCGGTCCAACGACACGTACACCACCTCGCCGGTATAGGCGATCGCGTTGCGCACGTACAGGTCGCCGTATTCCGTCTCGAACGAGCGGCAATACCACTGGCCGTCGCGCTTCTCCAGGAATCGCGTATCCTTGTACGCATAGTAGGCCACGACGTGCCCGCCGTGACGCGCCAGGTATTGCGGATAAAACCGCTCGGGCAACAGACACTGCGCCGGTATCGGTTGCTGCGTCCATACGCCGTCCTCGATTTTCCCCACCCAACGCTTATCGTCCCGATTGTACGTGGCATAGCCGTCCAGCGACGCGTCGAGGTTCAGGTCGAACACCCGGATGTCCTCGAATCCGGCGGGCAGCGTATAAGGGCTCCACTGTTCGCCGTCGTACACCATCATCAGCTTCTCGTCGTCGACATACATCTGCATCAATCCCGCCGTGGCGGTCGGAATGTCGATGGCGTAGAACCCGCTTTCGTTGCCGTCGAACACGACCTGCGGCTGCGCGGCATCGTAATGCAGCAATTGCACGTTGTCGTAGTACAACGGCGGCTGCATGGGAATGCTAACGTACAGCAGCAGATTGGCGCTCGCCCACAGCGTATCGTCGGCCGGCAGTCCGATCCATTTCACGAACCGCCGGGCCTGCGCGGGAGCCAACTCCTCGGCGGCGCGCCAGCCGGTTTGCCGGTCGTAAGCCAGCCATTGGTTGCCCATGGTATAGGAAAATCCGCCCAGACCATCCACTCCGTGAAAGATATTCCATAATGAATATCCATACGAGCCGTCGCGGATCAACACCGGGCCGCGCAACAGCGAGGTCTCCTCGTCGACCGTCGGGGCCGGAATCACCTGCCTTTGCCAACCGTCGTCGGTTTGCGTCCACGCCGCATAGCCGTCGGCGGTCGAACCCAGCAGCACCAGACGATCTTCCGCGGACGGCGTGGTATCGTCATCGATGTCGTCGTCAACGTCGTCGTCGGGCGTGGCGTCGTCGTCCACATCGTCGTCAACGACGGTATCGTCGTCGTCGCTATCGTCGTCGGGGGTGAAAGTGTCGTTGTCATCGTCGGCGGGAGAAGCGTCGTCATCGATGGAATCGTCGTCATCGTCGCCGTTGCAGCCCTGCGCTCCCATCAACGCCATCGAAAGAATAACCATAAGCACCACGATCGGCAGACGGTGATTTTTCCATTCCATTTCCGCCTCCAAAAAAATGGCTGACCACGAAAAAACAGAATACTCCTTAATTCTAAAATAATCAATTCGCCGCCGCATTTAACCCGGCGAATCGTAAACATATTGAAATGACTGATAATTAATATACAAGTAACCGTTCGTTCGAAAAAAGCCCGCCGGAATCGGACAATCGCGAACGCGAATCAATCCTCCAGGAGGAGCATCAGCAGGTCCCGAAACCACATCGATCCGAAATACATGGGAACAATCACCAGCAAGGTCAGTCCCGCATAGACGCCCAGGGCGATCATGAATTTCCACCGGAAAGATTCCACCGGTGAATCTTTGCCGATGTAATAGGGCGCGCTCTCCAGCGGTGGTTTGCCGATCATCAACCGCTCGATCCGCCCCTGCGGCCGGCGGGCGATTTCCTCGGTCGCTTCGCGCCGCACCGCCTCCCATTCGGCCTCGTCGATCACGCCGTCGCCGTCAAGATCATACTTCGCCAGCAACTCGGGGTCGCTCTTGATCTCCCGCAGCCGTTCGATCACCCGCCGCGTTCGCGGCGAATCCTTCGCTTCCAGTTCGCGGGCGAATCCGATCACCGTGACCGGTTCGCCATCGGGAAGGAAATCGTAATTATCCTCCGTTGTTTCCATGTTCCAGATATATCCGAATTTCGGCTTGTCATCTTCACACACCATGGTCGTTTCGATTGCCGCTTCCCGCGGATCGACCAACACCCGGCCGGTATCATCGACGAGATAAAACGGATTGTCGGACGAATCGGATACATCGGTGAACGTATCGTCATCACGTCGTACGATATGAGTGTGACGCAAAAACGCGACTCTGATATGGGTGTTGGGCACGACCAGATCGTGGAGCCGCTTTACGCGGCCTTTGACCCGCACCGGTCCCGGCTGCATCTCGCCGATTTTACACAGCGGCGTCCCCTCCCACTGGCGACGCAGCACGGTCAGGCGCCAATTTACAAAAACAAAAAGCAAAGCCGGCAGAATGTACCACGTAATAATATGTATCACCTTCGTCAAATGGAAGACGGTCTCGAAAAGCGACAACTGCAGAAAAAAGAGCAACAACAACACAATCGCTACGATGATGAATAATTGATTTTCTTTTCTGTCCGGTCCAGACGGCGATAATTCCTTCGCCGGGCGCAGGCGATAGCGCTCCGCGTCGAAGTTTTTCGTGTATTGCTTGCTTCGTGTTTCCATCGTCGCTTCCAAAAAAATACCGCCGGATGATTGCTTCGGCGTTCAAATGTACCCTTCATGCCGGCGCATCGATGAATATATTATATCAATTAAATAGGCTGTTGCCAAACAATCTCGGATTCGAGCTCGCCCGCCGAAGCGGCCAATCGCGATCCTGCGTTAATCTTCCAGCAACCGGAAAAGCGGTTCCAGAAACGACAGCGATCCGAAATACATCGGAACGATCATCAGCAAGGTCAGTCCGGCATAGACGGCCAGGGCGATCATGAATTTCCACCGGAATGATTCCATCGCCGAATACCTGCCGATGTAATAGGGCACGCTCTCCAGCGGCGGTTTGCCGATAATCAACCGCTCGATCCGCTCCAGCGGTCGGGCGGCGACTTCCTCGGTCACCGCGCGCCGTACCGCCTCCCATTTCTCTCCGTCGAGCTTGCCGTCGCCGTTGCGGTCATACTTCGCCAGCAGTTCGGGATCGCTCTTGATCTCCCGCAGCCGTTCGACCACAAGTTTCTTCTGCAGCGAATCCCCCGGCTCCCGTTCACGGGCGAATCCGACCACGGTAACCAGTTCGCCTTCGGGAAGAAAAAAATAGTCGTGGTATGATTCTTTCATATACAATAAACGTGCGTATTTCGTTTTCTCTTTCTTATATTTTGTGGTTGTGTCGATTACCGCATCCAGCGGATCGACCAGAACGCGGCCGGTGTAGTCCACGACATAAAACGGTTTATCGGATGAATCGGTTGACGTGACGGACACCATTTCACCCTCGATGATCCAATGATCATGTTTCAGATAGGCGACTTTGATTTCGGTGTCCGGCACGACCAGGTCGTAAAGTTGCTTTACACGTCCTTTGAGCCGCACCGGACCCTGTTTTATCTCGCTGATTCGGCTGATCGGCACCCGCTCCAACCGTCGTCTCAACGCGGTCAAACGCCAATACATGTACACAAAAAACAAAGCCGGCAGGACGTACCATGAAACAAAATGAAGAATGCTCATCATATTGGCGATTATCTCAAAAATCACCACCTGCAACACAAAGAGAAGAAACAACATAATGGTAAAATATTTAAATAGTTGCTCTTCTTGAAACCATTGTCCTACCGACCACAACTCCTTCGCCGGGCGCTGCCGCCGGCGCTGCGTATCGGCCTTCTTCGAGTTTTGCTTGCTGCGTGTTTCCATCGTCGCTTCCAAAAAAATACCGCCGGATGATTGCTTCGGCGTTCAAATGTACCATTTCTTCATGCCGGCGCATCGATGAATATATTATATCAAGTAAATAGGCCATTGCCAAACACGCTCGACAGGCATACCCTTTTGACGATCAACCATCCCCAAGGAGATTATCGGATGAAAAAATCGGTTTTGGTCCTCGGCTTCGTGCTCGTGTGCCTGGTCGGCGTCGCCTGGGCGATCTCGCTGGGCGATATGACGATGTACGACGGTTCCGGCTCGCCCGCCGGTCGCATGACCTCCAGCGGATACGTGTACAACGGTTCGGGCTCCCCGGCCGGACGCATCGACGGCAACAATTTCTATGACGGCTCCGGCTCCCCCGCCGGACGCGTCGACGGCGACCGCTTCTATGACGGCTCCGGTTCCCCCGCCGGGCGCGTCGAAAGCAACGGGTATTTCTACAACGGCTCGGGTTCGCCCGCCGGACGCATCGAAAGCAACGGGTACTTCTACGACGGTTCCGGCTCGCCCGCCGGACGCTTCGAAGGATACAAGTCCGATTACATGCACCAGGCCGTCGGCTGGATCTTGCTGCTGCGCAAGTAAATGTGATCAGTCTTCGGTATTGGCAAGGGATCCCGCACCGCCCGACGCAGTTACTCCGCCTCGATCTCGCGCGTCAGGTGGACCAGGTAGCTGCCGGCGTTCATCGCCACGTGGATTTTATTGACCGTCCTCATTCCGCATTCGGCTTTCCGCATTAGAAACACCCGCAGCCCGGTTCGTCGTCGTCGTCGTCGTCATCGTCGTCGGTATAGCCGTAATATCCGGCGAGGTAGATGTTGTCGTCTTCGTCCAAGGCGGCATTGCAGGGGAGATCCTGTGAATAGCACCGAGGCAAATTATTATTCCAAAGCAAGTTTCCGTCGAGGTCAAGCTTGAACAAAATACAGTTACAATCCGTATTGTCTCCACAAGACAATCCGCTGACGAGAATATTGTTATCGTTGTCGATTATAGTCCGACAATTAGCGCAATTATTATAATATCTCCCTTGCCTCTCGTACTTATATGTCCACAGCACGTCACCATCCGATGTAATTTTTAATATATAAAGGAACTCCTTTTGGTAAAACTCGTCACCGATAAGACCGACAGCACTAATTATTATGCCACCATCAGATCCGAGGTCCACATCAAACAGCACAAGCCGATTGTAAAGCGGTTCACCTATATACGCATCATTTATTGGTTGACCATTAAAATCATAAGTGTACACATGAAATCTATCGAGTGAATATTCTTCTCCCAATTCACCTTCAAGAGAAGATGATGTTTCAGTGTCAACTGAAATTATTATATTTTCTTCATTATTTATCACAATTGGATCCAACCGATTCTGGATCGGCAATTGCCATTGTAAAATCCCATCGGCAGAAAATTTATTTAGATTAAGCGAATCTACTTCTCCATCAACCAGTGCATAAGATAAAAAGTACATCGAATTTTCGTTATCCAACTTGATAGGAGTTTTATAAAAATAATTATCCCAAAGAGATTGCTCGTCAATTGCTTTTTTCCATTGTAGTTGCCCGGCGGAATTGTACTTATATAGCCCCACGTTTGATGAATTGCTTTCCACCAACATTACAAGATTGTCATTTTTATCAATCATGCAGTCTTCGACAATATTTTGATATGCTTCCATTTCAATTTCCCATTGTTGAGCAAGTGCATCGTTCAGTTTCACTATTCCATTATAATTTTGAAGATAATAGCCATTAAGACTGTCAAAAATTATTTTATCAAAGATATAGGATTGATAACTTGTAACATTAAAATCATTCTCCAAAAGAAACAATCTGCCTTCGGCGCAAATAATAACATTATTGTTGTTATCAATAGCCATGGGCACTAACGTTGACCAATCCGTACCGTCCTTCCATCGCCTTTCCGCTTCCATCTCACCGTCAGGTGAATAGCGAACCAAAATTGTTCCATTAACAGCAAAGGCGACCGACGAACAAAGCCAAAAAGCAGCAAGAATCATCAACAAGAAAAAAAGTGAACGCCTCATTTTCAATCGCCTCCCATGCCCATTGGTTCAGCCAACAAAGACGTTGTATCGCCGAAACCATCTTGATAACCATAAGCCCCGGTGGCGTCTGAACTGGCTTTCCAAAAAATATCGGTTTTGGAAGTTGATTTAGAAATGTCATACGTTTTGACCTTCACGCGATCGTCTTGATTGCCACCCAATCCCCAGAAATAATTATAGTAACCATCTCTAACGAAACCCTTAACCCATTCGCCACCGGATAAATGTGTCCAATCAACGAAAAGTGTACTATGACCATGGATTGGTTCCGTTATCGTTCCTCTTTTCAATTTCACATAAAAACCAGGCTTTATTTGGTTTGGTAAATTATTATAACTGCATTGACATGGATTACTTTTATAAAATGTAAATTGAACTGACGGTTTACCATTCTTTATCCAATTACGATTTCGATTACGATTTCGATTTAACTCAATATTTATTGGATCATACAATCTGTAGGCCATACCTACAAAATCATATTTTTTTCTATTTGGCTCTTTGTTTAATCTTTCCTCGTCAGGATCCCATAAGGAAATTTGGTTGTTAGGCGTAATAAATCGATTGTCGCCAATGTGAGTACCTCTTCCATTTATCATAATATTAATTTTACCAGAATTATATAAATCTGTACCCCATCCTTGACCAATGAAATAACGTGCTATGTCATAGGTTCCCGTATTACTCCCAAATTTGATCGGTGGTTCCAGGTTACTCCCCTGCCGAATTGCCCACGAAGCAAATTCACTACACCAATTAACCGGTTTTACATACCATTCACCATTATCGTTCTGTAACCAGACTCCACCATATTTTGGCGACCATGACTTACCCCATTCCAAGGCCGCCGCATGAAGAATAGGATTAGATGAATCAGTGTATTCTCGCAACATATTCAATCGTCGATTCCGAATATATCCGGCCAGATGTAATGGATTATTGGCATCAATTTCAGGATATGGAGAAAAAGAAATGTCGCAGATTGTTATTTTATTCAATACAATCTTCACTCTGGATATTTTCACCCGTTTCCCGGACTCAACTATTATACTTATATTATCTAATAAATCAGTTGCCATAGCATTTATCGGCCACGGGAAATTATGAAGGTTTCTTGTTTTATTATCCCGATACAGATCGATATGCAATAATAAATTAGATTTTAGTTTGAAGTAATTAGAACGCATTATATCATTGCCGAAATTAAATTGTAATTTTGCATGCTTTCCACTCGCAGCCTTAACTGATATATAACTATTACCAACAAAACCATAATAATTACTGGGATAGCCCTCGCCTCGTATAAAAAAACTATTAAGTGGAATGCCCGTTGATTTTGAACTGGCCGTAGAAAAATACTGTTGTCCACTATTATAATTCGCCGTGCCGTACTGTTGCCATTCGGCGGTGGCGGGGCCTTTGAGTTCGATTTCCGTTTTCCGCCGGAAGACCGGCACGACCTTGCCCGGATTGGTGGGACGCACGGCGGGCACGACGCGCTTTTCGCCCTTGGGCCGCTTCGCCGGGACAACGTCGGAGGCGCTTTTACGCGGCGGTCTTTTTGCGGGAACGACGCTGGAGGCGCTCTGGCGCGACGATTTTTTCACCGGAACGACTTTCGTTTCGCTGGAGCCTTCCACTTTGCGGTAGTAAACCAACTTCGGATCGCGTGGGTGCGGCACGGCTTCGTAACGGGACATCGCATTTCCCTCCAACACGGAAACAATCCATTTCCATGCGATTATTCTAAGTCCATTTTATGCTCAAGTAAACCGCGCGCCGGCCGGCAACGCACGCCGACCGGCGCGCTCTATCGCTAATACGTAATCGTCGTATCCTCATCTTCCGTCGCGACGATCTGCTGATCTTCGGTCATCTCGACCGTTTCGCCCTTGGTGTTGCGCATGGTGAACTGGATCTGGTCGGCGTCGGCCAGCAGCGATTTGCTCAACAGCTTCACGCCGTAGTACTTCTCGTACAACTTGGCGTAGTCGTTGTCGATCACGAGCACGCCGGTGAACGACGGCTCCGCCGAGGCC
>Ga0116164_10000384_pt1 | contig 39700 bp, 35 predicted proteins | sample AD_UKC109_MetaG_FD_89888 | JGI IMG/M metagenome (GOLD analysis project Ga0116164, IMG submission 89888) | Active sludge microbial communities of municipal wastewater-treating anaerobic digesters from Hong Kong - AD_UKC109_MetaG | ecosystem: Engineered > Bioreactor > Anaerobic > Digestate... | reverse complement strand
TCAGGGAGGCATCGCCCTGCGGGATGAAGCCATCCCCGCACTGAATACATGGGGTGTGCTCGTCCTCCTCCTGCTCACCATCGTTGCGGCCATCGTGATGATACGCAGGCGGCATGCCTGAGCAATGATACGGTACGGTACATCAGTCACGGGCGGAGGAGCATATCCCCGCCCGTGACGGTTCATTGGAGCTATCTCTTTCGTCTACCAGTGGGATTTTCCCCGCACATTGTTGCGGGGTTCTCCACTTCTCTGTTGACAACCCATCATTTATATTTTAGCTTACTATCACGTAGTATTCCCCCAATCACAATACGGACAGGTGTCACCCTGTATGAAATTGGATCTTGAGACGAAAGCACGGTTCCGCCTATGAGAGTCGCTATTATTGCACCGCCATATCCGCTTGAGGAGGCCCCTGCACCACCACTGGGCGTCTCCTACGTGGCTGCCGCATTTGAGGCGGCCGGTTGCCAGGTAAAAATCATCGACTACATCGTATCTCGATACACGCCCGAGAAGTTGAAGGAAGAACTCGACACCTTTGAGCCGGATGTGGTCGGTACCACCTCCGTGACCATGAACTTTCCAGTGGCCGCGGATATACTCAGGACCGCCAAGCGGCACCGTCCATCCGTATGTGCCATCATGGGCGGCCCCCATGTATCGTTCGCCGTTGCAGACACGCTTAAAACATATCCCGAGATAGATCTGCTGGTTGTGGGTGAGGGTGAACAGACTATCATGGAACTCGTTCCGCACATGGAGGAGAAAGGAAGTTGGCCGGCTATACCGGGGCTTGCCTTCAGGCGGAACGGCGAGATGGTCGTCACTGAGCCGAGAGAACTGATAGCCGATCTCGATTCCATCCCCATGCCGGCGCGCCATCTGCTCCCCATGTCGAGGTATCGGGCGCTCGGCTTTCCGGTCAGTATCATAACGAGTCGAGGGTGCCCGAATTCATGCATATTCTGCCAGGGAAGACGCATGGTAGGGAAAAAGGTCCGCTACCGGAAGACGGCCTGTGTCATGGACGAGATAGAACGGATACTTTCGTACGGGGTTTCAAGGATCAATATAGCCGACGACCTCTTTACGTCGAATAAGGAACGGGTTCACGAAGTTTGCGGAGAGATCCGCAAACGGGGTCTTGATTTTGCCTGGAGCGCCTTCTCGCGTGTCAATACCGTCGACGGGGAAATTCTCGAACTCATGAGGGATGCAGGGTGCGACAGCGTCAGCTTCGGTATCGAGTCCGGCAATGCGGATATGCTCAAACGCGTAAAAAAGGGCATCACCCTCGACCAGGCACGAGATGCGGTCAGGATGTGCAAAGAAGCGGGGATACTGGCCCACGCCTCGTTTATGGTGGGGCTTCCCGGAGAGTCTCCTGAAACCCTCGGAGACACGCGTGAATTTTCACAGAGCCTTGGAATACCCCATGGTTATCACTTTCTGGCGCCCTTTCCCGGGACCACAGTCCGTGAAAAGATCGAGGAATACGATCTGGAAATTCTTACCGACGACTGGACACGGTATGACGCGAACAGTGCGATCGTGAGGACATCGGCACTCTCGCCCGAAGATATTGAAAAGTTTGTGGGATTATTTGACAAGGTAATCAATGATATGTGGGAAGAGCAGATACGCGCCTACAGAGAGGGGAGGGGCCTGCCGGAAGAGAACTTCAGGGTGGAGGGGCACTTCAGGATGCAGCTTGTCTACCGAATTCTGTCGGAGGATCTGATCGAGGGTTGCGGCTGTTTTCCCATTGAAACAGTATCCGGCAACGGAACCATGGACCTGTTGTGTGACAGGATTCGGGAAAAGACCGATTTCGACAATGACCTTGTTCGCAAGACCATCAAGAGTTTTATCGATGACGGTTACATCAAGGCGGTGCGGACGGAAAATAACCTTACATGGTACTGGACGCATAACAATAAAGTGGACATGAACTGAAGTGCGGTCGTACTGCACAAATACAGATCACGCCTTGGCTGGTCCGCTGAAATCTTCTATTAAGCCTTCTTCAGAACACCAAGGGTATCCGTCATAGGCAGTTCCGTAAAAAGGCCGGAGGCGAGGGCCAGATTGTATATGTGATAGGGCGCCTGTCCCCCTTTTGACGGGTCGGGAAAGATGTCGTGAATGACGAGGAATCCGCCCGGAAGGATGTGAGAGGACCAGCAGTTGTAATCGGTACGGGCCGCCTCGAAGGTGTGTCCGCCGTCAATGAAGACCATGCCGAGGGGTGTGGCCCATGATCTGGCTACAACAACCGATCTGGCGACGATGGGAATAACCGTGTCTTCAAGTCCGACATTGCTGATGGTTTTTCTGAAAACCCTGAAGGTATCTATGAGACCGGTCTCCTCGTCCAGGAGGTCCGGATCGAAATATTCCTCTCCCGGCTGCTGTTCTTCCGAGCCCCGGTGATGGTCGATGGAGAAGAGTATGCCTCCGTTCTCCCGGCACCCCGTGCCGATGCAGGCGGCGGTCTTACCGCAGTAGCTTCCGATCTCCAGGCAGGGGCCGATGAGGCTCGCCTCACGCGCTAATTCATAGAGGCGCAGGGCCTCATCCCGTGCGATAAATCCTTTTATGTCCTTGATGAGCAGTTCGATCTCCATGTCTTCTCCGGGGAGTGACTTCTTATAGTTAAATCCGTTTCTCTTCTATGGCGTGACAGGCGACATATATCCCCGAACCCTGGTGGACCAGGGGGGGGATTTCACGGGAGCAGCGTTCGTTTGCATGGGGGCATCGGCCGTGGAAGATGCATCCCGGGGGTAGTTTGATGGGTGTGGGCACCTCCCCCTTCAGCTTTATGTATGTGTGTCGACGATCGTAAAGATCGGGGATGGCACTGAGGAGGGCGTGCGTGTAAGGATGTCTGGGAGATTCGAAGAGGCTCTTTGTCGGTGCCAGTTCGCACACCCGTCCGAGGTACATGACTGCCACGCGGGAGCTGATATGTCGCACGACCGAAAGATCATGGGTGATGAACATGTAGGTCAGTCCTCGCTGTTCCTGTGCGTCCATGAGAAGATTGAGGATCTGTGCCTGGACGGATACATCGAGGGCGGAGACGGGTTCATCGGCCACTACGAACTCGGGATCAACCATGAGGGCCCTCGCTATGCTGATCCGCTGGCGCTGGCCGCCGGAGAATTCATGGGGGTACCGGTCGGACCATGACGGGTCCACGCCGACCTGTCTCATGACTTCGGCCACCCGATCTTTTACCTCTGTGTCCGTGATGGAAGGGTTGTGAAAGACGACCGGTTCCTCCAGGGTTTGCTGCACCGTCTTGCGCGGATTCAGCGAGGCATAGGGGTCCTGAAAGATCATCTGCATCTTCGAACGATAGGGCAGCATCTCGTGCTGTGTCAAATTATCGATCCTGCTGCCGCGGTAATAGATCTCGCCGCCATCGGGTGGATACAGTCCCAGAAGGGCACGGGCGAGGGTAGATTTCCCGCATCCGCTCTCTCCCACCACACTCAGCGTCTCTCCGGGGTGCACAAACAGGCTGACGTCATTGACCGCTCTGACAACGGTCCGTTTCCTTACGATACGCCCTCCACTGAATGCCAGCTGTTCCAGAAAGCCGCCGGAAATATCAAAATGTTTGACAAGATGTTGTATGTCTATCAACCTGTCGTTCATGAGGCCGTGTCCTTCTCTGTCTGTTCCTTTTGCAGACCCAGCATATGGCAGGCCGCCATGGTGCGGTATCCGGGTATCTCTCTCAATGACGGTGATTCGTACCTGCATATGTCACCACTGATCGTGCAGCGCGGGTGAAACGAGCATCCCGGGGGGATATTGATGAGGGACGGCATCATTCCCGGTATCTGGTACAATCGTGTCCCCGGATTGCGGCCGTTCGGTAGGGCATGTATAAGACCCCGTGTATAAGGGTGCAGCGGATTGTCAATGATATCTTCGGTCCGTCCCGTCTCCACGATCTTGCCTGCATACATGACCGCAATCTTCTGTGTTACCTGCGATACCACGGCAAGGTCATGGGTGATGAGGATCAGTCCCGTTCCCTCCGATTCACACAGTTCGAGGAGCAGATCCATGATTTCCGCCTGTATGGTGACATCGAGGGCAGTGGTTGGCTCGTCCGCGATGACAAGCGCCGGATCGGTAAGAAGGGCAATGGCGATAACGATACGCTGCCGCATACCCCCCGAAAATTCGTGTGGGTACTGTCTCAGACGTTTCTCTGGAGAGGGGATGTGAACCTTTCGCAGTTTATCCAGAGCGATTTCTTCGGCGTCCTTTCTAGGTATCCCTCCATGGGCCTGCAATGTTTCCACCATCTGTGTGCCGATGGTTAGGACGGGATTGAGTGTCATCATCGGGTCCTGGAATATCATGCTGATCAGGTTACCTCGTATGTGGCGCATCCCTTCATCGGTCAGCTTGGTCAGATCTCTTCCCTCAAAGATAACTCTTCCTCCCGAGATATATCCCGGTTTGCTGATGAGGTTAATGATGGCAAAACCGGTTACCGACTTGCCGGCGCCGCTTTCTCCGACCAGGCCGAGACGTTCGCTCCTGTCAAGGGTGAAACTCACGCCGTTGATTGCCGTCAGATCGCCCATTCTGAGGGCGAATTTGACTTCAAGGTCTTGTACTTCCAAGAGGTGATTCATGCCAATTCTTTACCCTTTGTAGAGTTTCGGGTTCAACACGTCCCGTAACCAGTCGCCCAGCAGATTGATGACCAGTACGAAGACTACCAGCAGTATTCCGGGGAAGAGGGTGATCCACCAGGAACCGCTGAAAATATACTCAAAACCGGAGTTTATAAGGGACCCCAGAGAAGGCTTTGTGACCGGCATGCCCAGTCCCAGAAACGACAGCGCCGCTTCGCTCATTACGGCGTTGGCTACCTGGATCGTCGAAATGACGAGTACCGGGGACATGGTGTTGGGAAGGATATGCCGCCACCTTATTCTCCGCGAGCTCAGCCCTATGACGCGGGCGGCCTCCACGTATTCCTTGTTCTTTTCACCCAGCACGGAGGCCCGTACGGTCCGCGCATACTGGGGCCACTCGGCCAGACCGATGATCAGTACGAGAAGGGGGACGGCCAGTTCCTCGTAGCGTCCCACCCCGAAGGCGACCTGAAATATGGCACTGATCATGATGGCTACCATGAGAGTGGAGAAGGAGAGCTGAACGTCGGCTATGCGCATCAGAAAGGAATCCACTCTTCCCCCCATATATCCGGATATCAATCCAATAAAGATACCGATGATTGCCTGCAGAAAGACGGCACCGCAGCCGATCATAACAGAAAGGCGCATACCGAAGAGCATGGTACTCAGGAGGTCTCTTCCCTGAATATCAGTTCCAAGTATGAAATCGGGATTTCCCTCTTCCATCCACGACGGGGGGATCTCCGCGTCCATGATATCGATGCTGGACGTATCATATGTATTATAGGGTGCTATTAGGGGAGCGAATATACTGATAAGAATAAGGATGAGGAGAACGACGAAGCTGGTAATGGCGACCCGATCGTGCTTGAAACTGTACAGAAAGTAAGATTCCTTAAAGCGTTTCCACTGTTTCATTTTCTTCCCGTTATTCTCACCGTTGGATTGACCAGGCCGTAGATGATATCCACGATCGTATTGACCACGACAAATAGGGCGCCCACCACTATGATATATGCCACGAGGAGTGATGTGTCAGAACGTTCGACCGCTTCAAGGAACATGAATCCCATCCCCTGCCACTGAAAGACCGTTTCCGTAAGGATGGTGTAGGCGATCAGTATGCCCAGCTGCACACCTCCCACGGTAATCACGGGAAGGAGCGTGTTTTTGAATGCATGGAGAAACCAGACGCGACGGCGTGAAAGGCCCTTTGCCCAGGCAAACTTGACGTACTCAGTCTCAAGGGTCTCCATCATTTCCGAACGTATCAGGCGTATGAAGAGGGGGAGCATGATGGAGGAGAGGGCGATGCTCGGCAGCAAGAGATGTCTCAGCCCGTCCAGCGAGAGGAGACCGCTCTCCCATCCCCCTATGTTGACCGTCGCTCCCCGGCCATATGAGGGAAGCCAGTGCAGTTCCACCGCGAAGATGTATATGAGGATGATGGCGGTCAGGAATACCGGTATGGAGACGCCTACAATGCTTCCCCCCATGATGATCCTGGAAGGCAGACTTCTCGGCCGTATGGCCGTGTAGATGCCGAGCGGGACGGACAGGAGGATAATGATGAGACTGCTCGCAAAGACAAGTTCAAGGGTTGCCGGGGCTTTTGAGAGGATTACCTCGAGGGTCGGTTTCTTGAAGAAGAACGACATGCCCAGATCACCGTGGACGGCGTTCTTTATGAAGCGGACATACTGTACCAGAAAGGGGTCGTTCAGTCCCAGCTTGTCCCGCAGGGCCTCTCTCTCGGCGACGGAAACGGAGATTCCCACAATATCCCTGACGGGATCTCCGATCTTCTGCTTTATGGAGAATCCCAGCAGGCCGATAACCAGCATGACAACGATGGCCTGCGTTATGCGGCGAACGACAAAGGCGAACATATGAAACCCTAAAAAATTATTTTCTCACCATACCCGGTACACATATATAACGATTTTACACAACAGGGGGCAACACCCGCTATTGACGGATCTTGCCCCCGATTGTTCTGGCTGTTTGTGTAACAAGGGTACCCTCAGATCGGCATAGTGCTACTTTATTACTAAGTCACCGAAATACGGGAAGTTCTGGACATTTACAATACGTCTGATATCCACCTCGTTCTTGCCCGCCCATGAGAGGTTTTGCCAGTGAAACGGAACAAATGCGGCATCATCGTAGAGGATCTGTTCGACTTTCTGAAGCATGGCGGATCTCTTCTCGAGATCGGTTTCCGTCTGTGATGCAAGGATAAGCTTATCCACCTCGGGGTTGCAGTAATTGCCGCTGTTATACTGACCGTACCCGGTTTCCTTGTTGGGGCACATCAGGAGAAATTCGGTGTAGTTGGCCGAATCTTCCGTGTCCGGATGCCATCCGATGAGTTGGATGTCCGCTACCTGAGCGTCGAACTGATCCCAGTACTGGGCCTTGGGCATGGTTTTAAGGTTTACCTTGATGTTGATCTTGGCAAGCATTGCCGCGAACGCCTCAGCGATCTTTTCGTCATTCACATACCTGTTATTAGGCGAAATCATTGTGCATTCGAACCCCTTCTCATAGCCGGCTTCCTTCATCAGGTCCTTTGCCTTCTTCAAATCGTAACGGGGAACCAGATTTTTATTATAGCCGGCAAATCCTTCGGGGGCCTGCTGAGCCGCCACGGAAGCGGTGCCCTTCATGATTTTTTTGACGATTCCCTCGTTGTTGGTTGCATACACGATAGCCTGGCGAACCAGTTTATTGGCGAATTCGGGGCGACGTTTCTGGTTCAACTGACAGGTGATGACTCTACTGCCCGACATGGTGATGAGTTTACTCTTTTTATCCTTTCTGATCTTATCGTAATCCTGGGGCGGAACCGGCATAATGAAGTCTACATCACCGGAAAGAAGGGCGGCCACGCGGGTCGCATCGTTCTTGATGGGTGTGAGGATAATCGTGTCGACGTTTCCGGGAGATTCCTTGTCCCAGTAATCCGAAAACTCTTCGAATACGGTCTTTACACCCTGTTCACGGCTGGTCACCCGGTATTTACCGGTTCCCGATTCATTAGTGAGTGCAAAGGATGGACCGATCTTGACGATGGCGTCTTTCGGCTGGCCGTTTGCATCGGTCCCGGTGTAGAACTTACTATCCATGGGGAAGATATAGGTCGCCATGTTGAGAAGCAGTGAGTACGGTATTTTTGTTACGATATCTACCGTATAATCATCGACCACCTTCACACCTTCGAATGGTTCAAAAAGACCCTTGAAGTCCTGACTCTTTTTGAGTCTCTCTACCGTCCATTTGACATCTTCGCCGGTTAGGGGATTGCCGCTGTGAAATTTGATCCCTTTACGCAGGTAGAAGCGCATCGTACGATCGTCAAGTCTCTCCCACTTTGTGGCAAGACGGGGTTCAAAGTCCATCTCCTGGGTCCATCGAACGAGCGGATCGAAGACCATGTGTGAATACTGGAGCATACCTCCCGACAACTGTACGTGGGGATCCAATGAAACCGGATCGGCATCCATTGCAAGTTTCAGTGTTTTGGCGTTTCCGATTGTACCGATTGACAACGCCACCAACAAAACCAGACATCCAACAAGCAATTTTTTCATGTCCCAATCCTTTCTTTTACGGTGTAGATTATAAAAAAGTCGTTGCGACTTCCCTTCGCTGGCTTTGCAGCCACGATTACCGCTCAAAATAGTAAAAGAAATGTTTCTTACGGTCAAGGGAAAAATCCAAAACAAAAAAGGGGGTTGCGCACTAACACACCGTCCCCTGAAATAAATGGCCGATCAGAGCGGAATCGAATCCGCCGACACCAGTATTGTTAGGTCAAGGTATTGATCTGGATATTTTGAAAACTTTGAAATGTTACATAACGATATATCCTTGCGGCAGCTACAGCGAACTTTTTGCCACGAAAAAATTTTTGATCGGGAAACAAAGGGGGTGCAACATGATGAGAATGTTGATATGTACCTCACACATCGCGGTGCCGTCGGGAAACCAAGAGGTACGCATGGAGATTACTTTTAAACAACCGGAGGGTAGCATCCCTATGACCAGAAAACCCACATACGAAGATCTGGAAAAAAGGATCAGGATTCTCGAAGAAGAATTGATCGCGAGCAGACACGCGGAAGAGGAGCTGCGAAAGAGAGGGGAGAAGTATCGCTTTTTGACGGAACAGATGACGGACACGATCTGGACTCTCGATATGAACATGAAACCCACATATGTGAGCCCATCATCTATGGATGTTTTGGGTTTCTCGCCGGAAGAAAGGGTGAATCAACACCTGTCTGAAATGGTGACACAGGAAACGTATTTAAGGATTATTGACGTATTAGCCCGGGAGATGGAAAGGGAAAAGGAGGAAAACGTCGATCCAGACAGGACTGTTTCGATAGAGATGGAATATTACCATAAAGATGGCCATACCGTCTGGCTCGAGAATAAGGTGCGGGCTCTTCGTGATGTTGCGGGAACCATCATTGGCATCCATGGGGTGTCGAGGGATATCAGCGATCGCAAGCGGGCAGAAGAGGCGTTGCGGAAAAGTGAAGAAAGCTACCGTCTCTTGTTCGAGTCTGCCGGTGAGGGTATCATGATTTTCCAGGGAAAGGAGATTTGTTTGGCCAATCCCGCCCTTATCAAAATCTTGGGCTACCCCGAAGATACGATTACTGTACGACCCTTTTTCTCGTTTGTCCATCCGGATGACCGTGATGTAGTTATTGATCGCTACTCACGAAGGATAAAGGGCGAATCGGTAGACAGTAACTATTCTTTCCGAATTGTAACGGAAGAAGGCACTGAAAAATGGCTGGAGATTCACTCCCAGGTTATCTCATGGGATGAGGTGCCTGCCACGCTGAACTTCATCAGTGACATTACCGATCGCAAGCGGGCGGAGGATTCACTCAGAGAGAGTGAGATCAGATACCGTGAGCTTAGTATCGTTGATGATCTCACCCAGCTTTACAACTCAAGACATTTCTTCGATCAACTCATGATAGAGATTAATCGTTCCAACCGCTACAAGCAGCCATTGACGCTCCTCCTTCTCGATCTCGATGACTTTAAGACCTTCAACGATACATACGGCCATATTGAAGGAAATCGGGTCTTATCGTCTCTCGGCCAGGTGATCAAAAACCAACTACGCGAGGTGGATTCCGCCTATCGTTATGGCGGTGAAGAATTTACGGTTCTCCTGCCCATGACAACAGGCGAGAACGGCGTCGTAAGTGCGGAAAGAATCAGATCCGCGTTCAAAAAGGAAAACTTTTCACCGGTTGCCAGCGAACGTGTTTATATGACAATGAGTATGGGGGTTACTCAATACGAACCGGGTGAAGAGATGAAGACGTTTGTGAACCGGGTTGACCGGTTCATGTACCGGGCAAAGGGGTCAGGTAAGGACAGAATCTGTTTCGCGTAATTGTTACGAGAACCGTTCAACGGGTATCAGTCATGTTTTCCGCATCATTAGACGGTTACAGAGGACGATTTCGGCACAAAAAAAGGGCTAACCAAAACGGTTAACCCTTTGAAATGAATGGTGGGTCAGGACAGAATCGAACTGTCGACACCGGGATTTTCAGTCCCGTGCTCTACCGACTGAGCTACCGACCCACACCATATGTCTCAAGAACGAATGACTTCTATCCAATCCAGATTCTTTTGTCAAGTCTTTTCACTGTCGGAACCTTTTTCTTTCAATGTGCTATATCCGTTGCTATTCTCAGAGGAATTTTGTTCGTCAATGGCGAGGTTGCTGTGCTCCTCTTCGGGTCGCGTGGCCGATGGCATATGATCCGGTATCTTCTGATACCGGTGTGTTTTGATCACACAGGTCCCGGCTATCTTGTCGTGCCATCCCTGTTTTCTGCGATCGAAACCGGCCCATATGAATCCAAGGAAAAAGGGCAACTTCGATATGATATATCCGACCCATCTCAAAAAGGCTACCCCGTAAGTCAGAGGTTTCCCATCTGTGCATACAACTTTGAGGCCGAGCAGTTTTTTCCCGGGCGTCTGGCCTGTGGTACCGTGAAAATATATAAAGTAGCATGCGTTGAGCACAATGGCCATACCGTAGCAGGGACAAAATAAGGTGTACATGAGTGTCGAAGGGGTATCCGTCAGCGAGGTGAAACCGCAGCGGAGAGGAACGATAAGATCACCGACAAAGAAGAGGATAATGAGGAATATATACAGGATGACAGTGTCTATCGCCAGTGCCACGAACCGTTGCCAGAATCCGCCATAGTACACACTCATGAAATCGCCTCTTTCAGTGTGCCAAATAGACCCTTCTCGTACTGAAGGATCGAAAGGACGGCGAGGGGGGCGGTCTCGGTTCTCAAAATAAGTCGTCCCAGACTTGCGGAAATGAAACTCCGCTGTCTGGCCATTTCAATCTCTTTCCATGAAAATCCGCCTTCCGGGCCGATAACGATAAAGAAATTGTCGGCACTACTATGTTTCTCGTCCGTCAATATCTCTCTGATTCCCCGTTCTGCCTCTGCTTCCCACAGGATCAGCCGGAGGGCATTTTCATCAGGCATATTCAGCATTTCACCGAACGACCTGATTTCGCTTACTTCCGGCACGTCGCCTCTGCCGCATTGTCTTGAGGCCTCTATGGCTATCTTGCGCCACCGCGCCGTCTTGCCTGATGCACGAGTTCCTTCCAGTCTGGATATGGACCGTGAGGATATGAAGGGGACGATCCGGCTTACTCCCAGTTCTGTTGATTTCTGAATAATAAGATCCATCTTGCTCCCTTTGGGGAGTGACTGGGCGATCGTGATATGTGTGTCAGGGAGTTTGATGTCCTCTTTCCCTATGATATCAAGGCGGACATCATGGTGGGAAAAATCTCTGATAGCGGCATGATATTCGTGGCCCATACCGTCAAAGAGGGTCAGTTCATCACCCTCTTTGAGTCTCAGGACATCACGTATGTAAGTGAAGTATTCCTTCCCTAATTCCGGAGATGCCCCTTCATGGAGTTCGTGAGGACTGTAGATTCTCGGTGTGGCCACTATCTATTTCCGTATGCCTGTATTGTTTTACCGGTCTGTCTTTTTGAAGGTATAACAGACCCATTCCTTGTCACTTCTTGTATCATGCAGCGTCATTGCTCCATCGCAATAGGTGTTCTCCACATCTTGTGCGTCATGCTCCGTGATTCCAGAGGCTATGATATACCTTCCCGGCCTTACAAGTGATACCAAATGGTTGTGAAGGTTGATGAGCGCTCCCGATATCAGGTTGGCCACGATCAGATCGAAACTGCCCGTGTACCGGGCGATGTCTTCATTGATGATCTCCACCCGATCTTCCACGTCATTTATTTCGATATTTTTGCCCGCTATTTCAATCGCCTTCGGATCTATGTCGATTCCCGTTACCATGCGTGCGCCGAGTTTCGCCGAACAGATGGCAAGAATGCCGGTACCCGTGCCGACATCCAGGACCGTTCGTTCTTCACGGTATCTGTCTTTCAGCAGGATATCCTCAATAGCCCCGATGCACATCATGGTCGAGGCATGCTGCCCTGTTCCGAAGGCCATCCCGGGATCTATATCGATGACGATATCGCGCCCAGAGGGAGAATATCGTTCCCATGTCGGTTTGATTACGATGTTGTCACTTACCCTGAGAGGTTTGAAGTATTTTTTCCACCCTTCGGCCCAGTCGGGATCGGTGATGGTCTTTGTGGAAAGCAGGGGTTTGTCCAGCAGGGGAAATATGGCAGATATACCGTCGATATACGTCTCGATGCGGATTATCTGTTCGTCTATGTCCTGACTCCACGGCAGATAGGACTTGATTTCTTCGCGCTCCGGAACCGAAGAGACCGCCGGGCCGTTGAAGGAATCCTGCACCTTCGTTTCCTGGAACACGCCGTTCGTGCCCAGCTCTTCCAGGAAATTTGATAGTGCATCAACCATCTCCGGTGGTGTCAGGATGGTTAGCTCGATCCATTGTTCTCTTGTTTCCGGCATGCCGTGTACCTCCTATCGTTCCCGGGGGAGCATGAATGTTTTCTGAAACGGAGCGTCCTCAACAGTTCCGTAAACCGGCCGCTCAGATACCCCCATAGTCATCTAAGCTACCACCCCTTTGTTGATAATTCAAGCAACTTGAACTTTCATGGCCTTCGTGATAGCTATCTCTTTATATTTCCTACGAGGATGGTGCCGATGAAGTATTATCCAGCATGTCTTGATATTTCCAATAGAAAGTGTGTCGTTGTAGGCGGGGGAGATGTGGCCGAGAGAAAGGTGATGCGGCTTCTCGAATGCGGCGCAAAGGTTGTGCTTGTCGGAAAAACCATGACTGCGCAATTGAGGATGATGAGGGATGAGGGGACTATAGAGCATGTCTCTGATGATTACCGTGAAAAATATATAGAGGGCGCTTTCCTGGTCATAGGAGCGACAGATCGGGATGATGTCAATGATACAATCTTTCGGGATTCGAGCGGCAGAGGGATATTGGTGAATGTGGTCGATGATCCCGCCAGGTGTACCTTTATAGTCCCTGCGGTCTTTCAGCGAGAGGATCTTCTGGTGGCCGTATCAACCGGAGGAAAAAGTCCCGCACTTGCCAGGAGACTGAGAGAGAGTATGGAAAAGCACTATGGTCCCGAATACGGGGCCCTCCTCGATATCATGGGTGATCTCAGGGAGAGAATACTGGCTCGTGGAGGTCCGTCAACGGATAACCGGGAACTCTTTGAATCCGTGCTGGATTCCGATATCCTCAGCTGCATCAGAGAAGGCAGGTGGGACCGGGTAAGGGAGATTATTAAGGATCTTACCGGTGAGGATGTGGCATTGGAACGGTAACGGATTCACCTTGTAAGGCTTGGTATGGAAATAATGTTCTTCAGAATTGCACTCATCGCTTACTTTGTGAGTACGGCAGGATTCATCATCTCGCTCTTTGTCGGGAGGGTGAAGGTGGCGAAGATTTCAATGTGGATCTTTTCGCTGGCATTTGTCCTCCACACGACTTATATCGTCATGCGGTGGATAGGAACGGCTTTTATCCCCTCGGCTAATATCTATAGTTCACTCTCATTCGTCGCCTGGGTCGTTTCGGGCGCATATCTTGCTTTTCAGACAAAGACCAAAACACGGGTGCTCGGAGCCTTTGTGTCTCCCACCGTTCTAGTGATGCTGATAACAGCATCTGCCGGATTAATGGGCGGAGCATCCCTCCCGCCAGCTCTGCACGGACCGTGGGTCTCCATACATGTCGTGTTTCTCCTTACCGGAGGAGCTCTCTTCGTTCTGGCGTGCCTGACGGGAGCGATGTACCTTCTGCAGGACAACCTGATCAAAAAGAAAAAGGTGGGAGGAATCAGCGGACTGCTCCCATCGCTGCAGGATCTTGACCGGATAAACCACATCTGTATTATCTGGGGTTTTCCGCTTCTGACATTCGGTATCATTGCGGGATCGGTATGGGCCCGGATCGTCTGGGGAACCAGCTGGCATTGGGATCCGAAGCAAATATGCACCGCAGTATCGTGGGTAATATACGCGGTCCTGATACATCAGAGGCTTATCATTGGATGGAAAGGGAGGAAAGCGGCTTTTCTTTCGATAATCGGTTTTGCCGGATTCCTCTTTGCCTCTCTCGGCGTAAATATTTTTTTTGTAACGATACATAATTTTTGATTATTACGGAATAGGGAAGACATGAGCATAGTCCTCCTAGGAATCAATCATAGAAGCGCCCCCGTCACGATACGGGAACGATTATCCATATCATGCGGAGATGAAGGTAAGACCCTTGAAGAGTTAAGGAGTATTCCCCATGTCAGAGAGGTGATGTTTCTTGCTACCTGCAACCGGATCGAAGTGCTTGCAAACATGAAACCCGCCGGTACCGCCATAGAGGAATTAAAAACATTTATCACGTCCCGGGGCAACCTTTCTCCCGAAGAGATGACAAAATGTCTGTACGTATACCGTGATGAGGATGCAATCCGCCATCTGTTCAGGGTTGCATCAAGTCTCGATTCGATGATCATGGGAGAACCTCAGATTTTGGGACAGCTCAAGGATGCCTACCGTCTGTGTGTTATGCATAAGACATCCGGCGTCATTCTGAATAAACTGCTTCACCGAGCCTTTTCTGTCGCGAAAAGGGTGAGAACGGAGACGGCGATAGCAAACAATGCTGTCTCCGTAAGCTTTGCCGCGGTGAAGCTCGCCAAAAAGATATTCGGCGCCCTTGACAGAAAAAAGGTTCTTCTCGTCGGTGCCGGCGAGATGGCGCAACTTGCGGCCAGACACCTTGCGGACAATGGGATCGACCGGATACTCTTTGCCAATCGCACCTACGAGAACGCGGTAAAACTCGCCCATGATTTTCACGGTCTTCCGATTGAATTCGACCAGATGGAGAGCGCACTCGGAGACGTCGATATCGTGATAAGTTCAACCGCTTCCCCAGAGTATGTAATATCTCGGGGTATGATGGAGGCGGCCCTATGCAGGCGGAAGAACAGACTCATGTTTCTTATCGATCTCGCCGTGCCGAGAGATATTGATCCGGGCGCCGGAGATATTGATACGGTGTACCTCTATAATATCGATGATCTCCAGGGTGTGGTCGATGATAATATACAAAGCCGCCTCAATGAAGCACGAAAGGCGGAAGCCATTATCGATGAAGAGGTCGCCGATTTTTCCGGATGGTTTGCCACACTCGAGGTCGTTCCAACGATCGTGGACCTGAAGAACAAGGCCGGAGATATAATCAGGGAAGAGATAGTGCGGTCTCATTCGTGGATGAAGAATCTTGACGGGGAAGAAAAAGAGAACATAGAGATACTCGTCAACGCTGTTGTGAATAAGATATTGCACGATCCCGTCGTCCGACTGAAGGAAGAAAGCCGCAACGGTGGGGCCGACTCCTATGTGGCTGTGGTAAAGAAGTTGTTCAAGCTTGAATAGGGATCGATCAGCCGAGATGAGCCGATTCGACGGACGCCGTGATTATCCAGGTCTGGTAAAACTTTCGCGTTATGTGCTACGGGTAGTTTCAATAGGGGAGGTGCTTTGTTTAATTCGGAGGTACGGTTCGGTACATACAGGTGAGTTGCCTGTAATACATATGAAAGGAGTTTTGTATGAATAAGGGTAATCTTGTTGTAAAGAAATTCCTGTCTTCTTCGAACGGTAAGGATGTCAATGCGTATATGCTCATTGACGGGGGTGAAGCCGCCATCATAGATGTTGCCGATACCTACGACGATGTTAAAGACGCACTCCGTGAACACAAAGCAAACCTGAAATATATCCTAATTACACACGGGCACTCCTCTCATCTACGGTCCGCATCTCGGGTTAAAAGAGATCTCGGTGGCCAGATATGCTTCCATGAACATGACAATGATCTTATCGAGAAGGTCGATGAGACGTTAAAACCGGATATTCCCCTGAAGGACAAGACAAAGTTGAGATTGAACGGTACCGAAATCAAGGTTTTTCATACACCGGGACACACAAGGGGGTCTGTCTGCTATTATATCGAACGTGAAAAGATGTTGTTTAGCGGAGATACCCTTTTCAAAGGGGAGTATGGTAAAATATGGGGACCAACGAGCATGGGATTGATGCTGAGAACCCTGAAGAGACTGAATAACGTTATCCTGTCCAGTTCTACCGTTTATCCGGGGCATGGCGATTCGACGACCATGTATGCCGAGGCGTGGCTCGACTGCCTTGATAATCTTTCATAAATTTTCATTGGAAGTGATGAGGTCCGGGACGTGACTCCGTGAGAGGGGAGAAATAGCGTGCCTTTCATTGAGGTAGAGGATGGGAGAGTCTATTATGAAGCCTCCGGAATGGGTAAACACCTGATACTCATTCACGGGGCTTGGGCTTCCCATGTCTGGTGGAGATGGCAGGTTCCCGTTCTGTCCGAACATTACAGGGTCGTGACCATTGATGTGAGAGGGCACGGCCTTTCCTCTCCTCTCAAAGGTGCCTCTTCCGTGGAACAATTTGCCCGTGATCTGAGGGAGATTATCGACAAAATCGGCGCGGACGAGACAGTTCTCGTTGGATGGTCGATGGGCGGGCTTATCGCCATGCAGTATTGCCTTGATTATCCGTTGCACAGTAAGGCATTGATCCTGATAGCGACGAGAGGTCACCGAACCCCCCGTTTGAAGCAAAGGATCAGGCTCCACTATCTGTGGACTCAACTCAATTTCCTCTCGGAGATATCGGCACCTCGGGGATATGACCGGAGGGCCCGACAATTTCCCGATGGCCAAAACGTTATCAAGAAGGAGATAACGAAGATGTTGTCCCCCTCGGCGTCGCAGGAGACGTTCGATTGGGTGACGGATGAACTGACGAAACGGCCCGTGACAAACTATTATGAAGTGGCGCGAAGCATATGGGACTGGGGACCCGAGGAGGAATTGAAAAGGATCGATATCCCCGCCCTGCTACTGGTTGGAGATGGTGATCGCTCCACCCCACCCAGGTTTTCAAGCTATTTACACTCTCTGTTGCCGAATTCAAGGTTGAAAATCATCGAAGGTGTGGGTCACTGTCTGATCATAGAGGATCCTCCTGTGGTTAATAGGGAAATAATCGAATTTCTTAGAGAGGTGGGATATTAGAGAAGAATCCTATTACAGTTTGTTCAGGAGGGTATCCATATCCAGAGGGTGTGTGTTGATCGTGGCCGACCGGTAGGGAATGAAAACGGCTCCCCCCCACTTTTCTTTAAACCAACGATTCCCCTGATTGATACCGAGACCGAGATTGATGGCTCTCTTGCCCTCGCTGTTGGACAGGCGTGCCATCTCATAAAAGAGAAGATCGGATACGCCGGGGACGCTCTCTGTAGGAGATCGAAAATTGAAGAGATAGAAGGCGTACTCGGCTGACCCGAGGTCGACGATGGTAAAGGCGGAAAGGGCGTTGTTTTCCTTACGGGCCTCCAGGAGCCTTGCATGGTCTGATCTTTCTAGGTATTTGTTAAGATTGTTGAATATTTCTTCATGTTCCGGCGATATATCGTGAATACGGATGAAATCCCTGATGAGTTGTCTGTGCTCGCTGCCGAATTCTCCCTCCCCTATGATGACCTCGCGATCCGCACGCCGTATCATATAGGAAACATCGAGGGAGATCGAAGAAATAGGCAGATTCATCCGATAATAGGCGTCTTCCATTTCCCTCGAAATATCTCTGGTTCCGAACCAGAGTTCGGGCGCTATAACAGATACCGTTGCGGGTTTGAAGAATTTCAGTGCCGATTCATACACCCGTGCGGTGTCTCCTTCGGTCTCGTCCAGTGGATATCCGGTAAAGATCAAATGATCCTGTCTGGTATAACAGAGATATCCGTCAAGCAGGTGCGCCTCGGTTGAAGAAATTTCCTCCACATAATGAGGAAGGTGTTCCGGGATATAGGCGTGATCATATATCAGTTTTAGTCCTTGGCTGTTTATCATGGCAATCAAATGGATTGTTGATTAAATCTCCGACACCATGGCGCCGGAGATTCAATTACTCAAAGATGAACATCTGTTCCGCCTTGGCTGCCCTCATATTTTCGGCGGCCTTTTCCATTTGGAAGGCGACATCGGCCGCTCCGGCCGCACCGACGGCCTGTTGGGCTGCCTTGGTGACTTCATGCTCGACCTGCTTTAACTGAGTCAGGAAAAGGTTGTATTGTTTACCTGTCCGATAGGCACTCTGGACCATCGTTTTATAGTCCTTCGCCTGGGACCTGAGCAGTTTCTCGTAATGATCGATGAGCAGATCTATTTCTCTCATCTGTTTGTTTCTGATCTTTTGCGAATAGATTCCCTTCTCATCCGCGTTGAGAATATCTCCGGTTTTTGCCTTGATCCGTTCCATGACATCTTCCTTTGTCTGCTCCTTGCCAACAATATCGCGGGCGGCTTCCAAGGCCAGCTTTTTGGTAAAAAGGAAGTTCAAGGTAAATATTTCTTTTGTTCTCTTGTGCTTGACAAGTTTTATAATGATGATGAGCGGAATGGCCACATCCCACCCCGATAGTGGTTGCATTTTTATGATTGACGAAGCTATGGTCCTCGCCAATGATCGCTCTTCTCTCAGTATGTTTTCATACTTCGTGTCCAGGATAGTGGGTACCAGTTTTCCCATGCATCCCCTCGCTTTTCACTACCGACAGGAGCGTATCGCATCTACTGTTTATAATGCCACCGCTCGGGAATCAGATGATGACATGATATACCAAGGTAACATTAATCATTGTAGCTGTCAATGGTTCCGGATACTTCGGCACGTCTTGCCGTACTGTACCGCTGCTCATATTATATACCTGGGTTGTATTGGATTGGTATCATTGATGTACTGGAGAAGAGAGGGGGCTTACCCCCTCTCTTCTCCAGTGTCGTTAACCAGGTGGAATGGGTGGGACAAAGAATGTGCCGGACCACAGGATCCAGACGATGAGTAATGTCCACACTGCATTGCCAAACTGGGCAATCCAATAGGCGATGGCAGGTTTGCCGCCACCGACGGAGAGCAGCTCTTTAAATCGTGTTTCCAGACCTATACATACGAAGGCAAGGGTGAAAAACCAGACGCGGTAGCCTTTACAAAGGCCTTGCATCGCCTTTGCCACTTTCTCATCATATACGGGAAGGATGACGAAGGAGATGAAAAGTGAGGCCACGACAAATCCGACAATAAATTTGGGAAATCGGAACCACACCTCAAGGAAGGAAGGTTTTTCGGCCCCTTCCTTCACTGACAGGCTGAGGGCCGCCCAGAGTGCCAGGAAGAAAGCGGCGAAACCGATCAACAGATTCTGCGCCATCTTGACCATGGCCGCGGCGTTGAGGGCTTCCTTTGTGCCGATGATTTCGCCTGCGGCTACCACAGAACCGGTATTATCGATGACCCCTCCGATCCATGCCCCCGCCATGTTGGTGGGAAGGTTCAACCATTTCGCGATGGGGGGCATGATGATGATGAGCACGACGGCGCAAATCATGAGCCAGGCAACCACGTAGCTTACCTCTTTGGGATCACCCTGAACGGCGCCGCCGGCGGCTATGGAAGCCGAGACCCCGCAGATTGCATTGCCGCTGGCAATGACACTGGAGAACCGTTCCGATATGCCAAATTTGCGACAGAGCCAATAGGTCAGAAACCATACTGGCCCGACAACGAGGATGGCCTGGGCTACACCAATCGCACCGGCTTTGATGACAACGGCAAACAGGATGTCAAGGCCCATGACCACCAGGCCGATCTTGACGAAGTATTCCGTCATAAGACCTGCCTTCAACCAGTCTGGGACGCCGAATACATTACTGATAATTAGACCGAAGGCCAATGCCCAAAGAACATATTCGAAGCCCCATGTCTTGATGGTACTTTGTGAACTTACAAAGATAGCAAGAAAAGCGAGTATGAAGATAACAAGGAAGCTTGGAATGTAGCGACGAACATCCCGTTTCATGCAGGCAGCCCCTATGAGAGTGAGAACACAGAGGAGAATGAAAAGTATCACGGCCGACCAGAGCGTTTCAATGCCTTTTGGGAAGGCTTCGGCTATCGTATGCCATTTGCCAATTTTTGGAGTGCTTGGAAGTAAATTGATCATGGGTGAGCCTAAAAGAAGGATAAACCAACCGATCCAACAGGCCCACCAGTCTTCCTTTGTCCACAGCGCCGACCAGTCAATCTTTTTGTTTTCGGTATTCATAAAACCCTTCTCCTTTCATCGTATTGCAAATAACATCCGGAGCAGACGGTTTGATTTCCGACTGGGTTTCAATGTGGCCAACGGTTGTATCTGTTATAAAGGGAATGACTGGGTGAGTATGTACTGACTCCGAATTGAGTTAAATGTAACTTCTTTGGAAAATGGATTCTACCTGCCAACTAGATTTTTTCTTCCGCTGTTGCCTTCTTCACCTCCCTTCTTGCCAAGGATGTTGTTTTTCAGATTCAAACACACGCTAAAATAGCAACTGTTTTCATACTAAAACAACGGTAACTTATACAAGGAAATTTTTACTATTCTGTCTACATATTGAAAATCAGGTACGAGGACGAAGATCAAAAAGTATCTTCATAAATCTGACTGAGTTTCGGTGAAGTGAAAGTTTAGATTTGAGAAAACAAAAAAGGTACCTCGTAAATAATCGTGGGCACCTTTTTCTGTTAAGAATAATATAGTTATATGAGTTTGACGTTGGCGGCTGATGGACCTTTGTTGCCTTGCTCGACATCAAAGGAAACACGCTGATTCTCCTCCAGGGTTCTGAAACCTTCGATTTGAATAGCGCTGTAATGAACAAACACATCACCGCCTTCATCACTTTCGATGAAGCCGAACCCTTTGCTTGAATTAAACCACTTTACGGTACCTTCAGGCATTACGGCAATCCTCCTTTCTTGATTTTTCTAAAGCAGGATCGCCTACATGTAAGAAGAAAACAGAAGACCGAAAATCCAAGTGTTTAAATTCGTCCTTTAAAATGTCTCAATCCTTACTTTATGCGCCCCCCCAACTGTCTGTCAGTCAAGGCGCTTTTATTGATACGGCGACTATATATTTGATTTTTGAAATAAGTCAAGTTATTTTTTCTTTTAACTTCTTGATAATTCGAATTATAGAGATACGTTACTCTTCGAAGAAAAAGTCTTCCCCTGAAAGTTCCTTGCCATGAGGCAATCCTTTTTGTCCAATTGAAGTCCTTGCACCCTGTTCCGAGGAACTTCAGTCATTGTTCTCGATGGCTTGCAAAGAGAACCCTGCATATGAGCGGAAGCTGGAGGAGCCTTTTAAAAGTTGGCGGTTTGTTATAATTCTCCGATAATATTCTGTATCGTCTCCACGCTTCCAAACACCTTTTCAATGGAATCTGAGAGTGCTTTGTTGATTTGTTCTTCCAGAATTTTCTCTGAGAATCTTACATGTATCAATGACGGGCTTGTCTCGATCTCCATTCGGTGAAATATTCGCGCATTGCGGACATCCGCAAAGACGACAGTCAATTTTACATTCGCCTGGTAATTTTTCTTTACGCCTTCACGACGGCAGGTAATCTCAAGCTTGTCGATAGTGCCTCCAATCAGCACGGAGCCCCATCTTTTTTCGATTGAATCGTTCTTGAGATCCCACACAGGTATTTGAGGGGATAGGGAATATCCTGCCGCGGACAGGTACTCTCTGATACCGGCGGTAACCGTATCCACCGGTTTCGAGTATTTCGGCAAAACCGGTTTCATGCCTCCGTCGGGTGATTCAACCGTACCGATAAGCATTGTGTCTTGTATGTTTCTTGCATCGATGAATCTGGCTACCGTAAGTTGGATCTTTTTTATATTGTCAGTCCCGGTTGCAATGGTTTTTGACGGGATATAGTTCATATTGATTGTATAAAGGTTAACGGGAGCACATGAAAAGAGGATAATCGGAATCAGTGCTGCACTGGCGGTCTTTATGACGAATGAAAGATAGCGATTCATAGCGATTCAATTCCTCCTTCGTGATATGGTTCTGTTCGAGAGAAGTATATGCAGTGAGTTGTCGGCTGTCAATGAGAAACGGAAAGGAAGATAATTTCGAGGTGATCTTGTATGTGGAGTTGGTGTATTCCCCTAAAATATGCTATTGTTCACTTCCGAAGGCAGGAAGATGTATAGAGAGGATTTTGATGGCAGGTTGTGCCTGAAGTATTGGCAGGAATGCCTGAAAAAATAGAACGGTGACGGTTCCTTGTGACGTATTTCGGCATAGTATTTGCTTGACAATTTGCGCCGTGATTGCCATATCGTTCGGAAATATAGTACCCTGTTTGTGTGGAGAAACAAAAATATGACCATATCTTTTCAGGAATATCCCAGAGAACCGATTGTCTTGGATAATATCTCTTTGAAATTTATGAGACAATCGAAATTTGTTCCTCTGAAGATCGATAAAGATATCCTCGTGGTGGCAATGGCCGATCCTGAGGATTTTTACGTCGTTGATGCGCTGAAGCTTGCCTCGGGGTTGCATATCGATGCCCGCAAGGGAAGGGAAGATGAAATACTCGATGCCATAGAGAGACTGTACGGTGCGGGGACTCAATCGCTGGAAACAATAATCGAAGAAGCGGACAGAGGTGTCTATGATATATCCGCCGGGAACATTGAGGATGCGGACCACCTGAGAGATCTCGCATCGGAGGCCCCGATTATCAGGCTGGTCAACAGACTCATCCTCAATGCTGTGGAAATGAAGGCCAGTGATATTCATTTCGAACCGTTCGAGAATGAGTTCAAGGTGAGGTACCGCATAGACGGTGTGCTCCATGAGTTAGAATCGCCCCCGAGCCGCCTTCAAGCCGCCATAATCTCACGGGTAAAAATCATGGCGAAACTCGATATCGCTGAGAGAAGGCTTCCTCAGGATGGGAGGATAAAACTCAAGGTTTCGGATAAAGAGATAGACTTCAGAGTTTCCACCCTTCCCACGCTCTTTGGGGAGAGCCTTGTAATGAGAATTCTTGACAGTGAAACCCTCATACTCGATCTGAAAAAATTGGGATTTCCAAAGGAACTCCTCGATGAGTACATGGATCTGGTATCGCAGCCCCACGGAATGATACTGGTCACGGGACCGACCGGAAGCGGCAAGACATCAACGCTCTACACGACCCTTGCGAAAATAAATTCCTCCGAGAAAAAAATCATCACCCTCGAGGAACCGGTGGAATACCAGTTGAGAGGGGTCAATCAGATCCAGGTCAACCCTAAAATCGGCATGTCCTTCGCCAACGGGCTTCGATCAATTGTCCGTCAGGATCCGGATATTATACTGGTCGGTGAAATCAGGGACAGGGAAACTGCCGAGATTGCCATTCAGTCTGCCCTTACGGGACATCTCCTGTTTAGTACACTCCATACCAACGATGCGGCAGGAGCCATTACGAGGCTGCTTGACATGGATGTGGAGAACTTTCTTCTCAGCTCCACACTACTGGGTATATTGGCGCAACGGCTGGTACGGGTCCTCTGTCCGAACTGTAAGGAGATCATCAAACCGGAGGAGAAGCTCTTGAGATCGATGGGCGTCGATCCCGATGATGTGGCAGATATAGATTTTTATATAGGAAAGGGATGTGAAGAATGCAGGGGCACCGGGTTCAAAGGGCGGACGGCGATCTTTGAATATCTCTCCATTAATGACAGTATCAGGAGAGAAATCATGGCACGATCCAGTACCGAAGAGATCAAGGACGTTGCTATCAAAAACGGGATGACGGTGTTGCGCCAGGATGGATGGAGGAAGGTCAGGGAGGGGATTACCACCATACAGGAAGTATTGAGGGTAACGCTTGAAAAATAATCTACAGGCTTTTGCATATAAAGCCACCAATCATGCTGGCAAGGTTGTCAGCGGTACTCTTGAAGCCTCTGGAACCAAGGAGGCGGTCACCATGCTTCAGGACATGGGGTATATCCCCATCAGGATTTCACCCGCCGGGGGGCACAGGTTGCTCACCGCCGATCTTTCACAGAGTCTTTCGTTCTTTAAGAGGGTTTCGACGAAGGATGTCGTCACCTTTACCGAGGATTTGTCAACGTTGCTAGGAGCCGGTCTTCCGGTTGACAGGGCTCTGGCGATACTAATCGATGTAGCGGAAAACGGAAAATTCAAAGACATCATAGCCGATATCCTCAAAACGGTACAGGGAGGCAGCTATCTTTCCGACGCGCTGGGGAAACATCCCCGTGTCTTTTCAACCTTTTATGTCAATATGGTCCGGGCGGGTGAAGCGGGGAGCGTGCTTGAAGCCGTGCTGAGTCGATTGAGCATATTTTTGGAAAACTCCCAAGACCTCAAAGATTACATAAAGGCATCCATGGTGTATCCCCTCTTCCTCGTTTTCGTGAGCGCCCTCTCAATCATTGTCCTGCTCACCTTTGTCGTGCCTAAATTTTCGCTCATATTTTTGGATATGGGGCAGACCGTGCCGGCGACCGCACAGTTCCTTCTCAGCGTCAGCAACATGCTGAAGCATTATTGGTTTGTAATCCTTGGTGGATTGGGTGCAATCTGGTATTTGTTCATACGGTATAAAAATACGACTTCGGGACGTCTGAAGATAGATCAGTATAAGGTAAACCTGCCGGTAATCGGTGATTTTGTCAAAAAGGCCGAGGTTGCACGCTTTACACGCGCCCTTGGCACCCTGACGGAGAGCGGAGTTCCTATCCTTCAGGCCCTTAAACTGGGTATGGATATCGTAACCAACCGAGTGATCGCTCGTTCCATGATGAATGTCTATGACAGGGTCAAAGAGGGAGAACGGCTGTCGAAACCGCTCGATGATATGGGTCTGTTTCCCCCGCTTGCGATACAGATAATAACGGTGGGCGAGGAGACGGGGAAACTCGACGAGATGCTCCTCAGGGTGGCAGATAACTACGAGAAGGTTGTACGAAATCTGATCAGAAGGTTTATCAGTCTGTTGGAACCGGCGATGATTCTTACAACGGGATTAATAGTTGGTTTTATTGTTATATCCATGCTGATGGCGATATTTAGCATGAACGAAATGCCTTTTTGAAAGGAGTGTTTACGAGGTGAGAAAAAAAGAAAAGGGATTTACACTGATTGAACTGTTGATCGTCATGGTGATTCTGGGGCTCCTTGCCGCGCTGGTGGGACCACGGATGTTCGGAAAGGTGGGCAAGTCGAAACAGAAGGCCGCCAAGTCGCAGATAGCACTCTTTGAAACGTCTCTGGATACATTCCGTCTTGACATGGGCAGGTACCCCACCGAAGAGGAGGGCCTGCAGGCGTTGAGAGAAAAGCCGGATGATGCAGAGAACTGGGACGGTCCGTATCTCGCGAAAGAAGTCCCTTTCGATCCGTGGGGGACTCCATATGTCTATGTCTGTCCGGGGGAAAATAGCGAATATGAAATCACGTCGCTGGGAGCCGATAAGAACCCTGGAGGCGAGGGGGAGGATATGGACATCGTGAACTGGAAAGATATCGGCCAGTGATGCGGGACTGTTCGTATCCTTTGAAAAGTTCCAGGGCAGGAGGATTTACTCTCCTGGAGCTCATCATTGTCCTCGTGATCATCGGGATCGCCTCTGCGCTTGTTGTCCCCCGGCTTGTTGGAGGAATAGGCAGCCTGGATGTAAAAGGCGCAACCGGCAAGGTGGCGGCCTCCCTGAGATACGCCAGGAGCCAGGCGGTATCACAGAAGGTACAATATACGGCGGTCTTTGATCTCGAACATGGCCGACTGACAATCAAAACCGCCGATGGAGACCGCAGTGGGGCGAATGAGGATGACACGGAAGGTGAGAGAGAAACCGGAGGCACGCGGGAGAAACTATATGCTTTGCCCGGAAGGGTTTCCTTTGAGAGGATACCCGTTGAGGACGCGCCCATGAGTGATGAGGAGATTGATTCTGGGACATTCGAGATCGGATTTTACCCGAGCGGGGGTTCCGACGGGGGAGGGATAGCCCTGGTCAATGAGCGGGGCAGACGGTATGCCGTACAGGTTGATGTTATCACAGGAGTCGTGAAGGTAGCGCCCGGAGGAGAGGAGTGAGGTCGGAGCCCGATGGATCCAGATATGAAGCCTCCCGGAATGTGACTGAGGAAATCCGGAAGGGAAGGATACTGTCGCAGGGATGTGCTATTCTCGGGCGCTCCGGTCGCCCCTGTTGCGAGGGATTCACACTGATAGAGGTGCTCGTAGCCATATCCGTACTGGCCATTAGTCTTGTGGTGATCCTTCAGCTGTTTTCGGGTGGTCTGAATTCCGGAAGGTTGTCGGACGAATATACCCGGGCTGTCTTTCATGCGAGGGAAAAGATGGAGGAGATTCTCCTTTCGGATACCATTGAAGAGGGGACTTCAGAAGGTGAGTTCGAAGACGGTTCCAGGTGGAAGGCGAATATCGTCCTCATGGAACAGAGAGAGGAAGAGGTCTCACGGCTCCCCTTCGATGCATTTACGATCGAAGTTGAAGTCTCATGGGGGCCGGAAGAAAGTGCAAAACACCTTACCATAGATACGATGAAGGTTGCTGAGAAGGTAAAATCCCGGGAGTAAGGCATATTATGACATACAGAGGCAACAGGGGCTTTACGCTGCTGGAACTGTTGATCTCCCTGACTATTCTCTCACTCGTTACGGTACTTATTTTTGGTGCTTTCCGTATGGGAATACGGGCATGGGAAAAGGGAGAGAGAAATATTGACGGGCGCCAGAGAGAGCGAATCGTCCTGGATCTGATAAAGCGCCAGCTTTCGTCCATACCCGTTGATGTGGTGAAGGGTGACAAGGCCCTTGTCCTGAAGGGCGACGGCAAATCATTGGAATTTGTATCTGACATTCACCTGGTTCCAGGCAACACGTTCGGTCTGGCTCATGTGAGCTATCGGGTGGAAAAGGATGAGGAGAACGGCGAGATCCTGAGTTTCAGCGAAAAGAATGTCGTGATGATGAGCAAAGACGCTGACATGGATGATTCCGATGACCTGTTTGTGGAGCTCCTCAGGGGTTCCGGTATGGTTTTTGAATACCTGAAGAATGTCACGGATGAAGACACGCTTCAGTGGCAGGAGACGTGGGATCCTGAAAGCGATTCCGGATTTCCGGTTGCCGTACGGATGACTCTCATGAGGGACGACAATGTTCCTATTTATGTGATAGCCAGGATAGCGGCCGATGTGGGATAATGACAGGGAAATGCGACGTGTTATCGGCAATGAAGAAGGTATAGCTCTGTTTCTGGTGCTGTGGGTGCTGGCTCTTCTTACCGTGATAGTCGGAGAATTCTGTTACACCATGAGAACGGAAGCGAATATCACCCGGAATTTCAAAGAAGAAACGGAAGCCTACTACATAGCCGAAGCGGGGCTGAACAGGGCGATTGTCGAACTCATCAGAAATGAGAGAATACCCCAAAAGGTACAGACTTCAGAGAGTGAAGAAGAGGAGGTTGAAGAACGGTTGAGGGTCAACACTGATATCCCTCCTGTGTCATTTGGCGGAGGACAATTCAAGGTACATGTGGCGAGTGAAAGCGGGAAGATAAATCTGAATACGGCTAATAATGCTCTGCTGAAGATGATACTTTCCGGTTTCGGGCTTGAGGATGAAAACAGGGACGTGATAGTGGATTCCATTCTTGACTGGCGGGACAAAGATCAGTTCCATCGCGTCAACGGTGCGGAAGATGATTACTATCGATCTCTCTCTGAACCATACGAATGCAGAGACGGTGACTTCCAGTCTGTCGAGGAGTTACTCCTGGTAAGGGGAGTTACGCCCGAACTTTTTTATGGAGGGCTGGAGAAGATAGTGACGGTATACGGAGAGGAGAGCACGCCGAAAAGTAAGACGAAAAAAAAGACGGCTGAAGGTAAGATCAATATCAATGCGGCCGACTACCATATGCTCATCTCCCTTCCCGGCATGACGGAAGATCTGGTACGGGCGATTATCGATTACAGAAAAGTTAGCGATTTTAAAAAGATGTCCGAAGTTATTGAGATTGTCGGTCCTGAAGTGTATAAATCCATCAAATCCTATATTACGATGGATACGATTCCCTATTTTACCATTACATCGGTGGGGACGACAGGGGACGGCAAAACGAGGCGCGGGGTGGAGGCCTTTGTTAAGATTGACGTAAAAGCCAAAAAAGGATACAGGGTCATCCGCTGGCTCGATAATGCCCCGTGTGACGGATTTTCAGAACAGATTGAGCAAACCGAAGCGGATTCTCGTGGACAGTAGGTCCTTCAGGAATCTCGAGGAATAGAGGAGGTTGGCGGTGCTTTTTCAGACAGGCCTGGGTGTTAGTATCGAAAAGGAATGCCTTTCAGTGGTGTACCTCAAAGCGTCATTCAGGGAGGTAAAACTGGAGGCGCACGCTGTATATCAGTTGCCCGCAGATAAGGCCCTTGAGGAACGGCTGACGGTGGCACGGAATATGATCCGTGAATTCCTGGAGAAAAACCATATCCTTTCAACGGATATCTATCTCTCCGTACCGAGAGATCTGGCTGTGCTGAGGTATATTGAACTCCCCTTGGCTGTAAAGGAAAACCTTCGAGAAACTCTCGGTTATGAAATGGAAAAGTACGTCCCCTTTTCGGCGGACGATGTTTACTTTGATTGCCGAATAATCTCGGAAGACAGAGAAGCAGGAACGCTGAAGATGCTTTTGGTTGCCGCGGCAAAGGATGCTGTCGGTCCGTACACCGGCCTGTGTCAGGATCTTGGAACGGGTATTTCGGGGATAGAGATCAGCTCGACGGCACTGACCGGTTACTTTTCCCATGGAACCGTGACCGGACAGGCGGGATCGGCAGCCATTCTGTATATGGCGGGTGGTCGTATCGAGCTCAATCTGGTCAGAAATAACCTCTTGCTTTATTCGCGGTATGTTGAAGCGGGGGGAGACATGAGTGATCTTTCCGCCGTCGTGCGGCATGAACTGGAGCTTCTCCACGAAGATTTGAACAATGAAGAGGAAAAACCACCGGTCATATTCTGCGGACCTCCCGTCGACGAAACCTTCTTTACCGATCCCGATGGAGAATCCCTCTTTGAGATCCAACGGTTGAATTTTCCGGACGGACGGATATCGTCACACGAATTGATACCGGCCTATGGCTGTGCCCTGAAAGCGATACAGAAGACACCGATGAATATCAACCTGCTTCCCGTCGGGCTGCGGAAAAAGCCCAGCAGGGCCGGGTATTATGCCATGCTGATCCTGGGGGGACTGCTGATCCTTTCTCTCCTCTCGTGGGGAGGTGGCATGATCGTACGGGAACGACTTACCCTGGAGCGTCTGGATACGAGAATCGGACAGTTGAGCGCACAGGTCGCCGGCGTAGGGGAAATGCGTGCGCAGTGTAACGAACTTGAAAAACAGATAGACTACCTGATTAATCTTGGCGGAAATCGCATACCGGTTCTTGATGTTCTGAGAGAACTCAGCGATATCATTCCTCAGAGTGCGTGGATTAACAGTTTTTATGTCTCGGGCGATGATGTGAGGATAGAAGGATACGCGGAGCTGGCATCCGAGCTGATACCGTTGCTCGAAGGATCTCCTCTTTTCGGTGATGTAGCGTTTGTATCAACCATTACGAAAACCAAAGACGGAAAAGAAAAATTCCGTATCGGACTGAAGGTGAAGGGGGGCGAATCGCGATGAAGATCTCACTTACCAGAGAAAGAAAATATATTCTGATCGGTGGGGCGATTCTGCTCTTCTTTGGCTTCGTGTACTGGGTGTTTCCGTTTCTCCAGGGAATCTACGATGGAAGCACTCAGATAGAGATGAAGGAAAAGCAGCTTGCAAAATACCAGCGGACCATCGGGGAAGGGGAGGAGTTAAAGCAGCGTCTGACAGCCCTTACCGCCGCGTTGGACCAGGGAGAGTCGGGATTCCTGAAGGGAAGGACTTCATCCCTTGCGGCGGTTGATATACAGAATATACTCAATGCCATCGCTGCCAAGAGTGATGTGGAGATACAATCAAAGAGGGTCTTGAAGGCGGAAAAACAGGATGATACAGCATATCTGATCATTCCGGTAAAGTTCTCGATTGTCTCGACGATGCGGCAACTGAAAGAAATCCTGTACGGAATTGAGGCATCCGATAAAAATCTGATGGTGCGTGAGATGCGCATAACCGTTCCGCGAGGAAAGGGAAAGGAACAGCTCAGGGTGGATATGACCGTTGCCGGTTTTATGAAAGGGTCGGAGAGTTAGATGAGATCGATACTTGATGTTTTCTCAAAGACATGGTTTATCAATGTAATCTTGGCGGGTTGCGTTGCCTTTTTCGGAGCGAAGAGTATTGGCGTATGGGTGGCGGAAGACAAGATGCAGACGGTTCAGGCGGTACCGGAAAAGATAAAAAAGTGGCCTGTGAAGAAGGTCGCAAGGAATACAATACCTCCTGAAACGGCCTATGGTGCGGTGACTGACAAGGATCTCTTCAATGAGAACAGGATAGAATTCGTTGAAGAGGCTCAGGCTGAAGCGGGAGCAGAAGCAGAAGCGGGAGTGGAACCGGTGCCGGTAAAAGAGGATATCAGGGTCTCCGGCAGGAAGATCGTCCTGTATGGTATCATTATACGGGATGACTACAAAACAGCACTCATCAGTAATCCCAAGCCACCCTCTTCTCAACGGCCTTCCATGTGGGTAAGGGAGGGGGATACCATAGGTGAAGCCAAAGAGGATGTGGTTGTTCATAGTATCAAGAAAGAGAGCATCACACTCCGTGATGGTGGAAAGATGTATGAGGTCCTCCTCTACGACAAGGACAAGCCAAGGGGTAAAGTCGCAGCAAAGGAAGAGTCAAAACCAACGGTTGTCACAACAGAGCCGACGGTTGAAACAAAAAAACCGGCGGTGAGGAAGCCACCACAAGCAACTGTCGATCGAATGCCCGAACCCGGGGCCCAACCCGCAAACAATACGGCTCTATCAGCGCCTCCGGGTTTCGAAACAGACAGAAACCGTTCTCAGAAAGATAGTACCTATCGGAGTGTTAACACGCCTTTCGGCAAAATAAAGGTAAGGGAAAAATAGGCATTATGATTAATAATACATATAAATTACGTATCTTTTGTGTGGCCTTCATTATGGCTCTGGCCTTTTCGGGATGCGCAGGACAGGCGCATCGGGTCAAGGACGACGGTGTACAATCCGGCGATACCGGTAACGTGAAGATCGTCCAGTCTATGGAAAAGAAAGAAGAACCGGTCATTGTGGATGATACCGGCGAATTCGAACTTATTGATACTCCATTTGGTTATATTAAACGACCGATAAACCAAACGACCGGACGCGTTCCCGCTTCCTCTGTGGCCCCAGTCAAAGAGGCTTCTCCTCCGTCACCGCCCTCATTACCTGAGAGTAAAATCCCGGATAAGGTGGTTAAGGCAAAGCCTCCGGTGAATGTGCCTCCTCCACGCACGGCACAGGAGCCCCTCCCGGAAACGATATCCAGTGAGAAGGGGAAGATTACATTCAATTTTGATAACGCCGATATATACGAGGTGATCGGGGCCATATCGGAGCTTCTGCATATCAATTATATCGTCGATCCGGATGTAAGAGGAAAAGTAACCATCCGCACCATGAGAGGATTGGGCAACAAGGATATCTTCCCCGTTTTTCGTCAGATCCTGGAAGCCAACGGGCTTACGATTGTCAGAGAGGGACCGGTATATAAAATAGTCAACATGAAGGATGTATCCCGTATGCCGATAACCCTGCGTTCGGAGCTCGATGTGGATGAAAGCTCCTCGGGCGAGAGGATCATTATACAGGTAATCCCCCTGAAGTATATCACTGTCGAGGAAATGACAAAACTCCTGACCCCGTTCGTCTCCTCGACGGGCGCCATTATCTCCGACTCCAACTCCAACACGCTGTTGGTTGTCGACAAGGGATTGAATATCCTTAAGGCAATGAATCTGGTAGATGTCTTTGACGTCAGTCTCCTTGAAAAGGTGCACCACCGGTTCTACTTCTTTAAGAATATAGATGCCGAGGATGCAGCTAAGGTCCTCAAAGAGATATCTTCTTCATATCCGACCGGTCGCAAAGAAAGTGTAAAACTGATCGCTATAACCCGCCTCAATGCAGTCCTCGCCATAACCTCTCAGGCTGAGTTGCTGGAGATGCTGGATACCTTTGTCGCTCAAATGGATATACCCAGCGAAAGTGCTGAACCGCGCATCTATGTGTATTCGGTCAAAAACGGAGAGGCTGAGCAGCTTGCCACCCTCTTGAATACAATCTTCGGAAAGGGAAGCGAGAAGACGAGTAAAGATACCAAGGAGATTACCCATCCGAATCCTCTCGCCATGGGTTCCAAAGAAAAGGAATCGAAGCTGGCGGAACAGAGCGAGGCGGTCAAGGAGGTTAAGGAGGTAGTATCCGGTAACGCCTCCGGTTCCGTCATGGGCGAGATAAATATTACGCCCGATGAGGTGAGAAATGCCCTGATCATAAAGGCCATTCCCCGAGACTACAAGGTAGTAACCGATATACTTGAACGTCTTGATGTGCTCCCCCGGCAGGTGCTGATCGAGGCCACCGTGGCAGAGATCACCCTTGGCAAGGATTACGAAATGGGTGTCGAATGGACATTCAAGAATACGCCATGGACGGAGAAGGGTTCTCTGAGTGCGGCGATAGGAGCCGCCGGCCTCAGCTATGCCATCGGATTGACCGAAAAATGGCAGGCTACTCTGTCGGCCTTGGAACAGGACAACCGGGTCAATATACTGTCTTCACCCCATGTTCTTGCCTCCGACAACAAGGAAGCGCAAATCGACATTTCGACGGAAATCCCGGTGGCGAGCACAGAGTACACCTATAGCAGCAGTGGCGATACGAATGGCGTACTGGAAACCAGCATCGAGTACCGTGATACAGGCGTCATATTGAAGGTAACGCCTCACATAAACGAGAGAGGGCTGGTAACGATGGACATCAGCCAGGAGGTGAGCGAACAGAGTTCGAATGTCTCCGTGGGGGGAAGTTCGTACCCCTCATTTTACAAACGGTCGGTCAACACCACCCTTACCGTCAAGCATGGCCAGACACTTGTCATAGGGGGGCTCATAAGAGAAACGGAATCGGATGCCATGGCGGGTGTACCCTGTCTGATAGATATTCCTCTTCTTCGCTATTTCTTCGGGAAGGACAAACAGGGTAAGGAAAAGACGGAGATGATCGTCATGATAACACCGCGCGTGATAGTCAGTCTCGAAGATATCGATGCCGTGACCGAAGAGTTTAAGGCGAAGGTCGCAAAGGTGAAAGAGAGGATGGAAGATAAGGGGAAAGAGAAAAAACATCCTCTGTTCTGACGATGAAAACAGAATGGTGTTACGGCAGGCCATGTCTCGACATGCAATGATTATGTTGCATTAAATAGTAAGCATATACACCACTGTGTGCGATGCAGTGAACGATTGGACCCCATTTTGTTTATTATCTGAGATTCCCCGCAATACGTTGCGGGGAGTTTCGATTCAGAGATAGTGTGTAATATTCAGTAGAGAACATTGGATGATGTTCTCTTGAAGTGAAACCTTCTGCGAAGGATCTTGATGGATGATAGGTTTCGAGAAACTTCATGCCAGTAAGAACATACGTGTTACTTCCGGATTGCTGGCAGTGGCGGTGTGCATGGTGTTCCTGTGTGCGAACTTTGCGCAGGCCCAAGCCGCTGAGCATACTACTCAGAAGGTTGCGGTACTCCTTTCGCGAAATATCAGGCCTTATGCCGAGGCCGTAGAGGGCATGGGGTCGATCTTTACAGAATCTCCGGGCAGGGAACTGGAACTATTTTATCTGGACAAATATCGTGGCAAGGACCTTGCACTTCTCTCGGGGGAACTTGCGGGAGGGGAATTCAGACTCTTTATCTCAGTAGGTCCCGAAGCTACCCGTTTTATCTGGACTGATGAAGCATTCAAACATTCTGAGAAGCTATATTCCGTCGTGCTCAATCCGGAGAAGGTACTTGCCACAGAAAATCCATCGTGCGGAATATCGTTGAACATACCGGTTCAAAAACAGATAGAGATGATCGGACGAGGCCTCCCGGGAGTACGGCGTATGGGTCTCCTCTATGATCCCGGTTACAATACCGATTTTTTTAACGAAGCAATAAACCGAGCCTCCTCGTTGGGTATACGTATTGTCCCGCTTGCAGTATCGTCAAAAAAAGAGATCCCGAGCGTGCTTGACAACCACTGGGGGGCTATTGATGCCCTTTGGCTCATCCCCGACCGAACCGTCATATCCGAAAGCATCGTCAAATACACCATTAAGGAATCACTGTTCAAAGCGATACCGGTTATCGGTTATAACCGCTTTTTTTACGAGAGCGGAGCAGCACTCGCCTTTGTCTTCAATTATGAAGAGTTGGGAAAACAATGTGCGATGGAGGCGCTCAGATTACTGTCGGGAGAGGCGTGCGGAGAGATCAATCCATGTCCCTGTTTCCATGTATGGGTAAACACGAGGGTCATGAAGAAGCTGGGATTAATGATTCGCGAAGACTACGTATCACCCGTTGAGGTCGGGCCATGAGAAATCTGGGTATCCATGCACGGCTTCTCATTGCCGTCTTTGCCATCATAGGGGGTATCACCTTTGCGTTGGGGTATATGGGCATGAATATTACACACCAATTTGTGCAGACACGGTTTGAGGAGCGCATATCGTTCCTTGCAAAATATCTTGCACTCAACGCTGAGTTAGGTATATTGATTGACGATAAACCCATGCTGCAGAGACTGGCGGTCAATCTCCTTTCGGAAAGGGATGTGGTGGGCGTCACGGTGTTCGATGGATCGAACGAGGAGCTTGCCTCCATATCGAAAGAGACAACAGAGCCCTTATCAGTGATCGACGTCCCTGTCTTGCTCAGCAGATCTCAGGACGTAAGTCAGGCATTTCAGTGGAACGAGGATGAGAATGACGGCGATCTCCCTATCGGAAAGGTACGGATTGTATACAGTACCGGAGGTATCGAGCAACTTCTGATCAAGATGAGGAATCGTTTCGGTTTGCTTTCCTTGGGGATCGGGTTGCTGGCAGGAGTGATCTTTTATTTGCTTTCCCACTCCCTGGTGGCTCCCCTCAAGCAGCTTGCCCAGGCGGCGCGCGACGTAGAAAGGGGCAATCATGACATCCGGGTACGGCCCGGCAGTATCCCGGAGACGAGAGAACTCGCACTGGCATTCAATTCCATGCTGGATTCCCTGGAACGGAGTAGCAGCGCCCTTGAAGAGGCCTATCGGAAAATGATCCAGCAGAAGAATCTGGCGGAGATGGGTAAATTTTCCATGATGGTGGCACATGAGGTTAAAAACCCCTTGAGTATTATCAAGAGTTCACTGGATATCCTGAAGGAAGATCTCTCTATCTCGGCCGACAATACCATGGTCAGCTATATCGAAGACGAAATCCAGCGTCTCAACAGGCTGATTGAAGATTTTCTTGCCTTTGCCCGTCCGGCCCAGCCCATGTTTCGCAGTGTGGAAATAAATTCCCTCATACAAGAGATCGTCATGAGGTTTGAACTGCAGAAGGTGAATCTACCTGTCACGATACGTACAAACCTTCTTGTAGATCCATGCCATGTAAGTGCGGATCATGATCTGATTATGCGGGTGTTCGACAATATACTGAAGAATGCCTTTGAAGCGAATGGCGATGAAGGTGACGTAACGGTAAGTGTGTCTCGCGAGGGAGATATGCTGAACATAGATGTGGAGGACCAGGGAGGGGGAATTGACCCTGAAAATATAGAAAAGATCTTTGAGCCTTTTTTCACGACTCGATCAAAGGGATCGGGTCTGGGACTTGCGTATGTGGCTCAGGTACTGCGGACGCACGATGGTGCGATCATCGCGAAAAATAAGAGAGAAGGCGGGGTGCTGTTCAGGGTAACCCTGCCGGTAGAGAAAAGAGGATAGACCGATTGCTCTGATGTGTATGGAAAGGTACCGGGAGACCGAATGATTCGTATACTGGTCGTGGATGATGAAGAGAAGATGAGACACCTCCTGTCCATTATGCTGGAGAGGAGAGGGTATCTCGTGGAACAGGCCGGAGATGGTGTGGAGGCCCTGAAGGTACTTGATACCGTCCACTGTGACATGGTGATTACCGATGTAAAAATGCCGCGTATGGATGGTGAGACCCTACTGAAGAGAATAATGAAGACGGATTCTCCCTGCCCGGTGGTATTTATCACCGCTTTTGCCACGGTTGAAGCGGCGGTTGATGCCATGAGGGCCGGAGCGGTTGATTACATCACGAAGCCTTTCGAGGAGAAGCGTATTCTGCTGACTGTGGAACGAACCCTGAACCTTTCTCGAATAATGGCTGAGAACAGAGATCTGAAAAAGCAGGCTTCCGGTTCTGAAGAAATCGTGTACGGATCACCCAAGATGTCCGAGATTATGCGTCTCTGCGCACGAGTTGCGGAAGGCGACACCGCTGTGCTTATAACAGGGGAGTCGGGTACCGGAAAAGAACTTCTTGCCAAATATATCCATACCGCCAGCCCTCGCAGGGATAAGCGATTTGTTCCGGTGAACTGTGCGGCGATCTCTCCGAGTCTTGTAGAGGCCGAGCTTTTCGGACATGAAAAAGGAGCCTTTACCGGTGCAATCCGGAGAAACCAGGGCAGATTTGAGTATGCGGATGGAGGAACTCTTTTTCTTGACGAAATAGGCGATCTTTCACCGGAGGCTCAGGCAAAACTGTTACGGGCCCTTCAGGAAAAGAAGATCCAGCGGGTAGGAGGAAACGAGGAGATACCGGTTGATGTCCGCGTCATCTGTGCGACCAATCAAAATCTTGGCGAGCTTGCAAGCCGGGGGGATTTTCGGCAGGATCTGTACTTTCGCATCAATGTTTTTCCCGTCGAGCCCCCTCCGCTGAGGGACCGCATGGATGATGTCGTGCTTCTTGCCAAACATTTTCTCCATCTGATGGGTGGTGGGTCAGAGATAGAACTGACAGAAGGGGCACAGCGTGTGCTGAGAGAATATACGTGGCCGGGAAATGTGAGGGAACTGGCGAACGTTATGGAAAGGGCCGTGATCCTGGTGGGGAAAGGGGGTTGCATAACGGCGGATACGCTGTCTTTCCTCAGAGGCCCATCGCCCTTCGGCACGGAAAGTAGTAATTTTCAACTCCCCCCCCAGGGTATCATGCTTGAGGAGATTGAAAATGATTTTGTCAGACAGGCCCTTGCCATGACCAATAACAACCAAACGGCGGCGGCCAAGATGCTGGGGCTGACCAGGGCGAAATTCAGGGTACTTATGAAACAGATATAAAACAGAGTGACCCCGTATGCCATATAATAACTTTGGTTTATTACTTATGAAGACAGTACGTTCAAGAATATCTTACACGGTGGCTTGTATAACGATGGTATTATGTATCGTTGCCGGACCGCTACCGGCGGCGGACTATGCCATGGTCGCCGGTCGTAACGATACGCTTCTAATGTTCGTGGGTGAAGATCTGAATGTGCTCTCCATAGCATCGAGACGTCAGGAGAGCGCATGGCAGGCGCCGGCCGTTGCAAATGTGGTCACGCGAAAAGAGATTCGTGAGAAGGGTGCCCGTACGTTGAAGCAGGTACTGGAGGCAGAACCGGGATTTTATATGGCAAAAAAGGAATGGGGGACGGAGCCATATCTGAGAGGTATCCCCAATTCGGTGCTCTTTTTATACGATACGGTTCCTCTCGGTTCCGATGTGAGTAAAGTTCTTACCCCCTTGGATGACGAGCTTTCCCTTGCCCCGATCAAACGAGTCGAGATTATTCGGGGTCCCGGTTCGGTGCTCTGGGGGCCGGACGCCTTTGCCGGTATCGTCAATGTGGTGCCCATGACAGGAAAGGATCTTGACGGGGCGGAAGCCGGGGTTCAGGCTTCTTACAGCGACTTTGAGGATCAGCGGGGATTTTTCCTTAATCTGGGTAAGGACGCGGGATGGTGGAACGCATTTCTCTCCGTGAGTGCGCGTGAAGCAACGGATGATGACCTATGTTCGCTCGTGCGATTCTGGGGGGATGGTGAGGCCCCGCCCGTTGCACCGGACGACAGATATGGAAAAGAAGAGGTGGGTACGTCACGGTATGCGCAGGTATCAGGAAACTTTTCGGTGGGGGAATGGTTTACCCTGTCCGGCATGATTTCTGATTACAAGAGACCCTATGCCATGTCAGCCACTACGAAGGCAGGAGAGGACCTTACGTGGCGCGAGAGTCGGAGTGCCCCTTTCGGGTTTATCAAGCTGGAGGCGAAAAAGGATCTGGACAGATCTTCGGCACTTCGCTTCACGGGATCATACAGCTGGATGACTCCCGAGTATGAAACGATAGATATAACCTTTAAACAGAGAGAGCGTACAACATACGGCGAGCTCATATATGATCGCTCTTTTCTGGCGGGTCGCAGTCTCTTTACGGGTGGTGTCTCCTACCGGAAAAAAAACATCCACGATGCCCCCATATGGGACAGCTATCTTCCCGATTATCTCGGTTCGGACAATAAAACATTTCTGCCACGAATAAGTGAAGAGGATTACAACACCAGCCTCTTTTCCGCTTTTTGTCAGTACAGCCACCGGATCGGCAATGTGGATCTGTGGCTCGGGCTCAGGAATGACGATCATGACGAGTACAAGGACCATCTGAGCTACAACGCCGGAGCCGTCTGGTCCCCCGATTCCCAATGGGTATTCAAGCTTCTGTATGGGACCGCATACCGGACGCCCTACGCAAAGCAGCTTCGTGACGAGGAAAAACCGGAACTGGAAAAGATCGATACGCTGAATGCTCAAGCTGCCTGGAATCCCTCTAAAAGGGCGGGGATCAGCCTGTGTGGCTTTGTAAGTTGGATCGAGAACCATACAATGGAAGATCCCTACGCCGGACTGTCCCTCCCGAACCGTCAGAAGATCGTCGGAATGGAGGTCGAGGGTCACCTGTCTCCGACGGATAACTTTGATCTTTCCACCAACCTCACCCTGGTTGACAACAGCGGTCCCGACGAGACGTATCACTATCTTGACCATGTGGAAGGAGGACCACCTCCGAAACCCTGGGTATATGTCTACGAAGATCTCAACTACCCCTATGACGCCGGAGCCGATACAATTTTCAACCTGACCGGGACATGGAGACCTTCCGAAAAGGCTACTCTGTTCGGGAGAGCGAGTTATTTCTCCTCCAGGGATCTCATCTATCCAAGAAGCGGAACCTTTGTATCGGTTCCCGGGGTGTGGCTTGCGGACATCTGCGCGACAGTTAAAGATGTGGCGGGTACCGGTCTGGAACTGGAATTTGCGATCACCAATCTGATGGACAGGGAATACAAAACCCCCGGAACATATGATCTCATTGATGGAGATCCGGCGACGATCTC
>Ga0116164_10000382_pt1 | contig 39758 bp, 47 predicted proteins | sample AD_UKC109_MetaG_FD_89888 | JGI IMG/M metagenome (GOLD analysis project Ga0116164, IMG submission 89888) | Active sludge microbial communities of municipal wastewater-treating anaerobic digesters from Hong Kong - AD_UKC109_MetaG | ecosystem: Engineered > Bioreactor > Anaerobic > Digestate... | reverse complement strand
TCTTCCTCCTGAACGGCGCTTGCATAGTAAACGGAGGCGCCGTCGGCCGACCAGCTGAAATCAAAGATCCCGTCCAGCGTTGCCAGCACCTTTTGCTGCCCGGCGTCAAAAATCAACGCACAGCAGCGCGGCGCGCCGTGTTTTACGGCCATCACCGCATAGATTCCCTGTGCGCCGGGGCAGGGTTTGGCATCATACACATGCATGCGGTGATCCAGCGTTTCATCGTTGATCAGGACGCCCGTCACCTGATAATCCGCATTCAGGGACACGATGTCGATCTGCCCCCGGCGGTCCGCCCGGCTGGCGCAGATCATGCCGTTCGCTTCCGCCATATGGGAAAGCCTGTAGTCTTTCGGCTGCTTTCGGATCGCATCGTAGATGGGCCGGTATTCGGCTTGCGCTTCAAAATACGCCTTCGTATATGCGTTTTGCGCGGCCGTCATCGCCAGGGTTTCCGGATGGCTCTTGTCCTCGAAATAGCGATACGGATCCTTCAGCACCTGTCCGAAACAGCAATCCTCGACATCGGTCTGCGGAATTATAGGATACACAATGCATTCTCCTTCCTTGCAGCACCCTGCGGACAATTTTGCGGGATATGAAACGCGGCGGCAGCAGCAGGCGATCCGTTCACACACCCAAGTGTTTTTCCAGAAACGCGGCGATTTGGGGATAGCAGTCCAGCTTATTCTTCAGCTTCACAATCCCGTGTCCCTCATCCTCATAACGCAGATAGGCAACCGGCAATCCGCGCTCCCGCAGGCTTTTCACAACCTGCTCCGCCTCGGTCACGGGCACGCGGGGATCGTTCGCGCCGTGAATGACCATCAGCGGCGCGGTAATATCGCCGGACTTCTGGATGGGCGATACGGCGCGCAGGATTTCGCGGTGGCGCTCCAGGGTTCCGTATTCCGCTTCGCGGTGCGCGCGGCGGTAGGGCGCGGTGTTCTCCAGAAAGCTTTCCAAATAGTACATGCCTACGATATCAACCGCACAGGCCCACAGCGACGGCATGCGCGCGGCGCAGGACAGCGTCATAAAGCCGCCGTAGCTTGCCCCGGTCACCGCGATGGATTCCCTGCGCGCGATCCCGCTGCCGACGAGGTATGCCACAAGGCTTTCGATATCCTTCACGCTGTCCAGTCGTTTTTCCACGTCGTCCAGATGGTGATAGGCTTTCCCGTATCCTACGCTGCCGCGCACGTTGGGCGCCACCACGGCGATGCCGCGGGCGCAGAGGTACTGCAAAAGCGCGTCGTAGCCGGGAAGCTCCTGCCCCTCGGGCCCGCCGTGAATTTCGATAACGACGGGCAGGTTTTTCGCTTCCTTCCCATGCGGCGTATACAGCCAGAACGGAACGTTCAGCCCGTCGAACGACGGATAATGATGGAGCCGGGGCTCGATCAGCTCGGCCTGCGAAATACCCTCCAGCCTGCCGTCGGTAATCCGGCGGAGACTGTCGGCATCCAGATCCAGCATCCAGACGTTTTGCAGCCGCTGCCCGCTGGTCAGGGTAAACAGCAGCCGATGGCCTTCGGAGGAGAAGCTGATGATCCCATAGGGGGAGATCACGCCCTTGGGCGGCAGGGGCGGATTGCAAAGCGTATGGGTTTGCGTGTCCAAAACGCGCAGGGAGGAGTAGCCGTCCTCGTTGACCACCATACCCAGATACCGGTCGTCGCCGGACAGATCGATGGTTTCCACATCCCAGTTCGTCTCATACACGCGCGAAAAACAATCGGTTGCAATGTCGTAATAGGCGACGTAGCAAAACTCGCTGTCCGCATCGCTGACGCAATAAAAGCCGGCGCTGTCGGACCGCCATACGGGATGGATATATTGCGCGGTCCGGGCGTGATGCGGCACCTGCCCGGCCTTGCGCGCGTCGAGCTCCAGCATCCACAGCATGTCGTCGGACGATCCGTTCAGCTTATTATAGAGCATATACGCCCCGTTGGGAGATACGCTGTGGTGCGGCGGCGTGTTGTAGTTGCCGGTGTTTTCGTACACCATCTCCGCCCGGCCGCTTTCCATGTCCAAAGCCCAGATATCAAACGTGGAGCTCGTGCGCCTGTTGGAGCTGTACACAACCGTCTTCCCGTCCGCACGCATGCCGCCCAGAAAGTGGCGGCTGGCCGGGTCCTGCGTCAGGTTGCGCGGCTCCCGGCCGCCCTCGATACAGAAAATCTGTTCGCATTCGTTCCCGCCGGTATCGACCGTATAGAGCAGCGTGCCGGTTTTCTTATCCGCATACAGGTTCCAAATCCGTTCGTTTTCATTGCTCAGCCTGCGGTGGGTGCCCGCGGTGACGTCGGTCTCCCAAATGCCGATGGATTCGTCCCTGGTTGATATATAGGCAATTGTACGGCCGGCGTCACGCCAAACGGCATTGCGGAACGTTGTTTCCTGTAGATAGTTTTTCAGCCCTGCTTTGGCATCCATGGCTCATCATCCCTTTAATTTATCGGCGTACAGCAATCCGTTGGCAAGCTGAATGTAGACCAGTTTGCGGATCGGAACAACCTGATAGTGTATTTCACTTTCCAGCCATTCCACCAATTCCTGATGCAATAGAATTGCTTTCGCATAGGCCTTTTCCAACGCTTTACGCCTGGCAAGGTCCGTCCCGCCCTGCGTTTTCATTTTTTCCAGCTCGGTTTCATTGGCGCGCACAAGCATGCCGTAGGAGAGGGATTGATAGAATTTCGTCAGGGTCAGATTGTCAAACTTCTCGGCGACCGTCGCGGTTTTCGCAAACTCGGGATTCGTTTCGATCATTTTCCGGGTGGCGTCGTCGCCATGGTCCTCGCTGAAGGCTTCCAGCGCCAGCAGGAACGGATTGTCCGCATCCATATATTCCTTGGAAATGCCCAGCGTGTCGCGCACCGTCTGGTTGGCTTGCTCATGCCAGTCCAGCGATTCCAGGGCCGCCTGCGCACGGGTGATATCGGCGTCGGACAGGTCGTTGATGCGCTGATCATAAAAATACGGCAGCTCGGTCAGCAGGGTAAAGGCGTTGCAGACGCCTTTGGCAAAATCGGACGACGATGTGCCGACCTTGATTGTATCGGCGATGTTTGGATGGCCGTACTGTTCCAGATAGTCGTAGTTTTCCCGGATGCCGAGCATCCCGTAAATGGCGGGCGACAGCTGCTTGCAATAGGGGGCTTCCGGCTCGCCCAGGTGCAGGGGAACATCCACCTGCTTGGCGGTCAGCCGCATCTCGTCGTACAGATCCGGCGTCGGATCGGTGATATACCAATACGCTCCGCCGAAGCCGGCGTTATGCAGCGAGTAAATAAACCGCGGCTTGATCTCTTCGATCAGCTTCATCATGGCCTGCGTCTCGGGAATGGGCGCATGAAAGTGCAGGTCCTTGTAATCGATCGGGAATGTCCAGTCCACTTGCTTATGGCCGGCGGGGCGGAAGAAATTGCGGGAATAGTTGTACAGCGTGTACGGCCCCTTCAGCCATTTTTCGTTGAGCTCCAGGCCGTCGCGGTCCCACGCCTTGACGATATACCAGGTATAATCCAGCTCCCCGCGCAGCGCGTCGTTTTCACACAGCGCCCGGGTAAGATATTCCAGCATCATGGTGCCGATGGGCTCGTTGGGGTGCGGGCACCCGAACATCAGCGCATTTTGACTGCCGCTGCCGATTTTCAGGCAGAGCAGCGGCGCGCCGTTCTTGGTCTTTCCCATCTCAAACAAGCTTACGATATCGGGATAGGATTTCTCCAGATCGCGGGAGCTCTGATCCAGTTCCTCCGGCGTGAGGAAAACCTGATAATCCGGAATATCCTTCAGAAGTTGTTCAAAAATGCTTTTCATGGGTACCTCCTACGGTCAAGAGAAATCCGGGGCTATCGCAATGGAATGGCAACAGCCCCGGATAGCGATCAGGTTACATGGGTATCGGCGGATTTAGTTGATCTGCGTGTAGGTATACTCCGACCAGCCCCACTGACCGGTGCCGTCGATGGGCAGGTTCGTGACGTTGGCGCGGTTGGCGTCATACGCGGCGTACGCAACGATGTTGATGTAGGGAATATCCTGGGCAAGGATCTTCTGCACCTGCTTGAGGTAGGTGGCGCGATCCGCCTGCACGCCGGTCTGTACGCACAGGGCGAGCAGATTGTCGACTTCCTCGTTGGAGTATGCGGCGTAGTTGCTGCCCTGGCCGGTTCCGATGCGGTCACGAAGTGCGGAGGGATCGGGGCCCATGAAGCCGCCCTGGAGTTCCAGGATGAAGTCGCGCTCGATGCCGACCTTCTGGTACCAGGCATTGAACTCGTGTACCTGCACGGTCAGCTCGATGCCGGCTTGCTTCAGGGTCGCGGCCATCAGCTTGGCGGCGTCGGGATATCCTGCGGATTCAAACACGTCGATCGTCAGCCCGCGGACATAGTATCCGTCTGCGTCTTTGGTATAGCCGGCATCCTCCAGGGTCTGAATGGCAGCTTCGATATCAAAGGAAGGCAGCACGTCTTCCTGGTTGCTGGCCCATTCGATCAGGGAAGGATACATGGCGTATTCGGGCGGCTGAATGCCGGCGAACGCTTTTTCGGAAATTTCGTCACGGTCGATCGCATAGGCGATCGCGGTACGGACGGCCACATCCTGCACCAGCTCGTTGCTGAGGTTGAACACGATGCGCATCGGCGAGGGATACTCGTTCAAAGCCATACGGATGTCCGCGTTCGCCAGAAGCTCAGGCACAGAAGCGGAGGGGACGCTTTCCAGAACGTCGATTTCGCCGTTGATCAGAGCCTGCACGGCAGTCTGGTCGTCGGGAATGATGGAGAAAATAAGCTTGTCGATGTTGGGCATGCCGCCGAAGTAGTCTTCGTTGGCAACCAGCGTAACGCTTTCACCCTGCTTGAACTCGGAGAACTTGAAGGGGCCGGAGCCGATCGGGTTGGTCGTGCTGGCGGCATTGTCTTCCCAGGCTTCGCCGTTGTTGAAGATGTGTTCGGGCAGGATAAAGGTGGCATACCAGCCCAGGCGCGCGATGAAGGATACGTCCGCGCTCGCCATATTGAACACGACCGTGTAATCGTCCGGCGTCTCAATGGAGGTTACGTCGGCCATACGGCTGGAGAAGTAGCAGGTTTCGTTATCCTTAATATAGTCGAACGTGTATTTGACGTCTTTAGAAGTTACGGGTACGCCGTCGTGCCAGGTTGCGTCTTCATGGAGATGGAAAGTGATGGTGAGCGCATCATCGCTGACTTCCCAGCTTTCAGCCAAATCCGGAATTACGTTTTTGGACGCATCCATCTTGACCAAGCGGTTGAAGAGGTTTTGCGCAATGGGATAGAGATAGTCGTCCGCGGTTACCGAGGGGTTAAAGGATACGGGATCGCCGCTTGCTCGGACAATCAGCGTTCCTCCGTTGCGCTCCTCTGCAGACGCAGCGACCGGCGTTGCGATCGTTGCGGTCAAAAGAAGCATGAGAGCCAGAATGGCAGCCAGTTTCCGTTTCATGTCTGTAACCTCCTGTAAAATTTATTCTATAGTTATTTCAACTATATTCAGTTTCAATACAGCAATCGGCAGGCTGCTGTATGGCCGTTTTCCTTTTCAACGGTGCTCGGATATTCCCTGAAGCACGCATCGCACGCGTGTATACAGCGCGGTGCGAAGTAACAGCCGGGGCCGGGATCGATCGGCGTCGGCGGCTCGCCCGCGATGGGGATGATCTCGTTGTTGGCGTCCGGATCGATGCTGGTGCAGTTGGACAGCAGCGCCTGCGTATAGGGATGCAGCGGGTTTTGCAGCACATCCTCCGCCTTGCCGCGTTCAACGATGCGGCCCAGGTACATTACCGCGACGTTATCGGAGATATAGCGCGTCAACGCGATATCATGGCTGATGAATACGACCGCCGCATGGTGCACCCTGGCAAGGTCGACAAGCATGTTCACAATATCGGCGCGGACCGACATATCAAGCATGGAAACGGGTTCGTCCGCAATGATGAAGCTCGGGTTGAGGAGCATGGCGCGCAGAATGGAAATACGCTGCAGCTGTCCGCCGGACAGCTCGTGCGGATACCGGGCCAGAATATCGTCCACGGGGCGCAGCCCGTAACTGTTTAAAGCTTTCCGGCAAATCTCCAGTCGTTCGGCAGTCGAGGAGCCGATCCTGTGGTTTTCAAGAGGGCGTAAAAGGATCTGCTGAATGATGTCGCGCGGCGTAAATGTGTCAAAAGGATTTTGAAACACAATCTGCACCTCGCGCCGAAAAGCCAGGTTGTCTTTCTTCACCATCGCCGTGGTGGATACGCCGCCTATGAACACGTCGCCGAACGTCGGATCCTCCAGGCGCGTCAGCAAACGGCCCAGCGTGGATTTGCCGCAGCCGGATTCCCCGATCACGCCCAGGATTTCCCCCCGGTTGATCGTCAGGCTTACGTTATCCACGGCTTTCACATGGCTTTTGGCTCCAAACAGCTGGATACGGCCGGCATTCTTATACGGATACCATTTGCCGATATTTTGAATGGAGATATAGGGTTGCTCTACCGTATGCATCATGCATTCCCTCCCGCCAGCCAGCACGCCGCCTGCCTGCCGTTATCGTAGGCGACCATCGGCGGTTTTTCCGTATAGCATTTGTCAATCTTCCTTGCGCAGCGTGCGGCGAACGGGCAGCCGATGATCGGCTTGGATAAATCCGGCAGCGACCCCGGAATGGATTTGAGCGCGGTGATTTTACCCGTAAGAGACGGATAGGCGTCCATCAATCCCTTCGTGTAGGGATGCAGCGGCGTACGGATCACCTCGCGCACGGGACCGATTTCCACCAGCTCGCCCGCGTACATCACGGCCACACGGTTGCAGGAAGCCGCGACCACCGACATATCGTGCGTAATCATAATTCGCGTCATATCCATGGTCTTTTCAAGCTCCACCATCTCATGCAGGATCTGCCCCTGCGTAACGACATCCAGCGCCGTGGTTGCTTCGTCAAAAATGAGCAATTGCGGATTGTGCAGCAGTGCGATTGCAATCGCGATGCGCTGTAGCATGCCGCCGGACATTTCATGCGGATACAGCCCGTATACCCTCTCGGGCATATTCACCAGCCTCAGCAGCGCTTTCATCCGCTCCGCGATTTCTTCCGCCGTTGCCTTGGGGTAGTGCACGCGGTAAATATCCTCAATCTGCGTGCGGATTCGATGGACGGCGCTCAGCGAGTTCATGGCCTTTTGGAACACGACGGCAATGCCCGTCCAGCGTATCTGATTGAGCTGCTCGTTGTTCATGGTAAGCAGATTATTGCCCCGAAAGATCGCTTCGCCCGTTACCTCGGCCTGCGACAGCAGGCGCAGCACCGCCATCGCCAGGGTGGTTTTTCCGGACCCGGATTCCCCGACCAGTCCCAGGGCATCCCCCTTATCGATGGTAAGGGAAGCGCTGCGCACCGCCATCACTTTGCGTTCCTTGTTGATGTAGGTGACGTTCAGGTTTTTCAGCTCCAGCACGTGATCCATCACTTGTTCCTCCCGGCAACATACTTGGGATTGAGCACATGGTTCAAGCCATCGCCCAGGAAATAGAAGATGATCACGGTAAGGACAATCGCCAGCCCTGCGAACGTGGAGATCCACCAGGCCGACGTCAGATAGGCTTTTCCGTCATAAATCATCTGCCCCCATGAAATGACGTTGGGATCGCCAAGGCCGAGGAAGCTGAGGCTGGCTTCGGTCAGGATCGCCCAGGCCATGCCCATCGTGGTGTTCGCCACCACGGGGAAAATGCCGTTGGGTATAATATATTTGAGAAGGATCTGGATTTTGGTTTCCCCCATCGCAATCGCGCTTTTCACAAAGGTACGTTCGCGCAGCGACAGCGCCTGCGCGCGCATCAGCTTGGCATTGGACGGCCAGGTCGTAAGCCCGATGACGACCATGACGTTGAGAATACTGTTGCCGAACAGCGCGATAATGAGCAAAATCAGGAAGAACGTCGGCAGCATCATGAAAATATTGATGATCTCGGAAACGACCGTATCCACCTTTCCCCCGAAATAGCCGGAGATGCCCCCGATTAAAACCCCAAGGATCCCGGAGATCATCGCGGAGATCACCGCAACCTGCAGCGAGACCATAATCCCCTCGATCAGCATGGAATAAATATCCTGTCCGAGCTTGTTCGTGCCGAGTATGTGACCGTTTTCACCGGGCGCCGCAAGAATATCCGGGCCATAATAGTAGGGATCGACCGTCATCAGCACGGGTCTGAAAATCATAACCAGTATCAGAACCAGAATTGCGATTACGCCGATTCGCAGCTGCGTATCTTTCAGCGCGCTGGCTATACCGTGCCTTGCCTTTGCCAAGAATACAGACATTGTTGCAACTCCTTAGTTAAAACGGATACGGGGGTCAAACAGCGTGTACACGATGTCCACCACCAGGGTCATCACTGCGACCGAGACGGACATCACCAGATAGATGCCCTGCAGGGTGGGGTAATCGCGCTGCGTAATGGCCGTAAGCACCAGGCGCCCCATGCCGGGCCAGGCAAATACGATTTCGATCAGCGACACGCCGGTAATGAGATAGGCCATGGAAATACCGAAGATCGTAATCGTCGGCAGGATCGCATTGCGGAAGATATATTTGTTGAAGATTTTCTTCTCGGGCATTCCGGTAGCGCGCAGCGCAACGATGAAGTCTTCGTTGCTGACCTGCAAAACAGAGGATTTCGCGATTCGAAAATACTGCGGAATGCTGACCAGGATCAGCGTCAGCGCAGGGAGGAACATATGGTGTAGAACATCCAATACATAGGCAAAGCCCTGATAATCCGCCCGGGCGTTTGTCATCCCGTACGAAGGAAAAAGCTTGAGTTGTGTGGCAAAAAGAATGATCAGCATCAGCCCCAGCCAAAACGACGGCATGGCGTTGAGGGTATAGGAAATATTGGACGAGAGTACGTCAAGCGCCGATCCTTCCCGCTTTGCCGCAACAATCCCAAGGGCTGTTCCGATCAACAGGGACAGCAGCGCCGAGGAGAAACCGAGCAATACGGTGGCGCCGACCTTCTCCCAAATCATGTCGTTCACCGATCGGTTATAGATAATGGACGTTCCCAAATCGCCCTGCAGCGCGTTGGTCAGGTATGCCGCAAACTGCTGCAGCGGAGGATCGTCCAGGCCCCACTTTTCCGTTAAAGCCGCGCGTAAAACAGGGTCGTCATTTTCCGGCCCCATTAAAGTGCGAATAGGATCGCCGGGAGCGGCCTTTATGATGACGAAGTTAATGCCCAGAACGACTAAAATAGTAAGTATGCCACTTAGAATCCTGCGAAAAAGATAGCGTTTCAACTATATCACTCCAAATCGATACACACATCTGGCTTTGGAGCGACATTGCTCCCAATTGCCTGTATTATAACTATAAATTCGCTGTAATGTCAAACATGTTTACATCCACAATATTCGCTGCAAATAGAATTAATTTCTTGCTTTGGAGCCATAATTGATTTTTACCTGCCCGCAAGCAGGCAGGGCCTTGTATGCTCCGGCACGGCAGCTGCCAATTCAGGCTTTCTGCAGCGCGCATATCTGGCATAGGGCGTTGTAATCCTTATATTGCAAAGAGTTCACGGCATTACCTCTTTCCCGATACATTGATGCATTATAGGGTATCTTATGAAACCGCCGCATGGGAGATCCCCTGTACGGGGCAAAACAACGGACACGTCCCGCTGCCTTGCCATGGAAATTTACGGCTTCTCACGCTGTGTTTTTATTTTGTGTTTTTCGGTTGACAAAAGCAAGTCATCGCTGTATTTTAAGAATATAGAACATTTTATGTAAACATGATTACATTCAATTGCAATTGTATTGCATTATGTTTTATACCCAATTTCCCTTGTGCAGCCGCACAATAAATCACGCCTTGACGGAAGACGCATGAATTCGTATACTTCTATAAAGGGTTAAAAGGAGGAAAACCGATGCCGAAAGATGCCTTTAAGCGCCTTCCTCCTGAGCATCGTAAACAAATCCTGGATACAGCCATGCTGTACTATTTGGAAAAACCGTATGATGAAATTACCATTCGCGATTTGGCCGCATACTTAAAAATCAATGTGGCAACATTTTATCGTTGGTTTGATGAAAAGAGCGACATTTGTATCGAAATCGCCAGGGGGATTTGCACCAAAGGATCGCCTGAAACAGCCAGCCAGGTATTCGACGAGTTTGCCTCTTCCGAAGACATCACCGACGAAGAAAATCAGTTCATGAAAACGATCCTGGCCAGTTCCGAGGAGCTGCGGCAGCGTGTATTCTTTGAGGTCCATGTCGATCTTTATCTTCCGCTGGTCAAGCAGCATTTGCAGATGGCCAGGCTGGACAGCCGATTGCGTGATAACGTATCGGATGAATTTGTCGCGTATTTGTACGTTACGATGGAATATACGCTGCAGCGCTTCAAGCACAGGCAGGGCATCAAGGATCCGGCCTTGTATACCAAGCTGAAGGATTACATGCTCCATAGCCTGCTGCCGTACGGCATTATGAAAAGCGACGATACCAAACGGCCTATTTAGAGAGACGTCGCCTCCCTTTCCATGAATGCGTCCCCTGTTCGGCACTGCACATGCCTCATAGCGGCAATGCCGTTTTTCACAGCAGCGCGCTGCCCTTAACATGGTAATATCCAACAGAAAAAACCACCTGCGGATTTTACTGCTTCGCAGGTGTTTTTTAGGTAAAGGTACAACGAATTGATAATGTGCACCCCACATAAAATCAAATCATTGAATTTGAAATCCTTATTATGTTACTTGAACACCCAAGCAAAGAACTTACCCCCATAATATTTCTTCAGTTTATAAAAAGGTGTATTCCCAGCATAGTTGCCAATTACCGCCAATTCTCCAATCATGATCAATTGCCAACTCCCATGTGAAATTTCTGGTGATCACATCCAAGGCTAATTGTGGCGCTCGATGACCAACGATCGCAATATGATTATAGCTCAAGCTCTTCATCTCTTCCAAAAACTCACGCACTCTCAGTTCAACATCATAAAGGCTTTCTCCATCGGGAAAAGGAATATGAATATGGTTAACGTACACGAGATCGTTGCTTGGTTTCTTCGTAAAAGCTCCGTAATTGCACTCCCGGAGTCGCGCATCAACTGCAATAGAATCCTTATCTTCAGAAAAAAGGATCTGCGCAGATTCAATGGCACGCAACAAGTCGGAAGCGAATATCCTATCGTATTTTGCTGCTTCTATACTTTTAGCTGCAATTATCGTTTGTTCTACACCCTTTTGGGATAATGAATTCTGCGTCCAGCCTGATGCAATATTGACTTCATTGTCTTTAGTAGAACCATGTACATAATAAGTGATTTTCAATATACTCTCCCTTAAAACGCTATCGAATGGCAGCTCAATATCAACAATTATACCATACTGCCATTATCGCCTGAAACCCTTATATATCAAGCCTTTCATCTCCAAGCAAAAAACCATCCATCGATAAAATCTCTTTTATCAATAGATGGTAACGATTATGGTACGCCCGACTGGGTTCGAACCAGCGACCTACAGAGTCGGAGTCTGTCACTCTATCCAGCTGAGCTACGGGCGCTTGTGGGGCGAAGTCCATTGTAGCCTATGCAAAAACCCTTGTCAAGCAAGCCGCCGGACAGAGGTGCGCCGGATATGAAAACAGGCGGGTGCAAGCCTGCGCCGCCTGTTTCCCGGCTCCGGTTCCACATACCGGCCATTTTCTATTTCGCCTTGAGCAGATCGCGGATCTCGGTCAGCAGCACAACGTCCTGCGGGGGCGCGGCGGGGGCGGCAGGCGCGGCTTCTTCCTTTTTCTTGAATTTGGACGCCAGCTTCACCACGAAGAACACGGACAGCGCGATCAGGAAGAAGTCGACGACCGTCTGGATGAACGTGCCGTAGAGAATGGCAACCTCCGGCGTATCGCCCACGGCGGGCGTGAGCACGATTTTCAAGACCGTAAAATCGATGCCGCCGATAATCAGCCCGATGATGGGCATGATCACGTCGTTCACCAGCGAACTTACGATCTTGCCGAACGCGGCGCCGATGATCACCGCAACCGCCAGATCCATCACGTTGCCCTTGATGGCGAACTCCTTAAACTCTTTCCACATATTGATACTCCCCTTTTTCGATTTGTATCAGTATACCATAAGAACAGAGCGGTTGAAACAGCGGAATCTTTGGCGCGGCGGCGGTTGGCAAGCGGCGGCGGGGCGGCTATAATGGAACTGCAAACTGCGAAGGAACGGAGGAGAGTGTATGAAAAAGGTTGCGCTGGTCACGGGCGCGTCGAGCGGCATCGGGCGGGCCGCGGCGGAGCTGTTCGCTAAAAAGGGATACACCGTATACGCGGCGGCACGGAGCATGGAGAAGCTGGAGGCGATGGCAACGGACGCGATCCGGCCGGTTTCGCTGGACGTGACGGACGACGCCTCCATGCGCGCCTGCGTGAAACAGGTATTGGATCATGAGGGCCGCATCGACGTGCTGGTCAACAACGCGGGCTACGGCTCCTACGGTGCGGTGGAAGACGTACCCATGGAGGAGGCCCGCAGGCAAATCGAGGTCAACGTGTTCGGTCTGGCGCGGATGACGCAGCTTGTGCTGCCCGCCATGCGTGAGGCCCGCAGCGGCAAGATCATCAACATTACCTCCATGGCGGGACGGATTTGGACGCCGTTCGGCGCATGGTATCACGCTTCCAAATTTGCGGTCGAGGGACTATCCGCGTCCATGCGGCTGGAGCTCAGGCCCTTGGGCATCGATGTCGTCCTGATTGAGCCGGGCGCCATCTTGACGCCATGGAGCGGCATTGCCGCGCAGCACCTGCGGGATACCTCCCGCGGCGGCGCGTATGCCGCTGCCGCCATGCGCTCCGCCGATAGGCTGTCGGGCATCTATGAAGGCCGGTATATCACCAAGCCGGAAGTAATCGCCAAGTGCATCGTCAAAGCCGCCATGAAAAGGCACCCCCGCACGCGCTACCTGATAGGCTTCGGCGCGAAGCCGATGGTCTGGATCCAGAAAATTTTCGGCGACCGGGTATACGACCGGCTGGTCCGCACGTTTATGTAACGTACAGCGAAACCGCCTGGCCTTATTCCAGCTTTTCGTACATCGTGCAGATCACGCTGCCGTAGCTCTCGATCGTAAACAACACCCTGTAATCATCGCGTGCCGACTGCGAATACATTTGTGCATAGGTGGCGTTGGAGAAAAGATAGGGCGGGGTTTCCTCGTCGGTTATGGTAAACTCCTCGCGGATCTCGTTGGGCAGCGTTTGCACGCTCTGCTTCAGGCTGTACAGGCTCAGGGGATCGTTGCTGCCGAGGGTGAGCGGCAGATCGGGATTGCGGTCCTCACCGGCGGCCAGCTGCTGCATGGCGTTGAGCGTGGACAGCTCCCAATAATCCAGTTCAAACTCGCTTTGCGCGTCCCCGGCCAGCGTGTTGTAGTACGCGTATTCATAGGGATGATTGCATGCGATGCCGATGCCCTGCCAGAGGAACACCAGCGCCAGCGCGCCCACGCCGGCTATTTTGCCGATTCGGCTGCCCGCCAGCAGGGTTTGCAGCCATACAAGCCCCAGCCCCGCCATCACGATCATCGGCCCGTAGAGAAAATAGAAATGCCGCCAGCCGTTGTACATCAGCGGCCTTGCCAGCACCGCGTAGGCGACCGGCAAGATAAACAGAACCATCAGCGCGATCAGCACGGGCCTGCGCGCATCCTTTTTGATGCACAGGCGCACCGCGTAAACCGCCCCGAGCACATCCAGCGCCAGCACCGCCTCCGGTACCGTAACCGCGATCATGGTAGGCAGATAGCTGTGCGGCAGCGGCTGCCCGCCGGTGGGATCGTACACCGCGCCCTTGAAAAGCACGACCCCCGTCCAGCGTGAAAACGCGGTGGAATTGCTGATCAGGTGCGTAACAAACTTCGCCGGCTCCACCAGAAACGCGGGCGTAATCAGCACATAAACCGCCGCAAAGCCGACAATGGCCAGCAACCCGTTTCGAAGCGCCTTGCCGCGCAGCTCCCGCCTCGCCGCAAGCGTTACAATCACGGTTATCCCCATCACGCCGAACACGAAAAACCCGATAATACGCAGGTTGGCCGCCATCGCGCCCGCCAGCGCAAACAGGAGCGCCCGCGGGACCGTTTGCTTTTTCAGAAACCGCACGCCCTCGGCGATCGTCCACAGCGACAGCGACAGCAGCACGACGTCCTTGCTGTTGTAATGCCCTTCGGCGAAAAAACGGGGCGACAGCGCCAGCAGAAGCGCCGTGCAAAACGCCAGAAACCGGTTCATGCCCAGCTCACGGCCGATGCGGTATACCGCCAGTACGCCGATCATGAACAAAAGCCATGTGTACATATGCCACAGGACGTTAAACAGGTACGGGTCCGTATTTTTCAGCCGGAAAAGCGGCACGGCCAGATAATACGCCGCCTGCCCGTGATCCATCTCGATGCTCTCGGTAATGCGCTGAACGCCCAGCGCGTCATACCCCTGCACCTTCTCGCTGTCCTCCCCGAACAGCAGGCAGTAATATTCCTTGATATTCTCCTGTAAAATAACCCGCTCCGAAGGGCCGTCCAGCGGCAGGCCGTAATCCCCCGCCGTCAGCAGGCCGACGATCGTCAGCAGCGAAAAAAGCACCGCCACCCACCGTGACGATATGTTTTTAATCATGGAGTTCCTCCGTTCGGCCGTCCCCGTGCCGCCATCCGGACGCATGCACGCCCATACAATACAGCCATCATATCACAGCCGTCATAGCCTGACAAGATTGACAGTCCGCATGCCGGTTTCTATAATCGAAGGTACCAGGAATCAGAAAGGAGCATGCCTATGAACACCACCCAAGCCATCCGCGCGCGCAGGTCCATCCGCAAGTACAAGCAGGGAGAAACCATCCCGCAGGAGCATATCGACCTGATGCTGGAGGCCGCCATGTGCGCGCCCAGCGCCAGAAACATCCGGCCGTGGAGCTTTATCGTGATCGAAAGCGCGCAGGTGCGCAAGCAGATCACCAAGGACATCGGCGGCAACTGGTTTCTAAACGACGCATCCCTCGCGATCGTCGTCTGCGGCGATCCCGCCTCCATGCCCGACGGCCCCAAGGAGGGCTTCTGGCCGCAGGACTGCGCCGCCGCTACCCAGAACCTGCTGCTGCAGGCGCTGGAGCTTGGCTACGGCACCTGCTGGTGCGGCGTGCATCCCGGCACGCGCACGCCGGTCCTGACCAGAATTTTGAACCTTCAGGACGTCGTTCCCCTGTCGCTGATCGCCGTGGGCGTGCCAAGCGAGGCACCCGCCGCCAAGGGCTTTTACGACAAGACCAAGGTGCGCTACGTGCGGTAATCCGCTTCGCGCGCATGCGGAGACAGCTTTATTCCACTGGTAATCTTTTTACTTTTCACGGCCCTTCCGGTATAATAAAAAGCAAATGTTCCTTGAGGTGACGGCATGATGGCAGGCTCCCCCATCGCCCGGTTTTCGCACGTCTCCGTTCGGTATCCGAACGCGCTCGCAAACGACGACGTGACGTTGGATATATTGAAAGGCGAGGCCTTCGCGCTCGTGGGCGAAAACGGCGCGGGCAAGACCACGCTGATGAACGTGCTCTACGGGCTGGTGAAGCCGACGCTGGGCAAGGTTACGATTCAAGGGCAAGCAATCACCTCCCGCCACGACCCGATGCGCGCGATGGCGATGGGCGTGGGCATGGTGCACCAGCATTTCATGCTCGTGCCGGGCTTCACCGTGGCGCAGAACATCGCATTGGGCTCGGAGCCCAGGAAAAATTTAATATTCTACGATATGAAAAAAATCAACGCCGAGGTGCTGGCGCTTGGCAAGCGCTTCGGCCTGCCCGTCAACCCCACGGATACCGTGGGCGAGCTTTCCGTGGGCCTGCAGCAGCGCGTGGAAATCTTGAAGGCCCTGCACCGCGGCGTGGACATCCTCGTACTGGACGAGCCGACCGCCGTGCTCTCCCCCGCCGAGTGCGACGATCTGTTCCAGGTGCTGCGCGGCATCGTACGCGACAAGGACATGACCGTGATCCTGATTACCCACAAGCTGCACGAGGTGATGCAGTTTTCCGACCGCGTGGGCGTGATGAAGCAGGGGAAGCTCGCTGGAATTGTGCGCACGCAGGACACCGACGAAAAGCGGCTCGCCGCCATGATGGTGGGGCGCGAGGTGCTGTTTGACGAGCTGCGCACCGGCGCGCCGACGGACCGCGAGGTGCTGCGGCTGGAAGGGTTGAAGGCGCTGGACGACCGCGGCCTGCCCGCCGTGAAGGGCGTCGATCTGACCGTGCGCGCAGGCGAGATCGTGGGCGTATGCGGCGTGGAGGGCAACGGGCAGACGGAGCTGTGCGAGTGCATCATGGGCATGCGCCCGCAGACCGGCGGCACCGTGACCTTAAGCGGCAGGGACGTCAGCCGCCTTTCCCCCCGCGAGATCCGCGGTATGGGCGTAAGCTTCATCCCCTCCGACCGGCTGCGCACCGGCCTGTCCGCGGAGGCGACGGTGATGGAAAACATGCTGGTGGGCAAGCAAAAGCTTCCGGAGTTCCGCAAATTCGGTGTCCAGCTACGTAAAAAGCACGCCGTGGACTATGCCAAACGGCTTTCGGAGGCGTTCGACGTGCGCTCCGGCGGGGTGGATCTGCCGATGAAAAGCCTCTCGGGCGGCAACATGCAGAAGGCCGTCATCGCGCGGGAATTCTCCTTCGATACGCCGGTGCTGATCATTAACCAGCCCACGCGCGGCGTGGATATCGGCGCGATCGAGTTCATCCATGAAAAGATTTTGGAAAAGCGCGCCGCGGGCTGCGCCATATTGCTGGTCAGCGCGGACCTCGACGAGCTGTTCCGCCTCTCCGACCGGCTGGTGACGCTCTACGAGGGGCGGCTCACCGGGCAGTTTGCAAACGGCACCATCGGCAAGCAGGAGATCAGTTACTACATGACCGGCGGCAGGCAGGAGGCGGACGCATGAAGAAACCGCATCTTCCCGCCGCGCTGCGCGCGCTGGCTATGATCAAGCCCAAACAGCGGCTAACCGCGCAGTACCTGCTGTCGCTGCTGATCGCGGTCACGCTGGCGTTTTTGGTCGGCGCGGGCATCATGCTGTTGTGCGGGTACGATCCCATCGTGTGCTATACGGCGCTGTTCAAGGGCGCGCTGGGCAAGCCGCGCGCGTTTGGAAACACCTTGGCAAAAACCGCAACACTCTGCCTCACGGGCCTGGCGATGAGCATCGCGGCCAAGGCGGGCATCTTCAACGTGGGCGGCGAGGGGCAGCTCTATTTCGGCGGGCTGGCCGCGGCGGTCGTCGGCGCGAGACTCATCGGTGCGCCCGCGTGGGTGATCATCGCCTGCGCGCTGCTGGCCGCAGTGCTCGCGGGCGGGCTGTACGCGTGGGTGCCGGGCGTACTCAAGGTGAAGCTCAAGGTGGACGAGGTCGTGACCACCATTCTGCTCAATTCCGCCGCGATCTATTTTTGCAGCTATCTGGCCAACGGGCCGCTGAAGACCGCCGAAAAGGGCATCTCGTCGGGTACGGACAGCATCGCCGCCTCCTTCTCTCCGCTGATCCGCCTGAGCAACTTAAACGGCAGCATCTTCGTGGCGGGCGTAGCCGCGCTGCTGATCTGGTATCTGATGACGCGCTCCACCGCGGGCTTCGAGATGAAGATTACCGGCACCAACCCGCGCTTTGCCAAGTGCGGCGGCATCCGCGCCGACCGGCTGATGATCTGGGGCATGGTGCTCTCGGGGATGCTGTGCGGGCTGGTGGGGATGACCGAGGTTTTCGGCATCCACAAGCGGTTCATCACCAACCTGTCGGCGGGCTATTATTTCGACGGCATGCTCGTGGCGATGATCATGCGCTACCAGCCCTTCGGCGTGATCGTGATGAGCTTCTTCTTCGCCGTCCTCACCATCGGCGGTTCGGCCATGGAGCTTTCGGCGGGCATTTCCAGCGAGGTGATCCTGATCGTGCAGGCCGTGATCATCTTCTTCATGGCCGCGGAGGGCGGCATCCGCCAGTCCTTCAGCGCGTGGGCGGCCCGCCGCCGGGTACGCAGGGAGGCGGCGTTATGAGCGAAATTTTTAACCTCCTGCTTTTACAGAACACGCTTAGAACCGCCACGCCCGTGGTGCTGTGCGCGCTGGGATGCCTGATGACCGAGCGCGCGGGCTTCATGAACATCGGCGTCGAGGGCATGATGCTGATGGGCGCGTTTTTCGCGGTGCTGGGCAGCTACCTGTACGGGAGTTGGGTAATGGGCCTCGTGTTCGTCACGGTGCTGGGCATGCTGCTGGGGCTGTTCTATTACGTGTTTTCGGTCACGTTCAAGAGCGACGAGTTTGTGATCGGCGTCGCGCTCAATATCCTTGCGGGCGGGCTGACGGTGTTCCTCCTGCGCACGCTGTTCGGCGTGAAGGGCTCGTTCTCCGGCCCGGGCATCGTGCCGCTGCCGACGCTTACCTTCCCGTGGCTGGAGCGGATCCCTGTTCTGGGCACAATCCTCAGCGGCAATTCCCTGCTGGTGTACGTGAGCTGGCTTTTAGTGTTCCTGTGCTGGCTGCTGCTTTACAAAACACCACTCGGCTTCCACCTGCGGGCATCCGGCGAAGCGCCCGAGGCCCTGCGCGCCTCCGGCGTGAACCCCAACCGCATGAAGCTGCTCGCCTCGGTGCTATGCGGCGTGCTGGCGTCGCTTTCCGGCGCGCACCTGAGCCTCGGTTACCTCACCATGTTTTCGGAAAACATGAGCGCGTCGCGCGGGTTTGTGGCCGTGGCGTGCGTGATCTTCGGCGGCGGCAATCCCCCGCGCGTGTTCCTCGCCGCGCTGCTGTTCGGCTTCATCGACGCGCTGGGCATCCGCCTCCAGCGCTTCATCCCCTCCGACCTCACCTCCATGGCCCCCTACGTGGTCACCGTCGTGATGATGGTCGTCGTGGTACTCCTGAAGCGCAGGAAAAAGAAAACGCAGGAAGAACGCTAGGGGCGTTGCCCCTAGTACCCTGATCAGGGGCAGTGATCCGGTCGATTTCATTGTCGTGTGCTGCGCTGTTGCTCGCACCCTCTGTGAAATCTCACAATCTCAGCTCACTTTGCACTTTGTGCAAGCACCCACAGGGTACTCGTTCGCTTTAATTGCCCTGAACCCCAATTCAAGCCGCGCAATGCGCGGCTTGATTGATGGGTCAAGGGCAACGCCCTTGGCAGGGTCATAGGGGTGCAACCCCTAACGTTTTATTCTGCTTTGAATACTTGAATCGTCAATACTCCCTCTCCCGTAGACTCGGCGAGGATGCGGATGGGAAAATCGTAGTCGTTGCGGAAGATGAAATTAAGCGTATCGCTGCCCACGGCGGCATCCTGATGCATGGGCAGGTAGCGCGCGCAGGCCGGGCCGTGCGGGCGGCGGTACACGATGGTAACTCCCGGCAGCTGGCGCACCGCGTTATACAGGGTGGACGAGCTTTGGCAGGTGCCGCCGCCGTAGCCCGGCACGGCCTCGCCGTTGATCAGCACGGGCGCCTGAAAATATCCGTTATCCTTCTTATACGGTCCCACCTGCTCGTTGAAGTTCAGGCTTTCCCCCGGCTCCATGACGCGGGTCATGGACTCGCAGGAGCGCACGATATTCTTCACGCGCCCGTCGTTGAGCGTTGAATCGGTGCCGTAGGCAAAAAACGAGGAAAACGCGGCGATGGGCGTTTCGGCGCTCATGGGCACGTCGGTCTGCGACACCACCACGAGATCGGTCAGCAGTGATGCGTCGATATAGCCGTAGCTGCGCCAGTAAAGCACCTTGGCAAACCCGTCCACGAAATCCAAAATCGCCACCGGGCTGCCCGCTCCGGGCTGAATGGAAAAGGTGTCGCTGTTCGTATCGGGATCGACGTACACATAGGTCTTCTCGGTCAGCGTCGCTACGTACTTGTTCATCGTCACGCCGTAGGGCGGGGTGTTCACGGGGTCGAGAACGGTCATATCCTCGCTGATGCAGGTGCGCAGGATGAAGCCCGCCACACCCTCGTGCTCGGCCAGCACATAGGCGGGATACACCTGATAAATGGTAATTTCGTCATTCTTGTTCACGTAGCCGAGGATCTCGCTGTCCTGATCCTGATCGGCGCGGATGGTGGCGGTATAGCCGCTGGAGGTTAAGAATTTGATCTTCGTGGTGTACAGAGGCGTCAGCCCCTCGATGATGGGCGGCACGCGGTCGGCTTCGCCGACGATCTCGGCCATGCCGTCGTCTGCCACATCGTCCTCGATGACGACCCCCTCCGCCTCAGCCTCAGCCGTATCCGATGTATCCGCCGTATCCGGCGCAGTATCGGCCTCCGCAATTTCCGTATCCGTATCTCCGGTCTGCGGGGCGGCCGTCGTCTCGGCAAGCGCCGCAAACGCGGTGAACACAAGCAATCCCGCAATCCCAAGCGCCAGCAGCCGTCTGAACAAGGGCAAACACTCCTTTCGCCCAGTATACCATAGTTTCAAACCCGAATCGATACGCGCCTGTAAAGATTTACGAAACCCTGAAAGGATGGTATAATAAACCGATATTGTAATGAGGAGGGCTCCCAAAATGCCGTTGGTCAACACACAGGAAATGTTCAAAAAAGCCTATGCGGGCGGGTATGCGATCGGCGCCTTTAACGTGAATAATATGGAAATCGTCCAGGGGATTACCGAGGCCGCGAAGCTGGAGAACGCGCCGTTGATTTTGCAAGTGAGCAAGGGCGCGCGCGCGTACGCCAAGCACGTGTACCTGATGAAAATGATCGAAGCCGCGCTGGAGGACACCGATCTGCCCATCGCGGTGCATCTGGATCACGGTCCCGATTTTGAAACCGCCAAAAGCTGCATCGACGGCGGCTTTACCAGCGTGATGATCGACGGCAGTCATCTGCCCTTTGACAAGAATATCGAGCAGACCAAGCGCGTGGTGGAATACGCGCACAGCCGGAAGAACTACGTCACCGTGGAGGCCGAGCTGGGCCGCCTGGCGGGCGTGGAGGACGAAGTAAAGGTTTCCGCCGAGGACAGCTCCTACACCCATCCCGACGAGGTGGAGGAGTTCGTGAAGCGCACCGGCTGCGACAGCCTGGCCATCGCCATCGGCACCAGCCACGGCGCGTTCAAGTTCCAGGGCGAGCCCAAGCTGCGGTTCGACATCCTTGAAGAGGTCGGCAAGCGGCTGCCGGGCTACCCCATCGTGCTCCACGGCGCAAGCAGCGTCATCCCCGAGTATGTGGCGATGATCAACCAGTACGGCGGCAGCATGCCCGGCGCGCAGGGCGTGCCCGAGGAGATGCTGCGCAAGGCGGCGTCCATGGCCGTGTGCAAGATCAACATCGATTCAGACCTCCGCCTCGCCTTCACCGCCGAGGTACGCAAGCATTTCGCCGAGCATCCCGATCACTTCGATCCGCGCCAGTACCTCGCCGACGCGCGCAGCGGCATCCGCTCCATGGTCCAGCACAAGATCGTAAGTGTTCTTGGCTGCAGCGGCAAAGCCTGAGAATCGAGGTTGGTTATATGAAAGTTCTGGTTACCGGCGGCGCGGGCTTTATCGGCGCGAACTTCGTGAATTATCTGCTGGACAAGCATCCGGAGGATTCCGTCGTCTGTCTGGATAAGCTCACCTACGCGGGCAACCTCTCCACGCTGAAGCCCGTGATGGACAAGCCGAACTTCCGCTTTTCCAAGACCGATATCTGCGACCGCGAGGCCGTGTTCGGTGTGTTTGAAGAAGAACGGCCGGACGTGGTGGTGAACTTCGCGGCGGAATCGCACGTGGACCGCTCCATCGAGCACCCCCAGGTGTTTCTGGAGACCAACGTTCTGGGCACGCAGGCGCTGATGGACGCCTGCCGCAGGTTCGGCATATCGCGCTTTCATCAGGTATCGACCGACGAGGTCTACGGCGATCTGCCGCTGGACCGTCCCGATCTGTTCTTCACCGAGGAAACGCCCATCCACACCTCCAGCCCCTACTCGGCCTCGAAGGCCTCGGCAGACCTGCTGGTGCTGGCGTACCACCGCACGTTCGGGCTGCCGGTCACCATTTCCCGCTGCTCCAACAACTATGGGCCGTACCAGTTCCCCGAGAAGATGATCCCGCTGATGGCGCTCAACTGCATGCGCGACAAGCCCCTGCCCGTGTACGGCGAAGGGCTGAACATACGGGACTGGCTGCATGTGGAGGACCACTGCAAGGCCATCGACCGGATCATCCGAAACGGCAGGGTCGGCGAGGTATACAACATCGGCGGACACAACGAGATGCGCAACATCGACGTGGTAAAGCTAATCTGCCAGGCACTCGGCAAGCCGGAGAGCCTGATTACCTACGTCACCGACCGCAAGGGGCACGACCTGCGCTACGCGATCGATCCCGCGAAGATCCACCGCGAGCTTGGCTGGGAGCCGGAAACGAAGTTCGCCAACGGCATCAAGACAACCATCCGCTGGTATCAGGATAACGCGGACTGGTGGGAGCCGATCTTAAGCGGCGAATATCAAAATTACTATCAGCAAATGTACGGGAACCGATAAGCGGTTCCCTTTTTCAGGAGGTTTTCTATGAACGCCTTGCAAGTGAATGGGAAGCAGCCTCTGGACTATGCGCTGGCCGCCTGCGATACGATGATGCGGAAGTTCGCTCCCGAAGCGCTGCCGCCCGTGGGCAGGTTTCACTATCATCAGGGGGTGTTCCTCTCCGGCGTGTACGAAATATTCCGGCTGTCCGGCGAGCGGAAGCTGCTCCAGTATATCAAGGACTGGGTGGATTCCATCGTGGACGAATACGGGGACATCTGCAGTTTCAACCCGGGCCAGCTGGACGATCTGGAGCCGGGCAATCTGCTGTTTCCGCTGTATGAGGAGACCGGGGACGAGCGCTACAAGCTGGCGATGGATACGATCCTCTGGTTTTACGAGCACTTCCCCAAAAACAGCCTGGGCGGCTTCTGGCACAACTGCATGGGCCGCGACCAGATGTGGCTGGACGGGCTGTACATGGCGGGGCCGTTTATCGCGCGGTATGCCAGGGAGTTCAAGCGTCCCGAGCTTCAGGATGTCGTAGTGCTGCAGGCAAAGCTGATGGAAAAGCTGACGCGCGACGAAAAGACCGGGCTTTGGTATCACGCCGTGGATTTATTGAAGCGGCACGATTGGGCCGATCCGGCAACCGGCTGCTCGCCGGAATTCTGGGGCCGCGCGATGGGCTGGGTGCCCGTGGCGCTGCTCAATGCGATGGACTCTATGAACGGCCAGCGCCATGAAACGCTTGCCCGCATCACCCGCGATCTGCTGCTCGCGCTGATCCCCTATCAGGATAAGGAAACCGGGCTTTGGTATGAGGTGGTCGATAAGGGCGGCCAGCCCGGAAACTGGTTGGAGACCTCCTGCTCCTGCCTGTACGCCGCCGGAATCTGCAAGGCCGTACGCGTAGGCAGGCTGCCGAAAAACACGCTGACCAGCGCCTGGAAAGCCGTGATCGGCGTCATCGGCCGCCTTCGGACAGACGGCGACGATCTGCTCATCCCCGACATCTGCGAGGGCACCTGGATCGGCGATTACGATTTCTACTGTAACCGCAGGCGCTGCACCAACGATCTCCACGGCGTGGGTGCCTTCCTGCTGATGTGCGCCGAGGCGGAGCGAACGTTTTCAAACCGGTAAGCGGCACGCGCCGATACCGCCGAAATTTATGCCTGAACGGCCTCCAGAATGCTGCGCGCCATATAATCGATCATCGGTTCCGTCAATCCCGGATAGACGCCCACCCAGAAGGTGTGCTCCACAATATAATCCGTGTTGGTCAGCTCCCCCACGACCCGATAGGCGTCCGTGCCGCGAATCGATTCAAAGCAGGGATGCCTGATAATATTGCCGCTGAACAACAGCCGGGTTTGGATGTTCGCGGCCTCCAGCCGGCGGACAATCGCATTGCGGTCCAGGCCGCTGTCCGGCTTTACGGAAATGAGAAAACCGAACCAGGAAGGCCGGCTGTTTGGATCCGCCTCCGGCAGAATCAGGCGATCGGACGCGGGCGCCAAGGCGCTTCGCAGGCGCTCCCAGTTATGGCGGCGGGCCGCAATAAAGGACGGAAGCTTGCGCAGCTGTTCGCGCCCGACCGCCGCCTGCATGTCCGTCGCTTTCAGATTGTATCCGAAGTGGCTGTACACATACTTATGGTCATATCCCTCGGGCAATTGCCCGTGCTTGCCGCTGAACCGCTTTCCGCAGCTGTTATCCTGTCCAGGCCCGCAGACGCAGTCGCGCCCCCAATCCCGGTACGATACGAGCAGCCGGTTTAATGTGGGGTTATCCGTATAGACGCAGCCGCCCTCGCCCATTGTGATGTGGTGCGGCGGATAAAAGCTGGAGGTGCCGATATCCCCCCATGTCCCCGTGTATCTGGTGACGCCGCCGATCGTGTACTGCGATCCCAGCGCGTCGCAGTTGTCCTCGATCAACCACAGATGATGCTTGCCGCAAAACGCTTTGACGGCGGCCAGATCAAACGGATTGCCCAGCGTATGCGCGATCATCACCGCCTTGGTCTTGTCGCTGCGCGCCGCCTCGAGCATGGTCGCGTCGATGTTATACTGCGGGATGGTAACGTCCACAAACACCGGCACGGCCCCGTACTGCAGCACGGCGGCCACCGTGGTGGGAAAGCAGCAGGCAACCGTGATCACCTCGTCGCCCCGCCGGATGCACCGCGGCCCAAGCTCAGGCGACGTCAGCACGGCAAACGCCAGCAGGTTTGCCGAGGAACCGCTGTTGACGATATGCGCGTACCGCACGCCCAGCCACGCCGCAAATTCCTTTTCGAACGTATCGGAAAACCGTCCCATTGTCAGCCAGAAGTCCAGCGTCGCGTCGGTCAGCGCGCACATTTCCTTCTCGTCAAACACCCGGGCGGCATACGGAATGCGGTCCCCCGCCTGGAACGGCTGCTTCGTACCGATATATTTCTGATAATAATCTGCCACAAGGGATTTAATCTTCTGACGCTCTTGAATCTCGTTTTCGCGATCCATCCTCATTCTCTCCAAACTTCCGTTTGCTCCACGCTGTGGAGCAACGGCATAGCGCTTATCCCATTATAGCATAGCGGCCGCAGCTTGTTTACCGGCGCAGAATAAAAACGCTTGATGCTGACAAAGCAGATAGCGGGTTAGGAAAGCAGCCTGCTCAGAAGGCCTGAGATGCGAGGAAGCAAAAATGGCAAGTGGCTGAGCTTACTCGTATCGTAAGTGATGCCACTTGCCATTTGTAGCTGACAATGCAGGTCAGGCCTTATCAGCAGGCTGATTAGATGATTTCGATGACGCACATCTCCGCCGCGTCACCCCTGCGGGGTCCCAGCTTGTAGATGCGGGTATAGCCGCCGGCGGCTTTCTTTTCCTCGTTGCGCTTCTTGAACTTGGGGCCGTACTCGCGGAAAAGCTTCTCCACCACGGGATACTTGTTATCCTGGGTGCGCTCCTCAAAATCGTCCTTGTCCTCGTCCTTGCCGCGGATTTCCTGCATCGGGTAGAGGTAGGCGAGCATCCTGCGGCGGGCGGCCAGCTTGGTGGGCGTATCGTTGACGACGTCCAGGGTTACGATCTGGCCCTTCTCGTTATGGGACTGCTTCTGCACGTCCACCGTGTTATCGCATTCCTTCACGGCCAGCGTGATCAGGCGTTCGGCCATACGGCGCACCTCTTTGGCGCGGGCTTCTGTGGTTTCTATTTTGCCGTACCAGATCAGGTTGGTCACCTGATTGCGGATCAGCGCCTTGCGCTGCCCGGCAGTACGGCCTAATTTTCGTTGTGCCATATCGGGTTCCTCCTGTTATTCTTCGCTCGGTTTCAACGAAAGGCCGAGACCCTGCAATTTCTGTTCGACTTCCTCCAGGCTCTTGCGGCCGAGGTTGCGAACCTTCATCATATCTTCCTGGTTGCGCTGCACAAGCTCGGACACGGTGTTGATCCCGGCGCGTTTCAGGCAGTTGTAGGCGCGCACGCTCAGGTCCAGCTCCTCGATCGTCATCTCCAGCACCTTTTCGCGCTTGTCGTCTTCCTGATCGGTGAAGGTAACGGGCATCACCTGATCCGTCAGGCTGACGAAGAGGCTCAGGTGCTCGGTCAGGATCTTGGCGGCGGTGGAGATCGCCTCGTCGGGGATCACGGTGCCGTTGGTCCACACGTCCAGCGTAAGCTTGTCGTAGTCCGTCACGTTGCCGACGCGCGTATCCTCGATGGTGTAGTTCACCTTGCGGATCGGCGTAAAGATGCTGTCGATCGGGATGACGCCGATGGGCATCGCGTGCGATTTATTGCGCTCGGCGCTCACGTAGCCGCGGCCCTTTTCCATGGTCAGGGTCATGCGCAGGTGCGCGTCCTCGTTCAGCGTGGCGATGTGCAGGTTGGGATCGGACATTTCCATCTCGTCGTCCATGGGGATATCGCCGGACTTGAATTCCATCGGCCCCTTCACGTCCACGATGACGGTCTTGGGCTGATCGGTGAACATTTTAAAGCAGAGTTGCTTCAGGTTCAGGATCAGTTCCGTAACATCCTCCACAACGCCGGGAATGGTGGTGAACTCATGCATCACGCCTTCGATCTGGATATTGGTAATCGCGGCGCCGGGCAGCGAGGAAAGCAGCACACGGCGCAGGGCGTTGCCCAGCGTATTGCCGAAGCCGGATTCCAGCGGTTCGATCACAAACCGGCCGAAGGTATTATCGGCGCTTGTATCCGTGCGCTCGATTCGCGCTTTTTCAATTTCGATCATGGTTGTACCCTCCTAAATTGAGCCGAGAGTTAACGAGAGTAGAACTCGACGATCATGTTCTCCTGCAAGGTGAGATCGACATCCTCCCGCTTGGGCAGCGCTTCAATTTTCGCAGTCAGCGTTTCCACGTCGGTGGTAATCCACTGGGGTACCACGCGGTTGATCCCTTCCTTAACGATTTTGAAATGCTCGATATCTTTGCGGGTATCCTTGACGCCGATCACGTCGCCCGCGTCGGTGATGTACGAGGGGATATCCACTTTCTTGCCGTTGACGGTCATCAGGCCGTGGCATACGAACTGACGTGCCTGCGCGCGGCTGGCAGCCAGCCCGCTGCGGTAAACGACGTTATCCAGGCGGCGCTCCAGAAGCTGCAGCAGGTTGTCGCCTGTGATGCCCTTCATGCCCTCCGCCTTTTTAAACGTGCGGTGGAACTGGCTTTCCATCAAGCCGTAGGCGCGGCGCGCCTTCTGCTTTTCACGCAGCTGCAGGCCATACTCGGAGGGCTTGCGCATACGCCGTCCCTGGCCGTGCTGGCCGGGAGGGGTGGGCCGCTTTTCCATCGCACATTTGGAGGAGAAGCACTTTTCACCCTTCAAAAAGAGCTTGGTGCTCTCGCGGCGGCACAAGCGGCATACGGAATCGGTATATCTTGCCATAATCTCTGTACCTCCTTACACTCTTCTGCGCTTTGGCGGGCGGCAGCCGTTATGCGGAATCGGCGTGACGTCCTTGATCATGTTGACTTCCAGCCCTGCGGACTGCAGGCTGCGGATAGCGGCCTCGCGGCCGGAGCCGGGACCTTTCACGTATACTTCGACGGTCTTCAGGCCGAATTCCATCGCGGCTTTCGCGGCGGTTTCGGCGGCCATCTGCGCGGCAAAGGGCGTGGATTTCTTGCTTCCGCGGAAGCCCAGCCCGCCTGCGCTCGCCCAGGACAGGGCGTTGCCCTTGGTATCGGTCAACGTGACGATGGTATTGTTAAACGAAGAACGGATATGCGCCGCGCCGCGCTCGACGAGCTTCTTTTCACGCTTTTTGCGCGATACCCTTTTCAGCTTTTGTTTTGGTGCCATGCGTTGAAACTCCCTCCATGCTTAAATAGCATACTTACGATCAAGTGGCGATCAGGTTGCCTTTTTCTTTCCGGCAACGGTGCGCTTGGGGCCTTTGCGGGTCCGCGCGTTGGTTTTGGTGTTCTGGCCGCGCACAGGCAAGCCGCGGCGATGACGGATCCCGCGGTATGAGCCGATTTCAATCAGCCGTTTGATGTTCATAGACACCTCACGGCGCAGATCGCCTTCGACCTTGACGTGGCGCTCGATGTATTCGCGGAGTTTGGAAACTTCCTGTTCGTTGAGATCCTTGCAGCGCGTATCGGGACTGACGTCGGTCGCGTCCAGAATGTTCTGGGACGTTTTCAGACCGATGCCGAAGATGTAGGTCAGGCCTACTTCGACGCGCTTTTCATTGGGCAGGTCAACGCCTGCAATACGTGCCATGTGTGGAATACACCTCCATAATGTCAGGGGAACCGCAGACGCAGAGAAAACCCGTATGAAACGCTTTCAGGCGCTATGTATAAAGGTTTAATTCAGTGCTTCGGTTTGCCCGCCTGCTTTGAGCCGCCGTCCGGCGGCCCGTTGGGGCTGAGGGTCTCTTGAAGTTGGCGTGAAACGCCCAAGACCCCGCGCGCATCAAAACGGCGGTTGCCGTCCGTACGCGCTTTGTTGACGCTGAAAGGCTTTGTTCGTTCACGGTCGCATACCGGAGCCCGGCATACGCAGCCGCCCGCTTATAAAACAGAGTCTAACTTATGAAGTATACCACAGTTCGTTTGGGGTGACAATGGTTCTATCAAAACTTTTTTACGATTTCAAATATTATTTTGCGAAACTTGTGGATGTGCGCAAAGCATTATACCATATAGTGTTTGCGGTAATACTCCATGCGTTTTACCGATCCGCCGCGCTTGACAGACCGCCGATTGATCGTTATAATACTAACGAACGTTAGTTATTGGTGGTGATGGATTTGGATACGCAGGCAAAGTTCGACACGCTGATCGCGCAGGCCGCGTCCACCAAGGACAAGCTCTTTTACGCGGGGCTGCGCCTGTTCGCCCAGAAAGGCTATGCCAACGTCGGCATCCGCGAGCTGTGCCGCATGGTTCATATTAAGGAGAGCTCGTTTTATAACCATTACCAAAGCAAGGAAAGCCTGTTTGAAGCGATCCTCACCTGGTTCGACAAGGCCAGCAATCAGGTGGTGATGAACGACGCGGAGATCCACGCCATGATCGAGCAGGGCGACGTGCGGGCGTTTTTCATCGACAATATGCGGCGGTTCAGCGCGATTACCTCCAATGTTCTTTACCATACCGCGCTGCAAATCGTGCTGACCGAGAGCTTTCTGCACCCCACGGCGGCTGAAATTGCCAAGAAGAACCTCTACTACCTTCGCAGGGATTACACCGGGCAGGTGCTTCGCGGGCTGATGGCGCGCGGCGCGATCCGCCCGTGCGACGCGGAAGCGGTCACCGCGGAATACTACTACGCGCTCAAGGGGATGCTGGACGAATTTCTGCTGCTCCAGCTCTGGGACGCCGATCTGTCCGCGATCAACGCCCGCATCCGCGCGCACATCGACTTCTTTTCCGATCTGCTCGCCGTTCCGCCCGAGGAGAGGATGTCCCCCTGAATCCCGGTACGGATCGAACCCATAGCCAAAAGCTCAACACGGACGGGATTCGTTTCCGCCGCCCGGCAAACAAGGAGGGAACCGCCATGAAACCGATGCTCATCGCGACGCTTGCGCTGCTTGCCCTGTCCCTGGGACTTGGGATTTGGATTGCGGCTGCCGGCACGCCCTACAGCACGGCGCTGCTGATCGTGCACAAGCTCACCGCCGTCGCGTTTGCCGTGCTGATTGTTATCCTCGTCATCAAAGACGCGCGCCAAACCGGCATGACGCCCATGGATATCGCGCTCCTCGCCGCGCTGGCCGCCGCGCTGCTCGCGCTGCTTGCCACTGGTGGAATCTTAAGCGCCAAGCAACAGCCCTCTGCCCTATTGCGCGTGATCCATTCCGTCTCGGCGGGTATCCTCACGCTCGGCGCGGGCTGGAAGCTGCTTTCGCTGCTGGTCGGATAAATATAAGCGACCTTTATACTCCAAAACACCGTGCGGCTGCACGGTGTTTTGGATACTACGGTTTTTGGAACCGTCGCTGAGAAGCATAAACACATATGTGGCAGGAGCCAGCAATGTGTTATCATGAAAATCGGCTCAAAATGCCCAAGATGCGCGGCGGCAAAGCAGACGAAGGCTGCGCTTACTCGTTACGTAAGCAATGCCTGAGCCTGCTGCAGCCAACAAAGCAGATCGGGTATTTTCAGCCGATTTTCAGCCCTGCTTCTGTTTGTGGCGCGGATTCTCGCAAATCACCATCACGCGGCCTTTCCGCTTGATGATCTTGCACTTTTCACAGATGGGCTTCACTGAGGGACGGACTTTCATACTACATTCCTCCATTGATAAAGTCGTACGCAGCCGGTGCGCCGGTGCGGTTCGGGATCGGGCAATGCCCGTTACCCCTTGGAGCGCCAGGTGATGCGGCCGCGGGTCAGATCGTAGGGAGACAACTCGATGGTCACCTTGTCGCCGGGATAAATGCGGATGAAATTCATGCGCATCTTGCCCGAGATATGGGCCAGTATTTTATGGCCGCCTGCCAGCTCCACCTGGAACATTGCGTTGGGCAGCGCCTCTACGACCGTGCCTTCCATTTCGATGACGTCGCTTTTAGACAAATGCGCTTTCCTCCTTGTCTTGTGGGCGAGTACTGGTTGTGCTTAAGTAGGTCTTCAGTGCTTTACGGAGTTCGCTGTCGGCGGTCTGTGCCTGTTTTCGGATCGCGTCGAGGATTTCGGTCGCTGCGTGGGGCGTCGCAGTCAGGTGCCTGGCTTGCTTCTTCTTGGGCTTTGCAAGCTTCCGGCTGTCCCCGTCGGCGATCAGCACGTAGCGCTCGTCCACCAGCCCGACCACCACAAAGGCCTTTCCCTTGTCGTGCCCCTGCCTGGACAGAACAATGCGTCCCAGCTCCTGTACCGGCGGTTTCACTTGCGATCCACCTCCGCGAAGACGTAGCCCGGATAACTCAACAGCTCGGGCAGTCCGCGTTCGTTGATGACGAGGGTGTGCTCGTAATGCGAGCACGGGCTTCTGTCGATGGTGACCACGGTCCAGCCGTCGTCGAGCTCGCGTACGGCGGGGCTGCGCATGGCGATCATCGGTTCCACGGCGAGGGTCATGCCCTCCCGCAGCCGCACGCCCTGGCCCGCTCTGCCGTAATTGGGGACGCTGGGCTCCTCGTGCATTTCGCGCCCGATGCCGTGACCCACCAGCTCGCGGACGACTCCGTACCCGTGGCTTTCGGCCAGGGTTTGGATCGCGTGGCTGATATCGTGCAGGCGGTTGCCGATCACGGCCTGCCGCGCACCCAGAAAGAAGCATTGCTCCGTCACGTCGATCAGCTTCTGTTTTTCTTCGGAGATCTGGCCGACGCCAACGGTAAACGCGCTGTCGGACTGCCAGCCGTTAAAGATCAGCCCGCAATCGACGGACACGATGTCGCCTTCCTTCAGGACGACGGTATCGCTGGGGATGCCGTGCACCACCTGCTCGTTCACCGACGTGCAAAGCGAGGCCGGATACCCGTGATAATCCAGAAACGAGGGGACTGCGCTGCGGTCGCGGATGGCTTTTTCGGCAATTTCATCCAGTTCCTTGGTGGTCATGCCGGGCTTGACCGCCTGCCGCAGCTCCTGGAGCACCTCATACAGCAGCGCGCCCGCCTGCCGCATGACCGCGATCTGCGCGGGGCTTTTCAAATAAATCATTGCACTGCATGCAGCTCTTTGGCGATCGTCTCGCCGAGGATCTTATAGTACTGCGTACCGTCCACGGCGTGCAGGATGCCCTTCGCTTTGTAGTATTCGATCAGCGGGGCGGTCTTCTGATAATACACCTTCAGGCGGCTGAGCACGGTTTCCGGTTTGTCGTCGTCGCGCTGCACCAGCGTGGCGCCGTCGTCGGAGCAGGTGGTTGCGCCCTGGAGAAGGTCCACATGGTAGGACTTCCCGCACTGCGGGCAAACCCTGCGGCCGGACAGGCGTTCGATCAGAAAATCGTCGGGCAGGTTGATATCGATCACGGCGTCGATGGCTGCGATGGTTTCAAGCGCCTTGGCCTGCTCCACCGTACGGGGAAACCCGTCGAGGATATAGCCGTTTTTACAGTCCGGCTCCAGCACGCGTTCGCGCACGAGCGCGATCACGACGTCGTCGGGCACCAGCGCGCCCTGATCCATAAAGGTTTTGGCCTTCAGGCCCGTTTCCGTCTGGTTCTTGATCGCGGCGCGGAGCATATCGCCCGTGGAGATGTGCGCCACGCTGAACCGTTCGCAGATCAGATCGGCCTGCGTTCCTTTGCCCGCGCCCGGAGGGCCGAGTAGGATAATCTTCATGTTACACCCTTTCGTAGAAATGTGGAATGAGGAATGATGAATGAGGAATTGAGGTGCAATTGCTTACGCAATTGTTGAATTCAAAAGATTACGAAGTAATCTCAGACCGCTGACAAACCTTGTTTGGCAGCGGGATGCCAGCTTGTTCAAAAAGTGCCAGTTTTGCGAAGCCAAGTGTGGAGCGGGTTTAAGCGTACACGGACGTACGTGATACCCGCTCCATTACGCAGGCGACAAAGAAAATGGTGCTTTTTCAACAAGCTGAGATTACGAAGTAATCTTTCAACCATTCCTAGTTCCTCATTCCTAATTCCTCATTAACCTTCCGTCGGTCCTAAGGCTAGGATATCTTGTCGTAGTTGCGACTCACAAGGTGCTCATCCAGCTGCCGCTTGGTTTCCAGAATGACGGAAACGACGATCAGGAGGCTGGACGCGCCGAACGGCAGCGACTGCGATGTGCTTCTGGAAAAAATGCTCGGCACGGTGGCCAGCAGCGCCAGGAAGACGGCGGCGAACATCGTAAGCCTGCCGTTGATGCGCTTTAAGTACTCCACCGTCGGCCGGCCGGGGCGCACCGAGGGAATGGCGCCGCCCTGCTGCTGGATGTTCTTGGCGATCTCGTCCGGATTGAACGAAATGGACGTATAGAAGAACGTGAACCCGAAGATCATCAGCGCCATGACAAGCTGATACCAGACGGACGTGGAATACATGTACCGCGACCACCACAGGCCGATGCCGGATTCGGCGCCGCCTACCAGCTGGATGATGGTGGAGGGAAACGCCATGAACGAATACGCGAAGATCAGCGGCAGCACGCCCACGGAGATCAGCTTCAGCGGGATCACCTGGTTCTGTCCGCCGTACATCTTGCGGCCGGATACGCGCTTGGCGAAATGCACGTTGATGCGGCGCACGCCCAAATCGGCCCAGGTGATGATGATGATCATACCCAGCGCCACGGCGAGCACGCCCAGCAGGTTCAGCCACGGGGTCAGGCTGGTGGCCGTAATCGCTTCCCCGCCCAGCTGCACAATGCCGTTGAACAGGTTGTTTGCGATACCGGCGGCGATCAGCAGCGAGATACCGTTGCCCAGGCCTTTTTCGGTGATACGCTCGCCGATCCACATCGCCAGCGCCGTGCCGCCTGCCATCGAAATGCCGACCAGCACGTAGTTTTCCCAGCCGGACTTCACATAGCCGAGGCTGGAGACCAGGCCGACGGCTTGGAATACCGCCAGTCCGACGGTAACGTAGCGGGTGATCTGCGCGATCTTTTTACGGCCCTCTTCGCCGCTCTTCTGCAGCCGTTCCAGCGCCGGAATGGCGAAGGCCAGCAGCTGCATAATGATGCTGGCGTTGATGTAGGGAGTAATTCCCATGGCCATGATCGTCATTTGACCGAAGTTATTACCGGTCATCATGTTCACCAGGTCCAGAAGCGGCAGGCTCTGCGAGCCTACGGCGTTCTGCACGGCGACGTAATCGACGCCCGGAGCGGGAATAACGCCCACCAGGCGGAAAAGCACCAGCATCATGAAGGTATAGATCAGCTTCTTGCGGATGTCGTCTACCTTCCATGCGTTGCGCAGCGATTCGAAGATGCCCGGATTGTTGCGGTTGGCCATGTTACTTCACCTCGGCTTTCCCGCCGAGGGTCTCGATCTTCTGTTTGGCGGCCTCTGAGAACTTCTCGGCCTGCACGGTGAGCTTTTTAGAGAGCTCTCCGCCGCCCAGGATTTTCACGCCGGCCAGTTCCTTTTTAATCAGTCCGGCTTCCTTGAGCATTTCCGCTGTTACCACGGCGCCATCTTCAAAGATATCGAGCTTCCCGACGTTGACAGTCGCATACTCGGTGCGGAATACATTGGTAAACCCTCTCTTGGGGACGCGGCGCGTCAGGGGCATCTGGCCGCCCTCAAATCCGGGGCGAACGCCGCCGCCAGAGCGGGCCTTCTGGCCTTTATGCCCTTTGCCGGAAGTCTTGCCAAGACCCGAACCTGTGCCTCTGCCGAGGCGCTTGGGCGCAGTTGTGGAACCAGCGGCGGGCTGCAACTCGTGCAGTTTCATCGGCAATCCCTCCTACCTTGCTTTTTCTTCTACGTCGATCATATGCTTGACACGGAAGATCTGCCCCCGAATGCAGGGGTTATCCTCTTTCACCACGGTCTGGCCGATCTTGTGCAGGCCCAGCGCGGCGACGGTGTCCTTGTGCACCTGAATGCTGGAGATCGGCGATTTTTTCAAAGTGATGTACAATTTCATTTAGTCGTCCTCCTCAGCCCAGGATTTCTTCCACGGATTTACCGCGCAGCATGGCGATCTGCTCGGCGGTGCGGATCTGCTTGAGACCCTCCAGCGTCGCTTTCACCATGTTGATGCGGTTATTGGTGCCGTAGCTCTTGGTGCGGATATCGCGCACGCCGGCAAGCTCCAGCACGGCGCGCGCAGCGCCGCCCGCGATCACGCCCGTGCCTTCCGGCGCGGGGATCAGCACCACCTTGCCGGTGCCGAAACGCCCGATGGTATCGTGCGGAATGCTCGTGCCCTTCAGCGGTACGGTAATCAGATTTTTCTTGGCCTTGTCCACGCCCTTGCGGATGGCTTCGGAAATTTCGGCGGCCTTGCCGATTCCCGCGCCGACGCGGCCCTTTTCATCGCCGACTACGACCAGCGCCGCAAAGCGGAAGTTACGTCCGCCCTTAACAACCTTGGTAACGCGGTTGATGGCGACAAGCTTCTCTTTGAATTCGCTTTCCTGTCCCATGCGTTGCATGCGTTTGTTCCTCCTTTAGGGGTTATCAATATGAGTTGGAATGTTCAGATTTTGAGGATGCTCTGTGCCCAGCAAGGCGTGAGGAGGGCGCAGATCGGTGTATCTGTAACCGACGAACAACACAGCTGGGTACAAAACAGGCCAAAATATGGATGTTTCATACTCGTGTTGATATCCCCTAGAATTCAAGTCCGGCTTCGCGGGCGCCTGCGGCCAGCTCCGCCACGCGGCCCGTGTATACGTAGCCGCCACGGTCAAAGACCACTTTTTTAACGCCTGCTTTGGTCGCGCGTTCCGCGATTGCTTTGCCGACGATCTTGGCGGCGGCTGTCTTGTTCGCGTCCTTAATCAGCTCCTGAACGTCCTTCTCCAGCGTGGATGCGGCGGCAAGGGTTACGCCCTTGCTGTCGTCGATCACCTGCGCGTAGATATTGTTCAGGCTCCGGTACACGCAAAGGCGCGGCATCTCCGGGGTACCTGCGATCTTTTTGCGAACGCGCGCATGCCGGATCACACGGTCGGCGTTGCGGTCACTTTTCTTAAACATAGGATGCAATCCCCTTTCGATTACTTGCCGGCCTTGCCTTCCTTGCGGCGGATATGCTCGTCCACGTATTTGATGCCTTTGCCCAGATAGGGCTCGGGCTTACGCAGGGCGCGGATATCGGCGGCAAGGTTGCCAACCTGCTGTTTACTGATGCCCTTGACGATGATGGTGGTCTGATCGGGCGTTTCAAACTGGATGCTTTCGGGCGCTTCCATCACCACGGGATGCGAGAACCCGATGTTGATGGTCAGCTTGCTGCCGTCCACGGCGGCGCGGTAGCCCGTGCCCACGAGCTTCAGGGTTTTGGAGAACCCGTCGGTGACGCCGACCACCATGTTGTTGACGAGGCTGCGGTACAAACCGTGCATCGCCTTGTGGGGCTTGGCGTCGGTCGGACGCTCCAGCGTCAGCACGCCGTTTTCTTCCTTGAGCGTGATATCGGGGTTAACGTCCTGTACGAGCGTTCCCTTGGGGCCTTTCACGGTGACGACGTTTTTATCGTCCACGGACACGGTGACGCCGGCAGGAACGGTGATGGGTTTTTTCCCAATTCTAGACATTCTTCATTCCCTCCCTGCCGTTACCAGACGTAGGCGAGCACTTCGCCGCCGACCATCTGTTTGCGGGCTTCCTTATCGGTCATCATTCCCTTGGAGGTGGAGATGATGGCGATACCCAGGCCGCCCAGTACCTTGGGCATGGAGCCGTTCTTTGCGTAAACGCGCAGGCCGGGCTTTGAAATCTTCTTAAGCCCCGCGATCACGGGCTGCTTGCCTTCGATATATTTGAGTGTAATTTTAATGCTGCCTTGCGGGCCGTCCTTGATGAAATCAACGCCCTTGATATAACCCTCGGCAAGCAGGATCTTGGCGATGGCCTTCTTGGGGTTTGAGGCAGGGATGACGACCGCATCATGCTTGGCCACCTGCGCATTGCGGATGCGGGTGAGCATATCAGCGATGGGATCATTCATGACCATGGTAGAACCTCCTTTGTTCTTCAGTTCCGCTTACCAACTGGCCTTGCGGACGCCGGGAATCTGGCCCTTGTAGGCCAGCTCTCTGAAGCAGATGCGGCAGATACCGTATTTGCGGAGCACCGAGTGCGGACGCCCGCACAGGCGGCAACGCGTGTAAGCCCGAGTGGAGAACTTGGCTGGGCGCGCCTGCTTGATTTTCATGCTTGTCTTTGCCACTTGATTTTCTCCCTTCTGCCTTACTGAGCGTACGGCATGCCGAGGAGGCTCAAAAGTTCTTTGCATTCCTCATCGGTCTTGGCTGATGTCACGAAGATGATTTCCATGCCCCGAACCTTTTCGACCTTGTCGTAGTTGATCTCGGGGAAGATCAGCTGGTCGCGAAGCGCGAGGGCGTAGTTGCCGCGCCCGTCGAACGCCTTGCCCGATACGCCGCGGAAGTCGCGAACGCGGGGAAGCACGATGTTGACGAGCTTATCCACAAACTCTTCCATCCGCTCGCCGCGAAGGGTTACCTTCGCACCCACGCTCATTCCCTGGCGGAGCTTGAAGTTTGCAACCGACTTGCGCGCCTTGGTGACGATGGGCTTCTGGCCCGCGATCTGGGTCAGCTCTGCAACGGCGTTTTCCAGCGCTTTGGCGTTGTCCTTGCAGTCGCCCAGACCCATGTTAATGACGACCTTGTGGATCTTGGGGATCTCCATGTCGTTCTTGTAGCCGAATTTCTGCTTGAGCGCAGGAGCGGCTTCATTCTGGAACTTTTCCTTTAACCGGGTTGCCATCGAGCCGTACCTCCCTACTCAATCTGTGCGCCGCAGCGTTTGCACACGCGCACATTTTTCATCTTTTTGACTCCCTTGTCGGTTTCCGTTTCCACCGCAGTGTGTCCGATGCGGGTGGCTTTGCCGCACTTGGGGCAGATGAGCATCACGTTGGAAGCGTCCAGCGCGCGCTCCTTCTGGTAAATGCCGCCGGTCTGGCCCTGGCGGCGGGCCTTCTGGTGCTTGGACACGTAGGCGACGCCTTCGACCATCACCCGGTTGTCCTTGGGAAAGACGTTGAGCACCTTGCCCTGCTTGCCCTTGATTGTTTCAGGCCCGGAGATGACAACGACCTGATCGTCCTTCTTGACGTGAACCTTCATTCGTTCTCCCTCCTCACAGTACTTCGGGAGCCAGCGAAACGATCTTCATATACGCCTTTTCGCGAAGCTCGCGCGCCACAGGCCCGAAAATACGGGTGCCCTTGGGCATTTTATCGTCGTTGATGAGCACGGCGGCGTTATCGTCAAATCGGATATAGCTGCCGTCGGGGCGGCGGATTTCCTTGTGCTGACGGACGATGACGGCTTTCACCACGTCGCCCTTCTTCACGTTGCTGCCCGGGTTTGCGGTTTTCACGCTGGCTACGATGACATCGCCCACGCTGCCCGACCTGCGGAACGAACCGCCGAGCACGCGGAAGCACATGATTTCCTTAGCGCCGGAATTGTCCGCTACTTTAAGTCGCGTTTGCGGCTGGATCATACGGGTTTCCTCCTTATACCAATTCTAATTCGCACTATTGGTATTATTTCGCCTTTTCGACGATTTCGACTACGCGCCAGCGCTTGGTTTTGGACAGCGGGCGGGTCTCCATCACGGCAACGGTATCGCCGACACCGCATTCGTTGTTTTCATCGTGAACCTTCAGCTTGCTGGACTGGTTCATGATCTTGCCATACAGCGGATGGCGCACGTGGGTTTTCACCTCGACGACGACGGTTTTATCCATCCTGTCGCTGATGACTTTGCCCACGCGGGTTTTGCGAAGTCCTCTTTGTTCTGACATGGAAGCGGCTTCCTCCTTCATATTCGGTCAAGCGCAATCGCTTACGCGTTCTTTTGTTCCTGTTGACGAAGGACGGTCAGGCAGCGGGCGATATCGCGTTTGACGCCCTTGATGACCATGGTGTTTTCCAACTGACCGGTTGCGAGCTGAAAACGAAGGTTGAACAGCTCTTCCTTGAGCTCGGATACCTTATCCTGCAGCTCGGCCGCGTTCATAGCTTGAAGCTCGTTTGCCTTCATTATGCTTCACCACCCGCTTCATTTGAAGTGTCCTGCCGCTTGATGATCTTGGTCTTCAAGGGCAGCTTGTGCCCCGCAAGGCGCAGGGCTTCCCTGGCAACCGCCTCGGACACGCCCGAGATCTCAAAGAGAACGCGGTCGGGCTTGACGACGGCAACCCAATACTCCGGCGAGCCTTTACCGGAGCCCATGCGCGTTTCGGCGGGCTTTTCGGTTACGGGCTTGTCGGGGAAAATCTTGATCCAAACCTGGCCGCCGCGCTTGGTGTGACGGGTCAGCGCGATACGGGCGGCTTCAATCTGCTGGCTGGTAATCCAGGAGGGCTCGGTGGCGACCAATCCGTATTCGCCGTAGGCGACGAAGTTGCCGCGCTGTGCTCTGCCCTTCATGCGGCCGCGGAACACGCGGCGGCGTTTCACTCTCTTGGGCATCAACATGGTTATCTGCCTCCTTTGGGCTGGGCGGCGCCCTGCGTGCGTTTGGCCTGGGGCAGGCGCTGGCCTTTGTAGATCCACACCTTTACGCCCAGACGGCCGTAAGTGGCTTTTGCCTCGCTGAAGCCGTAATCGATATCGGCGCGCAGCGTCTGCAGGGGGATGGATCCTTCGTGGTAATGCTCGGAGCGGGCGATGTCCGCGCCGTTGAGGCGGCCGGCCACGGAGCACTTGATGCCCTTGGCGCCGGCTTTCATGGAGCGCTGCATGGACTGCTTCATCGCGCGGCGGAACGAGATCCGCTTTTCCAGCTGCTGGGCGATGCTTTCGGCCACAAGCTGCGCATTGGTCTCGGGCACCTTGATCTCCATGATGTTGATATTGGCGGGCTTGCCCAGGAACGCGTCGATATCGCGCTTGAGCGCTTCGATGCCCGCGCCGCCGCGGCCGATGATCATACCGGGCTTGGCGGTGAAAATATTCACGGTGATGCGGTTGGCGCTGCGCTCGATATCAATATGGCTGATGCCGGTTTGATA
>Ga0116164_10000381_pt1 | contig 39772 bp, 37 predicted proteins | sample AD_UKC109_MetaG_FD_89888 | JGI IMG/M metagenome (GOLD analysis project Ga0116164, IMG submission 89888) | Active sludge microbial communities of municipal wastewater-treating anaerobic digesters from Hong Kong - AD_UKC109_MetaG | ecosystem: Engineered > Bioreactor > Anaerobic > Digestate... | reverse complement strand
CTGAAGGCAGTCATGGTTCCGAGCGTTACGGTGTTTCCTCGTGCGATGGTAAGGGAATTATCGGCTTCGGAATAGGTAAGCTGCTGGTTGTCGGTGTTGTCGCGGTAAACACCCAGGTTAACCTGGCGGGCGCCAGAAAGTTTGGAGATAGACAGAACATCGCCTGAAAGTGTAAGATCCTGTATCTCATTCTGGGGATCGGCATCTGCATCGTTTTTCAACTCCGTAAGATTGACAGGAGCAAGACCACTTTTTGTCAGCTGAAGCTCACGTGTAGAGCTGTTATAGGCCAGGTCCTGAATCTCGTTCGCCGGATCGCCGTCCTTTTCTATTGAGGACACTTTAACCTGGTTGCCTCCTGATATTGCCAGATAGTCGGCTCCGTCGACATTCACTACTGAAAGAGTCTGGTCGTCGCTAGCCGGATCGCCCGGGTCACCCTTTTCACCCGGATCGCCTTTAGGACCCGTCGGTCCCGGCTCGAGTGATTGTTGTGCATACAGGGCATAGGGAACGGCCATGAACTGCATGGTGGTCATGTCGATGAAATCGTTGTAACCAGGAAACTTAACCTCCACCTTGAGGTAATGATTGGCCTGTCCCCAGGATATTTCTGCAAGGCTCTTACCGGGAGCATCTCCGCAGGGAGTACCGCTGCCTATGACAAGAGAAAAGACTCCAAACTGTGATGTAAGAACATTCTGATGTACTTCCGAGAACACAGGAGAAGAAAGAGGATCACCAGCTATTATGGAAAACCTCACATCTATCTTCGCATTCTGAAGTTCATTCCCTGCACTGTTCCGGGCTACAGCCTGGTAATGAAGTCCCAGAGGCACTGTGCTCTGCGATTGAACTGCATTCGCCACAATGCCCAACGCCATCATCAACAGACTTATCCTCACCAATTTCCCCATCATAATAATTTCATTTTAGATTTTCTGCATCTTCAAAATCCTGTAGTATAAACCATCATCACTTTTGAATCGTATCAGGTAAAGTCCTCCCATAAGTCCACTTACGTTATATTGTTCCCTGTACCAGTAATTGGGTCCAAAAGTTTTTCTTGCCGAGATCACCACTCTGCCGGTAAGATCAAGGAACTCTATGCTATAATTCCTTGCCTTGCGACCTGACATTTCAATTGTGATGAAATCAGTGACCGGATTCGGAAAGGCTCTTACAATATCGGGTATAATAAAATCAGGCATTTCATGAATACTTGGCTGCTGAAATCCCTGTGTCAGTATGTAATAAGAATTATTGGTTATTTTCACCATTGTCTCCCCAATAGTCTGAGAGACAGCAATATTGCCGTCTGTCTTCAGCCCTGCTGCAGGCACAAGAACCTGATGTGATATCGACTGTGAGAGCAGATCCGACCACAAAACAGGCAGAATTATAATTAATAACCTGAATCCTTTGTACATTTATACCAATAAACTGAATGACCAAAAATAATCAATAGTTTGACAAATCTATGTTTTTTGTTGATAAATATGTTAATAACTTACATTAAAATTTTAATTCACTTTAACTTTTTTTTAGTATACAACCGAAGTGAAAACTTCTTAATTTTCAACAACAAATCAGGACTCTCTGATTTACAACATGTTAAGACCTTATTTTTATAAGAACATCGTGGAAGCCGGCTGTGATGAAGCCGGAAGAGGATGTCTGGCTGGTCCGGTTACGGCAGCAGCAGTGATCCTTCCAAAGAATTTCAGACATGAGGTGCTGAATGACTCAAAGCAACTAACAGCAAAACAAAGAGATAGCCTTAAAAATGAAATAATTGAAACTGCAGTAGCATGGAATGTGGCTTTTGTTGGCAGCGAAGATATCGACAGGATGAATATCCTCAGAGCATCGATCAGGGCGATGCACATGGCTATCGACGGCCTCAGCATTAAGCCCGGATTCCTGCTGATCGACGGAAACAGATTCTTTCCCTATGGCAGCACCGGTTATAAAACCATTGTAAGGGGTGATTCTCTCTATTTTTCAATAGCTGCTGCCTCGGTACTGGCAAAGACCTTTCGCGATGAATTCATGATAAAGATCCATAAAAAGCACCCCCTTTATGGCTGGGACAGTAACAAAGGCTATGCAACGCCCTTTCACCGCAGGGCAATCCGTGAGCACGGAATAACCTCCTTCCACAGAAAGAGTTTCCTGCTTTATGAAACGCAGTTATCAATTGACTTCTGACATACAATGAATTCAATATAAAAGTTATATTTGCCCGTTGCTATGAACAAATCCTAATTTATATCCATCATGAAGAAAATTTTTGGAATTCTTTTGATCATCCTGCTGAGCTCCGGCATGAAGACAAGGGCCGATGAAGGCATGTGGCTCCTTCCTCTTATCGAGAAGCTCAATATAGGGAAAATGACCGAACTGGGTCTGAAATTAAGTGCTGAAGACATATACAGCATCAACAAAGCATGCCTCAAGGATGCGATCGTTATCTTCGGAGGGGGCTGTACAGGTGAGATAGTATCGTCTGAAGGGCTTCTCCTTACCAATCACCATTGCGGTTACGGTTCCATCCAGGCCCTAAGCACCGTGGAACACGACTATCTTAAAGATGGCTTCTGGGCAAAAACGAAGGAGGAAGAGCTTCCTGCAAGAGGTCTTTCGGTTACCTTCCTGGTAAAAATAGAGGATGTCACCGGGCAGGTTCTGGCAAATGTAAAGGAAGGCATGAGCGAAAATGAAAGAAACAGTGCTATCAACACAGCCAGGACTACTATAGAAGGCAAAGCCCGGGAGGGCAATAATTACAGGACACAGGTTTCTTCTTTTTACGGAGGTAATTATTTCTACCTTCTCGTTTATGAAAGATACTCAGATGTCAGATTTGTAGGTGCTCCTCCTTCATCGATCGGAAAATTCGGTTTCGATACCGACAACTGGGAATGGCCGCGCCATACAGGTGACTTCAGTGTATTCCGTGTTTACTCGGGCCCCGACGGCAAACCTGCAGCCTATTCGAAGGAAAACATCCCGCTCAAACCCAAGTACTGGCTGTCAGTCTCACTGAAAGACCGCAATCCGGGCGATTATGCCATGATACTCCGGTATCCCGGCAGGACACAGAGATACTACACCTCCTATGAGGTAGACGAGATAATGAAGATCACCAATCCCAACAGAATAAAAATCAGAGGTGTAAAGCAGGATATCTGGATGGCCGATATGGTTTCCGACCCGAAGATCAACCTTCAGTATGCTTCAAAATATTCAGGCTCGTCAAACTACTGGAAATACTCTATCGGACAGAATAACCAGCTTCGCAATCTTAACGTCATTGAAAAAAAGAAGCTGATAGAGAATCAGTTCAACACCTGGGTCAGTGCTGAAGCATCACGCAGGGCAAAATACGGTGAATCTCTTAACCTTATTAAGAAATCAATTGAAGGAAGGGCCGAATTTCAGAATGCATACCAGTACCTTAGTGAATGTATCCAGGGTTGTGAGATACTTTCATTCAGCCAGGTGGGAAGCCAGCTCCTGACTGTTTTAAAATCAGGTGAAAAAGAAAGAATAGATGAACTGACAGGCAGAATAAAGGAAAATCTGGCAGGACTTTACAAAGATTACAGTGCCTCCACAGATCAGAAGTCGACAAAGGCCATGCTCAAACTTTACCGGGAGGATGTACCAGTAAAGTTCCATCCTGACTTTTACGCAAATGTCGTCGATAAAAAATTCAAGGGCGACATCGATAAATTCGTTGACAACATGTTCGCAAAGTCAATATTCACCGGTGAAGACAGGTTAATTGCATTTCTCTCAAAACCTGACGTCAGGGTACTGGAAAAAGATCCGGTTCTCGTCACGTATAATTCAATTACAAAAGTCGCCCAGTCACTCGGTCCGGAACGCAGCAAATTTGATGAAGATCTCGCCAGAGGCCAGAGACTCTGGGTCGCAGCCCTGAGGGAAATGATCCCGGAAAAGACTCTCTACCCCGATGCAAACTCAACCATGCGTCTGACATACGGAACTGTGCGTGATTATGACCCCAGAGATGCGGTTACATATAAGCATTATACAACCCTCCAGGGTGTGATGGACAAATACAAACCCGGCGACTACGAATTTGACCTGCCGCAGAGGCTTATCGATCTTAATGCGCGCAAGGAATTCGGCAGATATGCATCATCAGAAGGATACATGCCTGTAAACTTCCTCACGACAAACGATATAACCGGAGGAAATTCAGGCAGCCCGGTGCTGAACGATGAAGGCCATCTTATAGGACTTGCATTTGACGGTAACTGGGAAGCCATGAGCGGTGATGTTTATTATGAACCGGAACTGCAAAGGACAATTTCTGTCGACATAAGGTATGTTTTATGGATAATAGACATCTATTCCGGGGCAAAACATCTGGTTGACGAAATGACCATTGTGGAGTAGGGCATTCCTATACCTTATTATATTTAAGGATGCATTAACAGGATTAGCTTACCACAAAGGATTCAAAGAATAGGCACAAAGGACTCAAAGGATTAAATATTAGAATTATAACTTTGTGTTCTTTGTGCTTTTTTATCGTACCAGGTAGTAAGAAAAGACTTTTAATGTATCCTTTTCTTAATTTTGTGTGCAAAAATGTAAGCGATGCAACTTAGTTTTAAGGAAATACTGGCTGCTTTCATGGTTCTTTTTGCAATCATCGATATCCCTGGTTCTATTCCGGTGATAATCGACATCAAGTCCAAGGGAGTAAAAATTAAATCGGCTAAGGTCACATTGACCTCTTTAAGTATTTTTCTTGCCTTCCTCTTCATAGGAACTCCCCTTCTTGGTGTATTCGGTGTTGACGTCTCTTCTTTCGCCATTGCAGGGTCTTTTATCATTTTCCTTATTGCCATGGAGATGGTTCTTGGAATAGAGATCTTTCATCAGGATGCTCATGGCGGAGGTGCCATTTTCCCTATAGCTTTTCCTCTGATTGCAGGAGCAGGATCTATTACTACCGTTCTCTCCCTTAAGGCAGAATACCAGACGATAAACATATTCATTGCCCTGGTTATCAATATGGTAATAGTCTACTTTGTTCTTCGTCTTACTTCCTTCTTTGAAAGATTGCTCGGCCAGGGAGGGCTTAAAATTCTGAAGAAGGTATTCGGGGTAATTCTTCTTTCCATTGCCATAAAGCTTTTCCTGACAAATACAGGGATAGTCCTGCCGCATGTCAGATGAAATAACAATATATACTGATGGTGCCGCAAGCGGCAATCCCGGGCCGGGAGGTTATGGAATAGTACTTAAATCGGGCCCTCACAGGCTTGAATTATCTTCAGGCTTCAGGCTTACCACAAACAACCGCATGGAGCTTCTGGCAGTTATCAAAGGACTGGAAGCACTTAAAAAACCGGGCAGCAGGGTGGTTGTCTATACCGACTCAAAATATGTAGCCGATGCCGTGGAAAAAGGATGGCTTTTCCAATGGGAGTCGAAGGGATTCAGAAAAAAGAAAAATCCTGATCTCTGGATAAGATTTCTGAAGATATACAGAATGCACGACGTAAGATTCGTCTGGATCAAAGGCCATAACAACGATCCGGAAAATGAACTGTGCGATAAACTTGCTGTGGAGGCATCAAAAGGGAAAAATCTGCCCGAAGATTCGGGTTATACGGTTGATTCAGAAAAAGATGGGCTTTTCTAAATCTTCAGAATAAGCAAATTATTTTTTGCTTTTTTGAAATAATGGTGCAATTTTGTAAAAACCCTTCAGATGCAAAGACTCTTTATTGAACAGACTGAACTCACCCCCGAAATAAATTTTTCTCCATCAGAAAAGATATTCATGATCAGGGGCGTATCATCACCCGAGGACGTAAGGGCACTGTACTACCCGGTTATTGAGTGGATCAGAATTTATGCCGACGATATTCTGGAGAGCGACAAGAAGGTTTTCACACCAGATTCTCCATTAACACTTCAGATAGATCTTTCTTATTTCAATTCATCTTCCGCAAAATTTTTGTACGACATCCTAATGGAGATCAGAAGACTCCATATCGGAGGAGTTCCTGTAGTAATTGAATGGATATATGAAAATGAAGACACAGACATGTATGAAGCCGGAACAGATATTGCGGAGCTCGCAGAAATGGATTTTATTTATACAGCAAGGTAGTTACATCCAATGAGAGGACAGAAGGAACTTTACTCCCTGCTCGGAGAACTGTCAATACCTTTTGAATATCATGAACACCCTCCCCTGGCTACCATCAGCGATGCCATAGTTCACTGGAAAGATTACAATTCAGGAAGGTGTAAAAACATATTTTTCCGTAATCATAAAGGTAACAGGCATTACCTGGTCATAGTGGAGCATCTTAGGCATCTCGATATACACGATCTTGAAAAAAGGCTCAGACAGGGCAAGCTCACATTTGCCTCCGACGCCAGGCTGATGAAGTACCTGGGACTTGAGCCCGGTTCAGTATCTCCGTTTGGTCTGATCAATGACAGGGAAAATAATGTTCATCTCTTCATCGATGAAAAGCTGAACGAATTCGACCGTCTGGCTTTCCATCCGAACATAAATACTGCCACACTGGTTATTTCAAAAGCCGATTTTCTTAAATTCCTGGTGCATACGGGGAACTCTTACGAGTTTCTGAAGTTATACGATTAACCTCACCGGCTGCAGGACTATGCCAGTGAAAAAATTTCTTTCCCTATTTTTTCTTTCCGTTCCCGTAAACAGGCTGTTTCCACTCTTCCATGGGCTCATATCTACTGAGCGAAGCCCAGCGTATGCCTCTTTTCATTATTTCAAGCGCCTGAGGTACACTGAAATCGGATGCCACATGGCCGAGAGAAGAATAAAATACTCTTCCTTTGCCGTACACTTTTTTCCAGGCTACAGGCATGACGCTCCCGCCTATCCAGTTTGCATGACTATCGGTAAAGGTGGTTGTTGCCAGCACTTTTACATTCGGGTCGACATGCATATAATACTGTTCCGAATGCATTGCAAAGTCTGTCAGTCCTTTCGTAACAGGATCCTTTTTATCGGTTATCTGAACAGTATAATCAATCACGCCACCAGGATGTGCAACCCATTGTCCTCCAACCATGAACTGGTATTCTGTGTTGTTCCGGAATGAATCTCCCAGACCTCCATGCCAGCCGGCAAGGCCAACCCCGCTTTTTACTGCAGCTTCGAGCGCCTTTTCCTGAGGGCCTGTAATCGTACCCATTGTCCAGGCCTGAATAATAAGGTCAAAATCGTTTTTCAGATCAAAGGTGGTATAAGAATCAAGTGTATTTGAGACTGTGACCACAGCTCCCTCAGACTCGAGCCAGGGAACAAAAATATCCCGGCACTTATCAGGTTCATGGCCCATCCAGCCACCCCATACGTACAGAACCTTCTTGCCTTTTAGCGGTGAATTTACCTGGGCACTGGATTCTTTCCCTATGAAAAGAAGTGCCATCAGAACTATGGCACTGACTGAAAAAAATATTCTGCGTGTTGTCATCATTTAAGTATTTTGAGCTAAGATAATTATTTTGAACATTCCCTTGCTCAAAAAAACCAGTACCATTAGTGAAATCTGCATTTTAGTATAAATAATTACAGAATTTCAAATTTAGAAAGGTTCCATATAGGACTTCCCATGCATCAAAAAAGATAATTATCCGTCTATAACCTGAGAACATGCAATAATTTAACCTTTACATGAAAAAAATCCTCCTTTTTCTGTTATTAGTTACAGTCATTATACAGGCAGCTTTCGGACAGGATATTGAAAAGAAGAGATATAAGGCCACACGTATAAATGAGCAGCCTGCAATTGACGGAATTCTCGACGAAGAGGTCTGGAAGCAGGGAGAATGGATAGATGATTTCACACAGCATGAACCTTACAATGGACAAAAACCATCACAAAGAACCGAATTTAAGATCCTTTTCGACGACGACAACATTTATGCAGCCATAAAAAATTTCGACACCAGTCCCGACAGCATAGTAAACCGTCTTACAAGGCGTGACCAGACTGACGGAGATCTGGCCGCAGTTTTTTTTGACAGCTTCCATGATCTCAGAACTGCTTTCCTTTTCGGAGTTGCCTCATCAGGAGTAAAGTTCGACCAGATCTTCACTGAGGACGGGCAAAACGAAGATCCCTCATGGGATCCCAACTGGTGGGTTAAAACATCTGTCAACAGCGGTGGATGGGATGCAGAAATGAAGATCCCGTTAAGCCAGGTAAGATTTGATAAAAATTCCGGTGAGGTATGGGGTCTGAACGTTGCAAGGATCATTTACAGGAAGAATGAAACTGACTTCTGGCAGCACCTTCCGAAAGATGCACCGGGGGTAGTACACATGATGGGGGAACTTTCCGGCATGGAGGACATCCAGCCACGAAAGATTTTTGACTTAACTCCCTATGGGGTGGCAAAGCTTGAAACATTTAAAAAAGAACCTGATAATCCTTTCAGCTTCATGGAAAAAGGCAGAAGACCTGGCTTCAACGGAGGACTTGATGCAAAAATAGGCGTGACGAACAATATGACGATGGACCTGTCGATAAATCCCGATTTCGGACAGGTGGAAGCTGACCCGTCGGAGGTGAACCTGACTGCCTATGAGACCTATTTTTCTGAAAGAAGACCTTTTTTTATAGAGGGAAACAATATTACAAATTTCAACATCGGAATTGGGGACGGCAATTCCGGAAATGATAATTTGTTCTATTCCAGAAGAATAGGCCGACAACCTGTCGGGTATCCTGATCTTGAGGACGGATGGTATGCCGACATACCGACATCAACAACTATACTGGGGGCAGCCAAGCTTACAGGAAAAACAAAGAATGGACTATCGGTCGGTTTCATAGAAGCAGTGACAGCAGGGGAAAATGCTGTTATCGACACCTCAGGAGGAAGAGTTAAAGAGCTTGTGGAACCTCTCACAAATTTCTTCCTCGGAAGAATCCAGCGTGATTTTAATGACGGAAACACTCTCATAGGAGGTATTATTACAAGTACCAACAGGGATCTTGATGAGAACATGGGCAATTTGATCCACAAATCTGCCTATGCAGGAGGAATTGATTTCACACAGTTCTTCAAAGAAAAGAGCTGGTCGTTCAACCTCAACACGGCATTCAGCCAGGTAAACGGATCTAAGGAGGCTATTGCCCGTACACAAAGGTCATCGGCACGTTATTATCAACGGCCCGATAACGATTACACAGATTTTGATCCTGAACGAACATCACTGGCCGGTTCAGGAGGCAGAATGCAGCTTACCAAATTAGACGGTCATTTCAACCTGATGGCTGTCGTGAAATGGAAGACCCCGGGCTTTGAGATCAACGACCTTGGTTACATGCAGGAGGCCGACGAAATGCTGTCTGTATTATGGGGAGGATATAATGTCTGGGATCCGAAAGGTTTTTACAGGAGCTGGAACATCAACGGCGATGTATACATGGTAAATAATTTCGGAGGCGATATCACCGCAAAGGGAATTGAATGGAACGGGAACATCGGATTCAGGAACTACTGGAATGCATGGACCGGAGGTAACCTGCAAAGCAATGTCCTGTCAACAGGAATGCTCCGTGGCGGACCGATGATGAAAGCTCCCGGCAATATAAACATCAGGGCAGGTTTCTCGACCGACTACCGCAAAAAACTGACCTTTTCAGTTTTTGCCAACAGCTCAGCAGGCCTGGAAAATAATGCCAGCAGCTTATATACCCAGGTTGAAGTCAATTACAAGCCGCTGAATTCACTTTCAATTGAGTTCAGCCCCTCATTTAACAAATCATTCAATGAACTCCAGTATGTTACACGTGTCAACGATGGCAACGACAGGTATATTTTTGCGTCGATCGACAGGAAAACCATTAGCGCTTCCTTCAGGGTCAACTTCAATATAAGTCCTGACCTTACGCTTCAGTACTGGGGACAGCCTTACGTTGCAACAGGCAAATACTACGATCATAAAGTCATCCTGAATCCCATGAACGACAATTACCGCGACAGATTCTGGACCTTTACCCCCGAACAAAAGGAGTATGATCCCCTTTCAAACGTCTACAGGATAGATATGGATAATAACGGCGTAACGGATTTTTCAATTGGTAATAATGATTTCAACTACCAGTTTTTCCTTTCTAATTTTGTAGTGCGCTGGGAATATAATCCCGGCTCATCCGTATATCTTGTCTGGAGCCAGTCACGGAATTTTTCCAACGGTTCAGGCCAGCTTCATTTCTTCGACGACCTTGGCGATCTTTTCAACAGGGATAACAACATTCCCCATAATGTATTCCTGATCAAGTTCAGTTACAGGTTCGGGATTAAATAGCTGCGATATTCACCTTTTTGCTTTTCATTCCCTCACCCGGCTTCCGTCCAGAGAAGCATATTGCTGAGAAGAACCGGGATTAGGATATTTTTAGCTTTATTTGCATAAAAATATAATCCCATGCGGCGCATTAAATATTTCTTCCTGTTATTCTCTTTGCTGGTTACAACGACAGTTTCTTCGCAGCAGAAGCCTGCATACCGGATTTTCACAGGTGAAGGCAAGGAAACAGATTACGGTGCCATGCTTGAAGAGGCCATGAAAGCTGATGTGGTCTTTTTCGGAGAGCTTCACGACAATCCCATTTCGCACTGGCTGGAACTTGAGATGACAAAAGACATTTATAAGCAGAGGGGGAAAGATCTTATGCTTGCTGCTGAGATGTTCGAAGCCGACAATCAGCTCATAATCGACGAATATTTTGCAGGATTTTTCAGGGAAAGTTCATTCGAAAGCCAGGTAAGAAAGTGGAATAATTATGTGACTGACTATAAGCCATTAATGAATTTTGCCAAAGATAATGGGCTCAGATTCATAGCATCAAATATACCCAGGCAGTATGCGTCAATGGTGGCTTCTGGAGGTTTTGAAGCTCTTGACAGTCTGTCGCCTGAAGGGAAACAATATATTGCCCCCCTGCCTGTTGACTATGATCCGGAATTACCATGCTACAAGGACATGCTCTCGATGGGAGGGCCTATGGGAGGACATGCTTCCGGAAATCTGCCCAAAGCACAGGCTATAAAGGATGCAACCATGTCTTTCTTTATCGCCAGATACCGCAAGCCGGGTAATATCGTCATCCACTTCAACGGAAGCTACCATTCTGACAGGCACATGGGCATTTTATGGTATCTTGACAGATACTCGCCGGGTTTAAAAATGGTGACTGTAAGCACGGTTCTTCAGGACGATATCACCACGCCCGGAGAAGATGTAATGGGGAAAGCCGATTATGTCGTTGTGGTACCTGAAGGAATGACAAGGACATACAGGTAGGATCATTATCTGCAGGCCGGTGAAAGAAAATATCACTGATCCTCATAACCATAGCATTTCATATATTCACCCAGGTATTCTTTTATTGATTCTTTGTCTTCGGCCTTAAGAACAAAAACATTTTTCCTGTATCCTTTTTTCTCCTCCATAAACCTTTGAATTGCCCTTTCGAAATCGTCACTGAAGCTTATCCCGAAACAATTATATATCCTGCGGATCTCACTGACAGGATCCTTCTCCAGGTCTTCATACCTTAGCTCAGTAAAGCGGTCAGGAGCAAGAAAATTTTTTTCCTCATCAACTTTTTTCCGGAACCATTCCACCATGGCTGCTGATCCCATGATATCAGCCTTTACCCAGCCTCCCTTAAAAGCATTCTCAGCTTCAAGTATGTTCCACATGTTAATTGCCGAAGGGACTATTTTATAGGGATGACGTACAATATGTATGAATTTTGAACCAGGAAGAAGTTCGCTCAACAGCTTTATCCTCGGGGTATGAAAGGGATTCTTCAGGATAATTCTTTTACCCGTATGGAGAGTGATCTTTCTGAGAAAGGTAATCAGACATTTTTCAAATCTGGCACGGCTTTTCCCTTCGGGTATGAATTCATCCCGGCACGACATGAAACCAAATTTTCGGGAAGGGAAGAATACCTTCGACAGAGGAGTCTGCACATCCATTCTAAGGAGAGCCCATTCATCTTCCATCGGATCAACCGGACCGACAACTACCTCATCCATAGGTCTTTTAGTCGGTATTGTCTTTTTCATTAACGGAATCCAGTACTTCGCACTGAAAAGAAAATGCTCGGGAGCAACTGTCTGAACCAGTGTGGGAGTTGTGAACCTGATGTCGAGAGCCAGCAACTGATGAAGCAGCGTTGTTCCGGACCTCCAGTGGCCTATGATGAATACCGGTGGCTTTTCAATATTAGTCCTTCTGATTGCCTTGCCTGATCTTAGCTTCTCAACAATAATGAAAGCCTCTACCAGCAGCGAGGTGGGGATCAGCATCAGGAATCTCAGGATATGAACAGGGCGTATGCCAATACCATTTCTCACGACCATCTTAATCAGGGTGATGAAACGAATCCCCATCAACAGATTTCCAAAGGTTTTTGGTCGTTTTTTATCCATCGTTAGCAGAACACAGGGATTTTTCAGAAAACGGAATTCAGAAAGGTGTTTTAAGTCAGGGGTTTATTATGTTGCGACCAGACAAATTCAGATATTGTGTTTACCGTGTTTATTACATCTTTGGCAAGGTTCTGGTCATCGATCTTTACGCTGAATTTTTTCTGTATTGCCACCACAAGTTCTATCACGTCGATAGAATCGATCTTTATAGTATTTTCACCGCTGAAAAAGTTGACATCATCGAGGATATCGTCTGGTGACACATTCTCAAACCTGAGTGTTTCAATTATCAGTTTTTTTACCTCAGTCTTAATTTCTTCAGGTGAATCAAACTTCATTTCAGGTTTTTTTATGATTTGACAATTCCTTCTCCAGGCGTTTGAAGAATGATTCTTCCATGTCGGCTCTAACGCGAAGAAGGTCGCCTATCTCCATAAGGCGGGCTCTGCTGAAATCTCTTTGCTTGGCAATTTTTGCCGATGCCAGTGAGACCTCACGCCAGCCGTCACCGATTGACATCATTTCTTTCGACATTTCTTCAAGGCGGGGATTCAAGAGCACTTTCGAAGCTTCCTGAAGAAAAGAGGCATAAAGAAACCTGAATCCTCCCCCACCGGTACCCTGGTCTTCCAGGAAAATCGTGATCCTGAATATCTTGTCGGCAAGATAATCTTCATTCTTTGCATACCGGGGCCAGTCGGTTATCTTATCTGCAAATCTCCTTATCCCTTTTATTCCGATGAAAGGGAGCGGTATCTTAAGCATATTTTTCGTGGCTCCGGCAAGGCCATCCTTTATAGCCTTCTGAAGATCCACATTTTCAGGTATCCTGACCGGATAAAACATAAAGCCTCTGGGTGCCATCGACCCTCCGGCAAAACGTCCTTTTAGAAGTGACTCCCTGTCAATCTCCGCAATCTGAGGATGATAGCTGTCGCTGATAAAATATTTGTCTCCTTCCCTGCCGATGACGGTCACAAAATGAACGTTTACATGAATCCTGTACCATGCAGGGAAGTAGTTCATATAAAAAAAGTCAACCTGAACAGCCACCGGTTGTCCCTGGTCGACAAGTTCATTAAGTTCTTTTTCTGCTTTTTCAGGGCTTCTGTATTTTTTTGTTCTGAATTTCACTCCTGTTCTGGCCGCAAACCTGGTACGGACCTGACCAGGCATGCTTCTTACGGCAAACATCGGGAATTCCATCCCGGGAGTTTTCAGGTAAGCGAAAAAAATACCGCTGGCGATTCCGAATACCATCGGTTCAGATATTTCCATCCCGTGATGATTGAGCAGTGCGGTTACTGTTCCTGATTCACAATGTGCAGCCATTATATGGCGAAACGGGATCTGACTCATTTGTTGTTCGTAATTACTTTCGTTTCAACTAATAAAGGATTACCGGTAGCCGACTGTGATATGATCCCCGTCTTTGAACCGTCAATATCGCCCTTGTAGCCGATATCCCAGTTCCTGTCTTCAATTGTGTTTATCAGTTGAAACATATTAGCCACAGGAATATTTAAAACATCGGCATATCGTTTGAGGGTTGAAATTCTGATCCTTCTGAATCCGGACGGGGTGCTATGCTTCCTGACCCTGAAAGCCGGTATTCCGGTCCTGCCTGCCATCTCGGATATGCTTAGTCCTTCAAGAGTCATATAGTAGAATACAGGGCTTATCTCACCTTTTTTGAGCTTTTCAACAAGGTCTTTACTTAAGTTTTCCACTATCCTGAAATGCTCTGAAATATGATTCCCTGCCATATATGATCCCGTCTGAACAGGTCCGAAAGTGCCGTCATCCTTTTCGGCATACAGTATGACCTGCTGGTACGGGCAGTCAACCTCAATTTCCTTTTCCTTCATAAAATTTGAATTCCCGCATAAATGTAGAATAATTCAATATCTTTTAAAATCGTTAGCGGAAAAAAAAATTTTTATTGACCGGCATTGCCAGCCTTCTGTATTAAGGTTATTCCCTTCCGAGAGACTTTACAACAACCAGAACCGATACCAGAAAGAATGAGGTCAGCAGACAGAGCTGAAACCATATTCCGGAAATGCCTTCGTGCCTTGCAAAAACGCCAAGAAAGGCATCAGTTCCCCATCTGAGGGGAGAAATTATACTGATTTTCCTGATCACATCGGGTAACATATGCACCGGAACAAAAATACCTCCCAGAAGGGCAAGTATTACAACCATAACCGAACCAAAAGTTGCTGCCTGACCATGTGTTGACGACAATGACCCCACCATAATACCGAAACCTATTGCTGCAAGGCTGCTGCATATCAGGGCTGCAGCCAGGGCAGGTATGTTAACTCTCATGTCGATAGTGGAGTTCTCTCCAAGCAAAGGCATAATGTATTTCCCCACGAACATGAGAAAAATGAACTGGAGGATACAAACCACTATAAAAACCACGATCTTTGATAAAGCGATGGTCATGCGGGAGACAGGAATCGTTTTCATCCTTCCGGATATTCCGTGATCTTTCTCATTTATTATGCTCCCGGCAAGAGGTATTACGATAAAGAACATCGCGAAAAGGGTGAAAGCAGGGACATTATTCTGAAGAAGACCAGATACCGGCATGTGTCTGCTTCTGAAAACAGGCTCTTCGGTTAATTCCACCAGGGTGGAAGAAAATGAAGGATCAGCAGGCAGTTCAATCTCTGCTCCGCCTTTTATTTTTTCAGTTATCCTTTCATTCAGGCTGTTTATTATATCCTGTCTGAAAGGGAAAGGGGGAATCTCAGAATACAGGGTTCCATCCGAGAAATCTGAAGCAAGGCTGTCTTTATATTCCTCTATCATCCGGTTCACATCACCGGTGTATCTGGTCATGATAACCTTCGTTGCTGAGAGCTGTAAAAGAACGTTTACAGGCATTATGACGGCATCACGGAATATCTTCTGAAGAGAGGGATCATAGATTATTTTAACCCCTGACCGGCCGGCATCAGGTTCTTTAGCCCCTTCAGGTTCCGATAAGGCCGCAAAGAGTTTATCCGTTGCATCCTCAGGAATAATAATTGCCATCTGGAACTTTCCGGATATAACGCTCTCCCTGGCTTCATTGTCAGAAGAGAGCGGGGTGAAATTGAAATAACCCTGTCTTTCAAGGTCAGCGACTACATTAATCCCAAATTCTCCGGAATCGTCATTTACGATGGCTATCTTCATACCCGATCGTTTCGAAGGTATGCTGCTTTCCTGTGTGAAAGTTATGACAATAAGCAGGATGGCCGGCATTATGAAAAGTATCGCAAGTCCCGGCCAGTCCCTGACCATCAGGAGACCATCCTTTTTTAATAAGGCAACTAGTTTCTTCAATCCCATGTATTAAGATCAAACATTAAATCAGTCACGAAGGTCTCTTCCCGTCAGATTGAGGAATACCTGACCCAGATCAGCACAACCCGCATTCCGGGAGATCAGGTCAGCGGGTTTGCCATCGGCAATGACCCGGCCATGGTCTATAATATTCACCCTTGAGCAGAGAAGTTCCGCTTCCTTCATATAATGTGTTGTGTAAATTACAGTAGTGCCCTTTCTGTTCATGCCTGTCAGATAACCGGAGATCATTTCCCTGAGCTGGGTGTCGACACCAAGTGTGGGCTCATCAAGTATCAGTAATTCAGGGTCATGGATGATCCCGCAGATTAGATTAACCCGTCTTTTTATACCTCCTGAACAATGAGCAATGAGCTTTGGCAGGTGTTCTTCAAGATTGAAGATTTTAATCATCATGTCAGCCCTTTCCATGAGTCTCTTTCCATGCAATCCTAAAAGATGTCCGAACAACATGATATTCTCCCGTACCGTAAGGCCCTGATAAAGTGCTATTTCCTGGGGCACCAGTCCCATCCTGTTCCTGATCTCTCCGGGATCTCCTCTTAGCTCCCTGCCTAACACCGATATTGTACCTGATGTAGGCCTCAGAAGTCCGCAGATGAGAGAAGTGAAAGTAGTCTTGCCGGCTGAATTAGGCCCCAGGAGACCAAGGAACTCACCCCGGCTGACATCGAGGCTGACACCATTCAGAGCTTCTTCACCTGATGTCTTATACCTCTTTACAAGTTTTCTGACTTCTATTACCGGATCGGTTTCCACTTTTTTTTAACAGGTTATCTGTAAAGAAAGAGCCAAAGATATGGTTTTGGTAATTAACTGCTCACACGGGCACGGCAATAATCAGGCTCAGTGGTGATACTGTTTCTATTATTCTTTCCAGTTTAAAACCGGCTGTCACAATCAGAGAACTGAACTCTGCTTCTGTACGTTCCCGTCCACCCAGACCTGCCATCATGAAAATATCTGTCATCGCACCCCATGAAGGTTTATCGGGCTTCCCGACAACAGATTCTATTATCATGATCTTTCCGTTCTGGGACATTGCCTTCTTTATGTTCGTGAGTATCTCAATACATTCACGGTCGTCCCATCCGTGAAATATGTTCTTGAGTGTATAGAGGTCGCCGCCGGGTGGCACAAAATCAAAGAAACTCCCCGGAACAATGCTCAGCCTTCCCTTAATGGCTTCTAAAACTGACGTAACAGCCGGGTTATTTACCACTCTTTCCAGGTCAAAAAGGACTCCTGTAACATTCGGGTATCCTGAAAGAATAGCTGATAAGAAGAAACCCTGTCCTCCGCCTACATCGACGATCTTTGAATACCTTCTGAAGTCGAATGCCGAAAGGATGGCAGCTACCTGCATCCGTGACGTATTTGTCATTGCCCGGTTATATAGTTCTCCCAGCTCCTGCGACTCTCCCATATGTTCAAAAGCGCCTTCTTCAAAAAAGAGCTCGCTTGTCCTTCTTCCTGTCTTTACAGAATGCATCATCTCACCGAAGATCCTGAACTGCAATGGATTAAGCGTGTGCCTGATGAAATGTTTAAGCTCTCCTTCCATCATTGGTTCAGAATAGCGTGTGTTCTCAAATTTTCTGTCATTCAGTTCCCTGAATATACCTTCGGAAGCGAGCAGCCTCATAACCCTGTACAAGGGATCAGCCAAAGTACCTGTCTGTCCGGCAAGAGCTGAGACTGACTGAGGCCCTTTTTTGAGAATATCTGCAATGCCAAGCTCATTTACTACGCTGATGGATCCCAGCAGCCAGAGATTCTGCATGTGCTCAAGCATCACAACACCAGGGTGAGTGAATCTCCGGCTCATCTTTTTCATTTTTCTCCTGAGCAGGTTAAAAAACTTCACAATAAACAAAGGCGGGTATTCAGGCAGACTTTTTTGATTGAAATGCATTGGAAGTCTCAGTGTTTTTTCAGTTTTTCCATTACAAAGCTGGTAAGTATGTCTGTCGATTCCTCTACCGACAGGGTGTCCGTATCTATTATAAGCTCCGGGTCAGGTGGGTCTTCATAGGCCGATGATATACCTGTGAAATCAGTGATCCGGTTGCTGAGTGCTTTTTTATAGAGTCCTTTCGGGTCGCGCTCAATGCATACGCTCAGAGGGGCTCTCACCCACACCTCGGCAAAATCTTCGTATCCTGCCCGCTGCCGGGCAAATTCGCGCATCTTCCTGAATGGTGATATGAAGGCCACAATAACAACTATTGAGGCATCTTTCATTAAGGCAGCTACTTCTGCCACCCTCCGGATGTTCTCATTTCTCCCCCCGTCGGAGAAATCAAGGTCTGAATTAAGTCCGTTTCGGATGATATCTCCGTCGAGCACATAAGTGAAATGTCCGTTTTTCAGAAGCGCAGATTCCAGTCCTGCGGCAAGAGTAGATTTTCCTGAACCTGAGAGACCTGTCAGCCATACCACCATACCTTCCTGTCTCAGTAGTCTGCTTCTCATTGAATGATTGTCCGGATCTGACATAAAAATACAATAAAATTTAACCGTTATTTGCTGCTGTTATTCTTACCGCTGTCAATATATTTAACTGCCATAATACTGTTCAGAAAATATTTCGTAATATTATCAATAAATAACATTTGAAATGAAAAAGACACTGCTTATTTTGACTATTGCCTTTATGCTCTCCTCTATTCTGAGTTCCCAGGATAAAAAATATGAAGCGACGTGGGAATCCATCGACAGCAGAGCGATACCGGAATGGTTTGAGGATGCAAAGTTTGGTATTTTCATTCACTGGGGATTATACTCGGTCCCATCCTTCAGTCCGACAGAGAGAGATGGTGTAGGAGTTTACCAGCGCTATGCAGAATGGTACTGGAGGAGGTGGAAGGAGGAATCTCCGATACGTCATTTTTTTACTGATTTCCACAACAGGGTATATGGCGAGAATTTCAAATACCAGGATTTCGTTTCGCTGTTCAGGGCCGAGATGTTCAATCCCGCCGACTGGGCAGAATGTTTCAGGAAAGCCGGAGCAAAATATGTTGTTCTGACATCGAAACACCACGAGGGATTCACTCTCTGGCCGTCGCGATATTCGTGGAACTGGAATGCCGTTGAAGTCGGCCCTCATCGTGATCTTCTCGGTGATCTGACCAGAGCTGTAAAGGAAAAAGGACTGAAAATGGGATTTTACTATTCCCTGCTTGAATGGTACCATCCTCTCTATAAAAAAGAAACCATCAACGAATACGTCGATCAGCACATGCTGCCACAGATGAAGGAACTTGTGTCGGCCTACAGTCCGGATATCGTGTGGACCGACGGTGAATGGGATTATACTTCGGATATCCTTAAAAGCACTGTTTTCCTCCAGTGGCTTTACAATGAGTCACCGGTTAAAGAGACAGTCGTAATAAACGACAGGTGGGGAAAAGAAACAAGAAGCGTACATGGAGGATACTATACCACTGAATATGACCTGGTTCACGACGGGAGCTCCGACAAGATGAAATTCGAAAAACCATGGGAAGAGTGTCGCGGCATGGCAGGATCGTTCGGATATAACCGTAACGAGCTTCTTGAGGATTATTCGACTTCTGAAGAACTGGTTCACATACTGATAAACAAAGTGGCCAGGGGAGGGAATCTCCTTCTCAACATTGGTCCCACTGCCGATGGCCGTATCCCCGAAATAATGCAGCAGAGACTGTATGATATCGGATCATGGCTCAGCGTAAATGGTGAAGCTGTTTACGGAACCAGGAAATGGGATAATGCCCCGCCGGTCACGCCGGAGACAACACATTATTTCACCAGAAAAGGTGACGACCTGTACCTTATCATAACTAAATGGCAGGACAGCCCTGTTGAGATAAAGGGTATTTCCAGACCTTCCTCAGTGACGATGCCTGGTTTTGACGGCAGGATTAAATTTTCCTGGTCGGGAAAGACTGTAAGTATAGTCCCTCCAACACTTTCACCCTCCAAAAATCCCTGCAGCTACGCATGGGTATTCAGACTTGAAGGAGCTCTGGGATGAATACGGAAAAAGATTTAAAACAGATTGTCCACTATTTTAGAAATAACCTTAGTTACAGCAAATGAAAACCTTCGTCGCGATCAGCTTATTCCTGGCATGTTGTTTTTCTGTTATTGCCGGTTCCCCGGAGTTTGTGCCGGACACATTATCCAATGGCCTGCAGCAGCAAAGCCGCAAGCCCCTGAGGATGAGCGGCTCAAAATTTTATATTGAGGACAGGCTCCTTTCCAAAAGCGAAGCTCTTGAGCTGCTGAGTATCTCCCCGGATCTTATAAGATCATACGAAAAAGGCAGTTCCCTGAAAAAGACAGGGACTTTCCTGCTGATTGGCGGTATTGTGGTTATGACAGGTGGTATCCCCGTTGCAGTATGGGGTGGGGTTACAAGCCCTACATACGAGTTCCTGGGAACAACAAGGATTGACTATAACGGATTATATTACGCCGGACTCGCAATAGCTTCAATGGGAGAGCTGATGATCGACGGGGCGATAGTATGCAAGATAGTCGGAAAATCACAACTCAGAAAGACTGTGGCCAACTATAACCAGATCCTGAAACGAACAGATTTACGTAATGGTGAGTTTGAATATCAGTTCGGGTTGCTCGATAACGGCATGTTTGGTCTGAAGGTCACTTTCTGATCAGGATATTTATGAAAAATCATTATCTTTTGCGGCTCAAAACAGAGCGGCCATTGTCGTACAATGTCCGCATTAAAGTAACATTAAAAGGCAAACCGGGATGACAGAAGGTATTGTGAAAAAAATAACACTGTTCTTATCTTTCTTTTTTATAACATTTTCATTAAAGGCGCAGGACGAAAACTTCAGGCTTAGCGTGGTAAATCTGCAACAGACAGATTTAAACAGGATCGAGTTCGATGTTTACCTTCTCGATACTGATGCCGGCACACCCTTTGAACTGGCCAGCTGTCAGCTCGGATTCATTATGAATTCTTCAATTTATTCAGGCGGCACTCTTTCAGCAGCAATAGACAATGCCGGTTCGGGACTCAATAGTTCACAGATTTTCACGGCGTCCCCCAGCGTTGCATCTCCGGTGCCGGGCTATTCAGGTGTGACCCTCATCAGACTGGCCGGCAGAACGCCTCCGCAGGCAGGTAACGGAACCATTATTTCAACCTCAGGCAACGGAACCTTGCTTACCCATTTTATCCTTACAGGTTCGGTTAGTTTCATTTCAAACACCACCCCTGATTTAACATTCACCTCAAGTTCGGTTTTGACTCCTTTGTATGCTACCAGGGTGAATGAATATATCAATGGCGAAAACACTCCGCTTACAGTTAATCCCGGTGTTAATGCAATCGTTTACGGGAATCCTGTCCTTAATGCAGGCGTCGGTATTGAAAATAATCAGGCCACAGATCCTTTTCGCCTATTCCCCATGCCTTTCAGCAGCGAGCTTAACATAGAATCAGTAAGTAATGCAGGTATAATTAATTACGAACTCATAAACTCAGCAGGGAAAGTGACAGCACAGGGCACTTTCTCAACTGCAATCATCCTTAAGACCGAACAGCTGCCAGCCGGGATATATTTTTTAAAACTCAACAATGGTATATCCGTAACCCGTCATAAGGTCATCAAATCTCAATAATGAGTGTGATTAACAACGCTGTTTTTCAAATAGTTGAGATCAAGCTTTTTATCCCTGTTGCTGTAAACAGCACTTTTTGAACCGTAAACCCTCAGCGTACCACGGTTGATGGTGATTACTTCTTCTGCTCCCCTGCCCGAGAAATCGAACATATGGAATACACCGTCGGGAAAGAACAGTTCTCCCTCTCCTTTATCGTTAAGCCTGAACTTATACCAGAATACATCTGTTCTTCCTGTTCCGGACCAGTCTCCGGTCACAAATTCAGGATTGCCGTTGAGAGGGAACCCTTTCGGCCACATCGACAGCAGGTTTCCTTTGTTATCGAACCAGTAAAGCTGACCTGAAAGATATGGTTCTGTGGTACCTCTTTTACCATAAGTTCTCCCTCCCACCACAGTCTGCGGACCGGGGACATCTTTCAGGAAATAACCTGTTGCATGCTGCTGGCTGTGTTCAGCCACATTCTGCCATATCACCTCCCTTGTCATCGCCTTTATGGCATATACCCCTACATCGCTGTGAACCATTACTATGTCAAGCTTCCCGTCATGATCAACGTCTGCAAACTTATAGCTGTCGGCATGATCGTGATTATCAAAAGTAAGGTCAAAACGGTTCCATATTTCCTTTCCCTTTGAGTCGAGAAGAAGTGATCCCACCAGAATCTCATCGATGCCGTCATTATCAAAATCGACAGGGTAAACGTAATGACCCATATTGTCTTTTTTGCGTGTTTCGGAGTGCTGCCAGAGATGGTTTAGCTTAGCATCATAAAGGTCGGTATTGATAGTACCTCCCATATCAGTGAAGACTGCTATTTCATTTGGAGCTCCCTTTGTGGTCTTTGCTATGGCAAGCCTGAAGTTGTTATAAACATGAGGCAGTGGTTTCGTGGGCCATTCTGTTTTCCGTACTATCTCTCCGCTCATACCATCTGCTATTACCAGCCACTCTTTTCCGTCGATGATCCTCCAATGCACAACCTCGGCTTTCCCATCATGATCAAAATCCCAAATCAGACCGGGAGCTTCAAACGATTCACGAAGCTGTGCATTTTCTGATGGCGCTTTCCATGTCCATAATTCTTCTCCTGAATTATTGAAGACCGTTGAGGAATAATCGCGTGACAGTATCATAAAGTCGGTCTTTCTGTCACCGTCAACATCTCCGAACTTTGCTATTCCGGAAACCGGGAGTTTGTATTCCCTGATAAGCTGAACATCAGGATCAAGCTGAAAGGAAAGTATATCAGTTTCTTTAAGATCAGGTCTCCTGCTAAGGGCCAGCACATCAACAGTACATGGGGGATTGATTCTTGTAAGCCTTACGGCTAAAGAGCCTTTCTTCAGGTCGAATTCGCCACCCTGCACCCATGACAGGGGAGTATTTCCAAAAGTCTGGTCGGTTATCCTGTCATCGAGTATCACTCTGAATCCTTTGCCTTTTTCCCCGCTGCTCCTTACATAAAGGTAGTACTTGCCCGACTCAGGAATATCCACCCATGTAATGACATTCACAATAGAGTTCATTACCAGCGCAGTATTATTGAAATACCAGGAATCACCGGTGGCTTCGGCAATGACATCCGATTTAGGCATCCTTTCGAGGAAATCAGATGCAGGTATGATTACTGTGCCCTCAGAAGGATAATTCTGGGCTGCCAGGTTCAGACTCAAAAGACTTACCGAAATAAGAAAAAGTGAGATTCTTTTCATGTATGATCCAAATTTTATTGAATGATAATACTTTTTTGCCTATTCACAAATATTCTGCAATTTCATCCTTAGGCTTTCTGTTCTTCAATGTGCTTTTCTGATAGCCTGGCTTTGGATATCCAAGTGGTGTGATTCCAAAAACCACCTGATCCTTCCTGAGACCCAGGGCCTCCCTTAACTGACCCGGGTCAAATGCCGCTATCCAGCATGTGCCAACACCCTCGTTCTGTGCTGCAAGAACCAGGTGTGTCATTGCAATTGCAACATCGGTTTCAACTGAGTTGTAACCGTCATAATTTCTCGTCCAGGCCTGGTCTTTCAGCCCGATTACAACAAGGATATGCGGAGCCTCCTTAAACCATTCGCGGTGATAACAGGCTCTGACTTTGTGAAGCATCGGTTCCGAAGAGATCACCACGAATCTCCATGGCTGCCGGTTCGCTGCTGAAGGCGCCAGTCTCCCGGCCTCAATTATTCTTTCAAGTATCTCCCGCGATACAGGCCTGTCAGGATCATAACTTCGCAGACTCTCACGGGTACGGATGAGATCATAATATTCCATCTTTACATTTTTTCTGACGGAAAGTTAATTCTTTATGCTGAAAACAGGGAATAAAATGAATTTTTGACATAATTTCTTTTCCCCATAAAGGGTTGACTTTGTCTTTTTCAAGGTGTAACTTTACCCTGATATCCTGGAAATAATTTAGGCTGATCAATAAAACCAAATTCTTTCAAAATGAAAAAATACATGATTTTGATATTTATACTGTCGGTTTCAGCTGGAACATACAGTCAGGGATTGATCAATACTGAACGAGCCAATGATTTCATTACTAAAGATATTTCCTTCCCATTTACTGAGGAAGCAGGATATCCGGTTCCCCGGTTTGCTCTCTCAGCAAATCCACTTGGCTTTCTGCAGTTTGGCCCGGTTCTGAATGCTGAAGCAGGACTTACAAAGAATCTGGTTCTGAATACTCATATAAGGTTTGCTCCTGTAGGACTTCTATCCTATGCCGTCACCGAGTGGCCCGATAAATACAAAGGTCTCGGGTACGGAGGAGGTGCTATCTATTTTTTCGGGGAAAAAAGGAATAAACCCTATGCAGGAGTGCTTGGCGAGTTTCAAAGGAATAAGCTAAAATGGGACGAAGGAGAGTCGTATGAAGAAAGGGAAACAGATAATGTTTTTGTATTTCTGCTTAATGGCGGATACCGCTTCACGTTTTCCAGTGGTTTCTTCATCAATACAGGTGCCTTTCTTGGTCTTGGCTATTGCGTCTGGGATTGGGAAAGCGCAAATACCCTTCAGGAAGGAAATAATATCCGACCGGCTGGCCTGGTTGAAGTTACTTTCGGTTTCGGGTTTTGAAATACAGACTCCCGAAGAGAACAGGATCCTCCTGACATCCGGACTGGGGATTTCAGTGTTTTACTGAAAAATACCAGGCTATCTGGTTATTAATTGCCGTAGATGATAGACGGATTCACAAACTTATTTTTCCAGGTAACAGCTCAATAGATTATCCATAAATAACTTATCTTGAGAATCTGTCAAAGTCTTTCCATTTGACGGTCAGGGTGTCATTAAAAAGATAAAAGAAATACATTTGCAGATAAAATAGCTCGATTACAAATCATACTATATGAATGATGTAATTGTCTGGTTCCAGGAAAATCCCGTGATATTATCCATAGTATGCTGTGTTGCAGGATATCTTATCGGTTCTTTGTCGTTTGCCCGGATCATTTACCACATCGTCACCAGGGGCAGGAAGATAGAACCGTTTGCAGAACCTGTTCCTCATTCGGATGAGGTTTTCGAATCGGACCTGGTAAGCGCTACGGTGGTTTCGAAAAAACTGGGTGCCAGATTTGGCTGCCTGACCTCCGTATGCGATATGTTAAAAGTGGTTTTACCTGCCCTCGCAGTAAAGATTATTTTCCCCGGTCAGCCATATTACCTGCTGCTTGCCCTTTTCGGAGTTATTGGTCATATCTATCCGATATACTATAAGTTCACCGGCGGCAGGGGTGAATCGTCAATAATAGGCATACTCTTGTTAATCAACTGGTTCGGGCTTCTGATCGTCAATGCAGCTTCACTCCTTCTGGGTTTCATCACTGGTAGCGTCCTGGTAGTGAGATGGGGAGGATACGTACTGATGGTTTTCTGGTTATGGTACTATTTCAACGACATCAGGTATGCCGGTTTCATGGTACTAATAAACATCTTTTTCTGGCTTTCAATGAGAAAGGATCTTGCCAGGTTCTATGAACTTAAAAAGAAGAAGGGTATCGAATTCACAGAAGAGGATGTTTCTGAATTTATTATGATGGGAAAAAGCCTTGGGCGGACTCTTGACAGGTTCAGCCTGTATGCTCTGTGTAAAAAAATGAAAAAAAGAAACAGTCAACCGAAGGACAGGTGAGAAAAAAGTTCCTTTATACAGCCTTTCTGTTAATGTCTTTTTCACTGTTAAGCCTTCAGGCTCAGAAGGCTGATATAAGACTGGACAACCAGATTAGCATTTGGTCGGGATTCAATGCAGGCAAACCTGTTACATGGCAGGCAGGAGCAAGATATATTCCTGTTTTAAGCCCGGGTATTCAGTTTAAGAATGACAGCCGTATCGATGCCGAACTCTCCCTGAACAGCTATGGAAATCTCCTTTTTTCAAAATTTAACTATGATAGTGCTGACTATGACCTGAAACCCTACAGGATGTGGATAAGATATGCAACATCCAATCTGGAAATAAGAGCCGGACTTCAGAAAATAAGCTTCGGATCGGCTTCTGTTCTGAGGCCTTTGATGTGGTTCGATAAAATGGATTTCAGGGATCCGCTTCAGCTCACCGATGGTGTATATGCGCTTCTCGGTCGTTATTACTTCAACAATAACATTAACATCTGGCTCTGGGGATTATGGGGTAACGATAAGACAAAAGGCTGGGAGACCGTCCCCTCAGCCCGTAAGATCCCTGAATTCGGAGGCAGGTTCGAATATCCTGCCGGAAAAGGTGAAATGGCATTCAGCTATCATCACCGCAGTGCAGACTATTCTTCTCTCCTGAAAGCTCTTCCGATCGTCACAGATACCCTGTTCAGCGAACAGCTGTTTGCGTCCGACGGAAAATGGGACCTTGGAATAGGCTTATGGTATGAGATCACAGGAAAACTTAATGACAGCAATAACCCCATTTCAGGAAAATGGGAGCTCTTTTACAATCTTGGACTTGATTATACTTTCAATATAGGCAATGGCCTTAACATTATGTCGGAATATTTTCACTATTCCAATTTCCCTGAGAACAATCAGCCTGAAGTACAAAGGAACTTCTCTGTACTTTCCCTCAGCTACCCCCTGTTCCTGACACATAATCTTTCGGGAATGGTTTATTACAACTGGGACAGTAAAGAATGGTACCGGCTGATAAGCATGCAGTTCAAATACAATTACCTTAGCATTCATTTAATAGCATTCTGGAATCCTGATGATTTTAATCTCTACGGAGCTCCGGGCGAAAGGAATCTCTTTTCCGGAAAAGGATTTCAGGCAATGCTCGTTTTAGATATATAAACCATAAAATGGAAATGAACAACGAACCGGTCATCAGTATCAAAAACCTGAAAAAACACTTCCCTTCAGGTTCAGGAAGATTTACAGCCCTGAACGGAATAGATCTCTTATTCGGGACAGGAGAATTTGCAGGGATTATAGGTCCGAGCGGGTCAGGGAAAACGACCCTTCTGAACATTATCGGCACACTGGATGCCCCTTCAGAAGGGGAAGCTTTAATCCTTGGCCGGTCAGCAGGGTCACTTTCTGCGAAAGAATCAGCGGCCCTGAGGAAATCAAAACTGGGTTTCATTTTTCAGACTTATAACCTCTTCCCCGTTTACACTGTATTCGAGAATGTTGAATTTCCCCTGCTGCTGCAGGGTATTGAATCATCACAACGCCGCAAAATGGTACTGGATGCACTTGAATGGGTTGGTCTTACCGACAAGATCAAATCACGTCCGGCTCAACTTTCGGGTGGCGAAAGCCAGAGAGTGGCAATAGCAAGGGCTATGGTCAAAAAACCAGCTATCGTTCTCGCCGACGAACCCACAGCAAACCTCGATGCAAATAACTCCCATAACATTCTTCAGACCATGGAGAAACTTAACAGGGAACTCAAAACAACTTTCATTTTCGCCACTCACGATGAGAAAGTGATCGGATATGTCAGAAGAAAGATATTCCTCCTCGACGGTAAGGTGGCCGACGACGAGATAGTCAATAAAAATTAAAAGGAGAAAACGTCATGCTCTCTTTTAAACTGGCACTTAGGAACCTGCTTGGGGCAGGATTAAGAACCTGGCTGAATGTGGTGGTGCTTTCATTCTCATTCATTATCATAATATGGACAAAAGGAATGCTTGAAGGCTGGGACAGACAGGCAAAGTCAGATATGATAAAATGGGAGATAGCCGGAGGTCAGCTCTGGCATATCAACTACGACCCTTATGACCCGCTTTCACTCGACGACAGCCACGGGAAGACCCCTCCCGGGCTGACATTTTCTTCATCACAGCCGGCAGTACCGGTTCTGATAACACAAGGTACGATCTATCCCGAAGGAAGGATGCTTTCAGTTCTTGTCAAAGGCATACCCCCTGACCAAAAACTCCTTGCTCTCCCGACAGATAAACTGGTAAACCCCGACGAAGAGGTGCCGGCAATTATAGGAAAGACCATGGCTGAAAATGCAAAACTTGACACAGGTGATTACGTGACCCTGAGATGGAGAGACAAAAACGGCACCTTCGATGCAAAAGAATTAAAGATCACCGCGATTTTTGATACTAATGTCCCAACTGTTGATGTGGGCCAGATCTGGATCCCCATCGATGACCTTCAAAGCATGATGCTCCTTCCCGGAGAAGCAACATTAATAGTCACTCCTGAAAATACCGGGCCCATTGAAACTAACGATGAATGGACATTCCGTGATCACAAATTCCTTCTTGCTGATATTGAAAGCATAATAAGAGCAAAAGGTTCGGTCGGGATGATAGTCTGGCTCATACTTCTGATGATGGCCATGCTTGCCGTTTTCGACACCCAGGTGCTGTCGATCTTCAGAAGACAGAAAGAAATAGGGACCTGCGTGGCTCTCGGCATGACCCGCGGACAGGTTGTTAAATTATTCACAATGGAAGGTGCCATGCATTCGGTGCTGGCAGCAATCGTTGGAGCAATATACGGTATACCACTATTGCTTCTTCAGGCGAAAAAGGGGATTAATATACCTCTCGAAAGCAGCGACTTCGGACTGGCAATGGCAGAAAAACTTTATCCGGTCTACAGCGCGGCACTCATCGCAGTTACTGTTCTGATAGTAATGACCGTAACAACAATAGTAAGTTACTGGCCATCAAGAAAGATTGCAAAACTTAATCCGACAGAAGCTTTAAGGGGAAGAATACAATGATAAAATTTCTCTTTTCCGGTCTTTTAAGGGATAAGCACAGAAGCCTGATCCCTTTCCTTGTAACATCAACAGGTGTATTGCTGACAGTTGTATTCCATGCATGGCTGACAGGAATAATAAATAACAGTATTGAATTCAATGCGAAGTACTCAACGGGGCATGTAAAAATCATGACCAGGGCGTACGCCCTGAATCTGTCACAAACACCCAATGATCTTGCCATTCTTGGCACCGATACACTTATGGACATCCTTCCCGCTATGTTCCCTGAACTGAACTTCGCAGAAAGGATATATTTCGGAGGTATTGTGGATGTACCCGACTACAGGGGAGAAACCAGAGCACAGGGACCTGCAATGGGTATCGGAATAGACCTTCTTTCAGACGGAAGCCCTGAGATTGAAAGGCTAAACCTTCTTCCTTCACTGAAAGAAGGAAAACTGCCCGCGAAAAGAAATGAGGTTCTGCTGAGCCGGAAATTCGCGGCTAAGCTTGAGCTGACTCCGGGGGATACACTCACGCTGGTAAGTACGACAATGTTCGGCGAATTCACTCTCCATAATTTTATCCTCTCAGGAACAGTTGAGTTCGGAACCACAGCACTCGACCGCGGAACAATAATCGCAGACCTGCAGGATGCGAGGGAGGCTCTCAACATGAATAATGCTGCAGGTGAAATACTCGGATTCCTTAAAACAAACACCTACGACGACGATAAAGCCACCATAATCAGTCAGAAATTCAACAGCAGATACTTTTCTGAAGATGATGAATTTTCACTGGTGATGAAAAAGCTTCCGGAACTGAATAATTTGGCTTTTGCAGTTGAATACTCCGGCAAAATAAAAGGCATCCTGGTGGCAGTTTTCATTACAGCCATGTCGCTGATTCTCTGGAATGCGGGATTGCTTGGAGGTTTGCGACGCTATGGAGAATTTGGCATGAGGCTTGCAATCGGTGAAGGAAAAAGCCATGTATACGGAACCATGATGATCGAATCGCTGATAATCGGATTCTTCGGATCTTTTGCCGGAACTGCAATTGGCCTTCTGATAGCTCTTTACCTCCAGAATAAAGGCCTCGATCTGGGTTTTATGATGAAAAATGCATCGATAATGATGCCGGGAGTGTTCCGGGCACAAATAACACCTTCAACCTGGTATATAGGTTTTATCCCGGGATTTGTATCTGCACAGATTGGCACAATGCTTGCCGGAATGGGAATATATAAACGCCAGACATCACAACTCTTTAAAGAACTGGAAGCATGAAAAAGATTTTTTTTCTCTTTTTGGTAACGGGTCTAAGCCCCCTTCTCTTCGGACAATATCCCGACGGAAAGGATATACTCCGTAAAATAGACAACAACATGATCTCGGAGAACCGTTATTATGAATCTTCGATGATAATACACGGACGCAGAACATCCCTTACTTTCAAACTTAAAACATGGACAGCCGGAGAAACAAAGTCGTTTACCGAATATCTATTTCCTGTAAGGGAACAGGGAACAAAAATGTTGAAACTCGATGACCAGCTGTGGATCTATTCACCTTCGGCCGACCGCATAATCCAGATCGCCGGCCACATGCTCCGCCAGTCAGTAATGGGATCCGACCTCTCTTATGAAGACCTTATGGAGGACAGCAAACTGAGTGACCAGTACGATGCGAAGGTCACCGGTGAGGAAGTTGTCGACGGTCGTAAATGCTGGATCGTAGAACTGACAGCTTTCGTCCCGGAAATAGCATATCATGGGAAAAAGCTATGGGTCGACCAGGAAAGGAACATTCCCCTGAGGGAAGAACTTTTCGCAAAAAGCGGCACTCTTCTGAAAAGAACTCAGCTGTCAGATGTCAGGCGTATAAACGAAAGATGGTACCCGGGAAAGATACTTTTCAAGGACATGCTCAAAGAAGGCCAGGGAACCGAACTTATTATCGATGAGATCCGGTTCAATATTCCGGTCCCCGATCATATCTTTTCAAAGGCAAGCCTTAAGAAATAAAAATACCGGCAAAATCGGCTATACTGATATAACACAGATCAAAGCTGCCCTGACTGAAGATATTCAATCCCTTCACCTGTTTTGAGCTCTTCATTAAAACATTTTCCTGATGACAGGTCATTTTTAAGATAAAAACGTAACCAGGGTAGCAGATATCTGCCAATTAATGAGGTTATTTCGCCTGTTTCCATGCTTCCGGTATGACATCCTGATATCTTTTCGGCACGGTTGCACTTTTTGCTTTCCGAACCCATGTTACAATGACTGCCGCCTTTGAGGAGAATATAGGTTTTTGAGGAGGAAGCGAGGGCATTGAACATCGGTATCTGATGTTTCTCCGGCGGTGTTATGCAATCTCTGCTTCCTGCGAAAATAAGACCTGGCAGCGTCACCTCAGCTGCAGCCGAAACAGCTGACGGTCGTGTGTCGAATGCCGCAAAAGTAACAATGGCAGCAGCCTTTACTCCCTTTGCTGCAGCCAGAAACGACGCACCTCCTCCCATACTGTGTCCCATCAGACAGATATTCTCACCCACATGCCCGTAAAGCGGCGAGGAAGGATCAGAACCAATCCGGCTGATATCAGCAGCCACGTATGCAATGTCGTCTGCAAGGTCACGATGCGAGGGGAACCACCCTCTCTCACTGCACGGAAATACCACAATGTAACCTTCTCTGACCAGCATCCTGCAAACCGGTTCGTATTCATCGGCTTTCATCAGATAACCATGGGCAAATATTATAGCCGGGAAAATCTCTGATGCCATTGAACGGGAATTGTTCTGCTGTTCTGACAGGATGCCGGGATAAAATATTTTAAGCGGTATTTTACGGTTACCACGGAAACTGTCCTTAAGGGTAAGTGACAAGGTAGCCGGTTCTGTATCCTGGCAGAAGGTGCTTTCTGCAGTGAAAAATGTTAAAAGCAAGAGGAATATCAGTACCTCCTTCATAATTAATCCCTTCCAGTTGCTGCTTATGACAAGGCTGTTTTTAGAAACTCTGGTTCAAACCATGAAATTAGTGAATTTCCTGCATAATATGACATTAATATTCTGAGCTCATCCGATAATGAGCTTTCCGGGATAAAGGAAAAGAAGTTTTTTTGTAGTTTTTGATAAAGCAGCCCTTAGTGTAAGTGAGTTAAGGGATGGAGTAAATGACTACCCGGAATTCAGTGACGAAAGCATCCCTGAAACTGCTCATTTACCCATTAAATGGGCATCCGGGATTTGTTAATAAGATACTTAATTCATAATTTTGAATAAAAGCACTGAAGCGGGAAAATGAAAGTGATATACCAGATATCGTCGGAGATAACAGGAGATATAATGTTAAAAAGGAGAAAGATCGCGAAGGCATTGCGGTGGTGGTTGCGGGAGAACGGATTCGAATGCAGCTGCAGTCATGTATACCGCAATTCCATTGAAAAATCTGAAATTACCAGGAATTACTAAACAGTATAACTCAAGGTGAGATGAAAAAATCAGTTCATTCCAACAAGAAAATTCCCCCGAGGCTTGTCCGGATCGACGAGTCAACATGGATTGAAAACAGGGATGGTGAACCTGATGAAACAGTTCGCCGTAATTTCCTTATGAAACTTGCACGTTATCTCGACAGTCCTCATCTGCAGACAGGAGTATGAGAACCGTATGATTACAGCATGAATGGATTTCGGAGCTATAACTCCTGAAAGACCCGTACATAATCGACGTACATGATATTCTTAGTTCCGCCGAAAGTCCCGTATCCTCCGGCGGGCACATCTCCGGCCCAGCCACCGTCCAGTATCTCAGTACTTAAAATGATATATTCCGGAGCATATGATATGCCTTCGTTATATCTCCACGATTCTTCACCGTCGATATAGAAAATATAACCTTCTTCAGTCCAGAGCAGGCTGTATATATGATATCCCTCAAGCTTGCCGTTCATCCGCTCATCGCTTCCGGCTTTCTTATGAAATTCCCTGTACCCGTTCCAGTGGAGGTTGTGGCATCCGTAACGGCCCTTTGTCGGGACAAATTCCATTATATCAATTTCAACTCCGTCGTCCTTCGGGTTGTCGGTTTCGTCATAGGTCTTCCTGAAATTGTGGTACATGATCCAGAAAGCACCCCATGAACCCATTTCGATATCGAACTTAATACGTGCTTCATAATATCCGAATGTGAAATCTTGTTTTGTTTCTATCATTCCTGCATGATGGATAGTGTCATTCCCTGAAACAGCAGTCCAGTTCCTGATCTCGAGTTTTCCTTTCCCGTTCAGCAAACAGGCTTCTTTCAGGTTTACGGCGCTGCGCCTTTTACCCAGGTTGTGGAAACCCCATATTGCCGTATCGAGATCCTGACCATTAAATTCATCCTGAAAAATAAGAACGTATTCTCCCGGAAGATCGACATCTGGCACTGGTTTGTGATGAACCAGGCCGCAACTGGAGAATGCCAGGCAAGCAGCAAATAAAAAAGCAGGTGAAATAAATCCTGATATCTTTCCGGGTGTTTTTTTCCTTTGCATATTATCTGATATTTAAATTGAAACTGACTTTAAAAGTTAGCAGGAATTTTTTCATATAAAAATCTTAGGGTTACTGAAAATTTTTTTCTGCATCGTCAAGGATCAGTATCCAGTCATGCTTTAATCCGTTATTTCCCGGTGGATCGAAAGTTATCCTTTGATTCTTGTCACAAGGAAAGAGGGCAAAGGGATCCTTAACTACCTCTCCCTCATTATTATAGGTTTTCCCGTCGCGTGGATTGAACCAGGATGCACCAGCCTGTTTCCCCGAAATCTCTGAGATTCTTATTTCAGCCTGTATGGTGTCGGCCGGAAAATAGACAAAGGCATATGCGCCGCCATCGTCGATTGCTGCAGCCATTTTTGTTCTTTTCACCCAGTCTCCGGGGCAACCTGTTATAAGGTCAGGTGCCGGAACCCTGTGCATCATAGGACGCGATTCAAATAAGTTCCGGAGATGTGTCATTTGTAAGGTGCCTTCACTGTCAAGCCATTTCTGCCAGCCTTCCCTGAAAGTCCAGATCCCTTCACATCCGAATGTATAGCCACAGCCACCGTTCAGAACTGAGTGATAACCTTCGTAACGCAGCTCGAAAGCAGTGTGCTTGCCCCATCCGTTTTCATAACCGGGTTCAGAAAGAAGAGTCGGCTTGTAAGGCATCCTTCTGTAATCACTTATGATATCAAATTCCGTGTCCTCTCTTATGGTGAAGGACTGTACCAGATTGAAATCGAGCCAATCCGCATCATGCAGGTACTCCGATGATGACCTGTAGCTGTCGGGGTGGATTGTCATCAATGATTTCCCACGGCTTCCGTTTTCAATACCCCTTGCAAGATTATCAATAAGATTAAGTTCCCTGTCATCAGGATCACTGTCTGGTTTGTTTTTCACAGTATCCCACGCAATTAACTGATATTCACCACATACGATCCAAATAATGTTGCTGTAATTCCTGTACCTTTTACCCAGCTGTCTGCCCAGCTCATAAGCATTCTCCGGCTTGTCGGCTGAGATTACCTGGTCGAGATTGTAGCCCCAGAACGGGACCATCGCAAGAAACAGATCATGTTTTTCAGCCAGTTTCACAACCTCATCAAGATGGGTAAAATATTCTTCGTTCAGCTTTACCGGATCAAGGCTTTCGAATGGCAGATCACCCCTGTAATCAGGCTGAAATTCTTCATCGTTGAACATCCTGCGGGTGACCATAATCTGAATTACATTAAAACCGTTCTTTTTACGGTTACCGAAATAAGTGTCGATATTCTCCGGGGTTTCCTTTAAAATAAGCCATCCCGTATCTCCAAGCCAGAAGAAAGGTTTACCGTTTTTCATCAAAGAATGACCGTCACTGCTTACCGTCAGGCCATCACTTACCCTATCATTCATCCCTGTATTTAAACAGGAAGCAGTGAACAGGAAAGTAAGAATCAGCAAAAAATTATAAAACGCCCGTAATAAATTCTTTGTTGACATTGCCGGGACATATTTAAAAGAAGTTACTCCTGTTGTCATCATAATAAATCTGGTAAAAATTACAGGGGAACAATTTAACCTGAAGCAAATATACTAAAAAGGATTATGGCAGATCCATGAGTGACCACTACCCGGTTCCGCTGACTAAAGTGATGATTATTCGTTGAATTAATACCTTATCTTTATTATTGTTATCTTACCGGCCTTACAAATTAAATTATGTGCTTCTGACTTAGTTTTTTGAAAAATGGTAAAATCAAAAATTACACGTGGAAAATTTCTTTCAACAGCACTTGCGGGACTTGCAGGGATGAAGTTACTGCCAAAGACATTCAATGCGGACCGGTCACCTGTTCCTGAATTACGTGAAGTCGGCAGGACAGGTATAAAAGTAAGTCCTGTTTGTTTCGGAGCTTCAAGAACAAATAACGAATCTTTGATCAGGTATGCTCTTGACAAAGGAATTAATTTCATTGATACAGGCCGAAGTTACGCTAATGGTAACAACGAGAAACTTGTAGGAAATGCCGTTTCCGGTATAAGGGAGAAAGTGGTTATCCAGTCAAAAATAAGACTTGACCCCGAAGAAGTCCCGTCAGGAGGGAAAGGGAAAAAGGGAACTGAAGAGATCAAGAAAGCCCTGTGGCCAAAGATTGAAGCAAGTCTGAAAGCTTTGAATACAGAATATATCGACATCCTGCTTTACCATGATGCCAGGGAAGAATCCCTGCTTTTTCATCCTGAAGTAATGAAGTTCTATGATGAGCTGAAGAGTTCAGGAGTAATCAGGGCTCATGGTTTCTCAAATCATAATGAATATCTGAATCTGCCTGAAAGGAATAACAGGGAAGGTTTCTACGACGTGATCATGATACCTTTCAACCATTCAGGATCATTTGTTCATTCAGTATCAGGAAGATACAGTGAATGGAACCAGGACAGGCTGATTGCTGCCCTTACTGAAGCATGGAAAAAAGAGAGAGGTATCATAGCGATGAAAACATGCTCAGGTGGTAAATATTCAGGATCTCCCGATACTGAACCTGGGTTTGCCGATGCTGTGAAATGGGTAATACGTCATCCCTTTGTCAGTTCGGCAGCAGTGGCAATGGCCAGTTTCGAACAGGTTGATGATTATGTCCCACTTCCTGTACAGCTAAACGTCTGATCCAACTTACTGCAATGATGGTTTTCTTTATTGTTTTGATCCTCATTTCCATGGGTTTTACCCACAACAGCGATGGTCATTTATGTGTCGCAGGGGAACATCCAGCTCTGATAATTACACGTACAAATCTTGATGACTTTATAAGTAATTCAAAAACAACACATAAGGACTTATATGGCCAGGCTATAAACCTTGCAGATGACTTTCTGTCAGGGGATATCCCGGGAATGAAGAATGCATCCAATAACTACCGTGTTTTAGGTGAAACAATGCCTTCACTGGGTCTTGCCTGGCTGATGACCAAAGATAAAAAGTACCTGGAAGGAGGTGTAAAATGGATCAATGCCCTCCTGGAAGTAAGATCATGGAACGGAAGCGAAAACCTCGGCAGAAGTGCATGGACAACAGGCATCGCACAGCTCTACGACTGGCTTTATGATGACCTTGATCCTGCTTTGAGGGAAAAGATAATAACACGGCTGAAAAATGAATGTAAGGAAATAATCAGGACAGCGGCGGCAACGAGAGCATTGAGCAATCATCTTCTTATCGAAACCTCTGCCGTGGGAACCACAGGGCTGATCCTCCCTGATGATGATCCGATGAAAAAGGTACTTCTGGAACAGGCTGATAAATGGACAAATTACATCATCGGTAATGCTCCTCTTGATGGTTCATGGGGTGAAGGCATTCAATACTGGGAATATGGTCTGGGATATTTTCTCCGCTTCCTTGAAGGAGCACGAACGGCAGGCTACAGGGACTACTTTAATGGTTATGAATGGCTGAAGAAAACCGGAAGATTCCTGATTCATTTCTCATTGCCTGGTAATCTGACGAAAGTGATAAATTTTGGTGATTGTGGTTCCGACAGGTATATCCCTGCATTTCTGCTTTACCTTCCTGCAGCAAAATACAGGGATCCTGCGGTACAGGATTATGCAATTAAAATTCAGGCTGAATCACCTCACAAATTCTCATGGCTCGACTTCCTGACTTATGATCATTCCCTGAAACCGGTTGATTTCAGAAGCGTTGAAAGCGAATTCCATCATTTCGAAGACCATGGTTTTGTATGCATGCGCAGCAGCTGGGACGAGGATGCCACCCTGGTCGGATTTCGCTGCGGGCCTGCACCGGGACATGCCAACCAGGCAAAGCCGGAAAGAATTGCCAACAGGGGTTACGGTCCGGGACACCAGCATCCCGACATTAACAATTTTGTGATCTTTGCTAACGGGACATGGCTGGCAATAGATCCCGGTTATGTGTACCTGAAGGAAACCAGAAATCACAATACGGTCCTTGTCAATAACGCCGGACAGGCGGGGGCAGGTGGAAAATGGCTTGATTATATGGCTTTTGAAAGCAGGGAGCCGGCACCAAAGATTGTCCATGCAGAATCATCTCCCCGTTATGACTATGTTATCGGTGATGCAGGAAACATATATACTGATGAAGCAGAGCTTGAACATTTTGAAAGGCATCTGATGTTCATAAAGCCTGACATTATTATAATTGCCGACATACTCAGGGGCAAAAGAAATTCCACATTTTCATGGTTGCTGCACGCAAATGAAATTGCAACTGTAAAAAAGCTGTCTTCTGATTTTGAAATTTCAAAAAATGAAGCATCACTGTCTGTCTTTCCCCTTATGCCGGCTGATATTGAGACTGATGTCTCGGAAAGGCTGCTCCGTGGAAGTGATGTTTACGGGATTGCTGATTCAAACAGAACAGAGGCCAGGTTAAGGACAATAACTCTTAATAGCACAGGAAAAAATACCAGTTTCCTGGTAGTAATGACAGTTAACAAACCAGGCGGGGAAAAACCCACTGTGACTTTTGATAAAGGAATGATCGGCATATTAAGGGACGGCCGCGGGATCAGGATTAAATATCAGCCGGTCGATATAGCTGGCAGTAAAATACTTGAAGTTGCAGAATAGGAATTACTTTCTAAAAAGGATCAAAATACTTCGATGCTTTATAGGCTTGTCCTGTGTGTCGCCATACTATATTAGCAGCAATTTCCCAGCGGATACCTGAAACACCCTTTTCCGCACCTGCAAAACGATAAACCCTTTGACTGCTGAACATCTCTATACGTTCGTAAAGCTGGGCATTAAGTGTATCAATATTCTCAAGATAAAGAACTTCATCATCCCGTTGCCTGATCTTTACGAGAATCCTATCTGGATAAAACTCTATTCGTCCGTTGCCGAGGAGTTTAAAATCGTCACTGCCCGAGGTCTGAAAGATGTTCATGTTGTCTTCTGCAAAGAGGCATGTGTCTCTGTTTTTTTCAAGAGCGCTTTTTACAAATGCTTCAAAGGCTTTGTTCTGGACAGCAAAAGCCTGGTCGATGCTCTTATAAGGCAGACTACTATCTGACTGACATAAGAATCCGTACCTGTCGACCTGTATCTGCGAACCGCAATTTGTGCAGGTAAGTGTATTATTGCGAGCCCTGTAACCGTCAAACGACTGACATACAGGGCAATAATACAGAACGTGGTTCATATATTCAGCCCGGCGATTCGATTTTATCCTGATCCTTTCTTTTAGCTGATACTCCGTTTCGCTGTGCCGGAGAGCTTTTCTGATACGCTCATAGATCTCTTCCTGGTTTAGTTGTTGTATTTCATCAGCCTGTATAATGACATCATAATCTATGACCACTCTGCCCTTCCGCACCTTGTACGACCAGCGGGGATTAAAGAGAAACATGCCTTTCATTCTGGCAGACACAACAGGCACATTGAGCAGCTTCACCAGCTTGGCAATGGATGGATCGATGAATAATGTATTACCTGTCCATGTACGCGTAGCTTCGGGAAACAGTCCAAGAGACTCACCTGCTGCTATATATGCGGCCATATCGCGGATCACCTTTGTGTCGCGTATATTTTTTTTCTTAGGTATGGCGCCAAATCCTTTTATGAAGAAACCTTTTACCGGGTCTCTCATTACAGCATCGGAAGAGATAAAATGTGGTTTTTTCTTCAGGAAATAGCTTACCAGAAAAGGATCCCAGAATCCTATATGGTTAGACAGTACCAGGTAAGGCCCATTCAGGTTCCTGGCGCTTTCCGTAAGCTCTGCCCTGATATTATAAATTCTGACAAAAGGCCAGAAAATAATTTTAAACAACAGATAAAAACCAAACGATATCTTAAAATTTTTCCTGGTGCGGTCGGCAGTTTGTGTTGACATTCATGCAATTTATTCTGAAAAACTCAAATTTCAAAATCATTGGCAGGCAGAAAATTAATCCAGTCCGGCTCTTTTTCCATTACCCGGTCCGGGCATTATCTGTAATATTTTCGCGATTCGGCTAACTGACCTGATGTAAAAATGATTTATCTGAACGTATAAAAACCTATAATTATACAGATTTCCGGGAGATAGATGAAATGGTTTCATTTTTCTTGAAAACTTTATCTGTTGGAGGGTACCTTGTTTTTTGTTATATTCGTGTGATTCAATTTATAAGTCATCTGTGTCAATGAAAAAGTGTAAGCACATATTACTCGCTCTAAGCATTATGGGATTGTTTGCAGCAAACTCTGTATCTGCTGAGGCATTCCATCCCGATACCATCTATTCCCGCTGGATAATTAACTCCCGTTTGGGCGATTTCAGAAATAAATCAGTAACAGTCCACTTTAAAACAGCAGAAACTGAAAGAAATATTGGATGGGATTATGTTCCCGGACTGGTGGCTAAAGCTGTTATCATGACCTGGGAATACTATCAGGACCAGCCGTGGAGTGCCCCTTATTACACGGCAATAGAAGACTATGCTGACAATATCCGGATGAAACTGGGCGAAAGCAATATAGACGATCTGAACGCCGGAAAGATCTATTTCGAACTGTTCCG
>Ga0116164_10000377_pt1 | contig 40023 bp, 35 predicted proteins | sample AD_UKC109_MetaG_FD_89888 | JGI IMG/M metagenome (GOLD analysis project Ga0116164, IMG submission 89888) | Active sludge microbial communities of municipal wastewater-treating anaerobic digesters from Hong Kong - AD_UKC109_MetaG | ecosystem: Engineered > Bioreactor > Anaerobic > Digestate... | reverse complement strand
TGGTTGGTGGGTTCATCCAGCAGCAGGAAATTGTCCTTGCGCAGCATCAGCTTGGTGAGCGCCACACGCCCGCGCTCGCCGCCCGAAAGCGACCCGATTTTGGAAAACACATCGTCGCCTGTGAACAGAAACTGCCCAAGCGCCGTGCGCACACGGCTTTGCTCCATCGACGGAAACGTGCGCCAGACCTCTTCCAGCACCGTGTTGGTCAGGGTCAAATCCTGCTGGTGCTGGTCGTAATAGCCGATATCCACGTTCGTGCCAAAACGCACGGTACCGGTATCGGGCGCTTCCTTGCGGTTGAGGATTTTGAACAGCGTGGTCTTCCCCACGCCGTTGGAGCCGATCAGCGCCACGCGGTCGCCCGCGCGCAGCTTGAAGGTGATATCTTTAAACACCGTTTTGCCGCCAAACTTTTTGGAAAGCCCCTTCACATCCAGCGCATCGTTACCCATGCGGCGGCGGGCATCGAAGGTGAAGCGCACATGGTGCTCCTCCTGGGGCTTCTCCAGACGCTCGATTTTATCCAGCCGTTTTTGTCGTGATTCGGCAGCGCGGATGGACTTTTCCCGGTTAAAGCTGCGGTAGCGGGCGATGATCGTCTTTTCACGCTCGATTTCCTTTTGCTGCAGATTGAATGCCTTGACGCGCGCGTCAAAATCGGCAGTGCGCTTTTCCATATACTGCGTATAATTACCTGTGTACTTGTACAGCCGCCCGCCCAGAATTTCACCCATCGTATTGCAGACATGGTCGAGAAAATAGCGGTCGTGGCTGATTAACAGCAGCGTGCCCTTATACTCCGTCAGGTAATTTTGCAGCCATTCGATGGCGTTTAAGTCCAGGTGGTTGGTGGGCTCGTCCATCAGCAGCACGTCGGGCTTTTGCAGCAGGAGCTTGGCAAGCGACAGCCGCGTGCGCTCGCCGCCCGACAGGGTTTTTACTTTTCGATGGTACATCAGCCGGTCGATCCCAAGGCCTGTCAGCTTGCCGGTGATTTCGCCCTCGTAGGCATAGCCCTCCAGCTTGCTGAATTCCTCGGTCATCTTATAGTATTCGTCCGACAGGCGCAGGGCCAGCTGCTCGTCGTGGTTTTCCGCCATCCTGTGTTCCATATCCCGCATACGGTTTTCCAGGGCGATCACGCGGTCGAACACACGCAGCATAGCCTGCCATACCGTATCTTCCGGTGCGATATCGTCAATCTGTGCCAGATACCCAAGCTTCAATCCCCGGTTCATGTGCACGGCGCCCTCATCGGCGTTCTGCTCGCCGGTCAGGATGCGCATCAGCGTGGTTTTGCCGCTGCCGTTGGAGCCGATCAGCCCCATTTTTTCGCCTTTCTGTACGGAAAACGTCACTTCGCGCAGGACCTGGTCGATGCCGAAGCTTTTCTTGACGTTTTCCACGGAAATCAGGATCATGATCGTGCACCCTTTCGTTCTTTGGCTTTCAGAGTATATCACAAATCCCCGCCGGGTGCATATGGCACTATACAGATTGTGCCCGCTGGTGTAAAATATAGGGTGCATGATCTTATCATATCCTGTTGACAATCTATCGCTTCACCGCAAAGACATCCGGGAGGAATCATCGTGAAAATCGATCTGACTTGTCCGGTAGAGCTGTGGAAATACACTTTACCGGACGAGCATACCCCGCAATGCAGCTTCGTGCTCAATAACATCAGCACAAAACACGTCGTATCGGTGCAAATTACCCTGACGAGCTACGGCAACAAGGAGTTCGTTTTACTCAAGCAGACGGATCGCCTGCCTGTAACCGACGCCCCGCCGGGCATGCCGTTTACGGTATCCATGCTCCCGACTGAGTGGGGTAACGTGCAGAGCGTCGATCTGGTGATTGAAAAGGTCTGGTTTGCGGACGCTACGGTTTGGCGGCGCGGTAACGCGCCCGTGGTAGAGTACGAAACCAACGCCATGCCCGGCGGCCGGAAGCTGGACCAGCTTCGTTTTGTCGCCGGCGAGGACGCCGTTGGCTACCCGCAGCTGCAGGAGCAGGTGTGGCTGTGCGTGTGCGGAAGACCCAACGATCTGAAAGCGGACCATTGCTGCCGCTGCAAGCGCCGCCGCGATACTGTGTTTGCCTCCTACACGCCCGAAAACGTGGAGAACCTTATCGCCGCCCACGAACAGAAGCTCAACTCCGTCGCCCAATCCGCACGGGAGGAGGCCGGGCGCGTATCCCAGCAGCAGGAGGCTCTGCGCCGGAGAGACGCGCGCAGGCGACGGGTGATGATCAGTACGGTCACAGCCCTTGTGCTGCTTGCGGGTCTCGCCGCGGCGGCCGTCTTCTGGGCACTGCCCGCCTATCATTATTATCAGGCAAGCACCCTGCTTGCCGACGGCGAATACGACACGGCACGGGATGCGTTTATCGCCCTGGCCGACTACCGCGATTCCGCCGATTTGGTCAAGGAGAGCGACTACCGCAAGGCCGGAAGCCTGTTCGATCAAAAGGAATATGACGCGGCCGCCGCACTGTTTCAAACCCTTGGAGATTATAAGGACAGCGCGGACAAGGTGCTTTTGGCGCAGTACACCATTGCGCAAAACAGCTTTGCGGACGGCCAGTTTGCACTGGCCGCTTCCCGGTTTGCCGCCCTGTCCGGGTATCAGGACAGCGACAGCATGGTGCAGGAAAGCCTGTACCAGCAGGCTACGGCGCTGTTCGAGGGCGGCAACGTGGAGGAAGCGCGGCTGTTGTTCATTGATCTGGACGACTACCGCGATTCCAAAGCGCAGGTTGACGCGTGCGATTATCAAATCGGGCTGACCGCCTTTGAACAGAAAAACTACGAGCTGGCGGCGCAGAAATTCGAGTCCGCAAAGGTCACTGTTGATCCGGGCACCAAGCTGCAGGAGACCTATTACCTGTGGGGTATTCAAAAGCAGGATGAGGGCAGCTACGAGGAAGCCGGAAAACTGTTCCTGAAAGCCGGAGACTATGAGGACGCGCAATACCGCGCCAACGGCAGCCTATACTTCCTGGCGATCGACGATTTCAACAACCAGGATTTCGCCAAGGCCGCCGAGCTGTTTCAGAGCGTCATCCCCTATCTGGATTCAGAAACGCGCTACTGGGAAAGCGTATACCAGCAGGGCCTGGTGGAAGAGCTGACCGGCAACACCGCGGCAGCCATCGCCCTGTACGAAACCATTCCCCTGCATGAGGAAGCCGCTAAAAAGGTGCAGGCGTACCACTATAGCCTGGCAGAGGAAGCCCTCGCGCAAGGCGAAACCGAAACCGCCGTGGCGGAGTTTGCGCTCGCAGGCGATTATGAGGACGCAGCTGATCGCATCCTGACCATACGATACAATGAGGCCGAGACCGCGTTTGCATCCGGAGATTATCAAACGGCGGCCGACCTGTACGCCGCATTGGATGGTTACGAGGACAGCCTGAACAAGCAAAACAGCGCCCAGTACAATCTGGCCAAGGCCGCGCTGGACGCCGGAGAGTACGCGCAGGCGGCAGAGCAGTTCCTTGCGCTGGACACCTATGAAGACAGCGCGGACATGGCGCAGCAGGCGCGTTACGCGCAGGCGGATGCCGCCTTCACCGCGCAGGATTATAAGCAGGCGGCGCTCCTGTTTGACGCGCTGGGTACCTATGAAGACAGCGCCGACAAGGCCTTACAGGCGCGCTACAGCCTTGCCCAGGCAGCGCTTGAACAAAAGGACTACGATACGGCCATTGCGCTGTTTGCCGCGCTGGCACCCTATTCCGACAGTGAGGACAAGGCCAACCAGGCACGTTACGCGCAGGCGAAGGCCTCCCTGGATGCCGGAGAGCTGGATACGGCCATCGCGCTGTTTACAGCCATCGAAACCTATCAGGACAGCGCCGATCAAATACTGCAGGCACGCTACGCACAGGCACAGACAGCCCTCGCCGCAGGAAAACCGGACGAGGCCATTGCGCTGTTTGAAGCGCTCGGCGATTATCAGGACAGCCGCGATACCGTTAACACCCTGCGTTACCAGGAAGGCACCGCCGCGATGGACGCGAAGGATTATGGCAAGGCTGTCGAAGCGTTTGCCATCGTAGGCGCTTATGAGGACAGTGAACAGCTGCTGGAGCAGGCGATCTACCAGTGGGGTCTTTCGTTCAAAGCCTCGGGCGATACGGAGTCCGCCATCGCGCTTCTCAAAGCCTTGCCGGACAATACACCTGCCCGACAGCTCGTAGGGGATTTCGTCTTCCCCGAGGCGGTGCGGCTGCAGCAAGCGGGCGAGCTGCAAACCGCAGCGGTGCTCTTCCTGGCGCTTGCAGACCGCGCAGGCTCTGCCGATTACCTGAGCGCAACGTACTTTGCACTGCTGCTTGGCTCCTGGAATGGCGAGCATGGAACCGCCGAGTTTGCAGACGACAACAGCTATACGCTTTTCAACATTGCGGGCTTCTTCAATGTGGACGGCATCACCCTGCTTACAGGTGATTCGCCCGGAAACGTAGCCGCCGCCTATACGATACTCATGCTGACCGACACACAGCTTTCGCTTTCCCCTGTAGATGACGCCCAAACGGTGTATGATTTTACGCGCGTAACGCCTGAAGGTGTGCAAAATGACCCAGCAGGCACGCCATAGCGACAAGCTCACCATCGGGGTCCTGTACGGGTTCAGGGCGCTGATGGTGTTGTTTGTGTGCAATTACCATGTCTGGCAGCAGAGCTGGCTTGCCCAGCAGATCACCATTCTGGGAACGAGCTATCATTTTGACTACCTGACGCGCTCCAGCTACCTGTTTGTCGACGGGATGCTGCTGCTAAGCGGCTTCCTGCTGTACCTCCCCCATGCGCAGGCCGCGGAGTACGGCACATTGGCGCCCGATACCCGGACGTTTTACCAAAAGCGGGTTATGCGCATCGTACCCTCATACCTGGCATCCGTGCTGATCATGTTCCTGGTCTCGGTGCTGGACGGCGCTTACCGAAATGCCGGGGCTGCGGTCACGGATCTCGCGGCGCATCTGACGTTCACCTTCACGTTCTTCAAGAGCACCTATCTCTACACCCCGCTCAATGGCGTTCTGTGGACCATCGCCATCGAGGTGCAGTTTTACCTCTTGTTCCCACTCATCGTGCGTTGGATGCGTAAAAAGCCCGCCCTGACGCTGATGCTCATGGCGGCGGCGGGGTTCATCTTCCGCGCTACTCTGGGGCTTGCACAAACCGATCTTGCGATGCTTGTCAACCAGCTGCCCTCGTTTTTGGACGTTTACGCGCTGGGAATGCTGGGCGCAATCCTTTACATCCGCCTGCGCCGCCTGGCCGAAGCCAAACCGGCAAAAACGTGGCTCACCGCCATATCCGTTCCCATGCTGCTTCTGTCCGTTTATGTGCTGCTGCATAGTATCCGTTTTCAGTCCTCCTACGGAGTTCGGGGCATCAACGCGCTGCGGCAGTCGCAGTGGCTTGTCCGGCTGCCGTTTGCCCTCACCATGCTCGCGGCCATGCTTTCTGCCGCGTTTTTACCGCGTGTGCTGCAAAGGCTATTGGATAACAGACTGATGCGGTTTCTATCGGTGATCTCGCTGAACCTGTACATCTGGCATCAGGTGATTGCCGCCAGGTTCATACGCCCGTTCTTCCCTGAGTCCCTGCACTCCGATTTCTCCATGCAGATCATCTACACGCTGGCAAGCTATTCGCTGGCCATTCTCACGGCCATGGCGTTTACCTACGGGCTTGAGCACCCGGCGGCCAGACGGCTGCAAACGTTATTTCACAAAAAGGAGATACAAGACCATGAAAGACCCCAGACTACAACAGCTCAGTGACCAGCTCATCAACTACTCCTGCGCCCTCAAACCTGGTGAAAACATCCTGATCGAACTGTTCGGCGATATGCCGGAGTTTGCCCTGGCGCTTCTGGACGCGGTGTACAAGGCGGGCGGCGTCCCGTTCGTGCGTCACCGCGATATGCAGGTGCGCCGCCGGATGATGCAGGGAGCGACCTCCGCGCAGTATGCAATCGAGGCGAAGAACGATGCCGACCTGATGTCGCAAATGCAGGCGTATCTGGGCATCCGCGCCGCCGATAACGGCTATGAGCTGTCCGCCGTGAACGCAGCGCAGATGGCCCTGTACAACAAGGAGTATTCCAATCTCGTACACGGGAAAATCCGCATTCCCGACACGCGTTGGTGTGTGCTCCGCTACCCCAACAACGCCATGGCCCAGAGCGCGCAGATGAGCCTGGAAGCGTTTGAGGATTACTACTTCAGCGTCTGCAACCTGGATTACGCGAAGCTTTCCAAGGCGATGGAAGCCCTGAAAGACCGCATGGACAGGGCCGATCAGGTGCATATCGTCGGCCCCGGCACCGACCTTCGCTTTTCCATCAAGGGCATTCCCACCATCATTTGCGACGGCAAGCTGAATATTCCCGACGGCGAAGTGTATACCGCCCCAGTGAAGACCTCGGTGAACGGAACGCTGCAATACAACACCGACAGCCTGTACCTTGGCAAGGTGTATACCGAGATCCGCTTTACCTTCAGGGACGGCAAAATTGTGGAGGCTACCTGCAACGATACCGAGGGGCTCAACCAGATTCTGGATACCGATGAGGGCGCGCGCTATATCGGCGAGTTCTCCTTCGGCGTCAACCCGTTTGTCATGACGCCGATACGCGATACGCTGTTTGATGAAAAAATCGCAGGCTCCTTCCACTTCACCCCCGGCTCCAGCTACGACGATGCCAGCAACGGCAACAAGTCGGCGATCCACTGGGATATTGTCAACATCCAGCGGGCGGAATACGGCGGCGGAGAAATTTGGCTGGACGGCGAGCTGGTCCGCAAGGACGGCCTGTTCGTTACCGATGATTTAAAGCCCCTCAACCCCGACGCGTTCCTATAAACGCTGCAAAAATTTGTATCATCGGATAATCAAACGGCCGCCTATGCTTTTGCATAGGCGGCCGTTTCTATTGATGACATCCGGTTCCCGTTTGCCTGGCGAAACCCAAACCGCAGGATTAAAATATAATAAAAGAAACATCGCTGCGGACCTATACAGTCCACAGCGACGATTGGAGCGGGTGATGGGAATCGAACCCACGTAGCCAGCTTGGAAGGCTGGAGCTCTGCCATTGAGCTACACCCGCACAGATGAGCTCCGGCCGCGGCAAGCCGCACAGAAAGAAAAAAAGTGGAGCGGTAGACGAGATTCGGACTCGCGACATCCACCTTGGCAAGGTGGCACTCTACCACTGAGCTACTACCGCATGCTCCACATAAACCAGAATTGGTGCGGACGAAGAGATTTGAACTCTTACGCCTTTTGGGCACTGGAACCTAAATCCAGCGCGTCTGCCATTCCGCCACGCCCGCAGCTTATCCGCCCGATACAGTCGACGCCTGTTCTGCGATGCGAACGCTCAAGCGAAAGACGCTTTTGTTGCTACAGCAACGAAAGATATTATACAATAGCCCCTTTCCGCTGTCAACGCTTTCCGGCCCGGAACGTAAGGATATTTTTCCAAAACCCCCGTTCACGGGCACAGGCCCGCCCGGGCAATCCCGTGGCGGGCCTGTATGAAGTGTGTTTGGTTGGTGATCAGAAGCTTTGCTGCATCGCGTTCCAATCATCCAACAGCTTGATGAATGCCGTCTCGCTTTCTTCATCCGTAAAGCGCAGGAACATGTCGGGGCTATCGTACTCGTTTTCCCCGTCGGCGCTATCCGCTTTGCGATAGCTCCAGCTGAGGCTTAGGAACAGGCCTGTGGGTTCGTCGGTCAGCTCCGTATTGGTCAGCGCTTGGGCGAACAGGTGCATGTACTCCAGCTGCACGGCATCGTACTGATACTCGCTCCTCATGGTGTACTGGTTCACATAGAAGTTGACGTTGTTTTGCGTAGCGTAGCCTTCGGTACCCAGATAATTATATGCGTCAATGGAGAAGTTCAGGTTTTCATCCAATGAAACACCATTGTCATCAAACGCCTTGATCGTATCCTGCAATGCGCTGACGGCGTCGCCCTTGGCATAGCTGTTATGCGTGCGCATCAGCAGGCTCGCGGTTTTGGGGGTATCCAGGCGTATCGAGTAGGAGTCGGCATACCGCTTGTTGCCAACATATCCGGCGAGATAGATGCTGGAGATGATCTGCTGGTCTCCCCGTATCAGGTAATGCCCGGTGGTGGGAAGAATATCAATCCTGCGGTTGCGGTAGTAGGAAGCGCTCAGCAGGTCGTTTTCCGCGGATTCCGCAATGAAGGATTCGAGGATGGCCTGGCTTTCTTCCGGGGTGAAGTCCGGCCGCATCCACAGATACTGAATGCTGTTGAGCGGAGGGAACGCGGCAATCGCCTGTGCAAAATCGCTGTTCTTTGCGCGAAGCTTGTTCAGCTCGTCGATATCGTCAAACTCGATCGTCCGGCGAATGGTGCCGCCGTTTGCTAAATGAATGATGATCGGCTCCACCGTGCCAAACTCGCTATAGCTGTAATAATCATACTGGCTGTCCGGCTGCAGCTTTGCAACGGCATCCGCCAGCGCATCGGCAACATATGCCTTCGTTTGTTCATCGGTAAAGGCGACATCCTGGGTTAACAGGGTCGCGTACGCCGGTTCGCCCGTGGCGCGATCATACCCCGGAAACTCTACCGAAGCGATCTCGCTTGCGGAGGGCGTTGTATTGAGCATGTTGTCCGCGCTGGAATCATGACCGCATTGAACCCGAGCACCGCAAGCACCGCAAGCAGGAAGTACGGCAGCGTAAGCATCGCCTTTTTGAGCTTACTGGATGCAAGCAGCTGGTAAAGCACATACACGCCCAGCGCCGCCGCTATAAGGAATGCGCCGTATACGGAAAACAGCCGCTGATAGTTCATGGTAACCGGCAGCATCACCGCAAAGGCGAGCAGCACCCCGGTGGCAATGGTCCAGGCAGGGTATCCGCCGTTCTTATGGGCAAATTCGCTGGGCCGGCGGCGGAACAGCCACAGCCCGGCGCCAAGCATTACCACCGTGGGCACAAGCGAGTACAGCGCGTGCGGCAGGGTAATCAGCCGGCCGTTGAACACGTTGCGTACCATCATCGTCAGGATGCCCGTGGCGGCGTTTGTGCTGGGGTCCAGCCAGGGGCCGAGGTCAAGCCAGCCAATGATCGGCACACGCTCCACGATGCCCCTGGCGAACATAAACTGCATCAGCCTGGGGAGAAACAGAATGATACCGGTGGAGGCAGCCGCCGTGATGACCGTACCCGACAGCGCGCAGCCCAGCGCCGCCGCCGCATACACAAGCATGGAGGCCACGAAGTAGTACAGCGCCGACAGCGGAATATACACCGGCACAAACGGACAGCCGCTGACGAGGTAGATCAGGAGCATTTCGATCTCGCTGAGCAGGATGGTCGCGCCCATCCAGGTTGCCGTTGCCAGGAAAACCGCCGTATACATCTCCGTGCGCTTGACAGGCAGGCTGTGGTACACATCGCTGCCGGAGCGCGAGAACTGGAACGAGAACCCGTACAGCGCGAACAGCAGGCCGGAGAACACGTAATAACGAAGCGCGGGAATCTGGGAGACGGCCGAGCTTGACTGCAGAATATAGTACTTGCCAAAGCAGTCCGCACCGCCCCGGATCAGCGTATACACGAGCACAACCGCCATCAGCGGAAGACCGACGATCGCCAGCTTTCTGAGCATTTCCTTATAGAGTTTCATTGTTCGCTATCCCCCTTGTCAAACACGTATCCGAGGGCTTCCATCTCATAGACGAAAATCTCCTCCAGCGTGATGGGCACCATTTCCAGGAGCAGCGGATCCATGGCTTCCAGCTTCTTCTGGCATTCCATTTTTTCTCCGCGCACAATCAGGGTCGATACGCTGCCGAGCTTCGCAAACGATACGATATCCAAGCCTTCGAACTTATCCTTGTCGTATTGCTCCGCAAACGCGATCTGCATCTTGATAATGGAGGTTTTCAGTTCGTTGACATCGCTTTCCAGCACGATGCCGCCCTTGTACAGCAGCGCAAGCTGGTCGCAGGTGTCCTCCAGCTCCCGCAGGGAATGGCTGGTGACGATCACCGTTGCGCCCCGGTCGAATACCTCATCATAAAGCTTTTTCTTCACCAGGCTGCGCATAACAGGGTCCAGCCCGTCAAACGTTTCATCGAACAGGTATACGTCCGCGCCTGTAGACAGGGCCTGGATGATCGCCGCCTGGCGGCGCATGCCCTTGGAGAAGGTGTTCAGGGGCCTGTCCACCGGCAGGCCGAACTCGTCTGCCAGGGCAAGGAACTTTTTGGGATCGTAGGCCTCGTAGACCGAAGCGTAGAGCGCGGACATGCGCTTCATATCGGCGCGGGGCAGCGCCCAGAACTCGTCGGCGATGAACACGCTGCGCTTTTTTGCCTCTTTGTTTTCAAAGACATGCTGCTGGTTCATCAGGACGCTTCCTTCATCTGGCTTGTACACGCCGCTGAGCAGGCGCAGGAAGGTCGATTTCCCCGCTCCGTTCGCGCCTACAAGCCCGTACACGCAGCTATCGGGGATATGGCAGCTTAAATGATCCAGCGCTACGATATCTTGGAAGCGTTTGGTTACATTGTTTGCTGTAATCATAGGGTTTGTCCTTTCTTGGTCTGTGCTGTATGCGGCATGGGATGCATATAGCCTTGATCCACCGCGGCGATCACCTTGGCCTTATCAATGCCCGCGGCGTGCATCTTTGCCGAGAGATGCTCCACGTCCGCAAGCAGTGCAAGCATGCGTTCCTGAATCAGGGCTTTGGCATTATTGCCGATAAACCGGCCGTTCCCCGGCGCGCTGAACGTGATGCCGTCCCTCTCCAGGTCGGCATACGCTTTTTGCAGCGTGTTGGGGTTGGCGGAGAGCATCTGCGAAAGGGCGCGTACGCTTGGCAGCTGATCTCCCGGTTTCAATACGCCTGAAACGATCATCATCTCGGTTTGTTCGATGATCTGCTCATAAATCGGTTTTCTGCCCATTCGGTCTATTTGAAACATGGCGTATTCCTTTCTGCTAGAGTGTGTTAGTCGTTCTAGTACACCTGCATCATATAGTACGCTTGATATCTTGTCAAGCACAAAATTGTAAACAAAAAGCCGCATGCTTCCGCATACGGCTCAACGTGTTGATTTGCATAGGGTTCAGTCCGATACCGCATCCTCAAAGGCCTCAAAGAACTCCGGGCAGCTCCAGCTGCCGCAGGCGCTCAGGGTGCCGTTTCCGGCGTTCATTTGCACCGTCAGGCCGTTATCCAGCGAGAACAGCACGCTTTGCTTTGCGGAACGGATTTCCGCGGCGCTTTCATACTGCGCATATTGGAAAAGCGTGTTCATCAGCTCCTGCACAGCGCTGCCGCTCACCCTGCCCACGCCGGACAGCTCAATGGAGGAAACGCTGGCGCTGCCGATGAGCACGTCCCGAAGCGTTTCGCCGCCGGTGATAGCCGTGCCCGCGAAGCCCACGCGCTGGAACACACGCAGCGTGCCCTGTACGTCGGCCGCGATCAATGCGGCGTCCATACCCTTGACGGCATATACGGGCTGCCCTGCCTCAACCGTGTTGCTGACCACTCCGCCGGAGGCAATGGCCGGTTCGGATGTATAGTCGGTGACCATCCCCAGGGAATTGCCCAGCTGGCTCTGGCTGGCCGTAACGGCGCTGGTGAGCATACGGTAGGTTTTCTCCCCGATTTTGACCAGCGGGAAGTTTGCGTTCTGCTCGGCGGCGAACAGGTTATGGTAGCCCGGCGCATTACGGGTCGACTCTGAAATGTTCACGCTGCCCGGCGGTACATCGGCCGTAAGCGTTATGCCAGTTGGAGCACCATCGCCGCCTGCGGACTGGGATACGACGCTGATATCGCCGTTATAGCGCAGCAGGTGCGGAAGCCCGATTGCCCCGGCGACCAGCAGCACCAGCGCCGCGGCGCTTGCCGCAAGCATGGGCCGCCATTTCACCCTGCGTTCAGGTTTGGCTTTGGCGGCGTTCAAAATCTCATGGAGCATGCGCGCATCAGCCTTCAGCCCACCAAGATTGCGGTCTGCAACGTCTTTCAAATTCTCCAAATGGCTCATCACGCATCTCCTCCTTCCAAAAAATCTTTAAGTTTCGTCCGTGCGCGGGACAGACGACTGGATATGGTTCCCTCCGGCAGCGACAGGATGTCCGCGATTTCGCTGATGCCGAAGTTCTGGTAGTAAAACAGCATGATTACCTCGCGAAATGGCGGCGGCAGGCGGTGCACGGCGGTCATCATCGCTTCCTCGTCATCGCGTTTCCCCTGGGTGTCCTCCGCGGGAATTGTCTCAAACAGTGGGCTTCCCAGCACCACGCGCTTGGTCCATCCGCTTCGCCACAAATCGCGGCATCGGTTGAGCGCGACCTTTAAAAGCCACGCTTTTTCGTGCCCCGGCGTCAGCTGGGTGCCGCTGGTTAACAGCCGTACAAAGGTATCCTGGCAAACTTCCTCCGCCTGGTAGCGGTCGCCCAGGTAGAAATAACAAACACGAAGTACGTCATCGGCATACTGCGCGTACAGCGTTTCGATGCTCGCCGGGGCGGAGTTCTGCTCCGCGCCGCCAAGGGTCTCAGAGCGCTCCGTCATATAAACGGTTCACCTTCCCCGTTTCTTGCATTCCGCGAATATTTACCGGGATATTGTAACATTTGCCGGCTGATGGCGCAACGCTTGACGGCAAATGAGTTTGCAAGCTTTTTTCACGGGGCGTTTCGTGCTATGATAGAGGACAGATTTGATGTGACACAAGGAGGAACTCCCATGCAAAGCAACCTGACCCGCAATGAAGCGCTTGCGCTTTTACAAAAGTACAACAAAGAACCCTTTCACCTCTTCCACGCGCTGACGGTAGAAGGCGTGATGCGCTGGTTCGCAACCGACCTTGGATTTGGCGACGATGCGGATTACTGGGCGACGGTCGGGCTTCTGCATGATATTGACTTCGAGCTTTACCCCGATGCGCACTGCCAAAAGGCGCCGGAGCTGCTGCGCGCCGCAGGCGTTGGCGACGATATGATCAAATCCATCTGTTCCCACGGCTACGGCATCTGCGCCGATATTCCTCCCGAGCACCTGATGGACAAGGTTCTCTTCGCCACCGACGAGCTCACCGGCCTGATCGGCGCGGCGGCGCGCATGCGTCCGTCCAAGAGCGTTTCGGATATGGAGGTTGCAAGCGTGCGGAAGAAGTTCAAGGACCTGCGCTTTGCGGCGGGCTGCTCGCGCGAGATCATCAGCCGCGGCGCGGAGATGCTGGGCTGGGACATGGATACGCTGTTTGAGAAGACCATTCTCGCCATGCGCGCCTGCGAACAGAGCGTCGCTGACGGGATGAAAGCCCTGGAAGGCTGACAGGATTTACTTTGCTTACGCACTTGTTCACAAACCATTCATATTCTGCCGCGCATTGTCTGCTATAATTGAATAGAAATTAAGTCCTCGGGAGGGACGGCTTTTGGTCGAAGTTCTGAACGTAAGCAAGCGCTATGGCCGCGTGGAAGCGCTTCGCGGCGTGAGCCTGACGGCGCATAAGGGCCGTGTGCTTGGTTTGCTCGGCCAGAACGGCGCGGGAAAAACCACACTTTTGAATATCATCACAGGCTGCCTCGCGCCTACGGCCGGCAGCGTGAAAATCAACGGCAGCGATCCGCTGCTAAACCCGTCGCAGGCCAAACGAACGCTTGGCTATATGCCGGAGCATCCTCCGCTGTATGACGAAATGACAGTGGAGGAATACCTGCGCTTTGCGGCAGCGCTGAAACAGGTGCCCCGTGCGGAGATCCCCGATCACGTACGCGGCATTATGCGCTCTACGGGGCTTACGGAGATGCGGCTGAGGCTCTTATCGCACCTGAGCAAAGGCTACCGGCAGCGCGTGGGGCTTGCCCAGGCGCTGTGCGGCAATCCGGATGTGCTCGTGCTGGACGAGCCGACCGTCGGCCTCGACCCCAAGCAGATTACCGAGATCCGCACGCTGATTCAGAGCTTAAGCACAGAGCATACCATCATATTCTCCTCGCATATCCTGCCGGAGGTACGGCAGCTGTGCGATCGGGTGGTGATCCTCCACAAGGGCGAGGTCAAGCTTGACGCCGACCTGAGCAACATCGGCGGCGGCAGCGCTACCGTGCACTGCCGCATACAGGGCGAGCCCAAGAAGCTCACCCCCGCCTTGCAGCATCTGGATGATTTGCAGTCCCTGCAGGCGCTGCCCTCATCCGATCCGGGCGTGATTGCGGTATCGCTGACGTTTGGGAAAACCGCGATGCCGGAAAAGCAGGTGTTCACGCTTTGCAGCGCGCTGGGCGCGCCCATCCTGCGTATGACCCGCCATGAGGATGATCTGGAGCAGATCTTCCTGCAGGCGATCGCCGAATAGGAGGCTTGGGGTTGAAAACCGTTTTCAGGCGAGAATTTTTAAGCTATTTCCGCACGCCGACAGGATATGTATTTCTAGGCGTGTTTGTCGCGCTTTCCGGCGTGATCTTCTATCTGAACAACATCGCGACGCTCTCGGGAGAGCTATTGCTGTTCCTGTCGCAGCTTACGCTGCTGACCATGCTTTTATCGCCGCTTGTGACGATGCGGCTGTTAAGCGAGGAATCCCGCAAGCAATCCGAAAAGCTGTTGTTATCCAGCCCCGTTCCCCTGCCGTCCATCGTGCTTGGAAAATTTCTGGCGGCCGCCGCGGTGATGATGATCGCCGTACTGCTCACCAACGTCTGCACGCTGATCATGGCCGTCTATGGCACGGTATATGCCGGGGAGTGGTTTGTAGGGTATCTGGGCTTCACGCTGCAAGCCCTGAGCTTTCTGGCGATTGATATGTTCCTGACCAGCTTTGCCATGAGCCAGGCCTCCGCCGCGTTTCTGGCCTTTGCGGGAAACCTCGTGCTGTGGATGATGGACCTGATCGCCGACGCCATCCCCGTGCCGGCCATCCAGAGCGCGCTGCGCTTTATCAGCCTGTACGACCGGTATGAGCCGTTCATTCTGGGCCAGCTGAGCTTTGCGAGCATTACGTTTTTCGCAACCTTCATCGCATTATTTGTGATCGCGACCATGCGGCTTTTGGACGCGCGCCGCTTTTCCACGGGAGGCGCGGCATGAGAAAGAAACTGATACAGTTCCTGCGTAGGCCGAAATGGCGCTTCGGCGCGTACAGCGCTTTGGTGATGGGTATCCTCATCGCCATCGGCGTTCTTGTCAATATCGGCATCAAAAGCCTGGAAACCACCTACGGGTGGAAACGGGACTATTCCTTCAACGGCTATACCTATACCGGCGAAGAGACGCAAACGGCGCTGTCCACCCTGCAGGAGCCCGTAACGCTCTACCTTCTGTATCAAAACGACATGGATTCGCAGCTCTACGAAGTGCTGATGCGCTACCAGCAGATTTCCGACAGGATCACCGTAGAGGCCATCGACCTGACCCGAAATCCGGGCTTTGTGACGCTGTTTGAGGGCGATATGCAGTCCTCCGTAACAGCTGACAGCGTTGTTGTCAGCTGCGGGGCTACGGGACGCTACAAGATACTGACTTATGAGGATTTCATTACGCAGGGGTACAACCTTGCCACAGGCGCGTTTGAAATCGCCGGGCTCGCCTATGAAAAGAGCGTCACCGAGGCCATCCTTTACGTATCGCAGGCAGAGGTGCCCGTGATCGGCATCACGCAGGGGCACGGAGAGTTGTCCACAGAGACGCTCGCCACCCTGATCAGCTTTCTGCAGGATAACAACTTTGATGTGAAAACCGTCGACCTCCTCTCCGGTGATACGCTGGACGGCATCAGCCTTCTGCTGATCGCCGATCCGTACAAGGATTTCACCTCCGGCGAGATTGAAACCCTGAAGGCATATGCCCAGTCCGGCGGCAATTTCTTCATCATCCGCGATTATACCGACACGCTGGACCTGCAAAACTACCAGGCGCTCCTGCGCAGCTACGGCGTGGTGCCCCTTCCGGGCATTGTGGTCGCGTCGGAGGAGGACAAGGGCAGCTACTACGGCGAGCGCATCTACCTGCTGCCGTATTTCAACGCCATGGATATGACCGCGCCGCTGATCCAAAACGGCATGGATGTCCTTTTGCTGGTTGGCGCGAGCGCGTTTGAAACCCCGGAAACGACGGACACATCCCTGTCGGCCGCCGTGGTGCTCAAGTCCGGCCCCAACGCCTATATACGGAGCCTGACGGATAACGACGGATCGATTGACTACCAGGAGGGCGATCCGCAGGGCGAGCAGGCCCTTGCCATCCTTTCGGCGCGTATGCACGCCGACGGCAGCATCAGCCGGATGTTTGCCATCGGCAACTCCACGGTGTTCACCGACGAATACATTTACCAGCGCACATTCAACCAGCAGTTTATTATCCAGCTGATGAGCGAGCTGCTGCCCCAAAAGCAAATCTCACTGGATATCATCGCCAAAACGGCGCTGCATCCGGGGCTGACTGTGCAAAGCGCCGCTCCGGCCATCGCGCTGCTTGCGGCGCTGCCGGTGCTGATCCTGCTATGTGCACTCTACGTTTTGCTGCCGCGCAGAAACCGATAAGGAGGATTCCGGAGTTTGAGCCGATTCGAACCAAAAGGCTTCCGTCGCTTTCTTCCGCTGCTGTCGCTGGTCGCCGTGCTGCTTTTGGCGGCGGCCTTTGTACTGCTGCTTCCGCAGATCAAGAAAGCCGTTCCTGCCAGGGAAACGCCCAAGGCTACCTATGCCCCGACCTACCGAACGGTCGCAAAGATTGACGAAGCAACCCTGGAGACCATCACCGTTACGCATCTTGGCCAAGCGCCGTATACCCTTGTCAATCAGGATGGCATCCTTTCGCTGCAGTCCGCCGACGGATCGCTGGAGCCCATTGATGCGGCGGCATCGGAAAATTTCATCAAATACGCGACCACGATTTACGTGGAGGATACCATCGCCGCGGATGCCGGTGAAATTGCAGATCAGCTTTCCGATATGGGGCTGAATCCGCCGCAGATCACGGCGACAGCCGCCTTTTCAGACGGCAGGGAAGTTACAATTCAACTTGGCTCCATGATGCTGGACACCACCTACCGCTACTACATGTGGTCGGGCGACAATGCCGTATACCTTTGCAACTCAGGCGTTGTCGAAACCTTTGGCATGACCGCCGACAGACTGCGCATGGTTACGCAGCCGGGAATTATTGCGTCGCTAGTCGAACGCGTAACCATCCAGCAGGGCGACGGCGCACCGATACTTTGCAGCCTGGAGAAGAGTGCTGAGGGCACGGTGTACGGTACAATGCAAAGCCCCTACGCCTACCCCATGAGCTCGCAGACGGCCAAATCGCTTCTGACCGCGGTGGAAAGCTTCCGTTTGGGTGTGCGGCTTGGCCCCGTGACCGACGATACCCTCGCCCTGTACGGTTTGGATACGCCACAGGCCGTGGTGACCATTGAACAGCGCGGCGGGAGATACACCACAGTCGGAAGCAACGGCGCCCTGCAAACATCCAATCTGGAGGCGACCGCCTATACGCTGACGCTTGGCAGCGCGGACGGCGATTTCTTCCGCTATTGCGCGTTCGAGGGCAACTGCTACCAGGTGTCCGAGTTCCTGGTCAGCGCGTTTCTGGACGCCAACGCGGCGGGTTATGCCACCAAAAACCCTGCCGATATGAACGGAGACGCACTGCAAAGCATTGCGATCCGGACGAGCGAGGGAGCGCTGCTCTTTCAGGCGCAGTATCTGGAGACCGTGCTCCCCAACAACGATCTGCTGACCGACGAATACGGCAACATTGTTTATACCACTGAGGCTACCTGCAATGGCGAGCCCATCACCGCGGAGGCCTTTGAAGCGCTGGTGGCGCGGCTGTGGCAGCTGTCCGTGTCCGGTCCTTTACCCAAGGCCGACGCGCCTGGCGGCACGCCGCTTTGGCGTATGACGCTGGAAACCACACAGGGCAAAAGCCGCACGCTGGCCGCCTACACCATGGACGCGTTCAACGACGTACTCGCCGTGGACGGCGTTGCCGTTCATTACATCAGCAAAGAAGCGCTGGACATCGCTCTGGGCGAATTCACAGCGCTTCTCTATCCGCAAGGAACTCCGTAGGCCTTACCCTATGGTTCGATTTTCAATAAACGTGATAATCGTATTGGCGGCAGCCTGCGGGGTAAGCCCCGTGGTGTTGAACATCAGCTGGTAGTTGGAACGATGCCCCCAGTTGCCATCCGCAAAGAAATTGTAATAGCCCTGGCGCTGTTTGTCGCGCTTGTGAACAAGGTCCTTGGCGGCTTCCCGGTCAATGCTCTGTTTCTTCATGGTGCGCTCGATGCGCGCCGCCAGATCCGCGTACAGAAAGATGCTGATCATATGGGGCTGGTCCTTGAGCACATAATCGGCGCAGCGGCCCACAATCACACACGGGCCTTTGGATGCCACCTGTGTAATGGCCTTGAACTGCGCCATAAAGATGCGGTGGTTGAGCGGCATTTCGGCCGTCAACGGCTGTGTGAAATCGCCAGCGCCTCTGGCCAGCGTATACAGGTAGCTGGGAACCGGCTTTTCGTCGTGGTTTTCAAACAACGCCTCGCAGATACCGCTATCCTGCGCGGCAATGGAGAGGATCTCCTTGTCGTAAAACGGAATGCCCAGTGTTTCCGCGAGCGCTTTGCCAATGTCGCTCCCGCCGCTGCCATACTCGCGCCCGATCGTAATCATCGCATGTTTCGCATCCATGGCCGCACTTCCTCCGCTGTTGTGCATACTCAATTGTCGTACTGATTGTACAGACAGTATACAGGATTGCGTGCTGAAAAGCAAATGAATTCAGGAACGCCCTTGCTTTTGGGCAGACCGTCAAGCCTTATGCTTCCATACAGGAAAGCGTGTCGGCGTACGGCGGGCGGATGATTCCCTTTTCGGTTACGATGGCGGTTATCAGCTCATGCGGGGTTATGTCAAACGCCGGATTGTAGACACTTACGCCTGGCGGAGCCATTGGCCTTTGATACCACAGCTGCGTGACTTCCTCCGCCCCGCGCTGCTCGATGACGATCTCGTCCCCGGTTTCGATACTGAAATCCAGCGTGGAGCTCGGCCCAAGCACATAGAACGGAATCCCGTAATGCTTTGCGAGGATCGCCAGAGCGGATGTGCCGATTTTGTTGCACACGTCGCCGTTTCTCGCCACACGGTCGCAGCCGACAAGAACAGCCTGCACCCAACCGTTTTTCATTACCTGGGAGGCCATATTGTCGCAGAGTACCGTCACATCCACACCGCTTTGCATCAGCTCGAACGCAGTCAGCCGCGCGCCCTGCAGCAGCGGCCGGGTTTCATCGGCATAGACCTTGAAGCGCATGCCCCGCTCCTGCCCCAGATGAACGGGCGCAAGCGCCGTGCCGTATTTTGAGGTCGCCAGCCGCCCGGCGTTGCAGTGGGTCAGTATCCCGTCGCCGTCCTTGAGCAGTGTCAGCCCGTGCTCGCCGATCTGCCTGCACATGGCGATATCTTCGGTATAGATCTCCATGCATTCCTGATATAAAATCTCCTGAATCCGCGCAACCGGTTCCTGCTGATGCCTGTGCGCGGCGGCTTCCATGCGGCGCAGCGCCCAGGAAAGGTTCACCGCCGTCGGCCGCGCGGTGTTCAGGGTATCGCTGGCGCTTTTCAGCTCGGCGGCAAAATCGGCAAAGGTTGTCGCCTTGCTTTGCTTGGCGGCCAGATACAGCCCAAACGCCGCGGCAACCCCGATGGCGGGCGCGCCGCGCACCTGCAGGCTGCGGATGGCCTCGCGGATATCCTCAAGCGCTTGCAGCCGCAGCATGACCACATCGTTTGGCAGCCGGGTCTGGTCGATCAGCACCAGCGCGCTGTTCTCATCATCCAAGGTAACAGTCTCAAAGGGCAGAATATCGTTCATCGCGCGTCCTCCCGGCTTTCCACGCCTAACGGAGCCGGAAACGGCCCGGCCTGAAATCCGAGCTTTTGCCGGATGGCCGCAAGCTCGTCGATCTGCCGCCGGTTCAGCCGGTTCGCTCTGCCGATTCCGTAACAGGCGTTAAATGTGATCTGCGCGTAGTGCTCCACGGCCTCCAGCCTGTGCCAGGCTTCCTCCAGCGATCGGCCCCAGGTAACCGGGCCATGGTTTTCCAGCAGCACCGCACAGTGGCTTTTGGCGTAAGGCGCAATCGAATCCGGCACACCCACGGAGCCGGGCGTTTCATAGGGCACACAGGGGACGACGCCCAGGTTGACCATCGCTTCGGGATAAATGGGCTCATCCAGCGCCATCCCCGCCACGGCAAAGGCTGTGCTCATCATGGGGTGCGCATGGCACACGCCCATAACCTCCGGGTTTTCCCGGTATATACGCAGGTGCATTTTGATCTCGCTGGACGGGGCCAGTTTACCCTGCGATAGCACCGTGCCGTCGAGCTTCAACAGCACCATGTCCTTCCCCCTCATAAAGCCCTTGGATACCCCCGTTGGAGTCGCCCATACTTCGTTTTGCCGCACGCGCACGCTCAGGTTGCCGTCGTTGGACGCCACGTATCCCTGGCTGTACATCCGCCTGCCGATCTGCACAAGCGCAAGCCTTGCCTGCCTGTCGATACTCCGCATCATGCCCATTCACCGCTTTTCCGTATTCATGGTTTGCCTTTGTGAAAACAGTATACCATGTACCATCTGCCGCCACAAAGCGGCAATCCAAACCGCAGGCATATAATTTCGACCTATCGCCGGTTTTGAGTTTGCCGGAGCACTGCGCCGAAACCCTATTTACTTTGCTGTAATATTTTGTTACCATAAGCGTATTGTAACCATGAATCGTTCATAGGAGGCTACCATGAAAATCTTCAAACGAGTTCTCGTAATGGCGCTCATCCTCGCCCTGACGGGCTTTACCTTCGCCCTGGCGGAACCAACAGTGCTCGACGGCACAGCCGCGCGCAAGATACCATTCCATAAAAGCTACGCCGACAACCCCGTTATCGCAGGCGAAAGCTCCACCACCGGATTGTCCTTCGAAAACCTCTACGTACCCATCATGCTGGTGTTCGACAACGCACAAAACGCCCGCCCGCTGGTGGGCGTCGCGCAGGCGGATATCATCTTCCAGATGCCAAACGCGGGCGCCGGGGCAACCAAGCTGATCGGCCTGTTTGCCGATACCATTCCCCTGCAGGCGGGCAGCCTGCGTTCCGCCCGCGTGCCGTTTATCGAACTGCGGGAGATTTACGGCGCGGCACTGGTGTACGCAGGAGGTCCGACCGAAAACGTATCGGACGAGCTGAACATCAACCGCAGTATGCGGAAGTTCGATCTCTACCAAAAGGGCCTTTCGTTCAACCTGATCGGTGCGCAGCAGTCCTTTGAAAGCACGGTGGACGGTAAGGGCACATACTATAACACCATGGCCAACCTCCAGGATATCCGCGATCAGATGCTGGGAGGCGATCAGCAATTCACCCAGAAGCCCTTCCTGTTTACCGATGAACTGCCTACCGAGGGCGTAGCAGCGACTGATATTGAAGTTGCCCATTTCGCCAGCAGGATCGAAAACAACGAGGGCAACCCCGCCAGCTGGGCGCGCTACCTGTACGACGCGACCAAGAACGGCTACGCCCGCATGGTGGATACCGGGGTTTTCTCGGATTACAGCGATCCGGATACGGCGCTCGTCTATCAAAACATCATCGTGATGCGGGTCAACTACCGCTTCTCCGGCAACTACGTGCTGCTGCCGGATATGGTCGGCGAAGGCCCGGCAGAATTCTTCATCGGCGGCAAGTACATTGCCGGCGGCTGGATTCACCCGACGCTTGAAAGCCGCATCGTGTTTGTAGACATGAACGGCGACGAAATGGCACTGCAGCGCGGCAAAACCTTTATTATCGTTGGCAACCAGGCCACGCGCGTCACATTCTCCGCAGGCGAGTAAATCCTTCACAGATTTCCGCGGTATATCGTTTGCGTATTGGTAACAATTTGTTATAATCACGGTATGCCTTGTTTTCAGGGCATACCGTGCAATTTATTGGAAAAGAGGTCCTCGGCGCTTGCATTTACAATTCCGCGACGTCACACTGGAAGACAAACAATGGATCGACCCCCTGCTCCGCATGGGTCCAAGAGCTTCGCTTGAGTATAATTTTACGACCGCCTATGTGTGGCGCAACAGCTACTGCCACCAAATCGCGCACATGGACGATTATTTTCTTCTGCGGGCCAACCCCGGAAAGCCTGCCTATATGTTCCCGGCCGGGCAGGGTCCCCTGGAACCGGTCATCCGGGCGCTGGCCGACGATGCCAACGCACTGGGGCACCCCCTGATTTTCAACACCATGCTGCCCGACACCAGGGAAACGCTCGAAACGCTGTTCCCCGGAAAATTCGTGTTTGAATCCTGCCGCGACGGCGCGGATTATATTTATGATACCCAGGCGCTGGCAACGCTCAAAGGCAAGCAGTACAGCTCCAAGCGCAATCATATCAACCGCTTCCTGGAAAATCACCCGGAGTGGCGTTACGAAGTGATCGGCGAGGATAATTTTGAAGACGTCCGGAAAATGAACCACCTCTGGTGCATTCAAAACGGCTGTGCCGAGGATTTAGCCATCAGCAACGAGTACTGCGCGGTGGAATCGGCCATCCGCCATTATGACGCGCTGGGGCTGTCCGGCGGGCTAATCCGCACGGAGGCCGGTGTGGTCGCCTTTTCCATCGGCGATCCGCTCAACGAGGATACCTTTTTGGTGCATTTCGAGAAGGCCTTCTCCGATGTACAGGGCGCGTACCAGATGATTAACCAGCAGTTCGTGCAGCACAACTGCATGCAATACAGCTTCATCAACCGGGAGGAGGACGCCGGTGTGAAAGGCCTGCGCAACGCAAAGCTCTCCTATCACCCCGTGCGGCTGGTGGACAAGTATCTGGCGACCCTCAAGGAGCCATTGTAAATCATGATTCGATTTGCGCAGCCCGCCGATCACCCGCAGCTTCATACCCTTTGGGAGGAAGCCTTCGGCGACCCCAAAGAGGCGATCAACGCTTATTTTCTGCACAGGCACACGGATGCGAATATGCTGGTCGATGTGCAAAACGGTATCATCACCGGAATGCTGAGCATGCTTCCGGTGATCCTGAAAGCCAGCGACGGACAGCGATACCCTGCCCGCTACCTGTACGCGGTGGCGACACGGACATCCTACCGGGGGCAGGGTATCAGCACCGCGCTGCTCCATGCCGCGCACGAGCATATGCGGCATCAATGCATCAGCGCATCTGTGCTGGTGCCCGGCGGCGCGGAGCTGTTTTCGTTTTATGAAAAACGCGGATATCAGCCATATTTTTATCTTGACGAGCTGACCGTATCCGCCGCAGAGCTTCCGCCGCTTCCCCAGCGTGCCGGGCACATGGATTGCAGCGCTGAAGACTATACAAAAATAAGAAATTCCGCGTTTCAAAGCAGCAGCCTGTATGTGTGTTGGGATGCGGCCGCCGTTGCCTACGCCATGACGACCTTTGCCAGGCCCGGCGGCGTGCTGCGGCTTTCCTGGGCAGGCGGGCAGGGCTGCGCCGCCTGGGAGCAAGCCGAAGATGCCGTGCTGGTACGCGAACTGGCGCTTGTGGCGGGCGACGTGCTTTCCGCGCTTTCGGTTTTACACAGCGCGCTACAGTTTGAACGCTATACCGTCCGCCTGATGCGAGGCTCGGTGCCGGATGCCGTCGTGAAACCCTTCGGGATGCTCCGCTGGCTGATGGCAGAGCCCTCGCTTTCCGGCGGCGCGCCGTATGTATCGCTGGCAATGGACTGACCGGCGTATCTAAAAGTCCAATTCTTCACACAGATTTAAGATTTTCTTTGTGTAATCATTGTAAATAAAATGATATAATGCCCAATAGATTGCGATGGTAGGCAGGCATACGGCGCCTGCCTTCCTGTTGGACTGCAAAATATTACTGACCGTGATGGAGTTTTTATGCACAAAGTACCGCGGTTTCTTTGCCTGTTGCTCACCTTGCTCATCCTGTGGTCCATCCCCTATACTTCTGCATTCGCAGCCGTTCCCTTTGTGAAGCCCGGCCAGAACATCGTTGTTCCGCTTGCATACGAGGATCTGCTGTTTTGGGAGCGTACGCCTGCTGATCCGTTTTTCATCGCACCGCCGCCGCTAAAGCAGGGCGTCCCGATCCTGACGGTGATCGCCATACACATCGGCGCGAAAGACTGCATTGTGCTGCAGTGCGGCGATGACGCCATTCTGCTGGACTGCGGTGATCCCGGCCCGCATGATATTGCTGCGCGCGTGATTCGCCAGCTGGGGATCGACCACTTCACTGCGGCCATCAACACCCATCCCCATGATGATCATTTGAGCGCTTTCCCCTATATTCTCTCCCAGTTCCCGGCGGACGTCCTGTATGTATGCTTCCCGGAGGACACCAACGGATACAGCAAAACCCTGCACAAGGAAATGGCGGCGCTGAACATCCCAATAGAGCAGCTGAATATCGACCAGACCATGCAGCTGGGCGCGGCGTCCCTGCATTTCCGCCGCTATAACGCCAGCGACAATATCAACTATCGGTCGCTGGTCATCCAGGCGGTGCTGGGCGACCGTACGATACTCCTCACGGCCGACGCCAGCGCAACCGCGTTCAGGGAAATGATCGAAAGCTATGGCCCTGAGGCGTTCCAGGGCGATATCCTCAAAGCGCCGCACCATGGCATTGACACGCTGACAGTCGAGCTGATCCGCGCGGCCGACATGCAGGCGATTTTCGTCACCGCCTGGCCCTGGGGCGACAAGGTGCAGGATTTTCTCAAGCAGCTCAGACGCATTCATTTCGAAGGCGTTTTCACAGGCCTGGGCTCGGTTGTGATGAAGACCGACGGTGCAATCTGGACCATCTCCCAGCTTCCGCGGGAATTCCCCTAAGCAGCCACAAAATCTCTGCCCGCCGCATTGCAATGCGGCGTGTTTTTTTGCCTGAAAAGCACCAAAGCCACGTCGCCGGATTTGACATCGGTCCCCGAATTACGGATAATATAAGGACAGCAACTCCTTTGCACTCCCGGACAAACAAGGAGCAACCATGAGCAAAATCATTTTCATTTCCAATCGTTTGCCTGTTACGATCTCACGCGGGAAAAGCAGGTTTACATACCAAAAAAGCATCGGGGGTCTGGCGACAGGGCTGAAAAGCTACCACGAACAGGCCAACAGCATCTGGGTCGGCTGGCCCGGCCTGCTGGAAGAGGATACGACGGAGCACGAAAAAACCAACATCCAAAAAACCCTCCGCAATACCTATCATTGCCTGCCCGTATTTCTTTCGCGGCAGGATTACGAGCTGTACTACCACGGCTTCTCCAACGAAACGATCTGGCCCCTGTTCCACTACTTCAGCGAAAAAACCCAGTACGACTCCAGAGCCTGGGAAGCCTACCAAACGGTGAACCGGAAGTTCTTCGAAGCCGTCGAACCGATGATCGAACCAGGCGACGTCGTTTGGATTCACGACTACCAGCTGATGCTTTTGCCAAAGCTGATCAAGGACGCGCACCCGGATACGCAGGTGGGTTTTTTCCTGCACATTCCGTTCCCGTCGTATGAGGTGTTCCGGCAGCTGATCTGGCGGGAGGACATCCTGCACGGGCTGCTGGGCGCGGATCTGATCGGCTTCCACACCTACGGGTATGTGCGCCATTTCCTCAGCAGCGTGCAGCGCATTCTGGGCTATAGCCATAACCTGAACCTGATCCAGACCGAAGACCGCTTTGTGCAGGCAGATACCTTCCCCATGGGGATCAATTACGATTACTTTCACACCGTCAAGCTCAAAGCGCCGCCCAAGGGCAAAGGCCTAACGGGCGGAGGAAGCGGATTGCATACGATACTGTCCATCGACAGGCTGGATTACACCAAGGGCATTCCGGAGCGCCTTCTGGCGTTCGACCGGTTTTTGGAACGCTATCCCGAATACCGGGAAAAGGTGCGCCTGCAGCTGATCGTAGCGCCCTCCAGAGAGGCGGTCGACTCATACGACGAGCTTCGCCGTGAGGTCAACGAGCTGGTCGGGCAGATCAACGGCCGGTACGCCACGATCAACTGGATTCCGATCTGGTTTTTCTACCGCCCGTTCACCCAGGACGAGCTCATCGGCTTTTACCGGCAATCGGACGTGCTGCTGGTTACGCCGCTTAGAGACGGCATGAACCTCGTGGCCAAGGAGTATATCGCCTCCCGTACCGATTATCAGGGCATGGTCGTTATCAGTGAAACGGCCGGCGCGGCCGGGGAGCTTGGCGAGGCGGTGATCGTCAACGCTACCAACCGCGACGGCATCGCCGAGGGCATCAAAACGGCGCTGGAGATGCCGGTTGAGGAAAAGACGGCGCGCAACAGGATTATGCACCACCGCCTGCGCCGCTATAATGTGGATTTCTGGGCGCGTGATTTTCTCAACGCACTTTCGCATACGGTGAACGTGTCCCGTGAGAAAACCCCGTATCTGAATATTGATAAGGATTCCAGCGTCATCCAGACGGCCTACCAGCAAACCAAAAACCGCGTTTTGTTCCTGGATTACGACGGTACGCTGGTCGGATTCGCGCCCACACCGGAGCGCGCCAGGCCCACGCAGGAGCTGCGCCAGCTGCTTGCAAAACTCGCGGCGGATGCAAAAAACACCGTCGTCATCATCTCCGGCAGAGACCGCTGGACGATGGATGAATGGTTCAAGGGACTCAACTTGCACCTGATCGCCTCGCACGGCTTGTGGACGAAGAATTGCTCGCAGTGCGGCTGGACCATGACCGTGACGCTCAACAACGACTGGATCGATTCGGTACGCCACGTGCTGGAGGTATTTTCCGACCGCATTCCGGGCTCGTTCATCGAGGAGAAGGATTACTCGCTTGCCTGGCATTACCGGCAAAGCGATCCGGAGCTTGTCGCATCCAAGATCAACAGCCTCAAGGAAACCCTGTCGGGGCTCATCGGCTCGATGAATCTGGAGATCCAAAGCGGCAAAAAGGTGCTGGAAATCAAGGATAACCGCGTCAGCAAGGGCTTTGGCGCGTCTATGTTCCTCAACAACCGGGACTTTGATTTTCTGCTTGCCGCGGGCGATGATGTAACCGACGAATCCCTGTTTGAAACGCTCCCCGACAGCGTGTATTCCATCAAGGTCGGCTCCGGCAGCTCGGCCGCGAAGTACAACCTGAAATCCTACCGCTCCATGCGGGCGCTGCTGAAAAAACTCACGGAATACTGATTTCCATATCAGAAAATTATCTGTATGACAATCCCGTGCAGAGGTTTACGGCAGTGTTCCTATGATCTTATACAATTCACTCATCCAACGTTAAATCGTTGCTTTTGAACCCACCTGATCCTCATGAGTATCGTGTGTTCGTCGCCCGAAATAAGGCGCAGGGAGGCACACTGCATCTACGGCACGTACAGACTCTGATAGGCACATCCGGCGCGACGATTGGCTTTGTAAGCGGCTATGACGTGATGGTTAATGATATGTCAATGTTATTGAAACGGAGCTTCTTGAAGAAAACAATGTATCCCTACACAGCCGACCCGGATCGAGGTGGATTGGCTTTTTTCGAGGATTATATAGCCTCAACAATAAATCCCTGTAGAAACGAATGAATCAAACGCAGTTGATTGTTGATGACTGTCGTTGGATCCTGTGTCCCCAGGATGCTGGCGTGTATATTTTCTTCCGCAAAGCCCAGGTACATATAGCCGACCAGACGGCCCAGTGCTTCAGGTTCCTTCACGCTGATCTTGCCCCTGCTCGCCATAACCGAAAACAGCTCAACCATGGATGACAGCAATGCCTGGCGGTCCTTAGAAGCAATTTCTCCGGCTGTTGCATTGGTATATTGCTCATTGATGATGATTCTCGTCAGCTTTACGAGCTTTTCATCGTGTAGCGTCTCTATGATTTGTTGTGCCATTTTGTCAAAGATATCAAACGGGCTCATTTGCTCCACCATCTGCTCAAGATCAGGCTTTGCTTCCGTTTCAGTGGTATCCAAGCTGCGATAGAAGTTATAAATAGCCTGAAGAAGCTCGTTTTTGCTTGCAAAATGGTTGTAAAAGGCAGCCACGGAAAGACCAACTGCTTTTGTGATGTCTCTGATGGATGTTGCCTCGTAGCCTTTCTCGGCAAACAAATCCAAAGCGGTTTCAAAGATGCGTTCCTTTGTTGTGATCGTCACAGAATTCCTTTTCACGAACATCACGCTTGCCCTTCTTGCATACCGTTCCAGACAACCTTCACAGGACCGCGCGGAGGGATCTGATGCCAGATCAAATCAGAGTACCCAAGGGCAAGGGCGGCATCGATACGCTCATGTTCCCCAATCCCGAGTGACCGCTTGATCTTTTCATTCTTGTTGACGGCTATTTCCAGCAGCCCTAACCAGCAGGCAGACAAGCCCAGCCCTCTGGCCATGAGCGTTCCATAGGTTGCCGCAATACCCGCATCGCCTTTATAGAACCCCTTGTGCATCTGCGTTGATCTGGGACCGGTAGTGATGATCATTACAACAGGAGCATGATGCAAATAGGTAATCTGCGTGTCACCGCTCATCGCGACATCCTGCAGTACCTTCTTGTTGGCTTGATACAGCGCTCTTATGGATGGGCTCGCATTCCCTTGAGCCTGCTCCCCTGTATGCTGAAGACGATTGGTTGACGATCGTTTGGTTTTCATCGCAAGGGACATAGCCATGCCGCTGACTGCCAGTGGATTTTGATAGATCGCCAGCAGCTTCTGGAAATGGGTTCTCAACTGTTCTTCCAACGCCATGAGCCTGTCTTTGTCATTCAGGATATAGAAGTTCCGGTTTTGCTCGTTCCCGGCGGATTGCGCACGGACCATGGTATCCAGGATTTTTTGGATAGCCCCAGGCTCAACAGCCCGATCCAGGAAATACCGGGTGGATCGTGTGGCGTTGAGAAGCTCGCGAACTGCCCTCTCATCCGCTGCCGGGGTGCTTGAATCTACAGGCAGAGAACCGGCCTGGTAGGCATGATCCGTTTGGCCGTCCAGAGTGACCGGTTCAAACGTAATCGCCTTTTCCGGACAAATCGCAAGACAATGTCCGCAAAAAATACACTTGAAGTCAAATAAGAATTCCGGCTTGCCCTGATCATTTTCCCGGATGACCCGGCTGTTCGCGCAGATCCGTTCGCACGCCATGCAGGATGTACATTTGTCGTAGTCTATGCTCTTGTGATACATATTCAGCCTCCAAGAAATGAATATACGAGATTAACGAACGTTCACTTATATTATCACTTCCAGCTTTGGATATGTCAACACTTTTTTCAGAGGCAGAAAAACATGATTGATCACAAGCATTTGATAAAGACTTCAATGTGCAATATTAAGGCAAACCCATGAAATTCCATGGTATACATTCTACAGCTCGGTAATATCACGCAGAATGTCACTCACATAGGGAATCGCGCCGTTGTGGGAACAACAAAAACAGAAAACGGTATGAGAAATCTTATGCTTAGCGCGAAATTATCCCGCAGGCAAATAGAAATATGCACTCTGAAATTGGTTTTGTGCCAAATCTGTGCCAAAGGCATAGTCCGCAAGCCCTTGTACTGTAAGGGATACAAGCGCCAAATAAATTGATTTTGTGCGCATCTTGTTCGCAACCCCCCATTATACACAAAAAGAAACACCACTTGAAAGTGGTGTTTCGCAAGGGTTTCAAGCCCTTTGTGTGTGGTGGTCTGTACTGGACTCGAACCAGTGACCCCATCGATAAAATTGAATAAATATACATCAATCTGTCTGTTCCAACATTCAAGAACTATCACTTTCAAAAACTATGGTCAACCACTATTTCCAGTGTTCTTTTACGAAATTTCTGAGGGCGGAGGCGATCCTCCGTTTTTGAGTTTTACCAAAACTGATGTACTCTTATAATACAGGCATCACGTGAATTGGCAGAGGTATAAACCATCATAAACCTACAACTTCTAACAACTATCCTACATCTTCCTACAACATTGTTAGCAAAACCTAGGATAAATTTACATCAATCTACAACTCTTTAACTCAACTGTACATCTAGGCGTAAAACATGTGTGAAAAGGTATACTCTTTGCTGCAACTTTTTAAGAAAGCGGTAACGTAAGAACACCTTTTTTATTGTCTTCACTACCATCTTCATTTGTCCACGTAATCTCATATTCCCAACTTGAACTGCTTAATCCCATGTGCACCATTAAATGATAATCCACATTCTTCTGTTGTTCCAATAAAGCGATGGGAAAGCCTTCGCCCCCTGGGGCAAAGACATCTGGTGCTTTATCTACGAGATACCTAAACGTTACATTTTTAGCATCGGCATTCCCTTTGTTGTATACTTTCAATATCCATTTCCCGCTTCCAATCCGAACAATATTTGCGTCACAACTTGCCTTTTTCGGCATACTAAGATTTTCAGAAGACATGGGTTTAAATTCAACCATTAAGTCATAATACTTTTTTGCGGCATCATAAAAGGCATTCGCACTTTCTGCGCTTCCTTTACTTTTTGTTTCCCTAATGGTTGTTAATATAAACATTATGATTGTGCCAATTAAAGATGCAAATGCGATAACATCGCCGACAGAAATTTCCATACAAAATCACACCTTACTTTCTATATTTGAACCCTGACTTTTTAAGTGCCTTTTCAATTACTTCGTCTGCTAATTCTTCTATGGAATTCTCAATCAATGCCGAGTTTACTGCTTGCAATTCATCGCCAGTATATACTTTATTGCATACTGAACACCTAACCTCATCTGCCTCATTAATTGAGTTGTATCTTTTTTCATCGAATGTGAAATTCTCATTCCCGCATACGCCGCATTTCAATGTTATATTTCTCTTAGTATCCACGTTTGGCACCTCCTAAATGTTTTAAACGTATGATGTCATTGTACAATTTGCATCTTCCAGACTTTCTGCTGCTGTGATTATAACACAACATGAGATTGTGATAAATAAAAACAGACAACCTATCTGCTGTCTGCTATGGGTATGGGGGGGGGTATGTTTCGGGAAAAAACCTAAAATTCTCCACTGAAAAAGAAAAGGGCGGGCACATTACGGTTACAAGACCCAATATCATAGTATGAAAAAGCGGCTATCATTCAGTATCAGAGTGAAGCCATTTGTGATATTCGGCGAGTAAGCAAAGAGCAATATTGACATCGTTGAATAAGATGCGAAGCCCCGCTTTCTCTATATCATCCTTAGGCTCTTCAACCTTTACTGCTTCATCGGTTTTAACTGTCCCAGCATCAATAATATCCCACAGTTTATCGTGAGTTAGCGTACCGAGGAAGTCATCAAAATCTTTCATACTTACACCTCTATCATATTTTCTTCACATTATATCACCCGCGCTTCATTGTGCAAATAATATCTAAATGGCGGAGTTATCTCGAGTTATACAAATAGGGGCTTGCTGTGCACACAAACCCCTATCGCCTGATAGCATATTCGTTTAAAAGATCGTATTGATAATGTATCATGATCAGAAGTGACAAGCAACGCAAATTTTTCGATATGAAAATTATTGTTACATTGCTAACAGCAGTCTTGAGATAATCATGCTAATAACATATAATCATTTATGACGTTAGGGCAGCAAAGGCTACCGTTTAGTATTTTTGGAGCGCAAGTTCTGGAAAGGAGGTAGCACTATGGATGTTAAAGTCATAATTGACTGGAAATCCCTGCTCGCCCTGGGTTTGGGTGTTGTAGGAACCATTTTCGCTGTGAAAGTAGTTCCGGAAACAGCCAAGGAAGTGTTGATCCGTGGGATTGACGCTGCCAAGGAGTACGCAATAGCCTATAACGGCATTCGCTGAACTCTTTCCAAACGTCAGGGCACATAGTCTACGGATTATGTGCCCATTCGATAATTAACTCACTTGAGGAGGGATTATGGTATTCCCGAAAGTTGTGATATGCCCTATTTGCGAAAAAAAAACATATCTTAGAATTGAGAATGGCGGGTATCTGAACGAATATCCTATTCGTGTCTACTGTTCAAATTGTCGTTCCCTTATGAAGGGCATCTATGTTATGAACTCGGCATCTAAAGCAAAGGGTCTATCTATGATTAATGCAAAAATAGAGGACTGTGATGTCGATCCGATTGTGAAAAGAATCCTAAATGCAGACTATGTATTAGACATTTCTGGTGAATTACCATGTAAAAAAGTTAGAAACTTTGATGGCAATTTAATAGCAAGCACACCGTTTTTGGAAGCCGTAGACCAGATTAAAATGAGCGAACGAATAGATCGACTCAGTTATTTTACAAAAAATATGGGAGAATGGCGAGAGTGGCGAAGCATTGCTTTTCAACTGCTTGATGAAGGCAGTATCGATTATATAGCTACTGCTTTGCATAACAAGATGGGAGAATATTTTTATCACTGTGATAATTATCTAAAGTCACTTCATTGTCTTCAAGAAGTTGTGCTGGAAGAAACGGAGAACCTGTTTTTCAGACCAACGCAAGAAGCAATAGTATTGGATCTTTTGGTCAAATTGTCGCAACTCGATAAAGCAAGCCTGCATCAGTTTGTTGAACATATCGGCGGGATTGAGGTAATCATCTCTTCCTTTTGTAGGATTATTGATGTTATCTCTGCTTTTATGGATATATATCCTAATATACTCCCCGCAGAAACATTTATGCGTTTTAGGAATATAGAACAGCCAAATTATGGCATTGCAACTTGCTCCTTTGGAGATATTAAAACTTTCTATCAGGACACTTATGAGACTATATTGTCTTTGCTATACCTTCCAGTATGTATCGACAATATTTTACAGCGTGGACACTTCGCGACCTTTAGCAGCATACTCGTAAAACTCTTTACCAATAATAAGTACAACAGATTACCTGATAATTTTGCTCGATATATGGCTCTGGATAACGGCATGAAATTAGAGAAAATACAAGTATCCGAACCCATGCAGTATGCTTTAAATATTCCTGCTAACCGCTTCTTGAGAAACGCTATAGGACACAATAATGTCAAATATGATGGTTTGACCCAGATGATAACAGTTTTTGATCAAAAGGAGCAGAAGGCCATTAAACTTGAGAAATCATTAATGGAAATGGCAATAGATTGCATCGGCTTAACAAGATCTTCTGTAATTATGGCAGAAATTATGCTTTTTATTCTCCGGCAAGAACTTCGGGACAAAAATTTAAGTAGCATTATTCATCCTCGCTTTTATAAAAAAGCTCAACCAAATGCGAAATGTCCTTGTGGAAGCAATCTAAAATATAAGAAATGTTGCATGTCAGATATTGAGAGTTTGAAATCCAATCACAAGAGATCATAGTACTTAGTTTTATTTCCCGTGCTTGTTCAATTTAGCACAATGACTGCATAACGGTCTATTACCAACAGTTCCCTTTACAAGGTATTTCGCTTCGATATTGCTCCCGACTTTGCATTCACTGTTGTTATGGTGAACTTTGCATCCCGGTTCTCTTGAATAAAACGGCGCTACTTTCGGCATGACAATATTCTCCTTTCCAAACACTTAAGTTTATTATACTATTCTGCAAACTCAGTGTAAATCACATAATCAAAAAGAAAAGGCGCGGTTATCATTCCCGCGCCTTAAGCATTTTTTCTTCTTTAAGTAGTATAAATACGATGGCGGTGGTATCATTAAGCAACTGTAGATAATACCACCACCTGTTTATCTATTTACCGCACATAAGCCAACGGTAAAAAGCTAATCGCATGTAGTTTCCCCATTCTTTCAATATCAACTGAAGATGCAAAATCATACATACTTTGATACGTTTTTGGAAACCAGTGATTCATAAGTATTTCACTAATTTCAGGTAATGAGCAATCTGCCTCAACATGTGGTAAGTTGACATACGCAAAGGAAAAGACAAAATCCAATTGTCCAAGTAGTTTCTTTATCTGATTGGCATAGGCACTTTTATTATTTTCCAGAAATGCCTTTAGCTTGTCACCAAAGTGTATTGTATATTCATCATAGTCAATAATAATATCCTTGCTTAGTTGATTAGCCAGGTTACATTCGTGTGTGTTTATCGTTTCATTCATCATAATTTCCATCATTAGATAACTCCTTTCTTCTAAATTTCTATGTTTTCCATCGACCTGATGCCAATTCTGTTGCACTCTATATCCAAAACATCATCAGTTTTGGCATAATCACGCATTATCCGTTTTTTGTTTTCCCCCTTGGGGGAGAGTTTTGCGAGCGAAGCGAGCAAAACTCAGGGGGGCTATTTCTTTTCGTTGTGCCAATTCTTATAGTTTCTTAGATATTGAACCTCATTAATTTTGGCAAAGCTATACCAAAACATATGTGCTCTATTTACTGCGCCCCATCAAAATTGACACTACCCGCGCCTTTATCCGTCTTGGCGCGGATTGTATGGTTTCGTTTGCCTTTGACACGTATCATTTCTACAACCTCATACCCATTCTTATCAAGATGTTTCTGTATGGTGTTCCATTTACGCAATTGACCGTTCACTTTGATGTTGAGGGTTTGCGCGAGGTCATCTTTATCTGCTTTGAATAAAGGGATATTGAGAAATTCTTCGGGTATTTCGAAGTTGGTAAGGTCTTGACTATAGACAAATAAATGCTCCAAATCTTCCCTATACCGCCCGCGCGCCTGTATGATGGTTTCTTCATCGGAACTGTGGATATAGATTGCGTCTACGTGACCACGAATATTAATGGAGGTTTCGTATGCCTTGTTATAGAGCAAGACATCAATGTCTTCTCGTATGGTCTGTTTCTCAATGAGATGCTTACGAACCGCCTCTTGTTCTTCGCTCATATGGTGGTTTTTGTTGTATGGACTCCAAACGGCAACGGCGCGCAAACCCTTTTCTTCCAAAAGCGCAGTATACTCTTGCAGTTTCGTAACATGGGGGCAATACACCATATATTTCTTGCCCTTTTCCAGTTTCCCAAGTTCATACTCCAAATTTCTGTATTCTGTTATTTCGTAATCCTGTAAACGTATCAATTCCCCTTCCGGCTGCAAGTAGTTGATTTCCTTAAAAAGCTTCTCTACTTTCTTAGGCGTTGCCGTAAGCGCGACCACATAACACTTCCCGTGCCGATACAGTTGTTCCAGTGTGACTTTCGTTATCTGCGGTATTGATTGACCCTCTAGGCGCGCTAACGTTGGATTGATTATATAATTCTCTTTATACGCCGCATTTATCATCCAGAATATACTATGCAGTTCATCACAAATCACCATTTCCAACTTATCCAGAAACGCCGGATGATACTTTGCCAAATGCCCGAAGCAGGCATAAGTCATAATTGTGATATTGTTTCCTTCTGCGGTTATTTCCCCGGTCTCAAAGTCAATGGCCTCATACTCATGTGTTTCATCGTCCTGCACAATGCCTTTACGCCAGGTAGGCGTATAGAATCGAACATTACGGTTCATTTGTTCAATTTGGTCTCTTCCCGCGATTGTGTCTATCAAGTAGACAATACGGTTTTGATGCTTAACCAGTTGCGGTAGTTTAGTAAGCGCGAAGTAGGTTTTCCCAGAGGATACAGGGGCTTCAATCAAGCTAAGGTATCCCTTTCTAAAACCGTCTAGGGATAGTGCTTCGGACAGGTATTTGCCATTTCTTGTTTTAGTTTCTTTTATCATATTCTCCTTTTACTGCGGTTTTGCCGCATTTCTCCTGTCTGCTCAATGATGCATTGAGCAGCAATAAAATTTATGCTGAATACGCACTGTTTCTTTACTATCGTTTTTGCTTTGCCAAAACCTATGTTCTCTATATATTGAAGACATCATGAAAAATGGCACAACCATAAAAAATGTATGAGCCAGAAAGTATGTTCTCTATATTCTAAGATACCTATAGAATTGGCATAACGGTTCTGTTTGCGTAAAGGTTGAGTATTAAGAGTATAATTAGGGTCAAGACGAATTTCCCCAGACCAAACCGATGGAATGTCTTGGAAATGCCGTTTTTAATGATACCCTGATATATAGGCTACACCAGTTTTGACAGAACCTTAAAGGCAAAAAATAAACGCTTATTACGAACAACGTGTATCTAGCATAGTTTGCGTGATTATGGTTTTGATTGGCGCGGGCGCACCAAAACGGCTCGTTTTAAGTGGCGACAGTAATCATCTAATCATACTGCCGCCACTTTGAATTACGCCATTTTGTTTTCACAGGGGTTGGGGCACTCTTCGCAATCATATCGCTGCAATCGCCCATCCTCATTCCTCTGAAAACATTCTTCTTCGTCGCCCCAAAGGTGGATGGCGAGTTTAACCGCTTCATCTGAGTAATCCTCATACTCATACTCTTTGCGTTCTCCGTTGCTATACTCGACTTTCCCAACATCGTTCCCCATGCCTTCTTCTGCCCATTCATGGCTAAAGGCAAAAGGAATTAATTCCCCAAGTTTATCAATAACCGGGTAGGGGGCATTCCATACAGTATCAAATGTAATCGTTCTGTGTTGATAATCTATACTTGTATCGAATGCGTTTTTACTCGTGCCCCAGTTTTCAACCACCCATTGATAATCATATTTGTCGTTTGGCGGGGAGATTACCTTTTTAAAATCCAAGTCTAGGTTTGGGGTTGCAGTATCTTCACTACCTTCATATTCGGAATATGAACAGTATTGTTCAATCAGCCCCTTAAATTCGTCCTCTGTACAATCGAAAGCCACGCGGTTTACCACTAAGTTTGCCATAGATATTCCCCTTACATCTGTTATTTTTTAGTATAAAAAGTAGAAGAGTCAACTAAATTGGCTGAAACAAATCAACCAATTTAAAAAGATTTCTTATCTTTTTTACTATAATTATTATACCATATATTGACATTTTGGTCAAAATTTAAAACCAATGGAATTTTAATTCTGTGGTATACTAATACCATTATGAATGGCGCACAGCGGAGAAATGATAATGGCTAAAAGAGAAAACCAGAAACAGAAACTATTAGCGTTACAGCAGATTTTTCTTGAGCAAACAGACGAAACCCATTCCCTAACAATGTCAGAAATTTTACGCCATTTGGAGCGATACAATATAAGCGCGGAAAGGAAAAGTATCTATGATGATTTTGAAATACTAAGAGAGTTTGGTATAAACGTTGAATCTCAGAGAGAGGGTTCAATGACTAGTTACCATATAGCGAATCGGTTGTTTGATTTACGTGAGTTGAAAATGCTGATAGATGTTGTTCAATCTTCAAAATTTATTACAAAAGACCAATCAGAGGAATTAACCAAAAAAATCCAGACGTTATGCAGCAAACATGATGCAGGTCATCTTTCTAGAAATATTATTATGAACCGCGTAAAAAGCGCGAACGATTCCGTTCTGAGAAATATTGATAAAATCCATCAGGCAATAAATCGCAACAGTAAAATATCCTTTATTTATTATGAGTATAACATCAAGAAAGAACGTGTCCCAAAAAAGAAAAGGAGATATAACACGAATCCTTTTGCACTTGTTCTATTTGATGGTTATTATTATATGCTGGCGTATTATAAATTCTTTAATCAAGTATTGCACTATCGAGTTGATAAAATGGCGAAAATCTTGATAACGGACAAACCGCGCGAGGGCAAGGCTTGGTTTGAGAAACATAACTTAGAACAATATACAAGACAATTGTTTTCTATGTTTGATGGTGACGAGGAAAAGGTCACAATTCATTTTGCAATGAAGCACGCTGGTGCTGTGATAGACCGTTTCGGTAAAGAGGTTACGATGAAAAAGGTTGATAATGATTGGTTTGCTGTAACAGAACGGATAAAGGTAAGTCCGCCATTTTATGCGTGGGTGTTGAGTTTTGGCGCTGAGGCCCGGGTTGTTGGGCCGGAGATTGTGGTAAAGGAGATTACAAAGCATGTAGCGAATACATACGAAAACTATAGATCGAGCAGGTAGAATAATGTTATGCTAAAATCACTATATATAGCGTAACTTTTATGAGTGATAAGTGTAATATTTCTATACTAATTGGAGGCAGCATGAAATCCACTAAAACAAGTAAAGCTCATATCGTGCTATTATTTACTGTTACATTGTTGTTCGTTATTCTATTAGCCTCAACCGCTTCGGCCGTAATAAGTGGCGATTATGATTATGATATTTTGGAGGATGGCACCGCCAAAATTAATAAATATTATGGATCATCAGTAAAGCTTGAACTTCCAAATACAATAGATGGATATCGTGTGACTGCTCTTGGAGGTGACTATACTTTCGATTATTTTAACTCGAAAACTACAGTAATAATTATACCAGATAGTATCATAAGCATTGAATCTAATCCTTTTAGTGATTGTCCTAACTTGGTATCATTCAAAGTATCGGATACCCACCCTGTCTTCGCTGTTGTTGATGGAATGCTTATTGATAAACAAGAAAAGAAGGTCGTTGCTTATCCACAAAGTGCACAAGCAGAAAATGTGAAAATACCATCAGGTATCGTAGAAATTGAGCCAGAAGCGTTTGCTAATTCTCGAATAACGGGTATTGTTATCCCAAATGGAGTAATAATTATCCCTCCTAATGCATTTAGCTATTGTTCATTTCTTGAAACTGTTATATTACCTGATAGTATAATCAAAATCTCAAACAACGCTTTTCATGATTGCATAAAATTGAAATCTATCAATATTCCTGACACTGTAACAGCCATCGGATCAAATCCATTTATACGCTGTGATAGCCTGAAAAAAATCACTATCTCAAAAAGCCATTCATATTTTACTGTTATTGACGGTCTTTTAGTTTTTAAGCCAAACCGAGAGATCATATCTTATCTTCCGGGGAACAAAAAGTCCTCTGTTGAAATTCCTAGTGGAATAGAGACTATTGGTACGGAAGCATTTTACTTCGCTGATCTTAATGGGCTTAGAACAATTTCTATTCCGAAAAGCACGACTTTTATTAGTTATAGCGCATTTTTAACGATAGACAGTAGTGTTAAATACACTTTTCGGGTATATTCTGGTTCATATGCCGAGGAATTTGTCAAAAAAAGGAAATATAGTTATACATATATAGATTCAAACTATTCTTATAAGCAGATTCAAGAAATCTCGAGTTGGCCTGTACCAACACCGACCCCAAAAGCCATTGATACACCAACACAAACTCCAATGCCTACACCTATCCCTATCGTTGAAGCTACCCAGAAACCACAGAAATATAATTCGGACACATTCCAACCCGTATTGGTCAATAACTTTGGTTTCTCAAATAAAACCGTCACATTTTTCCCATCAACATTTGCTGTAATGATAATGATGGACTATATAGATTTCGTTGATGATACTTTAGATTTTAACGTTTCGTCCGCCCAAAGCAGCCGTAAAATGGCTTATGATGTGTATAAAAACAATGAAGATATTCAAGATCTTTTTAATGGAGGAAATCGTTATGTTTTTACACAAACCACTCCTGAAGGATATGACGCAATCACATTTATAATTTTCCAAGAAGATGGTGCTGGTTATATAATGTATATGCCACTTTTAGGTATGGCCTCTTACCACTTCAATGAGGACTATAAAGATTATTTTGGCAACAAAGGTATTAACAGTCAGGAACTCTTTGTATCAATGGTCAGTATCGACTATTCCGAAATTTCAGAAGAGATGTGGGAATCCTCTATCGAGGCACAAATGGGAAAAAGATAGACACTTATATATGGCTAGGGTTTTTATCGGACTATTGCTCATTTGATATCAACCTTTGTTTTCCGATAAAACGTCGCCTTGCTCATTCCCGCGCGTTTCATTGCTTCTACGGCTGTAATATTGCCCTGTTTCCACTCTTTGACTATCACTTGGAAGTTATCACAAAGCTTAGCCTTAGGCCGCCCCATACGGCCTTCTCGCTTGGCTAAG
>Ga0116164_10000374_pt1 | contig 40080 bp, 36 predicted proteins | sample AD_UKC109_MetaG_FD_89888 | JGI IMG/M metagenome (GOLD analysis project Ga0116164, IMG submission 89888) | Active sludge microbial communities of municipal wastewater-treating anaerobic digesters from Hong Kong - AD_UKC109_MetaG | ecosystem: Engineered > Bioreactor > Anaerobic > Digestate... | reverse complement strand
TCCCGAAACAAACATTGAGCTAAACAAAAAAAATCTGCTGGAGGTTTACAGTGATATTCCCATTCCCAGTCCGAACCGGAACAAAATAATGGCGATGATGGCCAGAAAAAAAGGAACCCGTTTCAGCTTAAAACTGTCGTGATGCTTTGTAAACTGAATGGATTGCAACTTATCCATTTTGAAAAATACGGAAATGACAATAATCACCATGCTGAGCATTACGAGGGTGTCAATGTATTCGAACTTGCCCTGATTGGGAATTTTAAGTAAAAATATGAGAATATTGCCGATAACGAAAGGAATGATTAACTGTGCATAGAAGAATGGCTCGATCTGCGAAACACTTGCCCTGCGAAGGTAGATATTAAGCGAAATCAAAATGTTTTTGGCCGAAAACTGTCCGATTACAAAGAGCATAATCAACCCGAAAATTCCAATAATAACCCTGAAAACCATCGGCACATTCATATAGTTGAAAAAGGCGCCGGGCATGTAGTTAATGAAAGCTCCGAACACGATGTCACCAAAAAAGATGGTGTATGCAATCAGGTAAGCCCACAAAAAGAAAAGCTTAAAATGTCCTGATCCCTTACGTACATTCTGGTACATAAACTGAAACACCACACCGACTAAAAGAGCAAGCAATACACCTATAAAAAATATCAGTACAACCGGCTCAAGTGTCCAGGTAAAATCTTTCCGTTCGAGATCGAAACCATAATGATAAAGAGTCCCATCCAAATTATAAAACACTTTTGCCATAACCATCGAGGTAAAATTAATGAGGGTTATCACAAAAATGTAGGCCAACATAAAGTAGGCCGTTGAATTGAGCGTAATAATCAGATTTTTGTTGGGAGTAAGTTGAGATGATTCGGACATAATACTAACAGGTTTTAGATAGATTCTGAAGGCAAAAGTAAAAGAATAATTGAACATTCGACTGTTTGGGGAAAAAAATTAATTTTTAAGTAACCGTTTTCAGGTTTTTTTTTAATGCTGTGTTATCGTAATGTTTCCCTCACGATGTTCGAAAGAACACTTGTTGCCGGTAAAGAGCAGATTTGTACATCAGTTTACCTGAATGTTAATTCACCATTTTTTTTCAAGTTGATGATGCAATTTTTTCTGATTTACAGGTTTACTTATTCGATAAACGTTGAAAATCAGATTTACCCCGACCCCTCCCGACTGCGTCGGGATAAATTCCGGGAGTCTGATTTTCAACGGTTAAATTTTCTAATTGTTCAGGACTGATAAAATGAAGGTTTTGATAAATGACATTAAATTCTTATCGCTGCAAAACAAGGCAGGAAACCATGTGCGGTGGGCACTCGAGCGATCCGGAAGGCAAGGCACCCGAACGCTCTCAGGATAAACCTTTTAACTTTTACTGTGCCTTGCCGGCTTGGATCGCGCAAGGGGTTTATTGCCGTAAGTTTTGCGCGAAAAGAATTTTAAGTCTTGTCCTTTTCTTTGTTACTTTCTTTTGTAACAAGACAAAAGAAAGTAAATAACCCCAATCTGTCAGCCGCTGATCTGATATCAGGTAAATGTCTAATTTCGCTGCTTAAAATTTAATCAACACCCATATTGTTATGTTACGACATTCAGCACTTGAAAAAGTTTCGGAACGCAGACCAATAGCAGCAGACATCCCTGCAGGCAAAATATCGGATTATTTTGGTGAGTTGACCTTCAACGACGCTTCCATGCGCGAATACCTGACAGCAGAAGCCTACCGAAAAGTAAGAAACGCCATTGAGAAAGGTGAAAAGATCGACCGCCGTATTGCCGATCAGGTAGCAGCTTCGATGAAAGCATGGGCTATCGGCAAGGGAGTTACTCATTATACCCACTGGTTTCATCCGCTCAGCGGCTCTACTGCCGAAAAACATGATGCCTTTGTCAATCCTGTGGATGGCGGACGTGCCATTGAAAATTTCAGAGGAAATGAGCTTATTCAGCAGGAACCCGACGCATCGAGCTTCCCCAGCGGTGGTATCCGCAATACCTTTGAAGCACGCGGCTACACAGCCTGGGACCCTACTTCACCCGCATTTATCCTCGACAATACATTATGTATTCCTACCATTTTTGTTTCCTATACAGGCGAATCGCTTGATTACAAGACTCCCCTGCTAAAAGCACTGGCCGTACTCGATACGACAGCTACGGATGTCTGCCACTATTTCGATAAAAATGTCAGACGGGTCATTGCCACATTAGGATGGGAACAGGAATACTTCCTCGTGGATACGGCACTTTTCAATGCAAGACCCGATATGGTGCTCACCGGCAGAACGCTTTTCGGACATTCGTCAGCCAAAGACCAGCAGCTTTCCGACCATTACTTCGGGACTATTCCTCCCAGAGTAATGGAATTTTTAAAAGAGTTTGAATATGAAGCCCATCGTCTGGGTATTCCTGTCAAAACAAGGCATAACGAAGTGGCACCTGGTCAGTTTGAATGTGCACCTGTTTACGAAGAAGCCAATCTGGCTGTAGATCATAACCAGCTTGTGATGCACCTGCTGAAAAAAATTGCGGGGAAACACTTCTTTACCGCGCTGTTGCACGAAAAGCCCTATGCCAGAGTAAATGGATCAGGAAAACACAACAACTGGTCACTTCAAACCGACACCGGAATAAATCTTTTATCACCGGGCAGCGACAGCCATTCCAACCTGCGCTTTCTCACCTTTCTCATCAACATCCTCAAAGCACTCAACGATCATGCAGACCTTATCCGCGGATCCATTGCCACAGCAAGCAACGACCACAGGCTTGGGGCTCACGAAGCTCCCCCGGCCATTATGTCTGCCTTTATTGGTACACAGTTGACCGAAGCGCTGCACCAACTCGAAAAACAGGGAAAAGTAAACAAGAGTAAAAACCAGGAAACCAACCTGAGCATCCCCAAAATCCCTGAAATCCTGCTTGACAACACTGACCGCAACCGAACCTCACCATTTGCATTCACCGGAAACAAATTCGAATTCCGTGCTGCCGGTTCATCCGTGATCTGCTCAAAAGCCATGACCCCGCTCAATCTCATTCTTGCCGCTCAGCTTATGTTGTTTAAAAAAGAGGTTGACCGGCTCATTGCTTCCAAAATGAAAAAGGATGATGCCATCCTGAGCGTCCTGCGAAATTATATCGCAGATGCAAAGAATATCCTTTTCGAAGGCAATTCCTACAGCGAAGAATGGATAAAAGAAGCTGCCAGACGCGGACTTTCCAACATTGCATCCACTCCCCAGGCACTCATTAAAGCATATAACGACAAAACAACAGACCTCTATGAGAAAACAGGCGTTCTCACCAGACGTGAATTGCATGCCCGCCATGTGATCAAAATGGAAAAATATGTCCGGCAAATACAGATCGAATCGCGGGTAATCGGCGACCTGGCTACCAATCACATCATCCCCGTAGCTATCGAATACCAGAATGTTCTGATCGAAAATGTCAAAGGGCTTCAGGAAGTACTCGACAACAAAACCTTTGTGAAACTGTCGAAAAATCAGTTACAGGCTTTGAAGGAAATTTCAATGCACATCGCCGAAATCAAGGAAAATGTAATCAAAATGACAGAAGCCCGCAAAGTTGCCAATCAGATTGTTGACATCCAGGAACAGGCACTGTGTTACAATCATACCGTACTTCCTTATTTTGAAATTATCCGTTACCATGCTGATAAACTGGAACTGATGGTGGATGACAAACTCTGGCCTCTGCCAAAATACAGGGAGCTGTTGTTTTTAAGATAATGATTTCCAGTAAATGGGCGTTCATCTTCAAAAGTTTTATGACATCCCGGCGAAAATACCTTCCATGAACAGTAATCACAAACATTTGTTTAAACCTATGAAAATGAATAAAATCCAGGCTTTGATTGTAATGTTGTCTCTTGCACCTCACCTTTTTTCCTTCGGACAGGTGAATGTGCTGGAAGTCAGCAATCCGGCCCGACAGCCGGTATCCAACGGAATCTATTACATGCTGCCCCGCACTTCTCTGAAAATTGAGGTAGTTGTAAAAACAGAACAAAATGCACGCGGTCCTTTAGCCGAATATGCCAACCGTTATCTTGGCATAACCGATGCCATTCTTGCCGACAATACCAGCTACACCATCAGCAAAGTTGCCATTACTCCCATACCGGAACCTGACCCAGAACAGGTTTACTTTATCGAAACAACACCCCCCGATCCAAAGGAGGCAGGCAAACTTTCGGTGCTGACAGATGAATCCGGCTTTCTTCTCTCCGTTAATACACTCGATGATTTCAATTCGTTACCGGCAAAGGTGGTCAAAAAAATTACCATTGAAGGCGAAGAATTCCACATGGACAATGCCGATGAGTTTGCCCCTGCTGAAAGGGTAAAAATCATTACAGATACCATTCTAAGGCGCATTGCCGTTGACACCACTCTGGTCGAACAACTGAGCTTTCGCACAAGAGCAACTGATAAAACTGATGCTGATCTTGCTGCCGAAACCATGGAAAAAATTGAAAAGCTCAGAGAAGCACGTTTCAGGCTGCTGACCGGTTTTCAGGAGACCCCCTATGAAACAGGAACACTCATTTATATGGATGAAGAGCTTAAAAAACTCGAAGAAGAATACCTTGCGATGTTCAGGGGAAAATCACGCCGCTTTTTCGAATATTACACCTATTATTATATTCCCGCCGCCACTCATGAAAAACTTACCGTTCCCCTGTTCAGATTTTCATCTGTTAATGGTATCGGCAACATTGAATCAGGCAACGGAGACGTTGCAGGGCTTCTGATCGAACCCGCAGGAACGGGGGCACTCATAGAAGGATTCTCAGGTGCCGTGCCTTCCCTTTCAGCCGTTAACGGCATTGCTTTTCGTGTACCTGCTGCTGCCAAAGTAACCCTGAATATCGGAAAAGAAATCATCCATACCGAACAAATTACCATCAACCAGTTGGGAGCAATACAACGACTGCCTGTTCGGAAATTTAAAGCAGAATTTTCACCTGCCACCGGAAGCATTACCAAACTGGTGCTCAATTAACGGTCTTTTTTCTGTCTCTGCCTGATACACGGCAATCAGTCCGCTTCAAACATTTCAGGGAATGAAGAATCCGATAAGCGCGATGATAACGGGTTAACCAATGGTAATGGTATAGCCATAGGTTTGTCCGCCAGATTTCGGGGTTTCAGTTTTTGCCGGTGTTGATGGTTTGGATTTGATAACATAATTGATGGTGAGAGAACCGGCAGGAGGCAGCTTAAAATTTATTTTTGTCCGCATGGTAGCAGTTACCCGCAATCCGCGGTTTTTGGCTTTCTCGTATTTCAGAAGCCAGATCACCCTGATGGCTTCCTCGTCGCAGCCATGACCCAATCCATGGATAACCCGGACATCCACCACCTTCCCAAGACCATTTACCCTGTATTTCAGGTACACCTCCCCTTCGATACGTTGTTCCAGCGCCTCGGCAGGATAGCGCAGATTTTTACGGATAAATTCCTGAAAAGCACTTTTACCACCCGGGTATTTTGGAAGATTGATAAATTTTTTTTCTTTCTTGTTTTCCATCATCATTCTGATTACACGTGTTCAGCAAACATAGCATTTTTTTTAAAATCAAAAAAAATAGCGGTTGCATAACTATTTGATTATTTTTGCTCATTCATTCAATCAATCTGCTTCAACAATATTCATATTATATCCACCAAAAAACAAGACAATGATAGATTTTTCCTTAACAACCGAACAACACGAGATTATTGAGAAATATCGTGACTTCACCAATCGCTGGATTCTTCCAAACCGGTTGAAATACGATGACCTTTCCGAGTTCCCATGGGAAATTGTGAAAGCAGCATACGCCGAAGGCATTATGAACGGCCCAATGGCAAAAGAATTCGGGGGACATGATTACACGCTTCTGGACGGTGTGCTTGCCTCGGAAGAGCTGGGAGCAGGCTGCATTGGCATAGGCATCTGTATTGATGCCAACACCCTTGCCCTCACACCTCTTTATCTTGCTGCTTCCGATGAATTAAAAAAGAAATATTTCGGCCTGATCAACGAAGTACAGGGTGTGGCTGCCTACTGTCTTACCGAACCTAATGCAGGTTCGGATGTTCAGTCGATCAAAACCACCGCCTTAAAAAAGGGTGACAAATACATTATCAACGGCCACAAACGCTACATAACAAATGGTGAAGTATCTACATTTCTAACTGTTTTTGCAATTACCGATCCTGAAAAAGGCAGCCGCAGTCTGACAGCTTTTTTGGTTCCTACCGACACACCTGGTGTGGAAATAAAACCCCACATGAGAAAAATGGGGCAAAAAGCGAGTGTGCAAAACGAAATTCTTTTTCACGATGTGGAAATACCCGCATCCAATTTGATCGGTGAAGAAGGACACGGTTTTATCATTGCCATGAAAACTTTTGACCGTACACGCACCGGTGTTGGAGCGCTGAGTGTTGGCAATGCACGTGCAGCCTATGAAACAGCAAAAAACTGGACCAAAAACCGCCGTCAGTTCGGCCAGCCAATTGCGGCCAATCAGGCTATTGCGTTCATGCTTGCTGATATGGCTACTAAAATTGAAACCGCCAGACTGATGGTTTGGTATGCTGCATGGGCTTACGACCACGACAAGAAAAAACTCAACAAGCTTTCGGCCATGTCGAAACTCTATGCTTCTGACATCGGAATGGAAGTTACTACCGACGCCGTACAGGCAATGGGTGGCGAAGGATATACCTGGGACTTTGGCGTTGAAAAGAGAATGCGTGATGCCAAACTCTGTCAGATTTACGAAGGCACCAACCAGATTCAGCAACTGGTGATTTCCAAAAATATCCTAAGAGAATAATCCCATCGGGGATAAAACCTTCAAAAGACCAGCCTGATCTGCTCTTCCCGTAATAAAAATTAACCCGGAAGACAAGTCTGGCAAGAAAAAAGGAAATTATCCCCGATTCATTAATAACTTAGTTTTTCACCGAATTGATTGAATATGATTTCCATTATTGCAGCAATTGCTGAAAATCGTGCCATTGGCAAGAACAACCAGCTCCTGTGGCATATTTCGGATGACCTCAGACGATTTAAGCAGCTCACCTCCGGCCATACGGTCATCATGGGACGAAACACATGGAATTCGCTTCCGGTAAAGCCACTGCCTCAACGCAAAAATATCATCATCACCAATCATCCGAAAGATTGTTTTACTGGCTGCAAAATGGTGAAATCCCTGGATGAAGCACTGGAAGAATGCTCTCCAGGAGGAGAATGCTTCATCATAGGCGGCGCTTTGGTTTACCGCCAGTTCATGCCGCTGGCCGAAAAGCTCTATATAACCAGGATTGACAAACCTTTTGATGGTGACACCTTCTTTCCGGTAATTAATTCCAATGAATGGGAAATTGTCGAAGAATCCGAATGGTTTAAAATGCCCGACGGAAGTTTTAACTATCGGTTTGAAAATTACGAGAGGATCAACGGATAATCCTATCTTTTCGATAAAAACCTGATTTTACCGGACAATCAGACGTGCAGTGTAAACGTCACCATCAGTTATTGCCCTTACAAAATAAAGCCCCGGTGTTATACCTGAAATATCCAGACTAACCTGCCTCCCACAGGTGGTAAGTTGCCTTAGCGTTTTACCCTGCAGAGATAACAATTCAATTTGTGTCAATATCCCGGTTTGATGTTCTATCATCACAGCTGTTGATGCCGGATTGGGTGTTATGCTGACAGCATTTGCTGATGATATCAGGTTTCCCTGCGAGTTGACCGCAAACAGGGAAATAACACGTGAAAGGCCATCCGGAACAAAGTATCCGCCCTCATCAGGTAAAGCCGGATCAAAACTCGCCAGCATTTCCTCTTGTGATTGTCCGTTAGTTTCTGAATAAAAAAATCTGAGTTGTTCGCCTTCAACAGCTCCATCTTTTACCGGAGTTAGCGGATCATCTTCATAAACGACAAGGAGCTGATTTTCAACAATATCTTCATTAATTTCTATTTTAGCGAAGCAAAATTCTGTTGTGCCGGATGCATAAAGATATCCATCACTCAAATTTTCTAAAGCTTTCGCACTTACACTCAATAAATGATATCGGCCACCGGTCGCAAAATACTTAGGGTAAAGATTATTCTCTGTATTATCAAAAACTTTGCAGTCAAAAGAAAAATCCTGGAAGGGGGGAAAATACAAAGTAACATCGTTAATAAAAAATGCCAGGTAACCTGAGCCTGGTTTAAGTTGTTCCAGGGTAAATATTTCACCTTCAGGCCAAAATATTCTTCCTTCGTTCATGTCGAAAAGATAAAGTACATCAGTAAAAGGATCGGTAAAGATTTGTGCTATTGAGGCGGGAACATTGCTCAGATAGGGTATCATGTGAAATCCTGCCTGAGCAACGAACTGATTATTGTCGGGAACATCCCCGCAAAAAGTCAGCAGATCGTCATCCAGCATTTTTACTTTATACCCGGTTCCACTGTTCCAGTTGTCCAAAGTATTGGTGTTTAAAAACGGCGCATACATCCCACCCTGATTTTGAATCACCACAAGATTGTCCGTGATTTCTTCAAGCAACAGTTCCACATTGGATTCGTCGGGAATCAGAAATCCGGACACAAGTGACCAACCGGCAGGAAGAAAAATATTTTGAACGCTATAAAGCACACTTATTTCAGCAATTGCAGAAACCAATCCGGCAGCATCCAAGGAACGTGCTTTCAGGGCATTTACTCCTGGTTGCAGCTCAACAGTGAAGGTCCAGCTTGCAAGACCACTGGCTGTTTCCCAGTTTCCGTTATTAACACTCAGCTCCACTTCAATCAGATCGTTATCTGCATCAGAAGCAAAACCAGCTGTTTCAAGCTGTGAAAAACAAATTTTCTGTTGGTTTTCAGGAAAAAGAATGGAAACGGCAGGGGGCCGGAGAATAGTCAGAGATAAGGTATCTGCCACAAAACCACTGACCGGAGGCATCCAGAATGCTTTCAATATCAGTTGAACGTTACCGTTGTCAATATCTTCCTCTCCCGGAAAATAGAAAGCATGCAAATTTGCAGGATCATCAAATATCCCATCGCCCGTGGTACTCCAATGAACTGCAGACGCATTCTGGACATTTGTACCGTCAGGGGAAAAACCAGCTCCCTGAACAATGGTGTCATCAATACCAGCAAACACTTGAGGTACAGGTGGAAGAGGCCATTTTTCGGAATAGGCTTTAATACAAAGATCATAAGGAAAAGGTGTTCCCAAACCGGTTTGATACCAGGCAGCAGGCCACGTATAAGGGTCCGGAGCTATCCAGTTTACACCGCTTTCCAGCGCCGGAGTTGAATAACCGGGGATGGTATCTTCAACAGGTATCGGCCACTGGCCCGCCGGATGGTGTGAGTTGTATTTCACCAGAATATAAAACGTCTGTCCCTGAGGAATAAATAGTGAGCTGTCCATTTCAAAAGTATAATATCCCGGGAGATCGCAGAGAATTTCGTTCATAGAAAAAAGTAAACCTGAAAGCTGACCATCAAAGGTGTCATAAATACTGATTTCCACACCTGAACCGGCATACAATACAAAAGTACCTATGCTAAGAATTTCAGTGAGTCCTTCAACTCCTTCATATTTTACCAGACCGAAACCGATCTCATTTCCAAAGCCAACTCCCCAGTAACCTCCGATTTCGTCGTACTGATAAAGATGAGCATCAGGTTCATACGGCATCATTTCGGGCCAATAGCCATTGTATTTCAGTATTTGAGCATCCTGATAAGCCACGTAGTAATAACCATTGTCGCCCCAGTTCGGACCATAGGTATTTTTTACAATCCATGCACCCGTTCCGCCTGCTGTTGCCAGGGTATCGTTCCAGCCGACTATTACGCCGGCATGGTTCACACTATGATTCCCGCCATAGAAATAAGTGAAGCTGGTGCTGTTAAAATAATCTGACTTGTAATAAAGCAATGTCCACAGCGGTCCATTATCAAGCAGGGTTTGCTTGGTAAAAAGCTCATTTTGCGGAGGAGTATAACGGGCCTGAGGAATATAAAAAAGAGGTGTGATGTCATTCGGGCAGTTTTCCGGACCGGTTGTTCCGCCAGGATATGGGTCCTGTGATTCGGAGAAAGGGCCGGAGCGTCGTGCAAAATAAGATGTTGCCATCCAGTGATTGCCGTTTGTGCTTCGCTCGGGGAGGTATTTGTGGCAAAATTTGAGATTATTGTCCGAAAGATCATATTCATCCATACCAAGCATTAGCAATCGCGACTCAACTGCACCCATTACTGAGTAAGCCCAACACCCGCCTGGTGACTGGGTTTTGACTGAAGTCAGCCAGGGTGTCTGACGTAAATCGTACAACGGTGGGAAATAACGCGCAGTAAGAGCTCTCAGGTTCACCCACGGATTATGAAGAGGCTTTAAAGGGGGTAAAATAATACCATGATCTTTCATCTCTTTTATTTCTCCGGCTGTTAACCTAAAATCCGGATCAACGGGTGCCTTTTCGGGAAATGGCTGAGCATTTGCCAAAAAAACAAAAAACACCATACTTAAAAAGAGATGGAAGATTTTCATAATTTGATGATCCTGTAACACTGATTAAATTCCCCATTACTACTCTTGTAAAAGTGAAGGTTAAGCAAAAAAATTCCCGCAGGTAAACCACTGACATTCAGTTCCTGTTTACCATTTTCCTTACAGCGGCAGCTCAGCCATTCCTTTCCGGTATAATCGAAAAGCTGATATCTCAGCAATTGTACATCGGGGTTTTCCTGAAGTTCCAGATAAAGAAAATCATTGACAGGATTCGGGTAGATGATCAGATTAACGGATGGCAGCTTCTCGTTTCCAAATCCGGCCGGAGGAGGTGTTGTACCTGCAAAAAATGACAGCCCGCCCGAAAAATTCCCCACAATCATATCCGGGTATTGATCATTATTAAGGTTTGTTACTGCAACCGCTGTCTGAAGCCCTTCGTTTATCCACTGATAATTGGTCATCACCAGCTTAAATTTTCCGTCCAGATTTCCATCAATACCGGAATAATAGTAGATATGACCAAATTCTGATCCTGCAAAAAGATGGGTTTTCCCGGTGCTGTCGCGGAAAAAATGCGGAATACAATTACCGTAAACAGAAAGGTTTGGATCGCGGACATCAACACTGCCGAGGCTGTCAGTTACAAAGGTAAAAACCGGATTTTCCGCATTGCCCGAATTTTCATAAAAGCTGATTGTTCCGTTACGTTTGCCAATGACCAGATCAACAAGTCCGTCGCTGGTCAGATCGAAAAGCTGGGGAGCACTATAAGTACCAGCAACAATATTTTGATAATTTTCTCCGGCGAGCACAAAATCAGCAGTTTGGCCTGGTTCAGCCACATTTTGGAGAAAGAGGAGATTGCCCCAGGCGTTCCCAAGCAGGAGGTCAGTATCGCCGTCACCATCCAGATCAGCGCCGGCCGGCACGATGGCAAAAGGACGCTCACCTTTGGGAAAATAAGCAGGCAATCCGGCAAAATTGCTGTCAACGAGTTTAAAAGCCGGTGCTCCGGCCTGACCTGTATTTCGCAACAAGGCAAGTTGCCCGCGGTAAAGACAATTCAGATTGAATCCCATTCCGTAATAACAACTGTCGAGATAACCGAAATTCCCTATCAGAATATCCTGCAATCCATCAAGATCATAATCAAAAAACAACGGAACAGTTCCGGAACCAAAACCAAGCATATCATCCTTGAGAAATGATCTGGTCTGCAGCCTGAAATCAGGGGCAGAGCCCTGGCTTACATTATCATAAAGCCAGATATTATCTTTATTTTCCGATTTGATAAGACTGGGATCAAATACCGAGGCAATGAGGTCTTTCGCTCCGTTATTGTTCACGTCAATCAGCGCCATTACCGGAAATGACCACAGATCCACCGGTGTATCATAAGCCGGCCAGTTAAAGGTATAAGCTCCCATAACAGCTTCTTCGGAAGTTCCGGCATTGGTGAGAAGCGCAGGCACAGCATAATCAACATCGCCAAGCAGAAGATCGTCAAGACCATCGCCATTTTCGTCAAGGATTAGAAATGTTGAACCCGTGTGTCTGAAATCATCTTTCATCGGGTCCGGACACCGTCCGGAGAGCGCTGACTCCCTGCTTCCGGTTTTTTCATAGGCAAAACAGGTATCCAGATAAATCATGTTGGATTCTTCACTTTCGGCAAACCGCCCCCAGCAGTTTGCTGTTTTCCTGAAAACAAGAGAATCGGGAGTCCCGTAAAGCTCCGTTGATTCGTTGGTGTGCATCTCGACGAATGACCCGAGCCCCCAGAAAGTAAGGATATCCAGATCACCATCTTTGTCGATATCGACAATGGCCGGATAATCAACATAGGTTACCAGAATGTTTACGTATCCTGATCCCTGATATGAAGTGAGATAAGGAGAAACCACCAGTTCAAACTGCTCTTCAGCTTCAGCGCCATTGTTCCGGTAAACTATGATACCGGCGAACCCTTTGGAGTAGGTAAAAATGTCATTCAGGCCGTCGTAATTGTAATCGGCAAAAATTACCCAATCGTCAAAATGGGGAAGCTTTTTGACCAGATCAGGCAGAAATTCATAACTGATTTCTCCCTCAATTCCATGGTTTTTCCATGTCAGGGTGCGGTTGCCATACCGGTCGAATCCAACCAAATCTCTGATTCCGTCAGCGTCAAGGTCAATTTCGCCAAACTGCACTGCATACATTCCCCCTGTCCAGGGATCGGGCAACTGCCTGTTCAGGCTGTCAAAAACCGGAATATTGTATTTTTTTTCAAATCCAAAGGGCAGATCAAATTGCGCAAAAGCAACGTTCACCAGAGCAAAAGCAGTGATCAAAAAACAAAGCTTTTTGATTTTGGCTGTGTTGATGTAGTTGAAAAATTTCATGATTTTTATGATTTCGTTCCAGCAAATTTACACTAAAAACTATTGGTGTCCGATAAACTTCAGAAATTCGTTTAATTTGAAAACGGATCTATTACTCCGTCCTGAAATACAGAATGGTACTTGCTGAAGACGGGTTGATTAGGACAAAGCAGCACGAGCTATCAAAATTTTACTTTGAAGCCATAGACATTGCGACAATAGGGAGAAATACCTAAAAAAATTCCCCGGATTGAAGCAGGTAAAAACAATTAAATTTATCTTTGAAAAAAAAAGCTACACACCATGACTGTCTATAAATTGCTCTTTTTTCTGTTATTAATGCCATTCGGCCTCTACTCACAAACACTTACCGGTGAGTTTCAATTTCTGCGCAACGGCAAATATGTCCACGACTCTACCTACATTCATATTTGGGATGAAGCAGAAGAAGACTGGAAAAACACGGAGCGATACGTAATAACAGCACGCGACCAGTATGGAAATCACACAGTCGGATACACCAGGGTTTTCAGGGATGAAAGCCAGACATGGGAAGATTATAAAAAATATCAGAATTTTTATTACGACAGTATAAATCTTCATTCTTATCAGGCTTTTGTATGGGATTCGTATGCCGGAAACTGGAAAATGTCGGATTCGGTTTACTACAACCTCCACTATTTGCCTGCCGTTTCATGGTACAAAGTGTGGGACGAGTCAAAATTCAGGTTTTCACGGGGAGAAAAACGCCGGTACTCCTATTCTGCCGGAGATATTTTAATCAGTGAGGAAGCAGACCGATTTGATACCCTCAGCGGAAACTGGAAAAACAATTTGCTGATCAATTATTCCTACCTCGAAAACGGCATGCTCTGTCAACAAATTACAAAAAAATGGAAAAACGATGCTTTCTGGGCTGACAGCCTTCGGATCACTTATTCATACAACGATCAGAATTATATGGATACTGCCCTGACGCAGCTTTGGAACGAAAATGGTTTTTGGGAAAATTACCAGTTGTCCGTACAAATTCAAAACCTGTCGGAAAATAAGGAGGAGTTTTACAAATATAACTGGAATGCTGAGAGTCAGGTCTGGTTAAACTCAACATACAAGCTGGTTATCTACAATGCCGGGGAAATGATTCGCGAGATACAGCAAAAATTCTGGAGCGAGTATCTCAACACATGGGTTGATCAGTCTCTTCTCACCAATGAATACAATCAGCAGGGACAACGGATTTCGACACTGATAAGATACTGGGATGCTTTTGAAGAATTTTGGTACAATGTTTCCAACACCAGTTATTACTATGATGAAAACGGAAACCGGACAGCGTTTCTATTTCAATCCTGGGATGAGGTATCCAATAGCTGGCTGAATGTTTACAAAGAGCAATACTGGTGGTCATTTTTTGAACCTTCATCCATAACCGGCAGCGAAATCATCAAATTTTCGGTTAATCCCAACCCGGCAAACGACTTCATCAGGGTCAGTTTTGATAACCTTTTACCTAACTCCGGTTATACCCTTTTCAACAGCAGCGGCGTTCCGGTTATCAGCAAAAAAAGAGTATCCCGTCCGACGGAAATCATTGAAGTTTCAAATTTTCCCAACGGCATTTATTTTTTGAAAGTGAACGAAAATCCTTCTGTCCGAAAAATTGTAATTTTCTGATCCTTCAACCGGCTGTATTCGCTCGCTAATCATTGGTCCCTAAAAAATCAGACAGCAAAATTTTTTGTTTCCGGAAAAACATTTCTACAGCTGACCATCCGGCTTTTAAAAGCTGTCTGAATGATCGTCACAAAGCAGCAGTTGCTGAATAAAACCGAATCAGAAATACAGGCTGATGATTGAAAAAAATAATGAATTTTTGCTATAATGGGCAAAAATCAGGCTGAAAAAAACAGCAAAGTTTCTAAAGGAATTTATTTTCTGATGATCCAAACTGATGATGCTACTGAAGTTAAAAAACTCATCCTTCATTAGAAACAGGAAGATTTGACTAATAAAACGCTGGCAAAGTCTGCATGGGGACTGCCAGCGTTTTTTCATTTTAACCCCATGCAGTTTTTTTCAAATTGTTACCCTTAATTTTTTATCGCTAGTCTCCGGAAATTTAATTGGAGATTCCTCTCCTCCAGGCGGCGGTGAGGAATCTCATACTCATTTTTAATCGGACAATAGTGATTTTTTATTGAACAGTTCTTCATATTTTTACATTCTAAAAAACCCTTAAAACAGTTCCGGAGAAATTCTTTGTCCCATCATCAGTAAGTTTTAGAAGACCGGGTTGGTTAAACATGAACATCGTTATTCACTTTTTTCTGGAAAAAAACTGATTTTGCAAACGATAAAAAGGAGCATAAGACGTTTTTGTTAATTGCCCTATAAATCAATACCAGCAAGCTTTACAACGAATTTTTTTTCGGTCTTAAGTGGAAATTTGTGGAAAAAAGTTATTAACAGTGGAGTTTTGTGGGAAAATTTGACTTATATTTGGCGATTAATTAAATACCCACAGCAGTGTTCACATCCACATACGAATGTAAAGTTGACGACAAAGGAAGGCTCACACTTCCGGGCAAGCTCAAAACCGAGCTTATGCCGGTGCTGCCACAGGGCTTCATTCTGAAAAGGAGTGTTTTTAGTCCCTGCCTTGAACTCTGGCCAAGACAGGAGTGGGATAAAAAACTTGCTAAAATCAACGAGCTGACCCGTTTCACAAGAAAAAATGCTAAAGTAGTCAGGTCATTCCTTGCCGGGGTGAAAACCGTAGAACTGGATGCTTCCGGAAGACTGAATATTCCAAATGACCTGCTCGAATTTGCAGGAATTGACAAAAATGTGGTGGTTGCTTCGCAAATCAGCATCATCGAAATTTGGGATAAAGAAAAATATGAACGGGAAGTAGAGGTAGAAAACAACGAAGAATATGCCGAAATGGTTGAACAAGTCCTTGGCGGACTGGAAACTGAACAAAAATAACGGTTATGTATCACCAGCCGGTAATGCTCAACGAATGTATTGAAGGTCTGCAAATAAAACCCTGTGGAACCTATGTGGATGTGACCTTTGGCGGAGGGGGACATTCAGTTCAGATACTTAAAAAACTTACTGATGGCCGGCTGATTGCTTTTGACCAGGATCAGGACGCAACATCCAACATAATTGACGACAAAAGACTAACACTGATAAACCATAATTTCAGATACTTGAAGCAGTTTTTAAAATATTATCAGGCACTCCCGGTTGATGGCATTCTGGCTGATCTTGGCGTCAGTTCACATCAGATTGACAACCCTGAAAGAGGTTTTTCAACCCGCTCAGGAGGTGAACTTGACCTCAGAATGAACCGTCGGCAGAAGTTTTCAGCCCTGACAATCGTGAACACATATACTGAAGAAGAACTCGCAGGACTTTTTAAAAAATTCGGAGAGCTTGCCAACTCACGGGCATTGGCTGACGCCTTGGTGAAATCCAGAACCTATGGCAAAATCATAACATTTGAAGATCTGAAAGAAGCTTTAGGCCGTTTTGCCCCTAAAAATCAGGAAAATAAATTTTTTGCACAGGTAATGCAGGCATTGCGCATCGAAGTGAACAAGGAACTGGACGCTTTGAAGGAAATGCTTATGCAGGCCTCAGAGGTGCTAAAATCGGGAGGGCGCCTGGTGGTTCTTTCCTACCATTCACTGGAAGACAGATTAGTTAAAAATTTTATCAAAACCGGAAATTTCGAAGGTGAAATAAAAACAGATTTCTTTGGCAACAGAAACCTGCCTTTCCGTGCCATCAACACCAAACCGATGATGCCTTCAACAGATGAAATCCGGTTGAATAACCGGGCCAGAAGCGCTAAATTAAGAATTGCCGAAAAACTATAATCTCCTCACTCAAATGAATATGCAAGCCAATACATACAAACCATCCCAAAAGCAACCTGCAGAAATAAAAAAACGCAGAGCTGCAACCCGGCATATGCACGCTTTGCTTGATGGTTCTTTTTTGGTTAAAAAAAGTCTGAAGAGCTGGATACCCTTCATCATCTTTCTTGCAATTCTTGGACTTACTTACATCAAAAGCAATTACACCGCCGACCGGAACATAAGGGCGCTGAACAAGCTGAACAACGAACTTATTGAGTTACACTATGACTATATTCACATGAAATCCTGTGTTAACCTTAAAACACAGCCGTCTGTCCTTGAAAACGAACTTCAACCTGTTGGTTTAAAACGACTTGAAAAACCACCCACCAAACTTTTTATTGAACCTTAAAATCAGTTAGGCATGAAAAAACAACAGGAGAATCCGCAAAAAGTGGACACCGGACCGGGCAAGAGAAGCATGGTAAGCACCTACTTTGTCTATGCCTTTTTGCTGCTTTTTGCAATGGTAATTTTCCTCAGGATTATTCAGCTTCAGATTATCAAAGCTCACGAACTTAATATCATTGCCGACAAACATGAATTCCGTTTCGACAACAATATTGAAGCCATGCGCGGAAGCATTTATTCAAACGATGGCCGACTTTTGGCTACTTCCATACCTGTGTTTCAAATCAGAATGGATGTTGCCTCCCCGCTGATCGATGATAAATTATTCAACGACAGTGTTAGCTGGCTGGCATTGAGATTGTCGAAATTGTTCGGCGACGGAACTAACTGGGAATACAAACAAAAACTGATTAAAGCAAGAAAGGCGGGCAATCGTTTTTTACTGATTCAAAACAATGTAACTTTTGACCAGTTGACCCAACTTGAGAAATTTCCAATTTTAAACCGCGGGAAATATAAAGGCGGACTGATCGCCATCCGGTCAACGCGGCGGAAATATCCTTTTGAGAATCTGGCAAAACGAACAATCGGCTATATTCTTGACCATCCTGTGGATTCATTGAAAATCGCAGTCGGAATTGAAGGCCGTTACAACGAATATCTTGACGGGATTAAAGGCTGTCAGCTGATGCAGCGAATAGGTTTTGGAGACTGGAAACCCGTTCCGCATCCCAACAACGTGGAACCGGTCAACGGAAAGGATGTGTTTACTACCATCGATACTTATCTGCAGGATGTAGCCCACAACTCGCTCCTCCATCATCTTGAACAGCACGAAGCAGAAAAGGGCACGGTAATCCTGATGGAAGTTGCTACCGGAGAAGTAAGAGCAATGGTTAACCTGATTCGAAATCCGAAAGACGGAAAGTACGAAGAAACTTACAATATTGCTGTTGGAGAACTTTTTGAACCCGGGTCCACATTCAAAATGCTATCTCTTATGGTAGCCATGGAAGAGGGTGTACTCGACAAAGTGGACTCGGTATTCATTGGCCAGGGATATTCCACTTACAACAACAGAGAAATGAAAGATTCGCACAGAATAGACCCTGATGGCTGGCTTACACCTGAAGAATGTCTTACACATTCATCAAATGTCGGAATATCAAAAATTATTTATGATCATTTTACCGGAAAAAATGATCTTTTCTACAAAAGGCTCACCGGCATGTTTCCTGCTGATGCAACCGGAATTGATATACCCGGTGAACCAAAACCATTCATAAAAAACCCTTCTCTTAAAGACCGGAGAAATTACTGGTCAGCAGTTACACTCCCCTGGATGTCAATCGGATATGAAGTTTTAGTCACTCCGCTTCAAATGCTCACTTTTTACAATGCCATTGCCAATAATGGCAAAATGGTAAAACCAATGCTTGTCAGGGAGATACGCGAAGGGAACAGTGTGGTGAAAGAATTCAAACCAGAAATAATCAGGAAAAATATTGCCTCTGAAAAAACCATTAAAATGGCCCGACGTTTTCTGGAATCAACGGTAGAAAATGGTACGGCAAAAAATGTAAGCAATGCCGAATATAAAATTGCAGGTAAAACAGGTACGGCAAAAATTAACGAAGGCGGACATTACATCGCAAAATACAACGCATCTTTTATAGGCTATTTCCCTGCTGATAATCCTCAGTTTTCATGTATGGTAGTCATTTATAAACCCAATCAGGGGGCTTATTATGCATCTCAGGTAGCTGCTCCGGTATTCAAAGAAATCGCCGATATGGTTTATGCTTTTGAATATCGCATTGACCCACAGAATAAAGCAGAATTTATTGCTCATACATCCCAATTTTCGGCACCTGAAAAACAAATACCTGAGAACCTTGCTCCGGAACTTGCAGCACTGATTGACACACCGCTCGATCAGCCTCTAAGCATCGACGCCCGCCCCGAAGGTATCCCTGACGTAACCGGACTTTGTGCAAGTGATGCAGTTTATCTGCTCGAAAATCTGGGACTTGTTGTAAAAATTAATGGCAAAGGTGTAGTAAAAAAACAATCGCTGGCTCCGGGAATCCCCTTCAGAACAGGCGATCATATTTATCTAACGCTTGAAATAGATTATCCGAATGATCAAAAAACTAACTGACATATTATCCAGTATTGACGTAAAACAAATTTTCGGGACGCTTGACCAAAATGTGCATAATGTGTCATTTGATTCGCGAACAGCAAAAACAGGTGATTTGTTTGTAGCAGTGAAAGGCACACGAACCGACGGCCATCATTTCATCCCTGATGTTGTTTCAGGAGGAATAACAGCAGTCATTTGCGAACACCTTCCTGAAAAAAGGACAGAAAATGTAACCTACATACTGGTTAAAAATAGTGCTGAAGCGCTGGCAAAAGCATCATGTGCCTTTTTCGGCCATCCTTCCGGCAAACTCAAAGTGATAGGAATTACCGGGACTAATGGTAAGACCAGCACAGTATTTTTCCTTTACCACCTCTTCAGGGCTCTGGGATATAAAGCCGGTTTGCTTTCAACCATTAAAAACCTGATTGATGGTCAAGAAATCCCATCAACGCATACAACAGGTGATGCCATGCAGATTAATCAAAACCTTAGAGCGATGGTTGACCGGGGATGCGATTACTGTTTTATGGAAATGAGCTCCCATGCCATTGACCAGGATCGTATAGCAGGTTTGAATATCCATGGAGCAGTGTTTACCAATATTACTCATGATCATCTTGACTATCATCTGACTTTCGAAAATTATATCAAAGCCAAAAAGAAACTCTTTGACCAACTGACTCCAGCATCTTTTGCCTTAGTGAATGCGGATGACCGGAATGGAATGGTAATGCTACAGAATACTTCAGCCAGAAAATTTACCTACGCTTTGAAAAGTCCGTCTGATTACAAAGGAAAAATTATTGAAAACCGCTTTGAAGGTCTTCAGCTAAGAATAGATAACCGGGAATTGTGGTGCAGGCTTGTCGGTAGTTTCAATGCTTATAACCTGATGGCAGTTTATGCTGTTGCAAGGATAGAGGGATTTCAGCCTGACGAAATATTGCCCGAACTCAGCCGCCTGACCCCCGTAGAAGGACGCTTTCAGGTAATCGGATCAAAAGCCGGAATTACTGCTATTGTGGACTATGCCCACACACCGGATGCCCTTCAGAATGTTTTGCAAACCATCAACGAGGTGCGACCTCATAACGAACACCTGATAACCATTATCGGAGCCGGTGGTGACCGTGATAAACTCAAAAGACCAATTCTTGCAAAGGTCGCATGCCAGCTGAGTGACCGGGTTTTTCTTACTTCTGATAACCCGCGTTCCGAAAACCCCGACACCATCATTGATGATATGGAGGCCGGACTTGACGGCGCTCTCAAACGAAAAGCCATCAGAATTACCGACAGGCGCGAAGCCATCAAAACGGCAATAATGATTTCTCTGAAAGGGGATATTATCCTGGTAGCCGGAAAAGGGCATGAAACCTACCAGGAAATCAAAGGCGTGAAATTTCATTTCGACGACCGTGAAATTTTACATGAATACTTAAATAACGAAAAATAAACCGCTGACTGATGTTTTATCATTTGTTCGGATATCTTGAAAAGCTTTACGACTTCCCTGGTGCAGGCCTGTTCCAGTATATTTCATTCAGGGCAGGTGCAGCAGTGATCACTTCTCTGGTCATTTCATTGCTTTTCGGTAAAAAACTAATCAATTTCCTGAAAAAAATGCAGGTCGGCGAAACTATACGTGATCTTGGGCTTGAAGGTCAGATGGAAAAACAAGGCACACCAACTATGGGTGGTTTGATCATCCTTGGTGCAATCCTTGTTCCTACCCTCCTATTTGCTGATCTTACCAATATCTATATCATCATTATACTGGTAACCACAGTCTGGCTGGGCATTATCGGTTTTATTGACGACTATATCAAAGTATTCAAAAAAGATAAAGAAGGATTGGCGGGGAGGTTTAAAATCATCGGGCAGGTCATTCTTGGATTCTTTGTTGGCGCCATGATGTATTTCAGCCCTGAGATTGTAATCCGCGAAAAAACGACCGATGTTTCGTTCATCGACTCGGTTGAACTTACTGAAACCCTTGAGATTGGTGAATCTCCACAAAATTTATATTCATCAAAAAATGTAAAATCAACCAAAAGTACTATTCCATTTTTCAAAAACAATGAATTTGATTATGCCATCTTCGTAAAATGGCTGGGTGACGGATATGAAAAATGGGCTTTCCTCTTTTTTATTCCAATTGTAATCCTAATCATTACAGCAGTATCGAACGGTGCAAATTTAACCGACGGAATGGATGGACTGGCTACCGGAGTCTCGGCAATCATAGGAATCACGCTGGCCATTTTTGCCTATGTATCCGGCAATATTTTCTTTGCCAACTATCTCAATATCATGTACATACCTAATACCGGCGAGCTGGTAATCTATATTGCTGCATTCGTCGGTGCCTGTATTGGATTTTTATGGTATAATGCTTATCCGGCACAGGTTTTTATGGGTGATACCGGTTCGCTGGCCATTGGAGGCATCATAGCAGTGTTTGCCATCATGTTGCGCAAAGAACTGCTAATTCCATTGTTGTGCGGCATATTTCTGGCCGAAAGCCTTTCGGTGGTCATACAGGTCAGCTATTTTAAATATTCCAGGAAGAGATTTGGCACGGGACGACGCATTTTCAAAATGGCACCCCTGCATCATCATTATCAGCTGGAAGGGTACGCCGAACCAAAAATAGTGCTGAGGTTCTTCATCGTTGGGATTATGCTTGCAGTATTCACAGTAATCACATTAAAAATCAGATAGGAGAAAAAAGTTTGGCAAAACGGGTGGTCATATTGGGAGCTGGAGAAAGTGGTGCTGGTGCAGCAGTACTGGCAACGAAAAAAGGATTTGAAGTTTTTGTTTCAGATAAAGGAATTATTGAAGATAAATATAAAAATGTTCTTTCTCATTATGCTATCAGTTTTGAAGAAGGGAAACACAGCGAAGAGTGCATTCTCAATGCCGATGAGATCATTAAGAGCCCGGGCATTCCCGATCAGGCAAGTCTTGTTGTGAAAGCAAAAGAAGCCGGCATTCCTGTTATTTCCGAGATTGAATTTGCGGGCCGTTACACCCGTGCACGGAAAATTTGCATAACAGGCAGCAACGGAAAAACCACCACCACGATGCTCATCTGGCACATTCTCAAAAATGCCGGACTTGATGCAGGATTGGGAGGCAACATAGGAAAAAGTATGGCTATGCTGCTTTCAGAAAGGGATTATGATTATCTGGTACTGGAAATCAGCAGTTTTCAACTCGACGGCATGTTTGATTTTAAGGCAGATGTAGCTGTGTTGACCAACATTACTCCGGATCATCTCAACCGATACGGATACAGTTTCGAGAAATATGCAGAATCGAAATTAAGGATTATCAGAAATCAAACCCCGGATGATGTGTTCATCTATTGCGCAGACGATCAGGAAATTACATCAAGACTGGAAAGAATAAAACCTGTTTCAAGGTGCTTTCCATTCTCGATTAAAAGTGAAAATCCTGCACAGGGAGCATTTTTAAAAATTGACAAAGTGAATTATCAAAACAGTAAAATTAACATCAACATAAATAACGACACCATGGTAATGACTTTAAAGGAACTGGCACTCAGCGGCGGTCACAATGTTTACAATTCGATGGCAGCAGCCATCAGCGCCCGCGTCCTGGACATTCGCAAAGAATCGTTGAGGCAAAGCCTGTCAGACTTTCAGGGTGTGGAACACCGGCTGGAATATGTGGCCACAATTCGCAAAATCGAATTTATCAACGATTCTAAAGCGACCAATGTCAACTCCACCTGGTGGGCACTTGAAAATGCGCAAAAACCTGTGATATGGATTGCCGGTGGTCAGGATAAAGGAAATGACTATTCAATACTCGCGCCTATCGTGGCCGAAAAAGTCAAAGCAATTGTGTGTATTGGCGTTGATAATTCAAAAATCATTCGTTCGTTGGCAAAACACACTGGCGTTTGTATCGAAACCAACTCCATGGAAGAAGCAGTGCAAACGGCTTACAAACTCGCACAGAAAGGCGATACCGTGTTGCTTTCACCTGCCTGCGCCAGCTTCGACAGGTTTAAAAATTATGAAGATCGCGGAACTCAATTTAAAAAAGCAGTAAGAAATCTTTAAATCCCCAAAAAGCCATGAAAAAATTAACCATCAAAGGAGATAAGGTAATCTGGCTGATAACGATCATTTTTTCGATCGCTTCGCTGCTTATCATTTATAGTTCCACCGTTTCATTGTCGTACCAAAAGAACACCTCTTCCGAGATGCTGCTATTCAAGCAGATCATCATTATGCTCTTTGGTCTTGGTTTACTTTATATTGCACATCACATTCATTTTATTTATTATTCCCGTATTGGCCAGTTACTGATGATCCTCTCGATCCCTCTGCTGCTTGCCACACTCTTCATTGCCCCAAGCATCAACGATGCCACACGAAACATTTACGTCAATCTGCCCATTACCGGCAGTCTATCATTTCAACCTTCCGACATCGCCAAACTTGCCATGATGATGTTCATTGCCAGGTTTCTTGCAAAAAACAACCAGCGCGAACTCACTTTCAAACAGTTCATGTTGAAAATAGGTTTGCTGCTCATCATTGTTACCTTACTTATTCTCCGCTCCAATCTCTCAACAGCAGCTATTCTCTTTATGGTCAGCATTTTATTCCTTTTACTTGGCAATGCTTATTGGAAAAATATCCTGAAATTATTAGGGATTGCATTACTTGGTTTCAGCTCATTGCTGATCGTTGGAAAATTTGTCCCGGAAGTATTTCCCAGGCTTGAAACCTGGACCAATCGTATGGAAAACTTTTTTGACAAAACAGAAGAAAGCGAACCCAATGAGCAGATTTTACGTTCAAAAATTGCCATTGCTCAGGGAGGACTGTTTGGCAAAATGCCGGGAAAAAGTACACAGCGGAATTTTCTACCTCTTGCCTACAACGACTATGTCTTTGCCATTATAGTCGAAGAATACGGTTTGATCGGGGGATTTATGATCATCATGCTTTTTATGATCCTGCTTTTCAGGTCAATAAAAATAGCAAGAAAATGCAAGGTACCATTTGGAAGTTATCTTGTGATAGGGATCAGTCTGCTCCTGGTCATCCAGGCATTGATGAACATGGCCGTTGCAGTAGATATTGTACCAATTACCGGGCAGCCGCTTCCCTTTTTGTCGATGGGAGGCACTTCGTTCTGGTTCTCCTGTTTTAGTATCGGAATTATTCTGAGTGTCAGTCATTCGATCGAAAATGACGAGGAAAATAGTATAAATGAAACCGACTATGTCACAGCCTGAATTTAAAATACTGATCTCCGGCGGAGGTACCGGTGGCCATATCTTCCCGGCCATCGCCATTGCTGATGCACTCAGGAAGGCAGTTCCCGCGTGCAAAATTTTATTTGTCGGTGCATCGGGGAAAATGGAAATGGAAAAAGTTCCTCAGGCCGGTTACCCGATCGAAGCATTGTGGATCAGTGGTTTTCAGCGCAGCTTTTCGCTTAAAAATCTGTCCTTTCCTTTCAAGTTAATCTCAAGTATGTTGAAAGCACACAGGATTATCAGAAATTTCAGGCCAGATGTAGTAGTCGGAGTTGGCGGATTTGCCAGTGGTCCGACGTTGAAAGCAGCTGCCGGTCAAGGCATCCCAATAGTTATTCAGGAGCAGAATTCATTTCCCGGAGTAACGAATAAACTTATTGCCAGACAGGCCGACAGGATATGTGTTGCTTATGACGGACTGGAGCGTTGGTTCCCGGCCGGAAAAATAGTAAAAACAGGTAATCCGGTCAGAGAAAATGTAGTAAACATCATGGGAAAATATGATGAAGCCTTTGAGTATTTCGGTCTGAAAAAAGGAAAACTTGTTTTACTGATTGTTGGAGGAAGTCAGGGATCACTTTCCATCAACCAAAGTCTGGTACTTCATCTGGCTGCTTTTGTTGAAACAGGATTGCAACTTATCTGGCAAACCGGAAAACTATTTGCAGAAAAAGCAAAATCAGCCATCCAAACCAATGTCCCTTCAGAGGATCAGCAAAATTTTCATGTACACGATTTCATCACGCGAATGGATTTGGCCTATGCAGCAGCCGATATTGTGATTTCCCGCGCAGGAGCCATTGCCATTTCCGAACTTAGTGCAGTTGGCAAGCCATGCATTTTGATTCCTTTGCCCAGCGCTGCCGAAGATCACCAGACCAAAAACGCACAGGCGCTCGCCGACAAACAGGCGGCAATTTTGCTCAAAGACAGCGATGCGGCTGAACAACTCGGAACTATTGTTGCAGATCTGGCAAATAATAATGAAAAAAGACAACGTCTGTCTCAAAATATTGTACAATTTGCAATCACCGGTTCGGCCGACAGGATTGCCGGTGAGATTATCAAACTGATTCAGCAAAAAAATGGATTTTAGTAAATATTCACATATTTTTATGCTTGGTATCGGCGGCATCGGGATGAGCGGCCTGGCGAGATATTTCCGCCATACAGGCAAACCTGTTGCCGGATATGACCGAACCCGTACCCGCCTTACCGACGATCTCGAAAATGAAGGCATCGCCGTGATTTTTACTGATGATCCTGCTGCTTTTGTACCTGATGAAATCTCTCCGGAAAAAGTACTGGTGATTTATACCCCGGCTATTCAGCGCGATAATCGTTTATTCCTCTTTTTTGCCGAAAACAATTATACAATGGTCAAACGGGCTCAAGTGCTTGGTGCTATAGCCAGCCAATACAGGACGATTGCAGTTGCCGGCACACACGGTAAAACATCAACCTCGACGCTGATTGCCCATATACTGAATGAATCGAAAACAGGTTGTACGGCATTGCTGGGTGGAATCTCAAAAAATCATCAAACCAATTTCCTGTTTTCAGAAGATTCCCCATTTTTGGTAACAGAAGCCGATGAATTTGACCGTTCTTTCCTGCAGCTTAATCCTTTTATGGCCGCTATCACTGCTGTTGATGCTGACCATCTGGATATTTATGGTTCACACGAAGAATTGCTGAAAACTTATGCTGCTTTTGCAAAGCAGGTTGAGCCGGGAGGATTGCTTTTGGTAAAGAAAGGAATAGAATTGATTTTGCCTGAGCTGGAAATAAAAAATCTTTACAGCTATGCCTTTAACAATCCGTCAGCAGACATATATGCCAGCCACATTGACACGGATGAACACAAGATGCGCTTTGACCTGAATACCCCGCAAACAGTTCTGCACGATCTGACCATGCTTCCCATCGGATTAATGAATATCGAAAATGCGGTGGCAGCAACATTTTTGGCTTTGCAGGCAGGTGTCGATGAAACCGTTATCAGAACAGCACTTGCCGGATTTAATGGTGTCAGGCGGCGTTTCGATGTCCGGTTCAACAACGGAAAGCTCATTTACATCGACGATTATGCACATCATCCTGAAGAGATCAATGCCCTTTTAAAGGCAGTAAAAACAATGTTTCCTTCTAAAAAAATCACAGGTATTTTTCAACCACATTTGTATAGTCGAACACGTGATTTTGCCGATGAATTTGCTCAAAGTCTCGAACAACTTGACGAAGTAATCCTTACCGGGATTTATCCTGCCCGTGAAAAACCAATTGAAGGAGTCAGCTCAGAACTGATTTTAAGCAAAATCAGACATGACCATAAATGCCTAATGACCAGGGAGCAGATTCCTAATCATCTTCTTCAACATGATTTTGAGGTGTTGCTGACCATTGGTGCCGGAAATATTGATGCACTGGCCGACCCCTTATTACAGATGCTTTATCAAAAAACCTCACAACAAGAAATACCATGAAGAAAATAATTGTCATAACACTCTGGATAGTTATGTTTGCCGGCACAATGGTAATTTTTGGCTTTGCCGTAGCCGAGCAGAAAAAAGTAACCTGTACCGGTGCAACCATTATCCTTCAGGATGACGGGAAACCTGGTTTTATAAACGAAACGGACATCCGGAAAATAATCAGCACCCTTTACAATCCTCTTGAAGGCCGTTGCCTCGACAGCATCAATACACAAAAAATTGCAGAAAAACTCATTAAAAACCCTTATATCAATTACGCAAGGGTCATCAAAGCACTTTCCGGCCAGATTAAAGTCGAACTAAAACGCAGCAAAGCACTGGTCAGGGTGATAAATCAGCAGGGGACCAGTTTTTATCTGGGTCATCAGGGAGAATCTTTACCGACAAATCAGCAATTTATTCCCAAAACGCTTGTAGCTACAGGATATATAACGGATGCACCGGATTTATCCGCCAAATTCAATTACGATCCAATGAGCAATCCGCTACAAGCCAACTCATTATTGTCAAGAATTTATCTGCTCGCTTCTGAAATAAATCAACACAACTTATTGAAGGAAAGCATCGGGCAAATATATGTCAACAGGCAAAAAGAATTTGAATTAGTGCCTTCTTCGGGAAATCATGTCATCCTTATAGGCAATGGAGAAAATCTGGAACACAAATTTGAAAATCTCCTGGCTTTTTATCAGGCCGGGATGAACAAAATTAAGCCCGAAGATTATAATATTATTGACTTAAGGTATAAAGATCTGGTGTACTGTAAAAAATCCAACCAATGAACACATCAAACATCGTAGTCGGACTTGACATTGGAACTACAAAAATTGCAGCCATAGTTGGCAGGCGATCAGAACACGGCAAAATTGAAATCTTAGGTTACGGCCGGACTGAATCCATCGGGGTGAAGCGCGGAATGGTTTCCAACATTGAGCTCACGGTAGAATCTATTCGTCGTGCTGTACTGGAAGCCGAAACCAAATCGGAGGTTGAAATCAAATATGTAAATGTAGGCATCGCCGGCCAGCACATTAAGAGCCTGCAACACAGGGGAAGCCTGATCCGTCAGAATGCTGACGTGGAGATCAGCCAGCAGGATATTGATACCCTCTGGCAAAGCATGTTTAACCTCAATATGAATCCCGGTGAAGAAATTATTGATGTGATTCCGCAGGATTATATTATTGATAATGAACAAGGTATCCGTGAACCAATAGGAATGCTGGGGAATTCGCTCGAAGCCAATTTTCATATTATTGTCGGACAAACAACAGCAGCAAAAAATATTTACAAATGCGTCACCAAGGCCGGACTGGAGGTAGTGGATCTGATCCTTGAACCCATAGCTTCGTCACATGCTGTTTTGAGTGATGAAGAAAAAGAAGCCGGGGTGGTGCTTGTGGACATTGGTGGCGGAACCACTGATTTAGCTATTTTTCAGGACGGAATTATCAGGCACACTGCTGTTATCCCTTTTGGCGGTGATGTGCTTACCGAAGATGTAAAAGAAGGTTGTTCAATTATCCGAAAACATGCCGAAGAGTTGAAAGTAAAATTCGGTTCGGCACTTGCCAACGAAAACAAGGACGAAGAGATTGTTGCGATACCGGGTCTCCGTGGTCGCCCGCCAAAAGAAATAAGCCTGAAAAACCTCGCCAGTATCATTCAGGCACGCATGGAGGAAATCATTGAGCATATTTATTATGAAATAAAAAATTCAGGCTACGAAAAAAAACTTATTGGTGGTATTGTTCTTACCGGTGGTGGCGCACTGCTCAGGCATATTGCACAGCTCACCGAATTCATGACCGGGATGGATACACGTATCGGATATCCAAACGAATACCTGGCAGGTGATGTTCCCGAAGAAATGGCCAGCCCCATGCATGCCACCGGTATCGGCCTTGTTCTCGAAGGCGTCAACCGCATCGAAAAACAACTCGAACGCGAGGAAAAAGAACCAGGTGAAGTAAATATGAAACAAAAGAAATCAGAGAAAAAAACTAAAAAACCAATGAGCTTTCTGAAAAAAATCCAGGATTTTTTTGAAAACGATCAGGAGTGAAATATCAAGCAATAACAAAAAATAAGGAGCAAAACTATGAATGACATGTTAGAATTCGACGCCCCAAAGCAAAGGGCATCCATTATCAAAGTTCTGGGAGTTGGCGGAGGCGGAAGCAATGCTGTCACCCACATGTTTAAACAAGGAATTAAAGGAGTGGATTTTATTATTTGCAACACCGATGCACAGGCCATGGACATCAGTCCTGTACCCAATAAAATCCAATTGGGAAGTAAAGGGCTTGGTGCCGGCGCCATTCCTGACGTTGGGCGTCTTTCGGCCGAGGAAAATATTGAAGATATTAAAAAGATCCTGGAATCGAACACCAAAATGTTGTTTATCACTGCCGGAATGGGCGGTGGTACCGGCACCGGTGCAGCACCTGTCATTGCCAGACTTGCCAAAGAAATGGGCGTTCTGACAGTAGCTATTGTTACCCTGCCATTTAACTTCGAAGGCCGCAAAAGAAGACTTCAGGCAGAAAAAGGAATAGAAGACCTCAAACAGCATGTGGATACCCTGCTGCTGATAAGCAATGAAAAGCTACGCGAGATTCACGGCAACCTCAAATTGTCGGAAGCTTTTGGACGAGCTGACGATATTCTCACCATTGCTGCAAAAGGCATCGCTGAACTCATCACTGTTACAGGTTATATCAATGTTGATTTTGAAGATGTCAAAACTGTCATGCAAAACAGCGGAACAGCTATCATGGGATCAGCTATGGCCGAAGGCCCCGACCGTGCACAGACTGCTGTCCGCGAAGCTCTCTCTTCACCATTGCTCAACGATAACAAGATAATTGGTGCAGCAAATATTCTGCTCTATATCGCTTCCGGAAAAGAGGAAATTACCTTTGACGAAGTAACCGAAATAACCGATTACATTCAGGAAGAAGCAGGCCAGAGTGCTGAGGTAATATGGGGAAATGGTTATGATGAATCGCTTGGGGATAAAATTAGTATTACCCTCATAGCTACAGGTTTTAAATCACCTGAAGAAATTGACGAAATCACCCTGAATCGTCGCAAGAAAAAAACCATTTATACACTCGGTGATCCTGATCCAAAACCGGTCGAAACCAATAATCAACCTGTCAATCAAAAACCTGTTAAGGAAACCCCGGAAATTAATACTGGTAATAAAATTACAGAAGTACCTGAAATAACTGAAATTACACTGATAAAATCGTCAGTTAAAGAAGAAGACAAAGCTGATACAAAATCCCCCGAAGTAGCTCAGCATTTTGATTTCGGCCTCTTCGAAAAAATTGAAAAAAAACAGCAACCACAGGAAAAAGCAACTGAAAAACCCATCCAGTCTGTTCCTGTAAGAACATTCTCAGAAGGCCCGTTGAAAAATTCTTCACTCCGCATCAAGCATACGGTAGGCGATCTCCCGCCATTGCATCAGTCCACCTCAGCTGATGATGGCAAAATTCAAAAAAACCTGATGGAGAAAAAAGCTGATGATCGGGTTGAAAAATTAAAAAGTCTGAGTTTTCTATCCAACAAATCCATTGAAAAAATCGAAGAAATGGAAAAAATCCCGGCCTATCAGCGTCGCAATATTCAACTCAACCCTGTAATTCAGTCTTCTGAAACAAATATAACCCGTTTTACTCTCGGAGAAGGGGAACAGGACAATGCCGAGATTCGTTCAAATGAAAACCAGTTTTTACATAACAAACCGGATTGAAACATGCACTGAAGCATTTTCTTAGTAATCTATTCAAAACAAAATGATTAATTTCAAAAAGACAACATAATGAACTTAGTAGAACAAATTAACAACGACATCAAGCAGGCCATGCTTGCCAGGGATAAACGCAGGCTGGAGGCACTGCGTGCCATTAAGGCAGCTCTTTTGCTGATCAAAACAGGTAAAGACACCAGTTCCGATGAAATTCCCGAAACTGTCGAGATGCATATGCTACAAAAGCTTGTAAAACAGAGGTTTGAAGCCGGACAAATATATAAGGAACAAAACCGGCCTGATCTTGCTGATGAGGAATTATATCAGGCTGAGATCATTCAAAAATATCTGCCCGAACAACTCAGTGCGGAAGAAATGAAAACCATCGTACTCGGAATAATTTCCGAAGTTGGCGCTACCAGCATAAAAGACATGGGCAAAGTCATGGGACTGGCCACAAAAAAACTCTCGGGAAAAGCTGATAACAAAGCTATTTCCGAAATTGTAAAGCAGGCACTGCAAGGCTGAAACGATCAAAGGAGAGGAGAGTTTTAGTTTTCATTCATTTTTTGCTTCACGAAAAGCGAGCCACAAAAGGTTCGCTTTCGTGTTTTCCGCTCCGGCTAAAGCACTCAGAATGACTTTTACCGGCTTTATGATCAGATACTCACGGCTACTGCTCACGAGTTTACGAAAGTCAATCCAGGATTGGTTCAAATCCAATTTGAAATCCGGTGAAAGCTCAAAAACAGATGGGAACATTTGGAAAAACAACCTTCTTGACAACTAAAGTAAAACACCATACGGTTATCTTCACTATTTTCAAATTATGAACAGTTTAATCCTGTTTACAGATCCGTTTGTCATTTTGATAAGTACAAAATAAAACAGCAGTTTCCAGAGCTTTGGTGATGATAACACAGGTGTGAAAAGAAATATGCGAAATATTCATACCTGCTTTTTCTAAATATCAATAAGACTGCTGTCACTTAAGTTCTGAGCTTTCGGACACGGCAGGGAGTTCATGAAAACAAACTGGATGAGTTGTTACAGTAAAATGAATGTTTGGAGAACGAGAGTTACATTAGCAGGGTAAAAATTATTCTTAAGTCACCCCAAACCAGCATAAAGCAAAACTATTGAAAATTAATCAGAATCATCAAAATTTAAAATCATTTAAAATCAGTAGTGTCCGAATAATATTCAAAAATTCGTTTTAGTGGATATAGATTCCTCGCTTCGCTCGGAATGACAATAAGTTGCGGAATTTGGGAGGGGGAGGGCGGCGGCTTCGCCGCCGCCCTCCCCCTCCTCTCTTAAAAACCCTCGAAAGAATCGTCATTCCTCACTTCGCTCGGAATCTCATGCTCACTTTTAATCGGACATTGTAAAAATCAATAACCATTTCAAATTATTTTGTTTTCAAAAGGAATCAGGGATTCCTCTGCATCTTATTTTTTTTCAAACCAATGCTGTATTTGGCAATTTTTATCCCCAGCACATTCGCAATCCGGTAAACGATTGCTCAAAAAAACCTTTATAATCATGCCTAATTTCGACCTATCTTTGTAAAAATTTAATATTATGGAATCTGTCGAAAATTCTTCCATGGAAGAATCTGCACTGAAGGTGAATGAAGGAATCAGCCAGCCGGAGCAGGTCAATCCAAAGGCACTCGAGCGATTTAAGGTAAAACGAAAACCGCCGATAAGTACCGAAGAATATGTTAAAGGCATTCTTTCAGGCAACAGGGTAATCCTCAGCAAGGCCATCACGCTGGTGGAAAGCATAAACCCTTCACATCAGGCAATTGCGCAGGAAGTGATCGAAAAATGCCTTCCTCACTCAGGAAATTCGATAAGAATAGGTATAACGGGTGTTCCGGGAGTTGGAAAAAGTACTTTTATTGAAGCATTGGGAGTGCATGTTACTTCATTAGGTCACCGCCTGGCAGTGCTTGCTATAGATCCGAGCAGCAGCAGAACCAAAGGTAGTATTCTCGGAGACAAAACCCGCATGGAAGAATTATCCATTCATCCGAACGCATTCATTCGCCCCTCCCCTTCTGCAGGTTCATTAGGAGGTGTGGCACAAAAAACCAAAGAAACCATTATCCTTTGCGAAGCAGCCGGTTTCGACGTCATCTTTGTTGAAACGGTCGGGGTAGGTCAATCAGAAACTGCCGTGAACGCAATGGTAGATTTCTTTTTACTGCTGATGCTTGCCGGAGCCGGAGACGAACTTCAGGGCATCAAACGAGGAATTATGGAAATGGCAGATGCCATCTTCATCAATAAAGCCGATGGCGACAACCGTCAAAAAGCCAATCAGGCAAGACTTGAATACAAAAATGCACTCCACTTGTTTCCACCGTCAGAATCAGGCTGGACACCAGTAACAGGAACCTGCTCTGCACTGTCAAAAGAAGGAATCCCGGAAGTTTGGGAAACCATTAAACAATACGAAGCCCTGAGCAAAGAAAATGGCTATTTTAACCATAAACGTCAGCAACAAAAAAGTCTTATCATGCTGGAAACCATCAAAGAATACCTTAAAAACGACTTTTATACCACTCCTGTAATACAGCAATTCCTGCCAAAAATTGAACAGGAAATGCTCAACGACCGGTTAAGCTCCTACAAAGCCGCTCAACAACTAATTCAACTGTATTTTGAAGATAAAAAATCAAACCGATGAACTATCTTGCTCATTTGTTTCTTTCCTTTGGCCATGAAAAAATTATGGTTGGAAATTTTATTGCCGACAAGGTAAAAGGAAAACAATGGGCTGACTATGAACCAGACATCCGGACAGGTATTCTTCTTCACCGTTTAATTGACTCTTTCACTGATACTCATCCTGCGGTAAAATCAAGCAAAGCAAGAATCAGAGAAAGATATCATAAATTTTCGGGAATAGTGACGGATATGTATTACGACCATTACCTGGCTGTTGCATGGAACAACTATACTGACAAACCACTGTTGCAATTTACCCGGGATGCTTACAAAACTCTTTTTCGCTATTATTTTGTTCTCCCTTCAAAACTTCGACGGATTTTGCCATGGATGGCTGCCGGAAACTGGCTATATTCGTACATCGATCCTGACAATATCGGGCTTGCGCTAAGAGGCCTCGCATCAAGAATAAATTACACCGATTCGGGTATCGAAAATGGAGGTTTTGAATTGAAATTGTATTACGAAGATTTTCGTCGTGATTTCGAGTATTTTTTTCCGGAAGTTATCATCTATTCAGTTGAGCAACTACAACGACTGATGATTAGCCAAAAACAGTAATCACCAGTTTTCGTCCTCCGCCATGATTTCTGAATTCACCAAGATAAATCCCCTGCCATGTTCCCAGATTTAATCTGCCTTTACTTACAGGTATATTTACCGATGACCCGACAAGCGTAGCCTTAACATGCGCGGGCATATCATCAGGACCTTCAATGTAATGATCGAAATATGCAGGATGGTCCGGAACCAGTTTCTCAAAAAATCTGTGCATATCCGAACGAACAGTACTGTCGGCATTTTCATTAATGGTAATACCGGCTGAAGTATGTCTGATAAATATATTTACCAATCCTGTTTCGGGAAGGTCTTTCAGATAATCTTCCAAAAAGCGGGTTATCAGATGAAAACCCTTTGGGAGAGGTGGTAACTGTAATTCTGACTGTTTTACCATGATGAAATTTTATAACCGGACTGCATAAAAAGATAAAATCAGGTTTTTATCCTGCGGTTATTCTTCTCTTTTAGATCTGATTCCGGCAATCTCTTCAAGCATATCGGTTGTAATGGATTTCGGACGTTCAAGCGGATACAGCAAAGCCCTGTCCCAAATGATGTTTGCAGCTATACCAATAGAGCGGCCAACTCCGAAAAGTACGGTATAAAAATCGTATTCCGTTACACCGTAGTGCCATTGAATGATACCTGTCTGTGCATCGAGATTAGGCCAGGGGTTTTTGGCTTTACCCTGCTCTATAAGAATTGGCGGGACAACTTTGTATAACATTTCAACATACTGGAACAATTCGTCATCGGGCATATGTTTCAGGCAAAATTCACGCTGAATAGTGTACCTGGGATCGGTTTTTCGCAAAACTGCGTGTCCGTATCCAGGAATTACCTGACCAGAATTGAGGGTATCCCATACAAACTGTTTCATTTCCTCTTCTGTAGGTAAAGCACCTCCCATTTTATCTCTGACATCCTGCAACCATCGCAGAAATTCCTGGTTGGCCAGTCCGTGAAGCGGTCCTGCCAGACCACTAAGCATTGCCGAAATTGACTGATAAATGTCGGCCAGGGTGCTTGCAACAAGGTGCCCGGTGTGTGCACTCACATTTCCGCTTTCGTGATCGGCATGAATAATAAAATGCAATCTTGCCACTTCATCATATGGTGAAGGTTTCATCATCAGATGAGCAAAGTCAGCGCCCATGTCAAGGTTCGGATTGGAGTGAATTCGTTTGCCATCACGATAAAGCTTGGCATAAATATAAGAAGCTATTTCGGGCAATTTTGCCAACAGATTCAGCACATCTTCATACATTGGGCTCCAAAGATCGAGTTTATCTATCCCTGCAGCATATTTTTTGGCAAAGAAAGATTCCCTGTGCATGGACAGAATGGCATTGGCAAAAATCGCCATAGGATGGCTGCAACAAGGCAACGCATCAATAACATCATATACATAACGGGGTACTATTCGCCGTCTCCGGAACTCTTCCACCACGTCATGCACCTCGGCTTCGGTAGGAATATCGCCGGTAAGCAGCAAATAAAACAATCCCTCAACATAAGGCATCTCTGCTTTTTTGGGTTTGGGCAGCTTCTCAAACACTTCCGGCAGCGTGTAACCCCTATAGCGTATGCCATCGTTGGGGTCAAGATAGGAAATATCAGTGACCAGCGATTTTATTCCCCGCATGCCGCCAATCACCTGACTGATTGTAATCTGATCAACCACCACATCACCAAATTCTTTAAGCAAGCGCTGTGTACGCAGACGATGCTCCTGTATTTTTTCGCTGAGTTTATCTTTTAAACCTGACATAGTTTGATGATGATTTTATGATTTTATCTGATTAAGTATAAGTAACAAAATTCCGTTTTGTTTGTTGACAAAAAAGAATTAATGGTGGAGTATTTTTCTCAAATTGTTATCGAGTGTTTCAAGAAAATTCTCAGTATGGAGATAATGCTCTTTTTTTAGTTCATTTCCATAAATTTGCAAGGCAAGGTCTTTGGTCATCTTTCCTGATTCGACTGTTTGAATACAGGTTTTTTCGAGATGGTCAGCAAAGCCGAGAAGATCAGAGTTATTGTCAAGTTTTGCTCTGTGAGCAAGCCCGCGTGTCCAGGCAAATATTGAAGCAATTGGATTGGTTGAAGTCGGCTGACCTTTTTGGTAAAGCCGGTAATGGCGGGTTACTGTTCCGTGCGCTGCCTCAGCCTCTAATGTTTTGCCATCAGGAGTAATCAAAACCGAGGTCATTAATCCAAGCGAGCCAAAACCCTGTGCCACAGTATCGGACTGCACATCCCCATCGTAGTTTTTACAAGCCCAGACAAATCTGCCTTCCCATTTCAATGCGGATGCTACCATGTCATCAATCAACCGGTGCTCGTAAGTGATTCCAAGCTCATTGAACCTATCTTTGAATTCGTTTTCAAAAATCTCCTGAAAAATATCTTTAAATCTTCCATCATATTGTTTTAAAATAGTGTTTTTTGTCGAAAGGTAGAGCGGCCATTGTTTTTGAATAGCCATATTAAAGCAGGAACGTGCAAACCCGGCAATGGAAGCATCCGTATTGAACATCCCCAGTGCTACACCATCGCCTGTGAAATGATGAACCGTATAACTCTGTTTCTCCCGTCCGTCTTCAGGTTCAAAGGAAATAGTCAACTTTCCACTGCCTTTCACCACAAAATCAGTTGCACGATACTGATCTCCAAAAGCATGACGACCTATACAGATCGGTGCTTTCCAGCCAGGTACCAGACGGGGAATATTGCTAATCAGAATTGGTTCACGAAAAACCGTACCATCCAGAATATTCCGGATTGTGCCGTTGGGCGACCGGTACATTCTCTTTAATCCAAATTCTTCAACACGTTTCTCGTCAGGGGTTATGGTCGCACATTTAATTCCTACATTGTACTTTTTAATCGCTTCTGCAGCATCAACCGTAACCTGATCATCAGTTTCATCCCGGTGTTGTATTGACAGATCATAGTATTTAATATCAATATCCAGATAAGGTAAAATGAGTTTTTCCCGAATAATTTTCCAGATTACCCGCGTCATTTCATCTCCGTCGAGCTCTACCACAGGATGTTCAACAATGATTTTTTTCATTTGCAAATGGTTATGAATTGAATTTTAAGTATTAGGGTGCAAAAATAGAAATCCCCCCTCAGGGTTCAGGAGAATTACCACTAAATTAAGATTAATTAACGACATCCGGCTGCAAAAAAATCTGACTCCCTTTTTCCAGGAATGAAACATTTTACAATTAAAATAAAATTTCCAAAATTGAGATTTTTAAAAAAAGCTATTTTTGGCAAACTTAGAAAACCAAAAAGATGAGTAATTTTAAAATATTCATTGTTGAAGATGACCCTTTTTATGGTGAAATGCTGAAATATCACATCAGTCTGAATCCTGATTATAGTGTAGAAAAATTTCAAACCGGAAAGGATTTTTTAAACAACCTCCATCGCAACCCTTCAGTTGTAACACTCGACTATACACTGCCTGACATCTCAGGACTGGAAGTACTTAAAAAAATTATGGCCTACAATCCCAACATTCCGGTGATTATTGTGTCGGGTCAGGAAGATGTATCAACAGCTGTCAATCTTTTGAAAGAAGGTGCCTACGATTATTTTGTCAAAAATGATGAAACCAAAGACCGTATCTGGAACTCACTTAAAAAGATAAGAGAAAAACTTAATCTTGAAAAAGAAATTGATTCTTTGAAGGAAGAAATCGGGCGAAAATATATTTTCGGAAACATCATTAAAGGCAATAGTCCGGGTATTAAAAAAATCTTCAGTCTGATCGAAAAAGCCATCCAAACCAATATCACTGTTTCGATCACCGGCGAAACCGGAACAGGCAAAGACCTGGTTGCCAAAGCTATCCATTACAACTCAGCCAAAGCAAACCTGCCCTTTATCGCAATCAACGTTTCAGCAATACCAAAAGAACTTATCGAAAGTGAGATGTTCGGCCATGAAAAAGGTGCATTTACCGGTGCTGTAACCCGCAAAATAGGAAAGTTTGAAGAAGCAGGTAAAGGTACAATCTTTCTGGATGAAATCGGAGAAATGGATCAATACATGCAGGTAAAACTGCTCAGGGTACTTCAGGAAAAAGAACTCAACAGAGTTGGCGGAAACGAAGTAATTAAAGTAAATGCAAGAGTAATCATTGCTACCAACCGCAATCTCGCCGAAGAAGTAAAAAAAGGTAATTTCAGACAAGACCTCTACTTCAGACTGCTTGGACTGAACATAAACCTGCCTCCACTGCGGGACCGCGGAAATGATATTCTGCTGCTTGCAAAATATTTTGTGGATGAGTTTTGCAAAGAAAATGACTTACAAAAAAAATCGCTCTCTCAAAAAGCACAGGAAAAACTGATGAACTACGACTTCCCGGGCAATGTACGGGAACTCAAAGCAATCATGGAACTGGCTGTGGTAATGGCCAACAGCGAGGTGATTGACGACAATGATATATCACTTAGTGCAGCAACACGGTCAAGTAATTTCCTGATGGATGAGGAGGATACACTTCAGGGATACGACAAAAAAATCATCAAACATTTCCTCGAAAAATACGACAACAATATTCTTGAAGTTGCCAAAAAACTCGATATCGGGAAATCAACCATTTACAGAATGATAAAAAATAAAGAAATATAGTATGAAACCAGCTAACGAAAGACTTTATAACTTAAGCTATCTTAAAGAACAACTGGGCGACAACGATGAAATTCTTCAGGAACTGATCCAGATATTTCTTGAAAACACTCCTGCTGATCTTGCCGATCTTAACAAATCACTTGAAAACAACGATCTTGAACATCTTGCTGCTGTGGCTCATAAAATGAAATCCTCGCTCGCTACCCTGAAAATAGATGAACTGAAAGATGTCATGGTCAGCATTGATAAACCATTTAAAACACAAGAGCTAAAAAAAGATCTCCCCGGAATTCTTGCAAAGATCAACGAAGTGCTTGCCATAGTTTTCGAACAACTACGAGAAGACTTTTCAATGTAGGATTAGATTTCCATTCTCGTCGAAAATGTCTGCGAGCCGCTGACCCTTACTAAGCAAAACTGCCGGCATTCCCGACTTTTCAGCGCCGGTAACATTTTGCTGGCTGTCATCAATAAAAAGAGTTTTCTCAGGATCAAGCTGGTTATCCCGCATTACCAACCGGTAGATTTGCTCATCGGGCTTACGCAAACCGATTTTAAACGACCAGTAAGTTTTTTCAAATTGCTTATTAAAATCAGCACTGTATTTTTCGCTGTATTCTCCGATAAACACATTATAATGAAGCTGATTGGTATTGCTGAGCAGAAATAATCTGTACCGGATTTTCAGTTTCCCGATGAGCTTTACAGCATCATCATCAAATCCAACCAAAATGCTGTTCCAGGCATCGATGATTTTTTCCCGGCCTGCATCTTTCACATCCAGCAAACGGGAGATTGTCTCCATCATCTTTTCAGGAGTAATTTTACCACATTCAAAATCAGCAAACAAAGGGCTCTGGACAGCCTGTGAATATAACTCTCCAAAATCTTTCACACCAAGTGTTGCAAAAGTTTCGATTTGCTTCAGATGATCAATCTGATAAATGACACCTCCAAAATCGAGAATTAGATTTCTTAAATTTTTACCTGACACAAACGGTTTCATCTTAAGTTGATTTAATCGGCAAAGCTATCAAAAAGCTATCAAATCAACACCAAAGACCTTCATCCGGGTTATTTCTTTTTTTGAGGTGCTAAGAGAAATATTTAGAGATTCGGTATAGTACGAATTCTTTGTCTCTGATTCCATAGTTTTGTGAGATGAATTGTTGGATTTGACCGTTGATTCTTTCTGCT
>Ga0116164_10000373_pt1 | contig 40150 bp, 34 predicted proteins | sample AD_UKC109_MetaG_FD_89888 | JGI IMG/M metagenome (GOLD analysis project Ga0116164, IMG submission 89888) | Active sludge microbial communities of municipal wastewater-treating anaerobic digesters from Hong Kong - AD_UKC109_MetaG | ecosystem: Engineered > Bioreactor > Anaerobic > Digestate... | reverse complement strand
GGTCATCAACGTGACCGCCAACGCCTTGTTGCCGATCACCGACGTGGGTCTGGGCGAACGGGGCGAAGTCGTGTTGTATACGCACGGATCGGTGGCGGGCACCAATTTCGACGAAGTGGGCTTCCCGCCGGCGCGGGGGGCGGAACAACGGACGCTTTTCCGCACGCAGGCTCATCCCACCAACACGCCGCCGACGGCCTCCTTCATCACTTATCAAAACGCCGACGGTTCGTGGCAATTCGACGCGACGGCGTCTTTCGATGCCGAAGGCGAAGCGTTGCGCTATTTCTGGGATTTCGGCGACGGCCTTACGGCGACGAATGCGGAAACGTCACACACCTATCAGATCGGCGGCGACCTTTCCGTCGTGTTGACCGTCCTGGACGTCAACGGCGGCAAGGCAACGGCCCAGACGATTTTGTCGATTGACGATTGCTGTCCGGATCGGGATCATGACAACGACGACGATGATACTTACTGCAACAACAGTTGCGCGGCCGGCGCCGGCGGCAGTGCCGATGCCCTACCCTGGCTGATGTTGTTCGGCCTCGTCCTGGCGCTGAAACTCGGATCCCGCAAGAGGAGTCTGTGATGAAACGGCGGTTGATTTTCCTCCTGGCGATTCTCCTGGCGGCCGCATCGCCGGCCCTGGCCATCGATGCGCAAAACGTCGTTCCGGCCATGGGCCCGCAAAATCTGCTCACCTTGTACACGAGCGATCCGCTGGCGATGGGCCAGTTCGCCGTCGGCGTGTTCGGCAACTACGCCGCCGACCCGGTGCGCTTCGAATATGAGAACGGCGACGAATTCGACGTCGTCGAGCAGATGGTCAGCGGGCAAGGTTACCTGGCGGTCGGCTTGTTCGACCGAATCGATCTGATGGCCGGCGGCAGCTACAACATGGTCGTCGGCGACGATCTGAACGACTTCATCATCCCCGATTTCGGCGAGCCGGAAGACGAGATGGTCGCGCGCATCGGCGATGCGATCGTCGGCGCCAAACTGCGCATATTGCGAAATGAGCCGGGCCTGTTCGGTCTGGCCGTCGGCGGTTTCGTTACCGCGCCTACGGGCGGCGACGATTATTACGTCGGCGCGGGCGCGACCTCTTTCGGCGGACATCTGATCGTCGACAAGCGCCTGGCGATGGTCAATCTGGCGGCCAACGTGGGCTACAAATACCTCAGCGACGTGGACGACCTGTCGCCGGAAGGGCAAATCTACGGCGGCTTCGGCCTGGACGTGGCGCTCGATCAGTGGATCGGGCTGACCGGCGAGCTGATCGGGCGGACGGTCGATTACGGCGTGGACGAAATCGACGCGACCGTGCCGATGGAAGCGTTGGTCGGCGTGCGCATGTACACGCCGATCGGTGTGAACTTCACCCTCGCCGGCGGCTTCGGCCTGACCGACGGCATCGGCAGTCCGTTGTACCGCGGGCTGGCCGGCATTTCCTTCTCGTATCCGAAATTGGTTTACGGCGAACAAGCCGGAGCGATCATGCCGGCGTCCGATCCGTACAAGACCGACACCGACCGCGACGGACTGACGGACTACATGGAAGAGAAGGTCTACAAAACCGATCCGAACAATCCGGACACTGACGGCGACAGCCTGCGCGATAACGAGGAAGTGCAACAGTACAACACCGATCCGAACAAGGCCGACAGCGACGGCGACGGATTGACCGACGGCGCGGAAGCGCGGTTGTACGGCACCGACCCGCTCAAGGCCGACACCGACGGCGACACGATCAGCGACGGTCAGGAAGTCAACGAGCTGCGCACCAATCCGCTCAATCCCGACAGCGACGGCGACAACGTCGCCGACAACATCGACGGCGCGCCGCTGGAACCGGAAACGGTCAACGGCTTCATGGACGAGGACGGCGTGCCCGAGGTGGTCGTGGCCAAAAAGCCCAGCGGCGTGATGATGCTGGAAAACCAGATCGTCCTGCCGACCGCGTTGGTCTTCAACGATCCCAACGGCGCGACGTTGACCAAAACCGACAAGATGCTGCTCAACGACGTGGCGGTGATTCTGCAGGAATACCCGCGCGTGAACATCAGCATCGAAGGACACGTGGCGGCCGGCACGCCCAACGCCGAGAAACTGACCGGGCAACGGGCGACGGCGGTGATGAACTATCTGAATCGGCGCGGCATCGCCGCTTCGCGCATGACGGCTGAAGGCATGGGCGACCAGGTGCCCATCGCCGACAACGAGACCGAAGCCGGACGCGCGGCGAACACGCGCATCGACTTCATCATCACCTCGCGCTGACGATCATCCGCTCAATAAAAAAGCCCGGGATCCGCTCCCGGGCTTTTCTTTTCGGCTGAACGCTTCAGGAGCGAATCGCTTCCAGAAACAGCTCGTACAATTTTTGCGTAACCGGTCCGGGTCGGCCGCTGCCGATTTGGCGATCGTCGATGCGCAGTACGGGCGTCACCTCGGTGGTCGTTCCCGAAAGAATCACCTCGTCGGCCGCATAAAGGCCCTCGCGCGTCACCCATTCCTCGCGTACGGCGATGCCGGCCTTTTCGGCCAGACCGATCAGGAAACGGCGGGTGATGCCCGGCAGAATCTTGTGGTTGGTCGGATGCGTAAACAGCGTATCGTTTTTAACGACGAAGATATTGCTGGAGGTGCCTTCAAGGACGCGCTCGTCCGCGCCGATGAAAATCGCCTCGTAACAGCCCGCTTCCACCGCCTGCTGCTTGGCGAGCACGTTGGGCAGCAGGTTGGTCGTTTTGATGTCGACGCGGGCCCAGCGGATATCCGGCACGGTGATGCAACCGACGCCGCGCGCGGCCAGTTCGGCTTCCTTGTGGGGAAACTCGCGCACGGTGATGATCACCGTCGGCTCCGGCCGTTCGGCGGGAAACGCATGCGAACGCGGGGCAACGCCGCGGCTGATTTGCAGGTAAACCATCGCCTTGGGCATCAAGGCGCTTTCGTAGGTTTTTTGTATCTGCTCGCCGACATCGGCGACGTCGATATATTCCAGGCGAATCTCGTTCAGGCTGCGCCGCAGTCGTTCAAGATGAGCATCGAACAAAAACAGTCGCCCGTTGTAGGCGGTGATCACCTCATACACCGCGTCGCCGAAACAAAAGCCTCGATCGTTGATGGAGACCGTCGCCTCGGCGAAAGGTAAAATGCGTCCATTGACATAGGCAATTTCCGGCATCGAACGATTCCCTTTCTCACGGAAGTGTGGATAAATAAATTATATTGCGCAATTGTTTACCAACTATAATAAACCACATTAACTATTAATCGTAACCTATTGTATTATAAAAACTATCTATGTCGATATAAAAGCTTAAATCGCACATTACGGCCATTTTCACAAAATCCTATGCTTTTTTATCCACAGTTTATCCACAAAAGGAAACACTGAAAAATCCATTTACCGTAAGTGCAAGAAAATTTCCAGTATTTAGACGATGGCCAAGCGGTTTTTGTTGCGAGATTTTTTAATTCGGGGAGTTTATCTTCCTCGTGATTTAAATTAGACTACTTTGGTTATTGTTGTGGTGTTCATTAAAAAATCGATTCCCGCCGCGCCAATGATCGGTTGGGCGTCGAACAAGAATTCGAGAAGGAAGGAGGTGAATGTAGGTGCGCTTCAAACTATTTTGGATCCTCATCCTTATCAGTCTGATGACGTTAAGCGTGTTCATGGCATGCGACGACGACGATGACGACGATAACGATGACAACGACGACGACGACAACGACGACGGCGACGATGATGACGACGACGATGATGACGATGACACCGGTGACGATGATACCGGTGATGACGACACCGGCGATGACGACACCGGTGATGACGATACCGGCGACGACGATACCGGCGACGACGATACCGGTGACGACGACACCGGTGACGACGACACCGGCGACGACGACACCGGCGACGACGACACCGGCGACGACGATACGGTAGAGATCGGCACGAACGTCGGGCAAAAAATGGCCGACTTCAACGTAACGCTCAGCGACGGATCCACCTTCAATCTTTACGAGCATGAGGGCACAGTCATCTTATTTGACACAGCCGGCATGTACTGAGGCAGCTGTGCCTCTGACTCTCCCGGGTTGGAGAGTATATATCAGGATTACAAAGACGAAGGTTTCCTCGTTGTGCAGTTGATCGGCGCGGACTTCAACGGAAATTATCCGCAGTTGGATGATCTGATTGCCTGGATCGCTTACATCAAGTCGCAGTACGGGGCCACGATCACGTACAATGTCGCGGCCGATCCATATTTCAATATCGGCAGCATGTACAACAAAACCGGATACATTCCGTATTACTGGCTGGTGGACCAGGATCTGGTGATCAACTACAAAGCCAGTTACCTGAATCCGTTCCGCTCGAGAATCGAGACTTTACTGGGTCTTGAGTAGCGGGAAACTCACGGAAAGGGCGATGAACCAAACGGTTTGTCGCCCTTTTTTTTAATGGCCACGCAAACGACCGAGGGCATTGAGCAAGCGCCAGCCGCGGCTTTGGCGAATGGCCTCCAGTTCGGCTTCCTGCGCCGCCACCTTCTTTTGCGCCGCCATCAGCTCGCGATGCTTGCGGGCCAGTTGCCGCGCCATTTCCGGATTGCGCTTTTCCACGACAAAGGGGCCCAAAGCCAGCGCGTCCATTTCCGATTTAAGAAAACAGTCAATGGCGTCGGCGGGCGTTTCCACGATCGGATCGCCCGCCAAGTTGAAACTGGTGTTGAGCAGCACCGGCACGCCGGTTTCGCGTTCGAACGCCGCCAGCAATTCGTGCAGCAGGCGGTTGGTTTCGGCGGTCACCGTCTGCAGGCGCGCGGTGCCGTCGACGTGCGTGACGGCCGGCACCAGCTCCGGCTTGCTGACGGACACGACGCGCAGCATGAACGGGCTGGCGCCGCTCAGCGCGAAATACTCGGCCGCCTTCTCCAACGGCGCGACGGGCGCGAAGGGACGGAACGCCTCGCGGTACTTGACCTTCTCGTTAAGCAGATCCTTGTTCGCGGCGCGGCGCGGATCGCAAAAGATCGAGCGGTTGCCCAGCGCGCGTGGACCGATCTCCGCCCCGCCCTGGTGCCAGCCGACCACCGCGCCGGCGGCTAGACGTTTGGCGACTTCACCGGACACGTTGTCGGCGTAGTCGTACCATTTGAGCACCGCGTCGTGCTCGGCGAGCGCTGTTTCGTATTCCTCGCGCGAATAGGTGCGGCCCAGGTACGGATGCGCCATCGACCAGACCTTCTCGTTGCCGGCCTCGTACCACGGCCACAAGGCCGCGCCCAGCGCCGTGCCGTCGTCGGCGGCGCAAGGCACGATGAACACGTTGTCGAAACCGGCGCGCTCGACGATCTTCTGGTTGGCGACCGAGTTGAGCGCCACGCCGCCGGCCAGCACGAGGTTGGCGCTGCCGGTTTCCTTTTGTAGATCGCCCGTCAGCGTCACCAGGGTTTCTTCCAACGTCTGTTGCACGGCGAAGGCCATGTCCATGTCGAGCGGGCGCAGTTCCTCGCTGTGATGACGCGGCTGCCCGAAGAGTTTAACGAAATCGGCCGGCACCTTGCGACCGCGAATGTCGAAGGTCTGGTAGGTGGGATCGATCTCGTAGGCCAGCGGCGCCGGATGGCCCACCGCCGCGCGCCATTGCTCGGCCAGCAGCGGCGTGCCGTAGGGCGCCAGGCCCATGGTCTTTCCTTCCTGAAAATCGCCGAAGCCGGCAAAACTCGTCGCGAGCTGGTACATCGCGCCCAGGCTGTTCATCGCGCGTTTGCGGCTGCACACCTTGTGCAGTTCGCGCAGGTCGTGGCCCTTGGCGTGATAAAACGTGGTGTGCTCGACCTTGGGAATCACCCGCCGGCCGGGACGATGTTCGATAACGTTGCCCGCGCCGTCGACGACCAGGATCGCCGCTTCGGTGAACGGCGACGCGGCATAGGCGCCCAGCGCGTGCGCGAAGTGATGGTTGAGCACGACGATCTTTTGCGGATCGAGCACGTCGGGCAGTTGGGCGGCGACATCGGCGACGGTCAGGTTGCGTAGCGGCTTTTGCGGATGATAGACCACCGAGCCGACCGCGACGATCGCCGCGCAATCCAGCAGCACGGCGCCTGCCCGATCGAGCACGTAGTCGATCGCCTTGTGCGGCAACGTGCACAGATAGGATCCGTCGGGCGTGACGGCCACCGAATGCTTTTTACGGTCGAGACGCTCCTCGGCGATGCCGCACAGCACCTGCCCGTCGCGCACGAGCACGGCACTGCGATCATGGCTGACGTTGATGCCCAGAACGAGACCGGAACCGCTCATTTGGCTTTGGCTTTGGCTTTGGCTTTAACTTTGACGTTGGCGTTCTGCCCGACTCCCGCCACGCGCATGCCGGAGCGAACTCCGGTTTTCACCGATTGGCGGAAGGACAACAACAGCGCCGCTTCGGCCGCCAACCCCACGAGGTAATAGACCGAGGTCGTCATCGGCGTGTAGAGGTAGGCATCGATCACCTGCGCTCCGAAAAACGGCACGCCCTTGTCGATGAGCACGGCGATGTTGAGCAAGGCGATCATGCCGCCGGCGATGTACCACAGGCGTTTTTGCGCTTTGGCGCGCCAGAACAGACCGGCGAAAAAGCCGATCACCACCGGCGCCGCGAAAATCAGCAGCAGCAGTTGCAGAATGCCGCCCAGGTAGTACTTCAAAAACATGCCGTGCGCCTCATCGCAGCAGGATATCGTCCTCGACGGACACTTCGTCCAAACGAAGCTCGAACACCTCGCCGAAAGCGGTGATAAACCGCCAAAACACGTCGAAGAAGGAATATTTGAGTCCGGTGATCAACTCCATCGAGGTGATCTTCCGGTTCATCTTGCCGCAGGGAACGATATAGGTGAACGGTTGGACATCCTTGCCCACGTTGAGCGAGAAGCCGTGCGTGGTAATGCCCTTCTGAATGTTGAAGCCCAGGAACGCGAGCTTGCCCTTTTCGGTTTCGACGCCGGGGTCCTGCTCGTTGTAGTGCGCCTCGATGCCGTAGGAATCCAGCACCATGACCAGCACCTGCGCCACGCCTTCGATGAACTGGCGCGGTTTGAGCTTGAGCCGGTTGAGATCGAAAATAAAATAGCCGACCAGTTGATCGGGACCGTGGAAGGTGGTCTTGCCGCCCCGGTCGACGTCGATGATCTTGATGCCCTCGGCGGCGAAGCGTTCGCGACTTTCCAGCAGGCCGGAATCGCCGCGCTCCGAGTAGCCGCGCGTAACGACCGACGGATGCTGCAAGAGCAGCAGGTAGTCGGATTCGCCGCCGGCGGCGACCTGCTCGCGCAACTCACGCTGCAGGATCAGCGCCTTTTCGTATTCGGTCAGCCCGAGGTAGCTCCACTTGATCGTCATGGCAATGGCTTACGATACAACCCGCGTAAAGCGTTTAAACGGATTTGCAAAAGTTCGAGAAACATCCGGCTCGCGTCGCTGATCGGGTTGACCCGACTGGCCGGCGAGTTGATCCACTGCACCGGCGCCTCGGCGATCGACAGGCCGTACAATCGCGCAATATACAATAGTTCGACGTCAAAACCAAAACGATTCAACCGCTGCCGACGGAAAATGATTTCGGCCGCCTCGGCGGTGAAGGCTTTGAAGCCGCATTGCGTATCGGTGAAGCCGCGCAAGGCCAGCAGGCGCACCATCAGGTTGAACGTGCGGCCCATCGTTTCGCGATACCACGGCTGATGCACGACGATGTCGGCCGCCGGATGCGCCCGCGAGCCGATGCACACGGCCGCGCCTTGCTCGAACAAGGGCCAGAATTTTTCGACCTGGTCGATCGGCGTGGAGCCGTCGGCGTCGAAAAACAGCCGCACCTGACCGGTTGCATTGAGCATCCCGTTGCGCACCGCGTAGCCTTTGCCGCGATTGCCCGGATTCGCCAACAGGCTGATGCGCGACGACGCGGCGGCTTTTTCCCGCACGATGCCGGCGGTGCCGTCGGCGCTGCCGTCGTCGACCACGATGATTTCCGCGGCGTACCCCGCGCCGGCAAGGTACGCTTCGAGCTTGTCCAAGGACTCGCCGATGCGCTTTTCCTCGTTGTAGGCGGGAATAATCACGCTCAACCGGGGTATTGTTTTTTCGCTCATACAGCCCACTGTCGCTCAGCGAGAAGGCGGATCACCCGCGCCCTACAGCTCGGCGAGGATCTGCTTACGCTTGGCTTCGTACTCGTCCTGGGAAATCAAACCTTTGTCGAACAGGCTCTTCAGCTTGGCCAGCCGGTCTTCCGGCGAAGGCTGCGCGGGAGCCGCCGCGGCCGCGGGAGCCTGTGCCTGCTGCCCCTGGGCGGCCTGCGCCATGCCCTGCGCCATCGCCATGCCAAGTCCCGCTCCCAGACCGGCGCCCATCGCGCCGCCCATGTCGCCGGGATTTTTCGCGGCGTCGCCGATGGCCTTGGCGGTCTTGTACTGGGTGAACTTGGCCATATCGCCGATCGCGCCCATGCTCGAACGCTCGTTGATCGCCTGTTGCACCTCTTCGGGCGGCGTGATCGCCTGCACGTAGAAGTCGATCAGCTCGATGCCGTACTTGGCGAAATCGTCGATCACGCGCATCTTCGCGGCCACGGCCAGCTCGTCGTACAAGGCGGCGAGCTCGAAGATCGTCTTGAGCGTTTCGCCCAGCACGTCGTTGAGCCGGCTGACGATCACGTCGCGCAGGAAATTGGCGATGTCGTCGGTCGCGTAACGCCCGCGGCCGGCGACCAGCGTGTTGACGAACAACAACGGATCCTTGACGCGGATCGTGTAGTTGCCGAAGGCGCGCAACTGCACGTACCCCAGCTCGGAGTCCTTGAACGGCACCGCTTCCTTGGTGCCCCACTTCATGTCGTTGAAGACCTTCTGGCTGACGAAAATCACCTCGGTGCGGAACGGCGATTTGCTGCCGTCGAACAGCTTGCCGATCAACCGCGCCAGCACGGGGATGTTCTGCGTGGTCAGCGTGTGGCGGCCGGGACCGAACACGTCGAGCCCTTTGCCGTCGCGGAAGAAGACCGCCTGCTGGTATTCGCGCACGACTAACTGGCTGCCGAGCCGCGTTTCGGCGCTACCGAACTCCGGTATCTTGTGGCACATCTCGTTGCCGGAAACGTCGTGGTATTCGATCACTTCCAAAATGGCCATGGTCGCCCTCCTTACCGCACCAGATTGTTGAGCGCTTCACCGCGATTGTCGATCAATTCGGTCAGCGCGGCAATTTCCACCTGCAACGAATCCATCGCCGCCTTCAGCGACTGGTCGTCGGTTTTCTCCTGGCCGAGCTTGGCGCAGGTCTCTTTGAACATCTCCACTTTGTCCAGAATCATCAGGTCGTAATCATAGAGCTTCTGCAACTCGGGTTCGAGGATTTTGTTGGCGTCGAACGCACCCGAATAGCCGTAGGCGTCGAAGCGATGCTTGTCGCGCAGGCGGTCGATTTTCGATGTCATCCGATCGACGTCGTCGAGCCAGGAAATTTTCATATCGTCCAGCAGCGCTTTTTTCAGGTTATCCAGACCGGTCTTGGCCGCATCGAGCTGCTTGGCGGAGTATTCGCGCAACAATTTATCGTTCTCGCGCAGTTTTTCCCGGTTCATGAAATCTTCCAAACCCGGAATTTTCGCCACCAGGTTTTTCATTCTGGTCAGAAAGTCGGGTTTCACATTTCCGTCGGCATCGCGATTGGTCATGATTGTCCTCCAAGGATAGAACTCTGCTAACCTCGTATCATATCACCAAAGAGTCGGTCAATCCGAACACCTTGGAAATTCGCTGTCTTTCGCGGATCGTTTCGCCCATGAACCGTTGTACGGGAAGGCGTTGTTCCAATAATTTTTTACCATTGTTTCCCCATTGACACAATGCATCATACAGAGTATATATTTCACACTTCGAACTATTCAATGGACGAACAAAATGAACGAAACGTTGATTGTTCGCTTCCACGCAAGCCTGTTGGACATCCTCAACGGCGTGCTGGAGATGCGCGCGAAGGACAAAACATTCGAGTTGCTGGCCCCGAGCGAAACGTTGGCGCTGGAGATCATCGGCAAGCACAAGTCGCTGGCGATGAGCGAGTTGGCCCGGCTGGCGGGCACGGCGGCCAACACGATGACCGGCATCGTCGACCGGCTCGTGCGCCGGCACATCGCGCGCCGCACGACCTCGTCCGCCGATCGGCGGGTGGTGCTGGTCGAGCTGACCGACAACGGGCTCAAGCTGTTCGGGCAGCATCAACAGTTCACCAAACGCATCATCGCCGGGTTGTTGAAAACGCTCAATCCGGAAGAACAGCAGTCCTTCGTGGAGATGTTCGAACGCATTACCGCTCCCCTTAAATCATAGTCAGGAGATTTTATGCGCGCTTTGACACGACTCATGATCCGCTGGCCCTGGATCACGGTTGCCGTCATTCTCGGCATCACGGCTTTTTTTGCCTATCAACTTAAGTATGTGCGCATTGACAACGGCATTAAAAACTTCCTGCCGGAAATGCAGCAGGACAAACAGCAGTATTACCGCAGCGAGGAAATTTTCGGCAGCGAATCGGTCGCGGTGGTCGGTATCACCGCCGAGGACAAGGGCCCCTATCGCGACATATTCAATCCGGCCGCGCTGAAGATCGTCCAGGATCTGCACGACTGGTTCGAGGGGCTGGAGATCGAAGCGCCGGTGGAAAAAGCGTTGTGGATAAAGCCGGAGCGATTGGGTGAGGCAAGAAAGATCTTCGGCAATCCGGACGGCCTTTGCTCCGAGGAGCAACTGGCCGCGCTCGAGAAGTTCGAGGAACCCGAGGATATCGAAGGTCACATTAAAATCACCGCCTGCAAGCACGTCGAAAGCACGATGATCGAAGACGTGACGAGCCTGGTGAGCATCAAGGACATCTACGACACCGAGGTGCCCTCCGCCGAAGTGGAAGGCGAGATGGAGCACCAATTGATGATCGAGGACATGTGGGAGGACGTGCCGCAGACGCAGGAGGAAGCCGACCGCGTGCGCGAGCGCGTCAAGTCGTGGGATCTGTACGAGGACAACATCGTCAGCCCGGATTTGAAGTCGACGGCGATTTACGTGTTCATCGACAGCCAGGTATCGATCGAGTACACGGAAAAACTGCAATCAATGATCGAAGAGAAAATCAACGAATTCGACAAGCCCGACGACGGACTGTTTTTCCAGACGGGCGGTACGCCGCTGTTGTTCGTCTGGCTGGGCATTTATCTGATGAACGATTTGCTGACGCTCATTCCGTTCGTTTTCTTCGTGATCATCCTGGTGCTGTTCGCCAGCTTCCGCAATCCGACCGGCGTGCTGATGCCGGTGCTCACCGTCGCCTGCGGCTGTATCTGGTCGGTCGGCCTGACCGCCCTGATGAACAAGCCGCTGACGCTGCTGACCAGTTCGCTGCCCACCCTGATCGTCGCCGTGGGCAGCGCGTACACGATTCACATCATCCACAACTATTTCGCGCAACGGCAAGCCGGCCGCGACCGGCACGAGGCGATCATCGAGGCGATGGCCAAGGTCGGCATGGCGGTGGTCATGGCCGGTCTGACAACCGTCGGCGGCTTCCTCTCGCTGGCCAGCAGCAGCGTGGTGCCGATCCGCGACCTGGGTCTTTTCGCCAGTTTCGGCGCGTTCGCCTCGTTGGTGATCAGTTGTTCGCTGGTGCCCGCCCTGCTGCAGATCACGGGCAAAAAGGGCGTCAAAGAAGTCGAGATAGACGCGGAGAACGAAGCGGAACACGTGGCGCAGAATCCGGGCATGCTGGGCAAGCTTCTGGATTGGCTGGCGCGGTTCGTGGTCGAGCACAAGTGGTTGGTCTTCGGCGTCGGCGTGGTGCTGGTGGGCGTGGGCATCCTGCTGACCATGCAGGTGCGCGTAACCTCCGACCTGCTCAAGTACTTCAAGGAGGACAGCCCCATCCGGCAGATGGACACGTACCTCAGCGAAAAATTCGGCGGGACGGACATGTTCTCGGTGGCCTTCGACGGCGGCGAGGAAAACTACTGGAAGGATCCCGCGCCGCTGCGCAAGATGGAAGCGCTGATCAACCACATCGACGAGCAGTTTCCGGTCATGCGCAAGAGCATGTCGATGGTCGATTACGTCAAGAAGATGAACATGGCGCTGCACTTCAACGATCCGCAGGAATTCCGCATTCCCGACACGGCGCAGGCGGTGGCCGACAGCCTGTTCCTCTTCCAGCAAAAAAGCGACTCGATGGAATCGATGATCGATTTCGAATACCGTAAGGCGCGCGTCACCTTCAAGGTGACCGACGGCCAGACGGCGACCATGCGTAAAATCAAAAAGGCGATCGACCAGTGGCTGGCCGACAACTGGCCGGAGATGGCCGGCAAGCCGGCCCCGCGCATGAGCTTATGGCAGCACACGATGGAAATGGCCGGTTTCGTCGAGGAATCGCCGGCGTTCGTCGAGCAGCGCTACAGTTACTCGGGCGGCTCCTATCTACGTTACGTCGCCGACCGGTTGATCGTCATCGGGCAGATGCGCTCGATCTTCCTGTCGATTCTCACCGTGTTCGTTCTGGCGATGCTCATCTTCCGCAGCATGGTGGGCGGCCTGCTGGCGATCGTACCCACGACGATGGCGGTGTTGGGCAACTTCGCCACAATGGCGGTCTTTGATCTGCCGCTGGACGTGGGCACGGCGCTGGTGTCGGCGGCCGCGGTGGGCATCGGCATCGACTACGCCATCCACTACATCAACCGCTACCGCCTGGAGCGCATCGCCGGGGCCAAGGCGCCCTTGGCCGTGCGCTACACGCACCTGACCAGCGGCAAGGCGATCGTGTTCAACGCGACCGCGGTGGCCCTGGGCTTCTTCGTGCTGCTGTTCAGCAACTTCAATCCGGTCATGCGCATGGGGCTGCTGACGGGCATCACCATGTTCACGGCCAGCTTTATCTCATTGACGGCCCTACCGGTTTTGCTGGTATTGTTACGTCCGAAGTTCATCAGCAAAAACGCACCCAACAATAATTCGAGCAAGGGAGGCAATAAATGAAATCGCGCATTCTGTTGCTAATCGCGATTGTGACGATCCTGGCGTTCGCCGCCATGGCCTGGGCGGAGCTTTCCGCTTTCGATATCGCCAAAAAGAGCCTGGAACTGGACAAGGCCGCGACCAAGACCACGCTGTACCAGATGACGGTCATCAACAAGCGCGGCAAAACCAAGGTCTACAAATTCAAGGTTTGGGAGAAGGATTATCCCGACGGCGCGAAAAAGCTCGTGCGCTTCCTGGAGCCCTCCGACGCCAACGGCACCGGCCTGCTGAACTTCGAGAAGATCGGCGCGGACGACCTGCAGTGGCTCTTTTTGCCCTCGTTGCGCAAAAGCCGCCGCCTGGCCGCCGGCGACAAAGACGGCGAGTTCATGGGCAGCGACCTGTTCTATCAGGACATGGAAACCATGACGGCCGAAGACTACACACACGAACTGTTGAGCCAGGCGATGCTCGACGGCAAGCAGTGCTACATCGTGCAGTCCAAGCCGAAGCCGGGCATCAGCAGCGCCTACAGCTTCACCAAGTCGTGGATCGAAACCGGCACGTTCATCGGCCGGAAAATCGAGATGTACGATAAAAACGGCAAGCTGCTCAAAACTATGAAGGCCAAGAAGGTCGAGCAGATCACCGGCATCTGGACGATCACGTCCGCCGAAATCGTCACCGAGGGCAAAGGCAAGGCCAAGACAAAGCTGGACATGGTCGAACGGCAATACAACAGCGAAGTCCCCGACAACTACTTCACCACCCAGTTCCTGGAACGCTTCTAAACGCACTTACTCCGCCTGGGGGGACCGACGGGTCCTCCCCGGCGGCGGGAGACACCGATGCGAATCGCGCGCCCCCTCGTTTGTTTGCTGCTGTTGATCGTGTTGTCGGCCTCGGCGGCGCACGCCGAAATCAAGCTCAACGGTACGGTATCCAACCAGATGCGCCTGCGCCTTCTGCAAAACGACATGCCCGAGGACTACGATTGGGATTTCACGATGCTGCTGTCCAAAATCGACGTCATTCTGCGGGCGCAGGACGATGAACGCACGGCGCGGCTGTTCGCCAACATCGACTTCCGGCACGATCCCACCGGCGTGTTCGAAAACGACTTCGAATGGCGGCTGCGCGAGGTGTACGCCGGGTATTATCAGCCCTATTACAGCGTCGAGATCGGCAAGCGCATCTACGCGTGGGGTCTGGCCGACGAGTTCAACCCGACCGACTTGCTCAACCCGGAGGATTACCGCTGGTTCATTTCGGTGGACAAAACCGACCGCAAGATCGGCGTGTATTCGGCCAACCTGGCGCTCAACTACGAGAACTTCAACCTGCAGGGCGTGGTGATTCCGGTGTTCGAGCCGGTGCTGCTCCCCGAGCAGGACAGCGATTGGCGCCCGTGGCAATTGGTCACCCTCGACTCGCTGGTCGGCGCGTTCCCCGATTATGTCGATCTGCAGGAGGATACGCGTCCCGAAATGACGGCGAACAATGCCGAAGTCGCCGCCAAGCTGGCCGGAACGGTCGCCACGGTCGACTTCCAGTTGGTCTATTTCAACGGTTTCGACGACCAACCGACCTTCGACATCAACATCATTCCCGATCCCAACGTGGTGATGGAAGGCGGCAAGCCGCTGGTGCTGCGCGAAGAGTACCAACGCTATGCGGCCTACGGCGGCAGCTTCGCCTTTACCGTCGACAAGTTCAGCCTGCGCGGCGAAGGCGCTTACTACACGCCGCGCTATTACATGTACGAGTTCGACGATTCGCTGATGCAGGTGGGCAACCTGTTTGCCGCCTTCGATCTGATGACCGGCCTGGCCGATCACACTTGGCGCGTGCGCAAGCCCAGTTGGTCGGCCGTCGGCGGCGTCGATTACCGCAGCGGTTCGGAATTGTACGTCAACATGCAGTACGTGCACACGCAGATTCTCGATTACGAAGAGGACCTGCTGTACGAGGAAAACGAGGGAATGGTGACCCTCAAGGTGCAAAGCCTGCTGCTGGACGAGGACCTGGATCTGAGCTTCCAGGGTGCGGCCAACGTCTGGCACGGCGACTGGTACATCAAGCCGTACGTACGCTACAAGCTCACGGTGGACCTGGCCGCCGAAGTGGGCATCCAGTTGTACGGCGGCGACGAAAAGACCACCTTCGGCGACATGGACGACAACGACTTCGTCTACACGCTGGTCGAGTACGCTTTTTAGTCGCACCGCATTGCCGCGATCGCCCCGGGCCGCCCGCCAGTCGCGCGGCCCGACGTTTTTAAAAAGAAAACGGGCGACCGAAGCCGCCCGTAATCATTGTCGCACGAACCGAAATTATTCGGCCAGGTAGCTCTGAGCGTTAGCCGTCGCGGTCTGCGCATCGGCCATTTTCTCCGGAGCCACATCTTCCACGAAATACAGGAAGTCCGGATCGCTGACGATCTGCGCCACCTGGTCGGCGTTGAGTTCGATTTCCGCCCGGCCGCCGCCCGCACATTCGATTTCGACGCTGGTCGGATAGTAAACCAAACCGACGAACGCGCCGATCAGGCCGTTGACGAAGGTGATTTCTTCGTGAATGGTCGCGTTGCCGGAGGGGCAAAGCTTTTTCACGTTGACGTTTTCGTCGCCGATGATGCCGAACAGCCAGTGGCTATGCCATTTCTCATAAACCATTTTGCCGCCGTCGCCGCCCTTGCCCACGGTGAAGGTGTGCTTGAAGCAGCCCGTCACCACGAACAGCATCGCCAGGGCCAGAACCAGAATCATCACTTTTTTCATTCGTTGTACCCTTTCCTTGTTAAATCACGTGTCGCGCAAAGCCCGATTCCATCGGGCGAATACACTTACTTGTAAATCGGATCGAGTCCCAACTGTCGAGCGATGACCAGCTTCTGGATCTCCGAGGTGCCCTCGCCGATTTCCAGCAGGCGCTGGTCGCGATAGAACCGCTCGACCGCATATTCCTTCATCAAGCCGTAGCCGCCGTGGATCTGCACCGCGTCGTATACGACGTCGCGCGCCACGGCCGAGCAATAGTACTTGGCCATCGCCGCCAGCTTGGTGAACGGTTGGCCATTTTCGCGCAACCAGGCCGCCTTGTACAGCAATAAACGCGCGGCTTCGATTTTGGTCGCCGCCTCGGCCAGCTTGAACGAATTTGCCTGGAAATTGCCGATCGGCCGGCCGAATTGTTCGCGTTCCTTGCTGTATTTCAAGGCCGCTTCGAAGGCGCCCTGCGCGCAGCCGAGGCCCATCGCGCCGATCGACAACCGGCCGTTGTCGAGGGTCATCATCATTTGTTTGAAGCCCTCGCCGCGCGACCCGAGCAGGTTCTCATAGGGGACGCGGCAATCCTCGAAGTACAGCTCGCCGGTGTTCGAGGCGCGCCACATCATTTTCTTTTTCATCGGCACGGCTTTGAAACCGGGCGTGCCGTTGGGCACGAGAATGCAACTGACTTCCTGCTTGCCGTCGCTACGCTTGCCCGTCATCGCCTGCACGATGCACACGCCGCTGATTTCCGAAGCGCTGTTGGTGATGAAAATCTTCGATCCGTTGATCACCCACTGGTCGCCGTCGAGCACCGCGTTGGTTTTGCTGGCCTGGGAATCCGAACCCGCGTTGGGTTCGGTGAGGCCGAAGCTGGCCAGCATTTCGCCGGTCGCCAGTCTGGGCAGCCATTCGCGTTTTTGCTCCTCGTTGCCGAAATACATGATCGGCCCGATGCCCAACGATGCGCCGGCGGCGATCGTCGCGGCGTGGCTGCCGTCGACGCGGGCGACTTCCTCGACGGCGATCACGTAGGCCAAATATCCGAGATTCGACCCGCCGTATTCTTCGGGCACGGTTGCGCCCAGCAGTCCCATGTCGCCCATCTTCCGCGTCATTTCGATGGAAAACTCTTCGTTTTCGTCGAGTTCTTCCGCCCGGGGGGCAATTTCGCTTTCCGCGAAATTGCGTACTTGCTCGCGTAGAATGCGATGCTCCGCCGGTAACTCAAAATTCAGCATAGCAATCTCCAATCCGTCGATTTTTGGTCACTTGAGGTTGGTGGTGGCGCAAATTGTATTTCGCTTCCCATCGCCAGACAAGGGGCCAGGAGAGTTTCTTCATCGGGAACGATCATCGGGGGTCCATGGACAGTACGCGTTCGCACACGCGCGGGTACTCCTCAACGAAACGCCGCACCAGATCCAGCACCGGCGGACGGTCGTGCACGAGACCGGCCACCTGCCCGCATTGCATCGAACCCCAGTCGACATCGTCGTCCAGCGTCGCCGCGCGCGCCCGGCCCGCACCGACAAAGGCGAGGATTTCCTCGGACGATTTGCCGGCGCGTTCCATCTCGCGAATGGCGGCGGTCAGTTCGTTGGCGATGCCGCGCACCGCGCCGAAGGCGCGCCCGGTGACCTCGGTGCCGGTTTCGTCGATGGTCAGCAGCCGCTGAATGTATTCCTCCGAACCGTCCGCTTCGGCGCTGGCGATAAAGCGCGTGCCGACCTGCACGGCGTCGGCGCCCAGGGCGAAGGCGGCGACCATGGCGCGCGCGTCGGCGATGCCGCCGGCGGCAATGACCGGAATGTCCACCGCGTCGGCGACCGCCGGCCACAGAACCATGCTGGCCACTTCGTCGGGCGACAGGTGCCCGCCGCCCTCGCAGCCTTCGGCGACCAGGGCGTCCACGCCGGCCGCCGCGCATTTGACGGCCAGTTTGGTCGAGGGAACGACGTGCACCACGACGCAGCCGTGTTCGTGCAGGTAGTCGGTGAATTTTTTCGGGCTGCCCGCGCTGGTGAAAAAGATACGCACTCCCTTTTCCACCGCCGTTTCGATCAGCTGCTGGGCGTGCGAATACAGCAGCGGGATGTTCACGCCGAACACGCCGTCGGTGGCGGCGCGCACCTGGTCGATGGCCTCGGCCAGTTGCTCGGGCGTATGACTGCCGCCGGCGAGCAGACCCAGGCAGCCGGTGTCGGCGATCGCCGCGCACAGGCGGGCGTTCGACCACCAAACCATACCCGCGCCGATGATCGGATAGCGGATGCCCAACAGTTCACAAATGCGGTTTTTCATCGCCAGGTCGTCCTTTGTTGAAGGTCGGTTCCACTTAATAGCAGAGATCGCCCCGGGATGGCGAGCGTCCCCCGGGTGAAAATGGGGTTGCTTTACAAGCGCGCCAATCCGGTTTAAACAGGCAAAATATTGTGAAGTGCGACTCGCGCCAGCTTTGACAAAGGAGTCAACCGGATGAATCGACGCGATTTTCTCAAAGCCTCCCTGGGCGCCGCGGGCCTGACGGCGCTGCCGCTGCAACTGACCGGCTGCGCCGGAACGCAGATCGTCCGCGAAGGAACGCCGCCCATCGACCAACTGCTGGAAGAAGGCGCGCGGGTTATGTGGGTGGCCGCGCATCCCGACGACGAGTCGATGGTCGGGCCGCTGTTGGTCAAAGCGGGCGTCAAGCTGGGCAATCCGCTGTTGATGCACGTGTTGACCCACGGCGACGGCGGCGAGTGCTGCCTGCCCGAAGGGTGTCATCCGGATTTGAAAACGGTGCGCGGCGAGGAAATGAAAAAGGTCGTCGCGTTGTATCACGCCGAGTTGGTGCATGACTATTACTGGAACGCGCCGCTGCCGGTCGAAAAATTTCCGCCGCGTCATGAGATCGCGCGCAAGTGGGTTGCGGAAAACGGCGACCCTTCGATCAAGATCGCGCAGACGATCCGCGACTTCCAGCCCGACATCCTGCTGACCTTCGCGCCGGTGCACGGCTTCACCGGGCATCCCGAACATCAGATCACTTCGCGTTTCGCCACCGCCGCCGTGCGCCTGGCCGCCGACGCCGACGCCGACGCGAAACTCGACAAACAGCCGCATCGCGTGGGCCACACCTACTTCGGGTTGAATTACTATTGGATCACGCGGCTGATCGGCTCGTACGACACGATGGACGGCTATACCGAGCGGTTCGACATCCGTCAGAAATGCCGCAACGACATGACGCTGGCGGACATGGCCGGCGAATTCACCCGGCCGCACCGCACGCAGGACGCGGACATGAGCAGCGTGCGCAAGCTCTATAAAATGTTGCAGTACCTGTATCTGTACCAGACCGATCCCTGGAGCGAAATCTGGGATCCTTTCGAACCGGAAAAAGTCGAATCCTAAACAAGTCGATTTCGGGAACCGCTTGCCGAGTCCGATACTATCCAGCTCCACATCATGCGGCGGGTGGTTCCCTTTTTTTCAATCGCGCGGCGTGAAGATGTAAGGCACCTGCACCGACGCGGCGGACGGCAACGGTTGCGCCGTGCGCGTCTGGCGCAAGGCCTGCGCAACGCAGGAGCCGACGCCGGCATCGACGGTATTCTCCACGATCGACGCGCCGGTAACCGACCCGTCAGCGGCGAACAACACCTGCACGCTGATTTTCCCGGCCAACGATGGATTGAGCTTGAGCGCCCGCTCGTAACAGTGTTTCACCGCGCCCAGTCGATCGTGCAGCGCCTGGCGCATCAGGCGATTGGCGCCCGCATCGGTCGAGGTGAAGATCGGCCGCGCGCGCTTAATCTGTGCCTGCACCTGCCGGGTGGCGCGTTTGGCGATGTCCACCGTGCCGCTTTCGCCGAATTCGGTGAGATTCACCGCGATCGGCGCGCCGTTGCCGACATCGTCGGTCGAGCCGGGTTGATCGTACCGCCGCGCGATCCGAACGCCGGCATGGATGCTGGGCATTTTATCCGATAGAGCCGACAAGCCGCGAATATCGGCGCCGGTGTCGCTCTCCCTGACGATCAGGGCAAGCAACGCGGGGTTTTTCTGCAAGACGTGCAACAGGCCGTCTTGCGGTCCGCCCGGCCCGCCGTTGCCCGATCCCGCCGGCGCATTGCCGACCGAGGTCTTGCTCGTTTTCACCGGCTGCGGCGTCAGCGGTTCGTCGGGCGGAATCTCGTAGGCCACCGGCGGCGCCACGGGTATCTCCCACGTTTGCAGACGCAGCGGCGTCTGGGGAATCGGCAGCGATTGGATGTAGGTCATCAACGAGTAATGGAAGAGAAACGAGCAAACCGCGGCGATCAACAGGGAGCGATCAAAGCCGTCAAACCATTTCTTACGGGGAATCTCGCGAGACAATTCGGCCAAGGTGGGCGTGGACATGGACCTCTCCTTTCCGGCTCGGACAGTCGGGCGGTGTCGAGCGACGGATCAGGATTCCATCATCCGGAGAGCGCTAAGCACGGCCGCGGCAATCTCGCGTTCACGATTTTCAAGCCGCCCGGGCGAGGCAACGGGATTGTACGGCCATGTGCCGAACATCGGGCTGCGGGCCATGCGCTCGATCACCTCTTGGTTGGACAAGGCGTCGGGCGTTTCGGTTCCCACAAAATTATTTAAGATGATTCCCATCGGCCGGGCGCCGGAGGTCAGGCAGGCGCGTTCGGTCAACAAGGCGTGGTTGATGCATCCGAGACGGTTGCCGGCGACGATCAGCACCGGCAGGTCGGCGGCGACGACCAGGTCGAGATAGGTCATGTGTTCGGTAAACGGCACCAGAATGCCGCCCGCTCCTTCCACCAGGAGAATTTCGAAGGCTTTTTTCAGCGATTTGAGTTCGCCGTAGATTTTCGGGAAGTCGATGGTCACCCCTTCCCGCTCGGCCGCGACGGCCGGGGCCAAGGGATCGCGCAACCGATAGGGGCACACTTCCGCCAGCGTCTGACCGGATTTCGCCGCCGCCAGCAGCGCCAGAGCGTCAGCCGGTTTGTCGCTTTCGCAGCCGGTTTCCGCCGGCTTGAAAACACCCACTTTGACGCCCATCGCATGCCAATGGGTGGCCAAACGGGAAGCGATATACGTTTTCCCCACGCCGGTATCGGTGCCGGTGACAAATAGTGCGTACAGATTAAACTCCCATGGCTTTGGTTAGTGTATCGTCATTTTCCGCATAGGGATAAACAAAATTTTTCATTACTTATCAAACAGTTGTTCCAATATCGCCCGAATGCGCGCGGGATCGATTTTCGGATTTCGCGCAAAATCGGTCAGGCCGTTGCGCTCCTGTTGCACGTCGAAAAGCTGGGTATAGCACAATCCCTGCAGATGCTTGTGTTCGGCAATCAACGAGAGCACCTGCCGCACGCTTTCCTCCAACGTCATCCCCTTGCCGCCGTAGGGACCGAAGCCGTGCCCGCCGCATTCGCTGATGATCACCGGCTGGTTGCTGTAATGGCCGGTGGGCGCCAGCGGGCTTTTGTAAATTTTATTGGGCCTGACCATATACGCGTTGCGCCAGGCCTCGTATTTGATCTGCGCCGGATCGCCCAACTGTCGGTAATAGGCGCGCACGCGCTCGGGATCGCCCAGGTAATGGTGAATGTCGAGGATGTCGGTGTCCAAGTGATCGTAGCCGGAATTGTCGATCACCGGCCGGGTGGGATCCAACTCGCGGCAAAGGCGGACCATGCCGCGCACCCACTGCCGCGTATTTTCGTTCCAGATGATATCGAGGATGCCCCAGGTTTCGTTGAACAGCACCCAGGAAACGACGCACGGATGCCCGCGATCACGCGCGACGGCCTCGCGCAGCATGCGCTCGAAGGCGATGCGGTCGACGCGCGAAAAAACGAACGGGCTGGGCATTTCATCCCACACGACCAGGCCGAGGCGATCGCACCAATACAGCAGGCGCGGATCGGCGAGCGTCTGGTGGATGCGCAGACCGTTGAAACCGAAGGATTTGATCAGTTCCACATCGCGGCGGAACATGTCGGGATCGGTCGGTCCCGCCCACCCTTCGGGATAGTAGGCCTGATAGAGCACCAGCTTCTGCCACAGCGGTTCGCCGTTGAGCAGCACCTTGCCGTCGCAGGCGACGATGGTGCGCAGGCCGGCATAGCCGGTCGCCTCGTCGACGATCCGCCGATTGCGTTTGATGCGATAGGTCACGCCGTACAGGTGCGGCGTTTGCGGGCTCCAGTGCGCCAAACGCCGGGGCGTCACGCGGACGATCATCGACGACGCGTCGATCTTTTGCCGCACGACGGCGTCGGCTTTGCCGTCGGGATGCGTCAGGGCGATTTCCAACTCGCCGGCCGGTTCGCCGTCGAAGCGCACGTGAAATTCAAAAGCCTCGCCGGTCGCGACCGTCAGCGGATGCGCCTGCGCGAGGTGCGTCGCGCCGCATGCCTCCAGCCACACCGGCTGCCAGACGCCCGAATAGGGTTGATAAAAAATGGTGTAGCGAAACGGCAAGTGCGTTTGTTTGCCGCGCGGCAACTTGCCTTCGCGCACTTCTTTGACGTGCAGGCAGATCGTATTTTCGCCGGGACGCACATGCGGATCGATGCGCCAGCGAATCGGCGTGTAGCCGCCTTCGTGCGAGCCGACGTGCTGCCCGTTGACGTATCCCTCGCAGATGTAATCGGCCGCGCCGATGTGCAGATAAATCGTTTTGCCCTGCCAATCGGCGGGAATCTCCACCCGGCGCAGATACCACAGGTGATCGGGCCCGATTTTCTTACCGACGCCGCTGGCGGGCGATTCCACGCAAAACGGCACTTCGATCGTGTCCGGCAGACGGTCGCGGGTCCACCAGGTTTCGGTCAGACCCTCGCCGCGCGGATCGTGAGCGAATTGCCAGCGACCGTTTAAATTCAGCCATAATTCACGTTGCAGTGGAGGATATGGATGATCGGATTCCAGTGACTTCATGCTTTCCCCCTCGTAGGCGAACCATCTTAGCAGAAACCGGTTGCGCGGCAAAAACCTTTTGTTTTTATAAACAATAATTATGTGCTGAATTTTCAGCACCGGTCGGAAAACCGGTGTACAATACGCGCGACATGAGCCGCATTTTATTCGAACCGAAACGTCGACTGTTGGCGCGCACGACCTTGGCGTTCGCCCTCGTGCTGGCGCTTCAGGCCGGATTGTCCGCGTATTTGATCCTCAACGTGATGGAACGCACACTGCAATCGCGGCTGGACAATCAGTTGATCCGCGTCGGCTTCATCATCACCGGCAACCAGCAATTGATGGACGCGCTGACGGTTTCGGCGAACAATCCGGAAGCGTTCAAGATCCTGGCGCGCATGAGCCATTCGCTGGGCGAAACGGTCAACCTGACGGGCATTCGACGCTCGTATCTGGCGCGCATCGAACACAAGCACTTCGTCTACCTCGGCGGCACCAGCACCACCGGCAAAGCGCTGCCCAATCCGAACATCACCACCCGCACGCAATGGGCCAACCTGCTGGAAGGCAAGGCGATCACCACGCCGCCCTTCCGCGCCGAAGACGGCAGCCTGGTCAAAGCGGCGTACATTCCGGTGATGAAAGGCCAGCGTCTGCTGGGCATTGTCGCGGTGGAGGACGACGCGACCGACCTGGAGGCGATGACGCTGCTCAAGCGCAAGTTGTACGTGGTGTCGATCGTCGGCTTTTTGTTCGTCGTGTTCGTTTCCTTCACCATCGCGCGCACGATCATCACGCCGGTGCGGCGGCTGGTCGACGCGGCCGAGGAACTGGGCGCGGGCAAATTCAACGCGCGTTTCAAGGTTACCGGCGCCGACGAGATCAACTTCCTGGGCCAGACCTTTAACGACATGGCCGAGGACATTCAAGCGCGCGACAAGCAGATCCGTCAGATGAACGAGGCCGCGCTGGCCGACGCGCGCCAGCTTTACGAACACGTGTTGCGGGCGATGGAATCGGCGCTGCTTACCGTCGATCTGGACGGCAACCTGACCAGCGAAAATCCGGCGGTGCACCGCTTGCTCGGCGGACCGCATTTGATGCCCCGGCACATCGAGGAGCGTCTGGCGTTTTACGAGTCGCTGCTGGAAATCTGGCGGCGGCGCGATTCGCTGACCAACCGCGAGGTCGTGCTGCACACGCCGGCGGGCGAACGGTTCATCGAAGTCACGCTGCAGCCGCTGTCGGACCACCGCAACGAGCAAATCGGCTACAGCCTGTTGTTGACCGATCGCACCGAGGAAAAACGGCTGCAAAGCGAATTGGACATGCGCAAACGTTTGGCCGCGTTGGGCGAACTGGCCGCGGGCATCGCGCACGAAATCCGCAATCCGCTCAACGGCATCGAGCTGATGCTCGGCCTCGTGCAGGAGGACTTGCAACAGAAAGGCTTTGCCGACGACCGCTTCACCAGCATCCACGACGAGGTGGCGCGGCTGAACGTGGTCGTCAACGACTTCCTTCTGTTCGCCCGACCCAAGCCGCTGGAAAAGGAGCCGTTCCAGCTCGTCGAATTGATGGAAGACGCGCTGATGTTCACCCTGGGGCACCTCGAGGAAAAGAGCATCGAGGTGGTGCGCGATTTCGCCGACGACCTGCCGCCGGCCCTGCTGGATCCGGCGGCGATGCGGCGCGCCTTCGTCAACCTGATTCAGAACGCCTGTCAGGCGATGGAACCCGGCGGGTGCCTGACGCTGGCGATCCATTTGGTTATCTCTCCGATCAATAAGTATTTTCTGGTGCGGATTATCGACAACGGCCCCGGCATTCCGTTGGAGGTGATCGACAAGATTTTCCACCCGTTCGTCACCAGCAAAGCCGACGGCACCGGCCTGGGTCTTTCCATCGTGCACAAGACGATAGTCAATCACAACGGTTCGATCCGGTGTTACAATCGCGAAGAGGGGGGAGCCTGCTTCGACATCGAAATACCTTACGTGGAGGGAATCTGATGTCACGCGTACTGATTGTCGACGACCACAAGTCCACTGCCGACAGCCTGGCGCAAATCGCTTCGCGCCTGGGTCAGGACGTGAAGGTGCTCTATGAGGGCAACGAAGCGCTGGCGGAAATCGACGCCAATCCACCCGAGTTGATCGTCACCGACCTGCGTCTGCCCGGCGCTTCGGGGATCGACATTCTGACCCACGCCATGGCCTCGCACCCGGACATGGTGGTCATGGTGATCACGGCCTACGGTTCGATCGAAAGCGCGGTCGACGCGATGCGCAAGGGCGCGTTCGACTTCATCACCAAGCCGTTCACCTACCCCGAAATGAAGGTCAAGCTGGAAAAGGCGCTCGAGCACGTGGCCGTCAAACAGGAGATGGCCCGCATGCGCGCCAGTCTGGACGCCTTCGCCGAAGACGAAACGCGGCGCTACAACTTCAACGAAATCATCGGCCGCAGCGCGGCGATGCAGCGCGTGTTCGACACGATCCGCAAGGTCGCCACCTCCGACGCGTCGGTGCTGATCCTCGGCGAAAGCGGCACCGGCAAGGAGTTGGTCGCGCGCGCGATTCACTACAACAGCCCGCGCAAGAACAAACCATTCATCCGCGCCCACTGCGCCGCCTATGCCGAAGGCGTGCTCGAATCCGAATTGTTCGGCCACGAAAAGGGCTCCTTCACCGGCGCGGTGGCCCGCAAGATCGGCCGCTTCGAACAGGCCGACGGCGGCACGCTGTTCCTCGACGAAATCGGCGACATCAACCACAATGTGCAGATCAAGCTGCTGCGCTTTTTGCAAGAAAAAGAATTCGAACGCGTCGGCGGCAACCAAACTTTATCGGTCGACGTACGCATCCTCTCGGCGACCAACCAGGACCTCAAAGAAGGCATCGCGCGCAAGACGTTCCGCGAAGACCTCTACTATCGCCTGAACGTCATCTCGATCGTCATGCCCTCGTTACGCGACCGCCTGGAGGACATCCCGCTGCTGGTCGAGCATTTCCTGCGGCTGTATTCGGGGCGCGGTCCGGCCAAAACGATCACGCCCGAGGCGATGGTGCTGCTGACCAAATATCATTGGCCCGGCAACATCCGCGAGTTGCAGAACGTCATCGAGCGCGCCTGCGTGCTGGCGATGGGCGAAGCGATCACGGTCGAGCATCTGCCCAACGACATCACCGGCACGGGCGAAGCGACGCCGCGGCTGTCGGGCCCGGTGGACTTCGATTCCGAGGTGGAGAAGTTCGAAAAGACGCTGATCACCGGCGCGCTGACCGAAGTGGAATACGTGAAATCGCGCGCGGCGACGCTGCTGGGCATCGATCGCAACCGGTTGCGCTATAAGATGGAAAAATACGGCATCGAGGATTTAGGCACGTCGAATCAATAAGCCGTTCCGTTCGAAAAATCGTGGTTATATTTAGTCATCCATTTTATTGGGAGGGAATGGATGCCGGAGAAAATTACGATTCGCGACGGGAATCTGTCGGTTCCCGACAATCCGATTATCTGCTTGCTCAAGGGTGACGGCACCGGTCCGGAGATCGTCGACACGGCCGTGTCGGTCATCGACCGCGCGGTCGCCAAAGCCTATGACGGCCGGCGCAAACTGCATTGGTTGGAGTTGCCGGCGGGACTCAACTCGTTGGAGGCCGGCGGCGAACTGTTGCCCGCCGCGACGCTCGCCGCCATTCGCGACCACGTCATCGCGCTCAAAGGACCGATGACCACGCCGGTCGGGGAAGGCTTCCGCTCGGTGAACGTCACCTTGCGTCAGCAACTCGACCTGTACGCCTGCGTGCGGCCGGTGAAGCATTTCGACAGTGTGCCCAGCCCGATCTGCGCGCCGCAAAAACTGGACATCGTCATCTTCCGCGAGAACACCGAAGACGTGTACACGGGCATCGAGTACGCCGCCGACAGCAAGGAAGCCGAATCGCTGATGCACTGCCTGCACGACCTGGGCGCCGACGTGCGCATCGACAGCGCGGTGGGCATCAAGCCGATCAGTCGGTTCGGCAGCAAGCGACTCATTCGCCGGGCGGTGGAATACGCCCTCGCCCACGGCCGGCGGCGCATCACCTTCATGCACAAGGGCAACATCATGAAGTTCACCGAGGGCGCGTTCCGCAATTGGGGGTACGAGGTGGCGCGCGAAATGCTCGGCGAACGGATGGTCACGCTCGACGAGGTCGGCGACGAGCGCGAACCGCCGGCGGGCAAGATTCTGGTGCAGGACAAAATCGCCGACGCCATGTTTCAGGATCTGCTGTTGCGCCCGCATTGGCACGAGGTCATCGCGACGACCAACCTCAACGGCGACTATCTGTCCGATGCCGCCGCGGCGCAGGTTGGCGGGCTGGGCATGGCGCCGGGGGCGAACATCGGCGACGACGCGGCCGTCTTCGAGGCGACGCACGGCAGCGCGCCGCATTACGCGGGACAGGACAAGGTCAATCCGTCCAGCGTCATTCTCTCCGGCGTGCTGATGCTCGAACACCTCGGTTGGAAGGAAGCCGGCGCACTGATCATGCAGGCCATCCAGGAAACCATTCAAAACGAAACGGTCACCTACGATCTGGCGCGGCAGATCACCGGCGCGACGACCGTGCGCTGCAGCGAATTCGGCAAGCTCATCGAAGAGGCGATCGCGCGCGGCTAAGGCTGCTTGAGGCGGAAGATCCAGTCGGTCGGCGGCACGACTTCCACGCGCGGCGCGACGTATGTATCCCACTGTTGTTTGTATTCGGCCTGGAAATTGTGCAAATGCAGCACGTAGCTCACCTCGTGCTCCGCGAGGTAAGCGCCGATGTCGCCCGAGCGCATCGCCCGCAACGCCTCGAAGTTCAGAATCCCGTCAAGGTTCACCACGGTGTATTCCGGTAGATAATAACCGAATACGCCGCAGTCGGTGTAGCCGATTCGCGCCCCGCGCGGCACGGTCCGCTCGATCGTGCTTACCAATTCACGGGCGTGCGTCGGCGAGGCGTTTTTCAGCCAATGGCCGATGCCCGGCAAGGCCAACAGCAGGGCGACAACCACGAGCGCAACCGTCCGACTCGCCTTCGCGCGCAGCCATTTCGTTTCGGCCAGTCCGGAGAAAAACGCGCCCCACACCATCAGCAGGCCGACGCTGAACGGGAAAAAATGGCGCATTGAATAGTTGAGCATGTACAGCGGATAAAACAGCGCCGCGCCAGCCAAGGCAATCAGCACGAAACCCAACGGCCGCAAGCGCGCCATGCGACGCAGGCCGGCTTTGCCGGCGGCAATCAAGGCGACGGCGAGGCCCGCGACGATCAGCAACAACAGGACCGCCGCGCCGGGGCGCGTTTTGAACAATTGCGCGAGAAAACCGGTCTGCAGGCGCTCGACGCCCAACAGCCAGCGCGCGAGCAGGCGCATCAACCCCTCGTAGCCGGTCAGCGGCTCCAGCGGCAGCTTGATGCCGAGGCTGACCAGTTTGACGACGGCGAATTTGACCATGCCGCCCAGCGATTCCGGAATGTCCTGCCGGACCAGACCGCGCCAATGGTGAAACGCCCCGCTGGATTGGAAAAACGAGCCGGTCGCCGCTTTGCTCCAGACGAACCACGGCGTCAGCAACGCCAACGCGGGGAGGAAGATCGTCAATCCGCCGCGCATCATCCGCAGCGGTTCGCGCCGGTGACGCCACAGCCAATCGAGTCCGACGGCGAAAAAGAGAAAGACCGCATCGAAGCGCGCGTAGGCGGTCAAGGCGAGCAAAACGCTCATAAGCAGCAGTCGGCGCGGCGTTTCGTCATCGCGCAGGCGCAGGTAAAACGCGATCGTCCCCCAGAACAACAACGCATGCAGCGGCGTTTCCAGCCCACTCATCGAATGGACGATCAGGTTGGCGTTGCCCACGTACAGGCAGCCGGCGACGACAGCGGCGCGCTCGTCGACCAGGCGCGCGGTCAGACGGTAGACGAGCGCCAGCAGGCCGGCCGAGGCGCAGGCCATCAGCAACAGCGCCAGGCGCAAACACAGATCCGGGTGCGCGCCGAACACGGCCATGACCGGCGTCATCAGAAAACCGTACAGCGGCTGAAAACCGTTGGTGGCGTAACCGCCGTAGGTGATGCCCTCGCCGCCGGCGACGTGGCGGGCGATGGTCAGCGTGTAGTAGGCGTCGTCGAGCAGATGAACATGCGGATTGCCCAACGCCAGCGCGCCGGTCAGGAGCAGATGGGCGACGATCAGCCACAGAAGAATTTTGCGCCCGCCGGATTCGCTCACGACAACACCCCTTCCAGCAGGCGCTCCAGGCGTTGGATGTGCAACGTCGGATCGTGTTCGCGGGCGATCATCTCGCGTCCGGCGCGCCCGAGGCGCTCGGCCAAGCCGGGTTCGTCCAATCGCTGCAACGCGGCAAGCAGACCACCCGCATCGCCCAGCGCAAACAGCAAACCGGTGACGCCGTCGCGTACCTGCTCGGGCAGACTGCCGTGATCACTAGCCACCACCGGTCGGCTGTGCGCCAGCGCTTCAAGTACGGTGTGCGGCGAATTTTCCCACCACAACGAAGGTACGACGACCGCACGGGCCCGCGCGTACAGACGCGATAAATCTTCGCCGCGCACGAAACCGGCGAACTCTATGTTATCGATATGCTCGCGGCTCGCCCACTCACGCAGTTCGCGTCCGTCGGGCGTATCCACATCGCCGGCGATGACCAAACGATGATTCGTGCCGCGCACCGCTTCGATCGCCAGCCGCGCGCCCTTGGCCGGGAACAGCCCGCCGACAAACAACAGTGGACCGTCATCCGGCGGCGGCCCCGGATCGGGCGACAGCGTTAGCGGCGTGGGCAGATGCCACAAGCGTCCCGCCGCGAAACCGCCCTCTTTCATTTTCTCGATCAGAAAACGGCTCGGCGCGATAAAGCCTGCAACCTTGGCGCTCGCACCGCGCAGATCGGCATAGGTCATCGCGGCCACGCGCGCGGCGGTGACGGCCAGCGAATTTTTCAGGCAGCGGTGCACCAGCGCGGGCATCTTGCTCGTACGGCACAGGAAACACGGCTTGCCGTCGCGCAGGCAGTTGTAGGCCGGGCAGATCATCTGGAAATCGGAAAGGCGCATCACCACCGGGACGCCGGCTTCGTGCGCGGCGAGGATCAACTCGGGGTACAGGTAATGCGCGATCTGCAGCGCAAGCACGACCTCGATTTTCTTTTCGCGCAGCACACGCAAGGCGGCCCGGCGCACGTCGTCGTTGCGCACAACCTTGAGCGCAAGGCGGGCGCGCTCAACCGGCGACAACGGACGATCGCCGTGCAGCACAAAATTTTCATCGAGCGGCGGCGGCGGAAAATAATCGGCGTCGGCGCACGGTTCATTACGCGCGTACCGCAACGCGAAGGGCGTCACCTCGTGTCCGCGTTCGGTCAACAGCCGCTGAACGGCGAACAGATAACGCTCCGGTCCGCCGGATAAAAAGAAGCGATTCGAGGCGAGCAGGATGCGGATAATCGACCTCCCCGGGAAAACGCGCGTCCTGGTATCCGTTGCAATTATGCGCGACTGTGATAATGGTTTTTACCGATGAAACAGCCGTCACGCAAGTTAATCCGCTCGATCGCGAAGACCGTTGCCGTGATCGGCGTGCTGACCATTCTGGGCGTTTTCGCCTATCGATACAACTACGAACTCGAGACGGTCAAAGCGTATCTGTACACGTTCAACACGCTGACGGCGGCGGTGATCTACGCCCTGCTCTACTTCGTCGTTTCGGTCGTACCGGCACCGGGCGCGCGTGATACGTTCAAGCTGGTCGGGCCGATGCGCTTCGGTTTTCTCGGTTCGGTGCTCTTGGTGTGGATCGGCGAGATGCTCGCGGCGGCGATCAGCTTTCCCATCGGGCGCTGGGCCGGTCGCGACCTGCTGGAGCAGCTTTTCGGCGCACGGATGGTCCGTCTCAACGAGCGGCTGAAGGGCGCGAGCTGGAAGTCGATCGCGTTCCTGCGCATCCTGCCGGTCATCCCCTATCGCCACTTCAACTTCTCGGCGGGGCTGGTCGACGTGCGTTTCGGCGCGTACCTGCTGGGCAGCGCGGTGGGCATTTTGGGGCGCACCGCATTTTTCCAATTCCTGTTCGCCATCGCCATGGATTTCCTGATCGCGCGCGGCGTGACCATTCTGCAGCTTTATGTCGTTTCGGTCTTCCTCGTGCCGATTATGCTTGGTATCTTTTTCCTGTTCGGCCGTAAACGGAAGAAAAACAAAGCCGCTCACCAAGAGCGGGAAACGAGTTCGTCAGCATCATGAAAATCGGCAACCGCCATCGCCAACGCAACATCGCGATCGGAGCGATCACCCTGTTGATCGTCTGCGGCCTGTTGATCGTCGGCGTCGCCAACAAGCGAAGGCAGGCGGCGGAAGAACGGCAGTTGCTGCACCGGGCCGATCTGCTGACCGTCAAGGCGCTGGCCGGGCAATGCGCGCTGTATGCGCAGGCCGAAGCGCTTTACAAACAGGCCATGCGTTTTCACCTGCAAGATCGCGATCTGGTGGGCCGCGCCAGTCTATGCGCCACGTTGAGCGGTTACTGCGGACAGGATGTGCGCCCGTTGCTTATCACGCGGCTGCATCTGCTGACGACCGGCAACGCGCAACCCGACGACATCAAGGCGGTGCTCGAGTTACAGTTGGCCGCGGGCGATCGGCAAAGCGCGCTGACGACCACGGCGCGTTATGCGGATGATCCGTACAGCCAATGGCTGGGGGAATGGTTGCGGGAACTGCCCGCGCCCGGCGAGGAGTGAGGGAATGGAACTTTCACCCAACGAGCGCGACAACCTGTTGCAATGGAACGGCCGGCGGCGCGGCTTTTACGAAGTCTACTATTTGAAGTGGAACGACCCGGCCAGCCGCACGGCCTGCTGGATCCGCTACACGCTCACCAGCCCGTTGCCGCGCGTGGGCGCGCCGTATTGCGAGCTGTGGGGAATTTTCTTCGACATCGATCATCCGGAAAAAAATTTCGCGGTGAAAAACCGTTTTCCCATCGAGCAGCTTTCCTGGGACGCCGACCGGTTCCGCGTGGGCATCGCGAAGGGCGAACTCACGCACAACGCCTGCCGGGCGCGGATCGAACACGAGGGACACGAGTTGGCGTGGGATTTGACCTTCGCTTCGACGCTGCCGACCTATCGCTATTTCCCCTACGAGTCGTTTTATCGCGGCGCGTTTCCCAGGACCAAAGGCGTTTCGCCGCACGTCGATGCGCGCTTCGACGGCACGATCGAGGCCGACGGGCGGACCATTCGCCTGCACGATGCGCCGGGGCAGCAAACGCATTTGTGGGGCACACAGCACGGACAACGGTGGGCGTGGGGGCACTGCAACACGTTCCGCGAGGACCCGACCGCGCTATGGGAAGGCCTGGACGCACAAATCAAAGTCGGGCCGGTCCTCAGTCCGCATTTTAAACTGTTTTACGTGCGCTGGCTGGGCCGCGATCATTTCTTCAACGACCTGTCCGCGTGGCTGAGCAACGAAAGCGACTGGCAGGTCGGACGTTGGACGTTCGCGCTGAAGAACGAGGAGCTGCGCATCGAAGGCGCGGCGGTGTGTCGCTTCGACGAACTGGTGGCGGTCACCTACATGGATCCCAACGGCAATTCGCTGTGGTGCAACAACAGCAAGATCGCCTCGCTGCGTTTGTCGATTTACGATCGCGGCGGCGCGCATCTGGCCGAGTTGACCAGCGAACACGGCGCGGCGGCGGAGTTCGTCGATCGGGTGACGCATCCGCAGGTGCCGGTGCGCATCTAACTTGAATTCGACTGTCATCTGTGATGTATTCCCGAATAAATTTTTCGGAGAGCAAATTAAATGGCCGAAAATGCAGCAACGCCCAATCTGAGAAAAACGCTCTTGATTGTCTTCGTGCTTTCGTCCTGCACGTTGATGTTCGAGTTGATCATCTCGCGCATGTCGGTTTTTTATCTGAACTACGCCAACAGCTTCATCGCCATTCCGCTGACCCTCTTCGGGCTGGCGGTGGGCAGTTTGCGCGTGCACCTGGGCAAACGGAAGATCGAAGATTACAGCATTTCGCGCAACTTGGTTTTTTTGACGATCTTCTCGTTCATCGCTTTTGCCGTCGTGTTTTTGATCTTCAGCCAGCTCTTTCACATCACGCATCGCTCGCGCCCGTCGAGCACGGAGATGATCCTCAAGACGCTGGCGTTCGTCGTCGCGTTCCTGCCGCCGTTCTATTTCGTCGGCAAGATTCTCACCGCGCTGTACGCGCTCAACCGCAAGATCATCGGCAAGATCTACAGCCTGGATCTGTTCGGCGCGGCGCTGGCGTGTTTCGTGACGCCGCTGCTGTTTCACTTCATCGATCTGCCGTACCTGATTTTCATCTGCCTGCTGGCGATCATCACGGTGACGACGCTGTCGTTCGGCAAGCCCAATTGGAAGGTGGTGGCCGCATTCGTCGTGGTCAATCTGCTCGTGCTGCCGACCCTGATTTTCCTGGAAGGACGCTACGATCTGCGCAAGACCGTGTCGCACAACAAGAGCTGGAAGGTCGAGGAAATCGCCCACAAGTGGAACGAATTCAGCCGCGTGTCGCTGTTGCGCGTCAAGCAGCCGAACGGCAACATTTGGTACAAGATCATCCACGACAACGCGGAAAGCAACGTCGCGGTGATTCCCTATCGGCCGGGGGAAGAGCCGAAGGTTCCGCTCGCCAAGGACGTGCGTATTCCCTTTTTACTGGAACGCAATACGGATGATATCCTGGTCATGTTCGCCGGCAGCGGCCGCGACATGATCGAGCTCGAATCGTTGGGCGGCGGCAAACGCATCCTCACCGGCGTGGAACTCAATCCGCTGTGCATCGATTTCGCGGTCGACACGCCCGAAATCGCCGACATGCGCATCAAAGAATTTTACGATCTGCCCAACGTGAACATGGTGGTGATGGAGGGCCGGCGCTTTTTGGATTCGGACCGCTCGCTGTACGACCTGGTGTACATCGGTTCGGCGGCGGCGACCTCGCAATACAAATCGGGGCACAGCCGCAAGTACCTGGACACCAAGGAGGCGATGGCCGCGTACTACGACCATCTGCGCGACGACGGCATGATGCTCTTCCACTGCCAGCCGGCGGTGCACTTCGTCGAGTCGCTCAAGGCGCTGCACGCCGAGCGCGGCCTGCCGGGTTTTGATCAACGCATCATGCTGATGACCGAAAAGAACAAGCGGTTGGATCGCTGCGACACGACGGTTTATTCCAAGAAACCGTTCACGCCCGCAGAGGTGACGGCGGTGACGCAACGGTACGGCAACCGCGTGCATTACGCGCCCGGGTACAAGCGCAACCGCAAGTTCGCCGCGCAGATGGTCACCGGCAAGCCGCTGGACGAACTGGCGCTGGTCACCGACAACCGGCCGTTCGTGCGCATGCTCGACTTCGAAAACTTTCGTCTCTTCCCGTCGAAAAAGTGGATCAAGTCGATCAGCTATTACCGCAGTTGGATCAAGATCGCGACCCTGCTGTTCATCGGCGCGGTGCTGGTGGTCATCCTCGCCTTCCTGTACGTCAAACGGGCGAAGATGCCGCCGGCGAACATGATGCTTTATCTATTGATAACCGGCTTCGCCTACATGCTCGTCGAGATCACCTACATCGCCAAGCTCGAACTGTTTTTGGAAAATCCGCTGTACAGCATGGCGCTGCTGCTGTCGATTTTCCTCACGACCAACGCGGTGGGCAGCGCGCTGTACAACCGCTATCACGCCAAAATGCCGATGACGGTGATGCCGCTGCTGGTCGGCGCGCTGGTGCTGGTCACGCTGTGGGCGATGGATTTCGTCATCGCGCACCGGCTGGGCATGGGCCTGTGGCTCAAGGTGCCGTTGACGGTGCTGCTGACCGCGCCGGTGGGCGTGTGCCTCGGCCTGTTTTATCCCTACGTGGTCACCTGGCTGACCGAGCACGACCGCGCCGACGCGGTGCCGATCACCTACGGCATCTCGACGCTCTCGTCGGTCGCCGGCGCGACCTACGCCATGACGATGATCATCAACCTGGGCTTCACCAACATCATCCACCAGGCGGCCGTCGGCTACGCCGCGCTGACGCTATTGTTGGGCGCGATGCGGTTGGTGCGGCGCTAGGCGCTCAATCCCCCGCCGCCGCCAACCAGAAGCGGCGAAAGCCCATGCTGTAATAGGTGCCGTCGAACCAGGAATCGGACAGACTCGAGACGATCCAACCGCCGCGCCCGTCGTCGTTGAGGAATTTGGTGGGAATGACCGCCGGATACCCCGCGTGAAACAGCGGCGTCCACCCGCCGGTCCAGGATTGCACCGCCACTTTCGTCCACGGCCCCCAGGGCGTCGGCGCCTCGTGGAAAATCCACTCGTACACCGCGCGCGTGCTGTACAAATAACGCTTCAATGCGGGGATGTACACGACGCTGCCCTGACCGACGCCGCTGTAGCCGCCGGTGTAAATCGTCTCGTCGACGAGCACCGGCGCTTTGTCCATGATTTCGGTAGACCACACGGGACGGCCGTTTTTCATCCCGGCAAAAAACCACCAGGCGGCGCGGTCGAGCACGTCGTCGCGATGCACGCGCGCCAGGTACATTTTCGTCTGGTCGAAGTCGTGGGCGAAGCGCCAGTTGTAATCCAGGCCGTACACGTAGACCCAATCGTCGGGCAGGTGCTCTTGGCAGCGGCCGTAGTCGAGGAAAAATCCGGTGGTGAACACGTAATCGGTGAACATCGGCGCGCGGTGGTCGTAGCTCCAGGTTTGCCCGTGATCGAAGGAAACGGAAATCGACGCGTGCGGGGCTTCGCCGAACGGTTCGGGCATCAGAAAATTCGCCAGGTTCTGGAAGAAAAGATACAGCGCGCCGTCCAGGCACATCAGGCCGGTCGGCTTGCGCGAGTACTTCCATTGTTCCGGCCCCCATTTACCGGCGAGGTACGGACCGAAGGCGCGGCGGACAGCCGATCCGGTACAACCCGGCGGTTCACCGTCCACCACGTTGAGAACGACCTCCGCGAACACGTTGCCGAAGCCGAAGCCGTCTCCGTTGGCCGTGTAGAGGCGATCGTCGTCGCCCCAGGCGCTCGGCCACAAATCGCCGGTGTAGCCGGGGAACCAGCGGTTGGTCAGCTTGAAGGAAATGTAGTCTTCGACGCGCACGTCGACGATCGGACGCGAGGCCAGCATCTCGCCGTTCGCCGGAACGTCGATGAATTTTTGCGGCAGATTTTGCGCGGCATCGAACGACGCGGATGAGGGTTCGCCGTCGCCCGCGCCGGCGCAGGCAAAAACGCATACCGCCAGCAAAACAACGAAAACCGACAGGCGATTGTTCATCCGCCCTCTCCCGCTTCCATGCATACCACAGTTTATAAATGTCAGAAAATATTCTTGCGCTTCGCCGAATCGTACTTATCTTGCCAGCAATGCCGTCACTACGAACACGATTTGAACGTTGGCTCAGTCGCGCCCGGGGCGTGCCGGTCACTTACGACCTCAAGCCCTACGAGCGGCGGCTGGCGAAGATCAACGCGCTCGAAGCGGCGCTGCAAAAGCAAAGCGACGAGCAACTGCGCGCCTTGGCCGCGTCGTTGCGGGAGCAGGCGTATAACGGCGTTTCGCTCGACAAACTGACCGACGAGGGATTCGCCCTGGTGCGCGAGGCGGCGCGGCGCGTGCTGACGATGCGTCCTTACGATGTGCAGATGATCGCCGGACTGGCGCTGCACGACGGGCAGGTCATCGAAATGGAAACCGGCGAAGGCAAAACCCTCGCCGCGGTCGCGCCCGCGTGGCTCAACGCGCTGACCGGCGAAGGCGTGCACGTGCTGACCTTCAACGATTATCTCGCCCGGCGCGACGCGCAGTGGATGGGTCCGGTATACGAATTTCTCGGCCTGCGTGTCGGTCACGTGCAAGAAGGCATGGGGCTGCGAGAGCGGCAGGCGGCATACGGCGCGGACATCACCTACGGCACCGCCAAGGAAATCGGCTTCGATTATCTGCACGATCAACTGGCCGCATCAGTCGACGAACTGCGCCAACGTTCTTTCCATTTCGCCATCGTCGACGAGGCCGATTCGTTGTTGATCGACGAGGCGCGCATCCCATTGGTGTTGGCCGGCAGCACGGCCGAGCGTCCGCCCGAGCCGGCGCGGCTGGCGGCGACGGTCGCCGAGTTGCGTCCGGCGATCGACTACGAAACCGACGAACATGCGCGAAATGTCTTTCTAACCGACATCGGCCTGGAGCGCCTGGAGCAACGTCTGGACGTCGCCAGTCTGCACGACGAGGCCAACCGCGATCTGCTGACGACGATCAACCTGGCGTTGCATGCGCGCGTGCTGCTGCATCGCGACATCGATTACATTGTGCGCGAAGACCGCGTCGAGTTGGTCGACGAATTCACCGGGCGCGTGGCGGAAAATCGCCGTTGGCCCGACGGCCTGCAGGCGGCATTGGAGGCGAAGGAAAACGTCGGCCGCCAGGAGGACGGGCGCATTCTCGGTTCGATCACGCTGCAGCATTTCATGCGTCTGTACCCCAAGCTGGCCGGGATGACCGGCACGGCCGCTCCCGCCGCCGAGGAATTCGCGCAGTTTTACGAACTGGGCGTCGTGGTCGTGCCGCCGAACAAACCGTGCATCCGCCGCGACGAAAGCGATCTGGTGTTTGCGACGCAGGCGGCGAAGGAAAAGGCGCTGATCGAGGCTATCCGCCGCATTCACGCGGCCGGGCAACCGGTGCTGGTGGGCACGCGGACGGTCAGCGAATCGGAACGCCTGGCCGAGGCGCTGCACCGGGCCGAGATCGAATGCCGCGTGCTGAACGCGAAAAACGACGAGCTGGAAGCGCAAATCATCGCCCAGGCCGGGCACGCCGGCGCGGTGACGATTTCGACCAACATGGCCGGACGCGGCACGGACATCCGCCTGGGCGCGGACGATTTCGAGCGACGGCGCATCGTGCAACTTGGCGGGCTGTACGTGATCGGCACGAACCGGCACGAAAGCCGGCGCATCGACGATCAACTGCGCGGGCGGTGCGGCCGGCAAGGCGACCCGGGCGTGTCGCAATTTTTCGTCAGCCTCGAAGACGAGCTGATCGCCAAATACGGCCTGCGCGAACTGCTGCCGAAAACCGAGGGCGACAGCGCGATCGACGATCCGCGCGCCATGCGGGAGATCGCCCGCGCGCAACGGATCATCGAGGGCGAAAATCTGTCTATCCGCAAAACGCTGGCCAAATACACGGCGATCGTCGAAGAGCAACGCCGGATGATCCGTGATAAGCGCGACGCTGTGTTGCACGACGAATTCGATTCCGTGTTGGCCGGACGCGAGCCGGAATTTTATCGGGAGCTTGTGGGGCGCGTCGGCGAACGCGGCGTGCGCCTGGCCGAACGGGTGGTGACGCAGCATCATCTCGACCGCGCCTGGTGCGACCACCTGGCCACCGTCGCGGACATCCGCGAGGGCATTCACCTGTATTCGATCGGGCAAACGAACATTTACGGCGTTCCCAAGGACCCACTCAACGAGTATCAGATCCGCGTCAGCGAGGCGTTCGGCGAGATGGTGCAAACGCTGGAAGAGGATATCGTGCAAACGCTGCGCGCGGTGACGATCACGCCTGAGGGCCTCGACGCACGCCGTGAAAAACTGACCGGCCCTTCCTCGACCTGGACCTACCTGGTCAACGACATGCCCTACGGTCACGGCTTCGAGCGTTTCTTTAAAGGCATGAAACAGCGCATCCTCAATTCGCCGATGTTTCGCTGAAGAACCACCCGCGCCGCTGAATTTTGCGCAGTTTTTCGCGCGACGAAATTCGGTCGATTTTCCCAAATAATGAGAATTACACACTATTGGAATAATCAATTTTGAGGCATATTTTTTGCATTGACCTTCCGGCGGAGATCAGGGAGGGACGGCCGTTGAATTGCGAGTTCTTTTCTTCTAACCTGCTGGGCATGACGATCAACAATCATCACCCGAAGCCGATTCGGAAAAAGCATATCGCCGCGCTTAAACGCAAAGGCGCGGTGGACGTGGTGGAGATCGCCGCCGAAACGATCGAAGTGGGCGACTGGGTGGCGGAAAAATGCAAATTCGGCTGCCCGGGCTACAACCAATGCCTGACCTGCCCGCCGCACACGCCGACGCCGGCCGACACGCGTAAAATCCTCGCGGGTTATCGGCGTGCCCTGCTGGTCCACTTTCAACATTCGACGCAATCGGGGAGTCCCTGGCCGTCGCTACGCCGGATTGTCGTCGCTGCCGAACGCGCCCTCTTCCTCGACGGTTTCGAAAAGGCCTGGGGTTTGGCGGGCGGTCCATGCGAGCTGTGCGACGAATGCACGATGGACGAATGCCGTTATCCCGAAATGGCGCGCCCGGCGATGGAAGCCTGCGGGATCGACGTTTTCACCACCGCCCGCGCGGCGAACCTGCCGATCGAAGTGATCACCTCGCGCGACCAGACGATGAACCTCTACGGCCTCATCCTGGTCGATTGACCTTATTTCGGCGGAAACAAGAACAACTGACCGTTGACCGGCAGCGCGTCAAGCATCACCCGAAAGGCGCCATTATCGTTTTTGAAGGCGATGCCGATTTTCGTCCAGTACTTGCTTTCGCCACGCTCCTGCACCGTGGCCACATCCCAGTGCTGCTTGTCATCCTTGGGCGCGGCGGGCTTTTGCTTCCGATAGTTGTTGTTACTGTTATAGGTTCGATTCATGCCCTTTCTCCTTCGGGAAAAATTGGAGGGCATCCGATGCCCTCATTAGGCCTCCAATGCAAACTCGGGGAGCCCGTCGACCTTTTTCCTATACCGACGGACGATCCAAACTCCGATATTGAACCGCTTCGGCGATATGCGCGGCCCGTACCCGTTCAGCGCCTTCCAAATCCGCTATCGTGCGGGCCACCTTGAGCACCCGCACCAGTCCGCGCGCCGACAATCCCAATTTGTCGTGCACCGTTTCCAGCAACCGATGACCGTCGGCCTCGGGTTCGGCGTGGCGCCAGGTCATGCGGTTGGTCATTTGCGCATTGGTGGAAATGCCGTGGCCGACAAAGCGTTTCATGGCGTGCAGGCGCGCCTGCTGCACCCGGGCGCGCACCGCGGCCGACGATTCGCCGCCGCCGGTACGCATTTCGCGATAGCGGACGGCCGGCACTTCGACATGCAGGTCGATACGATCCAGCAGCGGCCCGCTCAGACGGTTGCGGTAGCGTTGAATCGCCTGCGGCGAGCAGGTGCAGTGATGCAGTGGATCGCCCAGATAGCCACAAGGGCATCCCACCCCTTCACAGGTACAGCAAATTACAAACCAGAACCGCATGT
>Ga0116164_10000368_pt1 | contig 40462 bp, 31 predicted proteins | sample AD_UKC109_MetaG_FD_89888 | JGI IMG/M metagenome (GOLD analysis project Ga0116164, IMG submission 89888) | Active sludge microbial communities of municipal wastewater-treating anaerobic digesters from Hong Kong - AD_UKC109_MetaG | ecosystem: Engineered > Bioreactor > Anaerobic > Digestate... | reverse complement strand
CTACGATCAGGGTAATTAAATTTTCAGGAACTTATCAATTTCCTTTGCTGCTTTTCTGCCGGAAGCGATGGCATTCACAACCAGGCTTGCACCGTTTACGGCGTCTCCTGCAGCAAATATTTTATGTCGGCTTGTGGCATACGAGCCGTCGATCTTTATGTTTTTCCTGCTGTCAAGATCCAGATTCAGTTCTTCAAGCAGGCCATCCAGGACAGGATGCCCGAAACCCAGGGCGAGCAATACAATATCAGCCTCAATTATCCTGCGAGTACCGGTTTTAGCTTTCATTATACTCCTGTTTTCTTCGTATTCCCAGTTTACCTCTTCCACTTCGGCACCTCTTAATATTTTGCCATCACCCACAAACCTGACTGTTGAGAGACCCCAATATCTTTCGCATCCTTCTTCATGCGACGTTGTGGTCTTGAGCACTTTGGCATAGTAAGGCCAGGGATTTTCGGCTTCCCTTTCTAAAGGAGGCTTTGGCAGGATCTCTATCTGGACCACGCTACGTGCCCGCTGCCTGATGGCTGTTCCCACGCAGTCGGAACCGGTATCGCCTCCTCCGATAACAAGGACTCTTTTATTTTCGGCACTGATCTCATTTTCATCATATTGTATTATTCCCGAAGTCACCTTATTCTGGTTAGTCAGAAAATCCATTGCAAAATATATACCCTTCAGATCATTTCCTTCTATGTTTAGGCTTCGGGGATGACCTGCCCCGGTTGCTATGCATACGGCATCGTAATTTTCAATTATTTCGGAAGATGAAATATTTTGTCCAACGTGTGCATCTGTCTGTATAATGACACCTTCCTTAATCATCAGTTTAAGCCTGCGGTCAACCACGGCCTTGCTAAGCTTAAAATCGGGAATTCCAAAAGTGAGCAGCCCTCCGGCTTTCTGGTCTTTTTCGAAGATTGTAACAAGATGTCCGGCTTTGTTGAGCATATCAGCAGCTGCCATACCCGCTGGCCCGCTACCTATAACCGCCACCTTTTTCCCTGAACGTTTGAGGGGAGGCTGCGGAATAATATATCCTTCCGAAAAAGCTTTTTCCGTAATGGCTACTTCATTTTCTCTGATAGTAACAGGTTCTCTGTTTATGTTAAGCACACATCCATGCTCACAGGGGGCGGGGCATATACGGCCTGTAAATTCAGGGAAGTTGTTGGTCGATATCAGTCTTTCATATGCAGCCTTCCATTCTCCCTTGTAAAGAAGGTCGTTCCATTCGGGAATGAGATTGTCAACCGGACAGCTCCAGTGACAGAAAGGAATTCCACAATCCATACACCTTGACGCCTGAAGCATTCTGTCTTCACTGTTGAGCACCTGTTCAACTTCACTGAAGTCGTATATTCTTTCATTTACCGGTCTGTTTCCGGCCTCTTTTCTCTTTATCTTCAGAAATCCTGTTATATCTCCCATAAGATATTATACCTAAAATTATTTAAATACTTTATTGTACATCGCCGAATTCAACATCCATTTCCACGCCTGCAATTTTCTTCCTTAGTTCTTCGAGTTTCTGTTCCTGAAGCACTTTTTTATAGTCGTAAGGTATTATCCTGATGAAGAGTGGAAGGTATCTTTCGAAGTTATCGAGGATTAATTTCGCTTTCCTGCTTGCAGTGAAATGATGATGACGTTCCAGAAGGCTTTTCAGTTCGGCCATGTCATTAAGATCTTCAACCAGGGAAAGTTCAACCATGCCCATGTTACAATAATAATCGAAATCACCTTTTTCATTTAGTACATAAGCCACGCCACCGCTCATTCCGGCAGCAAAATTACTGCCTGTTGTGCCCAATACTACTATTCTGCCTCCGGTCATATATTCGCAGCAATGGTTTCCTACACCTTCAACAACGGCTGTGGCTCCGCTGTTACGCACCCCGAATCTTTCACCTGCAATCCCTGATATGAATATCTCACCTCCGGTTGCGCCGTATAGTACTGTATTCCCGATTATTATGTTTAAATCAGCTTCAAATGCCGAGCCCTCGGGGGGTCTGACAATAATTCTGCCTCCGGAAAGTCCCTTGCCCAGATAATCGTTGGCATCACCTTCAAGGAACAGTTCAACACCCGGGGTCAGAAAAGCACCAAAGCTCTGTCCTGCCGATCCTTTGAATCTGCACCTTATTAATCCGTCAGGCAGGCCTGCAGAACCGTAAATAGAGGCAATTTTCCCGGAAAGCATCGCACCTGTCGTCCTGTCGGTGTTCCTTATGTCCTTATGGATCAGTACAGGTTCCTTTTTTGTAAGGGCGTCTTCTGCTTCTTTAATCAGCTGGGTGTCGAGTATGCTTTCAAAATCAACTTCCGTTTTTTCTGTATACCGTCTTGGGAAGATATGTGCTTCACCTTGCATATTTAATAGTGACGATAAATCTATATTCTTATTCTTCCAGTTGCCGGCGTCAGGATTTTGCTCCAGAAGATCGCAGCGCCCTATAGCCTCATCGAGGCTCCTCAGTCCTGTCTCTGCTAGATTCTCTCTTACTTCTTCAGCAACGAATCGGAAAAAGTTCACAAGGTAATCAGCCTTACCCATGAAACGTTTCCTGAGTTCGGGATTCTGTGTGGCCACACCCACAGGACAAGTGTTCAGATGACATTTTCGCATCATAACACAGCCCAGAACGATTAAGGCAGCTGTTGAGAACCCGAATTCTTCGGCTCCAAGAAGAGCCATCATTACCACATCGCGTCCTGTCTTCATCTGTCCGTCTGCCTGAAGCATCACTTTGCCCCTGAGCTTGTTCATCACCAGGGTTTGCTGGGTTTCGGCGAGTCCGAGTTCGAGCGGAAGTCCGGCGTGCCTGATGGAAGATGAAGGACTTGCCCCTGTGCCTCCCTCGTATCCGCTTATTGTGATCAGGTCGGCACCGGCTTTGGTCACTCCTGCAGCTATTGTCCCCACCCCGCTCCCCGAAACCAGCTTGACGCTTATTTTTGCGGAGGGGTTTACGTTCCGCAGGTCGAAAATAAGCTGTGCGAGATCTTCAATAGAATATATATCATGATGTGGCGGGGGAGAGATCAGTGTTATTCCGGGTATCGAGTATCTTGTTTTTGCGATTATCCTGTCGACCTTATGTCCGGGAAGCTGTCCTCCTTCACCTGGCTTAGCCCCCTGGGCTATTTTGATCTGTATCTCATCAGCGTTGACCAGATATTCTGTAGTAACTCCGAACCTCCCGCTGGCTACCTGCTTTATTGAACTCCTTGTACTGGTTCCGTCATCCGCAGGTATGAAACGCCCGGGGTCTTCGCCTCCTTCTCCGGTGTTGCTTCTTCCACCGATCCTGTTCATCGCAATGGCAAGCGTTTCATGTGCTTCACGACTGATTGATCCGTACGACATTGCCCCGGTCACAAATCTTCTCATTATGTTTTCGGCAGGTTCAACCTCATCAATTGGTATTGGGTTTTTCTTAAGACGTAAAAGCCCCCGTATGAATCCCGGTTTGTCGGTATCATTATTTACTCTTTTACTGTATTCCCTGAATTTCCGGATGTCTCCGGTTCGTGTACTCCACTGAAGCAATGCTATCGTCTCGGGATTCCATGCATGGTGCTCTCCCTGTTTCCTGTAGTAATATAGACCTTCGGTAAGGATGGGAGCCTGCTTCTCATCACTAAAGGCACGACTGTGAGGGATAAGTATCTCTTCCGTTATTTCATTCATGCCTATTCCACCAATTCGGGATACAGTGCCCGGGAAATATTTCCCGGTTACATCGGGATGAATGCCCACGGCTTCAAAAATCTGGGACGATCTGTAGCTGCGTAGGGTGCTTATACCCATTTTCGACATTATCTTTAGTATCCCTTTGTTGATTGAATTAATATAATTGGCTTCTGCTGTCGGATAATCGAGTTGAATAGCTTTATCTTTCACAAGTTTGTCGATGATCGCAAAACTAAGGTAGGGATTTATAATACTGGCTCCGTATCCGAATAAAAGTGCAAAGTGCATTACTTCACGTGGTTCAGCACTCTCAACCACAATATCTATCTGCATCCTTTTTCTTTTGGAAATAAGGTGGTGGTGCACTGCAGAAACAGCCATCAGTGAAGGCACCGGAGCTGATTCACGGCTGATACCCCTGTCAGAAAGGATTAAGTAGTTTTTTCCTTCATCGACGGCTTTTTCAGCATCATTACACAGTCTTTCAACAGCTGCCTTAAGTCCTTCCGGTCCTTCGGCGGCATTGAACAGCATAGAAAGGTTGGCAGCAGAAAAACCCTTGTATCTTAAGTTCTTTACCACCTGAAAATATGTATTCGAGATGACCGGGTTCCTGAAACGGACCATTTTTACATGATCGGGAGAAGTTTCCAGAAGGTTTTGCTGAAGTGAACCCAGATATCCCGAAAGCGTCATAACAAGTTCTTCCCTGATAGGGTCGATGGGAGGATTGGTAACCTGTGCGAATACCTGTTTGAAATAATTGAAAAGCCTGTATGGTTTTTCCGACAGTATGGACGGGGGTGTGTCATTGCCCATTGAGCCGATAGGCTCTTTCCCTGTCGCGGCCATTTCTTTAATTATTTTTTCAATGTCTTCTATTGAATAATTAAAGCATGTGGCATACCAGTTATATCCAGCACCCAGGTCGGGTGCCACAACCTGACCGGTCTCAATCTCTTCAAGGTTGACCATGTTCTGCCTAATCCATTCGCCATATGGATATTCATCCGCCAGCTCTTTTTTAAGTTCTTCATCATGCAGGATTCTGCCCGCCTTTGTATCTACGAGAAGCATTTTGCCGGGTTTCAGACGTCCTTTCTCTTTGATCTCTTCAGCGGCGAAACTCTGGACCCCGGTTTCCGAGCCCATCACAATGAGATCGTTGGTAGTGATAAGGTACCTCGAAGGACGTAGTCCGTTACGGTCGAGCATGCCGCCTATATAGCGACCGTCGGAAAAAATCAGAGATGCGGGCCCGTCCCATGGTTCCATAAAGGTCGAATGGTAATGATAGAAATCCCGTAGTTCCGGAGGTATAGGGTTCTTCATGTTTATCGATTCGGGAATCAAAATCGACATAGCGTAAGGAAGCGATTTTCCGCTCATGAGAAGGAACTCAAGAACATTATCGAGCGATGCTGAGTCACTTTTTCCCGGCTCAACCACCGGATATATCTCCGAAAGATTTCCCAGTTTTTCAGATTTCAGGATCGATTCTCTCGCTTCCATCCAAAGCCTGTTTCCCCTGATAGTATTTATCTCTCCGTTATGCCCGAGTACCCTGAAGGGCTGAGCAAGATCCCAGCTCGGAAATGTGTTTGTGCTGAATCTGGAATGGACAAGCGCGATTGCACTCTGAAGCCTTTCATCCCTCAGGTCTGCATAGTATTCACCAAGCTGTATTGAGGTAAGCATTCCTTTGTAAACCAAAACTTTGGTTGACAGGCTCGGGATATAGAATCTCTCCCTGAAGGGTATGTCGGAGTTACGGATTATCCTTTCTGCTTTTTTCCTGACTATATACAGCTTTCTCTCAAGTTCAGATGAAGGCAGATCGGCTCCAAGCAATATCTGCTCTATTGCCGGTTCTGCAGCTTTTGCAATCTCACCCGGAACGGAGCTGTCGACAGGAACCTCCCTGAATCCGATTAATTCTATTCTTTCATCTTTTACCAGCTTAATAATTATCTCTTTAAATTTCTCTGCATATTCAGGCTCTCCGGGAAGAAAGATCATGCCTGTACCGAACTGACCTTCAGGAGGAAGGGCATAACCCTGGATAAGATAAAAATCGCGGGGCACCTGGATCATTACACCGGCCCCGTCACCTGTCTTCTTGTCAGCCCCCTCTGCACCCCTGTGAGTCATGTTCCTTAGAATATCCAGGCCCTGGGCTATTATTGAATGAGACTTTTTTCCCTTGAGGTGAGCCACGAATCCGATTCCGCAACTATCATGTTCAAAATCCCTGAGATACATTCCCTGAGCTGCTATATTTTCTTTATTCATCTTCCTTGTATTAACTGTTTTACACTAAAAAAACCGTTCTCTTCCTCTGAGAACGGTTTTACTTTTTCTTCCAGAAATACCATTCTCATCCTTACATTGTAAGCCTCCTAAGGATGATTGATAATATGAACAGAAAACCCTTCATGCTTTAAAAAACCGCCCAAATATAATATTTTACTTAAAAATATATGCAAAAATACATATTTAAATTAAAAAAGATAACTTTTATTCAGGAGAAATCAACAAAATTTCAACCGGATGACAAAGAATGACCGGGGATACGGGTGTTGATGTTAACTTTATGGCGAATAAATTAATACACCCGCAACAGTATCTGTTATTTAAAAGTTGTATTTTAAACCGTTGAATTTTATTAAACTGATATGGAAAAACCCGTCAATCATATTCTGGTAATATTCGGAGCATCGGGCGACCTTACCTCTAGAAAGCTCATCCCGGCACTCTTTTCACTTAAAGTTCAAGACCTTCTGCCGGAAAAATTTTCAGTTTTAGGCTGTGGAAGGACAGTTATTAATGATCAGCAGTTCAGGGACAGAATGAAGGAAAGCATTGTAGAATTCTCGGAGGAAAGGAACCCTGACGGGAAACTTATTGAAGAATTTACAGAATGTATTTCTTATCTGAGTTTTAACAGTGAACAGGTTTCCGGGTATGGCAAACTCAGGGACTTTCTTCAGGGAATGACTAATTCTCAGGGTATTTCTCCAAATTACATTTTTTATATGGCCACCCCTCCGAGCATGTATTCAGTTATTGCCGGAAATCTCCACGAGGCAGGTCTTTCGGTTCAGAATGCCGGTTTCCGGAGGCTAATTATCGAAAAACCCTTTGGTTATGATCTGGAGTCGGGCAGGGAGCTGAACAGAAAACTGCATGATATTGTAGATGAAAGTCAGATATACAGGATTGATCATTATCTGGGCAAGGAGACTGTCCAGAACCTTTTGGTTACACGCTTCTCCAACGGGATCTTTGAACCTCTGTGGAACCGTAACTATATTCACCGTGTTGAGATTACTTCTGCTGAGAGCATAGGAGTTGAGGACCGTGGCGGTTATTATGACTCTTCAGGAGCTCTTCGCGATATGGTACAAAATCATATGCTGCAAATGGTCGGCCTCACGGCCATGGAACCTCCTTCTTCGCTCGAATCCAACTCTATAAGGAATGAAGTTCTTAAAGTGCTTCAGTCACTTCAGCCTGTAAGGGAATCTGATGTTCCCAGGCAGGTGATAAGAGGCCAGTATACAGGTTCAACAATAAAGGGAGAGTGTGTAAACGGTTACAGGTATGAAAAGGGAGTTGCCCGCGATTCACGCACGGAAACTTATGTTGCTGTAAAATTTTATATCAACAACTGGAGATGGGGTGGGGTGCCCTTTTATATCAGGACCGGAAAAAGGTTACCTACAAGGGTTACAGAGGTGGTCATTCATTTTAAAAAGACACCTCATCATCTTTTTCAGAGAGATTCGATAGCCCAGACTTCCAATCAGCTTGTAATCCGTATTCAACCCGATGAGGGTATATTGCTGAAATTTGACATGAAAGAACCCGGAGCAGGATTTAATGTAAAAAATGTTAATATGGAGTTTCATTACCGCGATCTTGCAGATATAAGATTACCGTCAGCCTATGAGAGATTGCTGTATGATGTCATGATGGGAGATTCGACACTTTTCTCGCGCGACGATGAGGTAGAGACAGCATGGAAATTTGTTGAACCTATTCAAAAAGCCTGGGCCCGGAACAATGACATTAAAATTTACGGATATCCCGCCGGAACCTGGGGGCCATCGGTAGCAGATGAACTTGTCGAAGGTTGTGGACTTACCTGGCGATATCCCTGCAAGAACCTTGCAGGCGATGGTGACTATTGTGAATTATAAAAAATCAGAGGATAATAATATGAGAAGACAGACCATATACAGGGTATATCCTTCAAAAATTCTTCTTGCAGAGTCTTTCGCACGCGAACTGGCAACTGATATCAGGAAAACTGAGAGACGCAAGAATCCTTATACTATTGCGCTGTCAGGTGGAACTACTCCGGTTCATCTTTTTACACAACTGGCAGATAAATATTCTAAAATTATAGACTGGAGAAAAGTGAAAATATTCTGGGTCGATGAAAGATGTGTGGCGCCTGAAGATTCTGAAAGCAATTACGGGATGACAAGGAAAGTGCTTCTCGATAGAATCGATATTCCGTCTGTCAATGTTTTCAGAATGAAAGGTGAAGCTGATCCTGTCTCAGAAGCGGAGCGATACGCCGAGGTAATTGCAGAGCATACCCGAAAAAGAAATAAGCTTCCGTATTTAGACACTGTCCTTTTAGGAATGGGTGAAGACGGTCATACCGCTTCAATATTCCCCGGAAATGACGGACTTCTAAGGAGTAAGAAAATATGCGACACAGCTCTCCATCCTCTAACCGGGCAAAGGAGAATTACACTGACGGGAAAAATCATTAACAATGCCAAATCGATAGTCTTTATTGTGACCGGTAACAGTAAAGCCGGAATAGTTGAAATGATATATAACCGGGGAAAGACCATAAAAAAATACCCTGCCGCACACATAAGGTCTCAAACGGGAATTACAAAATGGCTTCTGGATGACGAGGCAGGTAAATTTATAATCTGACATTCCAATAATTTATAAAATCATCTTTCTCTTTTTTTTTATGATTTTTTATCTTTGAAATGTTTTTAACAAAAATTTTCATTCACCATGTCAAAAGAGAAATCAAAAGCACAGCCTAAAGTCAAAAAAGCACCAAAAAAAACTTTGAAAGAGAAACGTGCTGAAAAGAAAACCAAGAAAGCCGCCGGCAAATAGTTTCTTGCCTGATTCTTTTCAGACAGAGTTTACTTCAGGATCTTTATAATAGTCAAACCACTATAGGTCCTGCCTGTTAATTCATGCGTTTAAGGCAAAAAAAAAGCCGTCAGTATCTGACGGCCTTCTTTTCTCGTATGGTAAATTAAGCAAGTTTCACATTTACTGCGTTAATTCCTTTTTTACCTTCGGCAAGTTCAAAAGTTACCTCATCATTTTCCTTGATCTTGTCGATCAGACCAGAAGCATGTACAAAATATTCATTCTCTGAATCTGCGTCTTTAATGAATCCGAATCCTTTGGATACATTAAAAAATTTTACTGTTCCTTTGTTCATTGTATTCTGTTTTAAAAAATTAGTGCGTAAAAGTACATATAATTATTTTTATTACCACAAAAATATCCGGAAATGTGTTCCTGTGAAATAGTATAGACAGAATATATGCCTTGCATCCTGATTTCTTGATTAATAAAACATCCGGAGGAAAATTATTTTATTTTTACGTATTGAAAAAACTTTTGAACTGATGAAAAGAATATTTTTCTCTCTTGTATCAATGATGCTGCTATCGTTAACTGCAACGGCACAACAGCCTTTTCTGACTGTTGCTGAAAGTTCGGACTATACTGCAACATCTGATTATGGTGACGTAATGGATTTTATAGCGAAGCTTAATAAATCATCAAAATATATCAGGGTTGAAAATATAGCTGTCAGCTCCGAAGGCAGGGATGTACCCCTCCTTGTTATAGGAAATCCTCTGCCCAAATCGCCTGAGAGTCTCGTTAATGATCCACGGATCGTAGTTTATGTACAGGCAAATATCCATGCAGGTGAAGTTGAGGGAAAAGAAGCATCACTGATGTTTGCCCGCGATCTGCTGTCGGAGAAGAAGCCTGCTTTGCTTGAAAATGTTGTTCTTCTGATATGTCCTAATTTCAATCCTGACGGAAATGAAAAGATGAGCGCCCAAAGCAGACCACACCAGAATGGACCCAAAGAGGTTGGTATAAGATATAACGGTCAGATGCTCGACCTTAACCGCGACGGCATGAAAGCTGAATCACCCGAGGTGCGCGGACTGATCTCCAACGTATTCAACAGGTGGGATCCCGATGTCTTTATGGATTGTCATACCACTAACGGATCATATCATATAGAACCTGTTACCTTCACATGGATGGTGAACCCTAACGGCGACAATTCGCTGATAAAATATATGGAGACTAAAATGGTCCCGGAAATGTCAGCAACCCTTTATAACGAATACAAAGTCGAAAATTGTTTCTACGGAGAATTCAGAAACATGATAAATCCCGACGGCTGGTTTTATGATGCTGTCGACCCGAGATACCTTACCAATTATTACGGATTAAGGAACAGACTTGCTGTTTTAAATGAAAATTATGTTTATGCTGATTACAAATCCCGGGTACTTGGTTGCTACTATCTTATAGAAACCCTGGTCAGATATGCTTCAGCAAACAGCTCCGAAATTGTCACTATGCTCCGTGAGGTTGATAATAAAACCGTAAAAAGAGGACTCAATCCTTCTGTTGCAGACTCATTTGCCGTAGAATACAAAGTGAGGCCGATAGATGAGAAAGTCACGATCAAAACGTATGAGGTGGAACGTTCATCCCAACCCAATGTGTATCCGCCATACCGAAGAACAGACAGGAGAAAGGATGTTACTGTTCCCTATTTTGTCGAATACTATCCGACAAGAAGTGTAAAGTTACCCTATGCTTACCTTATTACCAATAATGATCCGGATATCACCGGGTTACTGAAAATTCAGGGTATTAAGCTGGAAAAGCTGGCAGAAGAAACCGAAGTTGAAGCAGAACGTTTTCAGATCAGTGAACTAACGCCTTCACGGCGTCTGAATCAGGGACATTACACAAATACTGTAAAGGGAAATTATATAAATGGAAAAGTTGGGTTCCCTGCCGGTACTATTGTCGTAAGAACAGCCCAGCCCCTTGCAAACCTTGCTGCATATCTTCTTGAGGCGGAATCGAACGACGGACTGGTCACGTGGAACTTTCTTGACCGGTACATTGTTCCTCAGTGGGGGTCCGGTTATAATCTCTATCCTGTATACCGGATTATGAACCCGGCTGAACTGGAAACCGTAATCTTTTAAGCGCTTGTTTTTTCCTTATAGCCGGCCACGAGTTATTTTCTTGTCCATTTGTCAAACACGGTGATCACGGGCAGAACGTTTCCCTGCTCATCAAAAAAGTCGCGTGAGGAACGACCGCCCATGGTTGCCGGTTCCCACCAGAATATGCCGACACCCAGATTGTCCGGGGTGTTAAGTACAATATTGTTTACTTCTTCAAGAAATTGCCTCTGCCCTTCAGGACTTTCAGGAAACGGGGCAGGCTTCTTCCTGTACTCTGTGGGTGAGGCACAATAAGCAACTTCAACCAGGATTATCGGTTTTTTATAGGTCTTTGCCATGAATATCATATTATTTCTCAGATCGAGAAGGGTACCATGCCACCACGGATAGTATGACTGACCGATGTAGTCGAATTTGATACCGTATGAGAGCAGCTTGTCGAAAAAATACTTCGTGTTTACAATATTCCCTCCCTGGTCAATATGGATCATGATTTTGGGTATATATAGAGGATCACAACCTTCATATACACCATTTATCCCGGCCAGGATCAGGTCAGCAAAATTATTCCAGTTCTCTGGCAGCTTGCCGTCAGGCCATAGCATGCCATGAATAACCTCATTGCCTATCTGAACCATGTCGGGCAGAACATGAGCTTCCCTCATAGCCTTCATGGTAGCAGCACTGTAATCAAATACTGCCTTCACCAGCTGCTGATGTGTGAGCTTTTGCCATGCAGCAGGTATATATTGTTTCCCGGGATCAGCCCATGTATCAGAATAATGAAAATCAAGAAGGAATTTATACCCCATGTCTTTAGCCTTTTTTGCCAGAGCGATAGTGTACTCGAGGTTGTTAGGCAACTCTTTGGGAGTGTGAAAGAGCCTGAGCCTTATCCAGTTATAGCCATGATCCCTGAAGATCCGTAGTCCTGGTTTTATTGAATCGTTTTCCCTGAATCCGAATCCTCTGTCCTCGGCGCTTTTAAGAAATGACAGATCTGCTCCGATTGCATATTCCTGTGAATAAGAAGAGCTTGTCAGAACAAGGGTTGCAGCAATAAAGGCAAGGATCCGAAGCCTGTTGATGATAATTATTTCTGATGATTTCATAACCGGAGATATTTATTAAACAAATTTATCTTTTTCCTGATTATGACAATCATTAAAAGTATGTTCCCTTCAGACTTGTTTATTACTAAATTCCGTACACGACCATGAAAACCGGTCTGGTACAAAAAAATGAGATTTTCCTCACCATATTCACCTAATTTTAATAACATTGCAGGAAAATTTCTGATTTCAGATACCAGGTAATTTTAAGGCATAAATAATAAAATAATGAGAAAGTGGCGTATTGAAGATTCCTCCGAGCTTTACAACATTAGTGGCTGGGGTGTTGATTATTTCTCAATAAATGAAAAGGGTAATGTGACTGTACAGCCCCTCAAGGATGGGGCTGCGGTCGACCTGAAGGAACTTATCGATGAACTTATGCTGAGAGATGTCTCAACTCCTGTCCTGCTGCGATTTCCCGATATTCTTGACGACCGTATCATAAGCATCTCCAGGTCATTTAAAAAAGCTTCAGAAGAATATGATTACCATGCTCAGAATTTTATAATTTATCCTATCAAGGTTAACCAGATGCGGCCTGTTGTCGAAGAGATTGTTAGTCATGGTAAAAAATTCAATATCGGGCTGGAGGCAGGTTCAAAACCTGAACTGCATGCCGTACTGGCCATCAACACAGATCCGGAATCTTTAATTATCTGTAACGGCTATAAGGATGAAGATTATATAGAGCTGGCCCTTCTTGCCCAGAAAATGGGGAAAAGAATATTCCTTGTGGTCGAAAAGCTCAATGAGCTCAGATTAATTACGACTGTATCCCGACGTCTTAAGGTAAAACCAAACCTTGGTATCAGGATAAAACTTGCAAGCGTGGGGAGTGGAAAATGGGAAGACTCCGGCGGTGATATTAGCAAGTTCGGACTCACATCGAGTGAACTTCTTGAGGCAATAGAATTCCTCGAAAAAAACAAGATGAAAAACTGCCTCCGGCTGATACATTTTCATATAGGCAGTCAGGTTACCAAAATTCGCCGTATAAAAACAGCGCTCAGGGAAGCATCTCAGTTTTATGTACAACTCCGCAAACTGGGATTTAATGTTGAATTCGTTGATATAGGGGGAGGCCTGGGTGTTGATTATGATGGAACCGGATCGTCAAACAGCGAAAGCAGTGTGAATTATACCCTGCAGGAATACGTAAATGATTCTGTAAGTACTTTTGTGGATGCCAGCAATAAAAACAACATTCCCCATCCCAACGTCATAACCGAATCAGGACGTTCCCTGACAGCTCATCATTCTGTTCTTGTCTTTGAGGTCCTTGAAACAGGCACTCTTCCTACCTGGGATACCGAGGAGACAATCAGCGAATCGGATCATGAACTTGTCAGAGAACTTTTCAGCCTGTGGGATAATTTTAACCAGTCCCGGATGCTTGAGACCTGGCATGATGCCCAACAGATCAGGGAGGAAGCTCTCGATAGATTCAGTCTTGGACTTATCGACCTGAAGACCAGGGCACAAACAGAGTGTCTTTTCTGGTCAATAGCCCATAAGGTCTATCAGACAGCCAGCACAACCAAACACGTTCCCCAGGAACTGAAACAGATTTCCAGAATATTATCGGATAAATATTTCTGTAACTTTTCCCTTTTCCAGTCGCTTCCCGATGCATGGGCAATCGACCAGATATTTCCCATAATGCCTGTTCACAGACTTAATGAGGCGCCTGATGTATATGCCACAATACAGGACATGACCTGCGATTCGGACGGGAAGATTGATAACTTCATCGCAACAAGGAATTCAGCTTACCACCTGCCGGTCCACAGACTCAAAGGCAAAGAACCTTATTACCTGGGGGTTTTCCTCGTAGGAGCTTACCAGGAAATACTCGGAGACCTCCATAATCTTTTTGGAGATACAAATGCCGTTCATGTTTCGGTTGATGAAGATGGGTATAAGATCGACCAGATAATTGACGGAGAAACAGTTGCTGAGGTTCTCGATTATGTACAGTACAATGCTAAAAAACTTGTCAGGACCGTCGAAACCTGGGTCACTTCATCAGTTAAATCGGGAAAGATCACCATCGAGGAGGGTAAGGAATTTCTGTCAAATTATCGCTCAGGCCTTTACGGATATACTTATCTTGAATAACAGGTTTACCTCTTCGGAATAATGATCTTTTTATAATTGTCTATTTACCTAAAGACTTAAATCCTGATGATTATGAAAAAAATATTTTGTCTTCTGTTGGTTCTGGGTTTTTGTTCAGGGCTTCATGCGCAGAAGGAAAAATTCTACAAAAGCCACCTGCATGACCCTGGCACTGATGATTTCAAATCGACTACATCAGAATTCTTATTTTCTGATAAAGTAAAACTTGCCTACTGCATCTCCAATGATGATGAAAACATCTATGTTGATCTTTTGATTGCGAACACCGACGTTCAGAGACAGGTAATGAATTCGGGAATCACCATCTGGATCAGCAATGATGGTAAAAAGACAAAAAAAATGGGTGTCCGCTATCCTGTAAGAGACAGAGATAACCAGGCCAGAGAAAGACCAGCTATGGCACGCAATACTCCTCCCCCTGGAAATCAACAGGGAGCAACCCGTTTTACACAGGAAAAACCAGACGGAGGGATACAGCTCCTGGGATTCTCTGAGTCCGGTCCTGTTACAATTTCTTCTTCTGAAGAAGGTAATATCAGGGGATCAATAAGGATTGAAAGAGACAGGAATATGTATTATGAAATAATTCTGCCACTGTCAAAGCTGCCGGAATTAAATGATCTGCCTGTAGGAAAAGAAAAACAGGGATCATTCCTGATTGGCATTGCGTACCCTGAAATACCTGTAGCTCCATCCTATGGTGCTCCTTCAGGCGGGCAGCGGATGCCTGGCGGAGGCGGCCGGCCGGGAGGCGGGGGAGGAGGAGGAATGAGACCACCTTCAGGATCGGCAGGCTCGTCTCAGCAATCGCAAACACAGACAATTTTCTGGATTCAGGACATCAGGCTTGCCTCCCGGAATTAGTTTTTATACTTTTACCGGCCTCACGGATCTTTGCATTAGTAATTGAAATTATTAAAAAAGTGCCGTTAATAAAGGAAAGAGACCGGTTGTTCAGAAGGAACATACTTATTGTTCTGATATACAGAATATTCATTGTTCTGTTACTCTTTGCCCTGTCACGAACGGGTTTCTTTCTGTTTAATCATAAAATGTTTCCCGGTATAGATGCAGGAGAATTCTTCAGGATATTAAGGGGAGGCATTGTATTCGATTTGTCTGCTGCAGTATATTTAAATATGCTTTTTATACTGCTGCATATAATTCCTCTTGATATAAGATACAAATCCATCTATCAGAGAGTGCTTATGTGGATTTTCTTCATTACCAACGGATTTGCTCTTGCGGTGAACTCCGCCGATTATGTATATTACAGGTTTGTATTCAAAAGAGCCACCGCTGACGTTTTCGGAACATTTGGAAATGAAGAGAATCTTGCAAAGATGTTTTTCAGGTTTCTCTTTGATTACTGGCCTGCCGCGATCATATGCATTTTCCTGTGGGTATTAATGGTATGGCTTTATAAACTGGTAAAACCGATCAGAAATCAAACTTCTAATCGCTTACTTTATCATAGCCTGAATGTCCTGGCTGTTCCTGTAGTTCTTGCCCTGGCTGTAGGAGCTGCAAGAGGTGGGTTTAAGCATTCAACGAGACCGATAACGATAAGTAATGCAGCGCGTTATGTCGAGTCACCACGAGATGTTGCCATCGTTCTCAATACACCCTTCAGCCTGATCAGGACATATGGGAAAAAAAGCATTGTCAAATACGATTTCTTCGAAAAGGAAAAACTTGATTCCCTGTATAATCCTCATTACAATCCTCTTCCCGGCAGACCATTCAGAGATGATAATGTTGTTATAATAATTCTTGAGAGTTTCGCCAGAGAGTATATCGGGGCACTGAATCCTGAACTTGAAGATGGTAATTACAAAGGCTATACACCATTTCTTGATTCACTGATCAAAGAAGGACTTACTTTTAAAGTATCACTCGGGAACGGAAAGAAGTCTATAGATGCGATGCCTTCAATACTGGCATCGCTGCCATCGCTCGAGACTCCGTATATTATTTCACACTATGCCAATAACGACATCAACGGATTACCTTCACTTCTTAAGAGTAAGGGATATTATTCTGCATTTTTTCACGGAGCACCCAACGGGTCGATGGGCTTTGACTCTTTTGCCCGCATGGCCGGTTTTGATGATTATTTCGGACTTGACCAATATCCTGATAAGAATGATTTTGACGGGATGTGGGGAGTGTGGGATGAGCCATTTTTTATGTTCTTTGCCGATAAGCTAAATGACTTCAGGGAACCCTTCCTGGCTTCTGTGTTTTCCGTATCGTCACATCATCCTTTCAAAGTACCTGAAAAATACACCGGAAAATTCAAAAAAGGACCGGCTCCAATTTGTGAAGTTATCGGCTATTCCGACTATGCCCTTCGGAAGTTTTTTGACAAAGTAAAAACAGAAGATTGGTACGCCAAAACTCTTTTTGTTATTACAGCTGATCATACAAACGAATCCGTACACGAGGAATTTCAGAATAATTTCGGTTCCTTCAGTATACCCGTTATTTTTTACAGTCCTTCCGGCAACCTTAAAGGAATGGAAAACAAAATAGCACAACAGATCGACATAATGCCGACCATTTTGAATTATTTGAATTATGACGAAGAATTTATTGCTTTTGGCAACGATCTTTTTGACAGCACATCTGAATCATTTGCCTTCAATACAAATGGAAGCACTTATCATCTTTACATGCAGGATCATTTGATGGAAATGATAGATAATGAGCCTGTTGGATTATATGATTACGTAACAGACAAATTTCTGAAGAACAACATACTTGGCAGCGAAAAGCAGCTTGCAGAGTTTATGGAAGAAAAACTCAAGGCGATTATTCAGTCATATAATTCAAGACTCGCTGATAATGACATGATTGTCAGAAATACAGTTCGGTGAGATTAATGAATCTGATTTTTTTGCAATTTTACCAGGGTAACAGTGCAACTAACAAAAACAAATATGAAGACAAGAAGAGATTTTTTGAAACTTGCCGGGACTGGTGTTCTTGCAGCCGGCATCAATCCTTTGTTCGGAAAGGATTCTGCAATTGCGGATAAGAAAAAAACAAAAGGCGAAGCTCAGATGACAGATCTTTTCGGCGTTGGCATGGCTGGTTTTACATTTGCCAGGTTCAATGTCGAAAAGACAATTGAAATGATGAATCGTATAGGTGTTAAGAATCTGTCGCTCAAAGAATTTCATATGCCGCTAAATAGTACCCGGGAGAAAATAGACGAGGTGATGGGCATTTTCAGGGCAGCAGGAATAAATGTATATACCCTTGGGGTTATCTACATGAGAACACCTGAGTCGGTAAATCAGGCTTTTTCCTATGCACAGATGGCCGGAGTCAAAATGATTGTCGGTGCACCCAACTATGAACTTTTGCCACAGGTTGAACAAAAGGTAAAGGATACCGGCATAACTGTGGCAATTCATAATCACGGCCCTGATAATCCGTTATATCCTAATGCGACCGATATCTGGGATCATGTCAAAGATCTTGATAAAAGAATAGGGATCTGTATCGACATAGGACATACCACCCGTGACGGGGAGGATCCTTCGGTTGATATCGAAAAATACAGCGAGCGGATATATGATGTTCACATCAAGGATGTGGACAAACCCACGAAAGAAGGCAGGACAGTTGAAATGGGAAGAGGGATAATAAACATCCCGAAGGTAGTTGAAACCTTGCGTCAAATAAAGTATGCCGGGATGTGCAGTCTCGAATACGAAAAGGATATGAATGATCCTCTCGCAGGAATAGCAGAATCTATAGGTTATTTCAAGGGTGTAATGGCTTGCAGAGATAATTAAGCCGCGGAGAGTAAGTAAGCTATTTAATTTTTACATAATTATCTTCAAAACCATCACGCTGAATCATAAGTGAGTTGTTCATTAAGGTGAGTGGACGGCTCACGGGAGGATTCTCCAGAACCAGGCTTCCCATCATATCGTCAATTATGACAAGCTGGTAATGTGTCTGAAGATATACCGTGTCCATTCTTTTTTCAGTATAAATTCCATCTTTACCGAATTCAATCGTCGCGTAATTGGCTTTGGATGCATTTATACAGGTATATGATGTGTCGAAAACGCCACATGTGGCTTCCCATCTCCAGGTTCCGGGCAGTTCCTCGAGAGAGTCGACCTCAATCAGTTTTTCCCCGCATCCCGTGAGGGAAAATAATATCGCTATTATAAAAATGTAAATTTTCATGTCATATCCTGAACATGCACAAAGATATGAAAATTGTCTGTCCTGAAATATCAGTGATAGAATCGCTGAGTAAATATGTTGATTCCCGAATCTGTTCAGAGGATTTCCGGGAAGTTATTACCTGGTAGTCCTGATATTAATGTTTCCTATTCCTCCCTTAATATCAAAATACAGGCTCGATTTCGTTTCCCCGTACAGGTCATTGGTAAAGATTCTCCCGTTTTTGTCGAAGCCGGGAGCGCTGATTTCTCCGAGACCGCCGCTTATATATAGTTTTATACCTATGTTGGCAGGAAGTACAAGTGTCAGTTCGCCTACTCCCCCTCTTATCTCTGCGTCGAGGTCATTTTTCCAGCTGCCGGAAAGGTCTATTTCAGCTTCCCCTGCAACAGCCCTGAACTCCAGGAAAGGAACAGAAGAGTTTCGCAGATTTATCCGGGAATCACCTGCAACCATCTTAAATTCAAATTTCTCAAGATTTGATCCTTCAAGGTCGATTTCACTTTCGCCCGCAACCATCTCAATGGTCATCTCATTCCTGACATTCCTGTTAAACCCGAGATTCCACTGATTCCTGTCAGATTCATCATAGGTTCTTCTGTCCCTGTCATCGTCGACTTCTATTTCGAGATACCCTGTCTCAGAGTCTTCTTCATAAAACAATACAGGTTTCCAGTATCTGTCGCGATATTCAAAGGTTCCTTCAAAGAAGGCATTCGCATCAGTATCTATAATTAATCTGCCGGCCGGAAAGGTGATCTTGGTTTTTACCATGTCAGCTTTTCTGACATCTATTTTATGTCTTTCCTCCTTTGTTGCCTGGCCAAAGCCTGTTAATGCTGCAAGAAGAGACATAATGATAATTGTGAACAGGGTTTTTTGCTTCATCATTGGTTTCCGTCTGTTAAATAACTTTTCTTAAAGACGTACGAGATAGTGTAAAGTTGCAGCAGAATATAAAAAATGCTTGTCGGCAGGTTAAAAATGCAGAGTATTCAACACTGTATTTTCTTATCCGATGTCAGGATAAAGGGTTCCGCCTTTTGTAAGCCATGAGATCCCGAAAGCCATCAGAGCAACTGTCTCGGCCCAGAAGACAAACTCTGACTGCCTGTCTCTTCCTTCAAGGAATATCATGTATAATAAAATTGAAACAAGGCAGATAATCATTACATAACCGCAGATACGGTAAATGATATTTCTTTTTACTTTCCTTTTTGAAGGAGAGGATACTTTTCTGGTGAAAAGAAAAAGGGAAAAAACAGAAAGAACCAGGAAAAAACAGGAAGCACTGATGAAATGTATCCAAGCAGAAAGGTTGTAAGGACCTTCCCTCACGGTGGGGAAGAAGGCTATGCCAAGTGCAAAGAAGCCTGACAGGTTGCCTGCCATATCATCCCATCTGTCATAACCCTTATAGAAGAAGAGGAACAGTGCTATGGCGCAAAGAGCTCCGACAAACACGTCCCTCATCTCCGAATGATAATATAAACTGATGTTTTTCCTTACGATATCTTCACCAGAGAGCAAAAATGTTCCTGCGATCAGCACGAATGGAAGAAGAATTCCGATCCAGCCTACGGTTTTTCGCAATGCAAGATACGAATGTGTGCCGATCATGTTTCAGTGATCTAATAGTTTTTCAGAACAGTCTTAACTCAGTGGATATTTATTTCTCCTGAAGGCTTAATATCAGTCACATAATGTGTCAATTGCATTTTCCGCCTCTTCCAGAGCCTCCTGCCATTCATTTTTTAACTGCGGAGTCCAGCTGGTACATTGAGAAAATAGTTCCAGTGCATCGATGTATGCCTGGTAAGCAGCTTTATAAGCAGTACAATTGGCTGGTGTCGGATCACCTGCATAGACTAACGCAGCATTTGTTACAGCCGTTAACTCATCCTGAACCTGGGTAGCCCAGACTCCTGCACACCATTCAGGATCAGAGTTTTCTTTCTTGCAGGATCCGATTGCAATAAACATTAACATTACCGAAAAACATAAAGCTTTTTTCATATAAAAATTTTTTAAGGTTTGGATATCAAAATTAATCAGAGGATCGAACAATTCAAAGATTGCGTCGGATTTCTTTAGGAATATTTTTACTTTTCTGCCGGGTCTGATCTCAGAATGCCAGGTGGCTTTGTGTAAGTTATCCCGGACAGGCTTTCAATGTCCATGAATGAGTCGTCGGCGTCATTCACGAACCTTATGTCGGGGAAAACACTTCGAAAAAGGACTTTGATGATATTTTTTACATTTTCTTTTAATGGTTTATAGATCCACATTATATCCTCTGGTCCTTTTTCAAGCGATTGTTCTGTCCTGATCCTGTATTCTTCCTTCACTTTGTTTGCGTAAATATACAGGTCATCGGAAGTCATCCATCTGTTTTCGGCGAATGGATTCTGGCTTCTGAATTCGAGGATCTCAAAAAAATCCCATTCCAGTTTTCTGCTCCCAAACGACAGGAATTTGGGATTAATATTGGCGACCTCCAGTATCATTTTTTCGTGGTCGTATCTGAACCTTAAATCTTTACAGTCGATACCGTATTTTGCATTCAGTTTAACATTAAGGCTTCCAAAATATTTTATTTTCCTGTCTGCGATAGTCTCCTGTTTGCTTACAGATCTTGAAAAATGTGTATCTATCTCAAACAGGTTTAGTTCCAGTATGTGCCTGATCTGGGTTATCTGGAACTGTCTTTCTTTCAGGAAATTGTTCTCTTCTACAAGCAGAGTGTTTTTAATCCGGAGTTCCCTGTTCTTTTCATCAAGGTCTTTAATGTTATCCTCAAAAAGTGATACTCTTACGTTAAGTTTAATGAGTTGCTGAATTCCGAGCACCAGCATTCCTGCACCGAAAGTAACAAGTCCCCACACTATTAATTTGCTTGCCAGAAGAAAAAGAGCAACAATAATTAGCAGGGCAACAACAAGGTATTGTCCATATTTATTCCTGTTACCGTTGAAAAATGTTTTTTTTGCCACTCCTTAAATGATTAAGAATGTTCAGTATTACAACGACTTATTTCTGCCTGTCATAAGTAGAATTCCGTTTCGGCATTATTTCATTGCTGGATCAGAGAAGGGGAGGGGTTGATCCTATAAATTGAAATTGGCTATTCCTGCTTCGTCAAAGGTGCAGTTTAACCATTCGTTCTCAATCAGAGCACCTGATTTCTTATACATTTCAATAGCAGGCTGGTTCCAGTCCAGTACCTGCCATCTCACTCTCTTGCAACCTTCTTCTTTCGCAACTTCAAAGACTGCTTTTAACAGTGCGGTACCGATCTTCTGCTTTCTGAAATCCTTTTTTACGTATATATCATCAAGATAAAGTGATTTTCCAACCCAGGTATAATATGCAAAAAACCACAAAGCCATTCCTGCAATATCTCCCTCCTCTGTTTCAGCTACAAAGCACCTGAAAAGATCTTTCTCTTTCATCATCTGCCCGACGGAATTTGTTACTTTTTCAGGAGCTTTTTCAAATTCAGCAAGTTCCTTTATAAGTGCCAGGATTGAGGCAAAGTCATTAACTGTCGCCTTTCTGATATTGATCTTCATGTTTCGTTACATGTATTATAGTGGGTGGTATAACCGCTTGTGACAGTTTAATTTCAGCTGTTTATTTTAATGGCTTTTTTCTGAGCAAGCAGGGCCAGCTCCGTTGCCAGAAAACAATGATCCTGCGTCATTGCCGTTTCTGTACGGTTCACCACGTCGCTGACAAGCTGCTGACCATAGGGCATGGCAACCTTTGAACAGTTGAAATATTTTGTTTCCTTGTGGTTTACCAGGAAGAGATGGTTTCCGCCTTCACGACCGGCAATGTCGGTATATTTCCTCATCTCTATATATCCTTCAGTTCCCAGGATGAATGTACGGCCATCGCCCCATGTGTTCAGTCCGTCGGGAGTGAACCAGTCGATACGTATATATCCTGTTGCATGGGGGCTTTTTATACACATGTCGCCAAAATCCTGGTAATCAGGATAATCATGTGTGCTGAAGTTGCCGGTTTGTGAAAAATTCAATTGGGCTTCTCTTGAATCAGTATAGAACAGGAACTGGTCACACTGGTGGGAGCCTATGTCGCATAGAATACCTCCTGCTTTCTCAGGAATAAAAAACCAGTCGGGACGTGAAGACGGATTCATCCTGTGCGGACCCAGTCCAATGGTCTGAACCACCTTTCCGATTGCGCCCGACTTAACAAGCTCTCCTGCATATACCGAGGCAGGATTTCCAAGACGTTCACTGTACATAATGGAATAGATCCTGCCGGTTTTTTCCCTGACCTTCCTGACAGCCTTAAATTGAGAAAGAGTAACAATTCCGGGCTTGTCGGCCATGAAATCTTTACCTGCCTGCATAACACGGATTCCAAGAGGTGCCCGGTCGACTGGTATTGATGCGCTTGCCACAAGCTGGATAGATTCATCCTCCAGAATCTCATCTTCATTTGAGGCAACCTTGACATTTGGATAGCGTCTGGTAAATCCTCTCAGTAGCTCAGGTTCCTTTGCATACACTGCCACCAATGATCCGCCTCCGTTGATAAGTGCATTGACCATACCATATATATGGCTGTGATTCAGTCCGATAACCGAAAATCTAATTGATTCTTCAGGACCTTTGTATTTTGCAGGCTTTACTATTACTTCCTCCGGTCTGGAAGTGTGATGAAGATCACGCCCGAATAAATCATGGGGTAACATTATACCTGAAGCTAACCCCGCTGCCGAAGCCATCGTTTTTGTCAGAAAATTACGTCTGTCAACCTTCATTTTTTTACATAATAAGATAATCAGCGGTAAACTTATAAAAAAGCGCAGAAAAAAACTTATTTAGCTGCCTGCTTTATGAGGCTTCATTGAATTTTGACTGGGAGAATTTTTTCTCAAGTTCATTGCTGATATCTGCGGGGTTTGTCAGGGGAAGATCCCCTTCATGAATATCATAACCAAGGAGCTCAGCTTTCTTAAATCTCTCAAACACCGGCAATTTTGATCTGTTAGTCGTTTCAATGTGGTTCCCCTTTTCATCCACGATAATAACCCTGGGCAGGAAGACCCCCTTCCTTCCGATGAATTTATCCATTATACTGACGGCTTCTTCAAATTCTTTCCTGGTTGACCTGCCAAGCGATTCATATTTGTAAATTTTCTTACCGTCCCATGTTGATACCATGGCATAGCTCTCTGAAATCTTTTCGTCAATTGCAGAACTAAGATTCAAAGTATCATGTCCCGAAGGCATCAGTAAAACCTTACCTCCTCCACCTTCAACGTTGGATGCGTACCGTGGCATGGTAACACCAGATATCCATCCCTGAAGATGTTTTATATATATTTTCCCTATCTGTACAGGTGTAATGAAATGAACGATACCCTTTTCCTTGTGGCACTGAAGCAGGTAGTATGGATGAACACCAATCCAGAACATTCTCCTGAATGTCTCTGCCAGAGTCTTGTAATAGTCATTAACATGATTCAGCAGAACAGTCTGGTTCCTTATTGTAAATCCATGATCACGAATTTTCCTGACAGCCTTTGCAAGATCTGTGGTTATTTCCTGGTAATGATTAATATGCGTCATAAAATACACATATTTTTCCGTTCCTTCATTGTATTTGTTGGCCGATACATTTATCATCTCCAGTAACTCGTCAGTTATAGCCATTGGCATTACCACCGGCACCCTTGTTGCCATACGGATCACACGAAGGTGTGGTATCCGGCTGAGTTCCTCCAGAATATACCTGAGACGACTTTTACTTATCATCAATGCATCGCCTCCGGTCACAAGCACCTCGTTTATGTTCCTGTTATAGCCTATATAAAACAAGCCTTTGTCAATCTCTTTCTTGTTTACCTCAACTGTGGTATCAAGCGATTTGGTTCTCTGGCAGTGAACACAATAGGAAGCACAACTGGTGTTTTCAGCCACAAACAGTGCAAGACGGTTCGGATAACGCTGGTATGCTGCACCAAAGCTTCTGGAACTTTCACTCATGGCTCCTTCCAGCCCTGTGTCGGGGAACAAAAGATTGGCAGGTGTGGGCACGCTCTGCCAGAAAACAGGGTCAAGCCGTTTTTTCCCCTTCTCCCCGGGCATCATTTCAGGATGAAAAGGATCGGCATGCATCAGTGATGCGTAATAAGGTGTGATCCGCAAAGGTTCTTTCCCCTGGTCTTTAAGTGTAGTAACGGTTCTTTCTATCTCAGCTGCCTGATAATCGTTAAGTTTAATTACCTTCTTCAGATGATCGACAGTCCTTATGGAGTTCTTTATCTGCCACAGAGGATCTTCCCATTGTTCTCTTGTAACATCTTTCCACAATTCTATTGAGTTATAATTTCTTGGAGTGTAAAATATCTGATTGTCTGAATTCATAAAATGAAATTAAGTTTTAAATGATTTATTAATTAAAGGATTATTCATCCTGTGTAGTTAAATAACATGACAGTCTTTCAGGTACCTGTTATCCTCCGGTTCCGCCGTTACAGATATTCATTGCCTGGAGCAAAAGCTTATCATTTCCTTGAAGCATATTGCACTAAGATAACAATTTTCACGAAAAAACAAAATTTCACGACTTCCGGTGAAATAACTGTAAATAAAATAAGAGGGGTCAGATGAAGAGAAGTAGACTTACAGCCATCACCGCCATGCCAGCTATTAATCCTCCTATAGCTAAATGGTGTTCGCCGTATTCCTCAGCTGTTGGCAATAACTCATCAAGAGAGATATATACCATTATGCCTGCAACAGCTGCAAAGATAACTCCGAAGGTAGATTCGTTGAAAATGCTTCTGAGGATAAAATATCCCACAATTGCACCAACGGGTTCGGCAAGACCTGAAAAAAATGACAACCAGAAAGCTTTCTTTCTGTCTTTGGTAGCATAATATATCGGAACAGAAACAGCTATGCCCTCAGGTATATTGTGTATTGCGATGGCGACAGCTATACTGATCCCCAGAGCAGGATCGCTTAAAGCTGCCATAAAAGTTGCAAGTCCTTCCGGGAAATTATGTATTGCGACCGCAAGGGCAGAGAATAACCCCATTCTCAGGAGCTTCCTGCTGTTTGCAGGATCAATATTCTTCTCATCAATATTTTTTATTTCATGGGGATTCTCAAATGACGGAATAAGTTTATCTATGATTGCAATTAATGCAATTCCGCAAAAAAATGCTATGACGGTCAGGACACTTCCTGTTTTCAGACCATGAGCCTGGGACAGGGATTCTTTTGCTTTTACAAAAATTTCAATAAGAGAAACATAGATCATCACACCTGCCGAAAAACCAAGAGAGGCTGCAAGAAATTTCGGATTGAATTTCTTCGATATGAATGACATTATACTTCCAATACCTGTTGAAATACCTGCAAAAATTGTCAATCCCAGTGCAAAAAAAATGTTGTCAGACAGCATATACCTATTAAAGCTATTTTTTTCTGATGATGAACAACGGTCTTTTGAATTCCCTCCGCTTATGCCCCGATGATAATCACCCGGAGCTATAATATCCGGCCTGAGAAGCAGATCAGAAGTCCTGCATCAGAATTTATTTTCAACCTCCGAAAGTATATTTTTTTTTGTTTCCGGATACCTATATGGCTATAAGAAATTTAAAATTATGATTATACTGCAGGAATAGTCAGTTACACTCGTTGCAATTGTCAGTCTGACTTCCGAACTCAATCTGAATTGTCGAATGCTGTATATTAAACCTGTTCCTCAGCTCCCTCTGGATATTTGAGATTAGGGTTGTGTCTGTCATCGGTTTAGTCTCAAGATGAACAGTAAGCGCGGTTTCGCGGGTGCTCAGTCCCCAGATATGAAGATCATGCACACCATTAACCTCATCAAAGCTTGTCAGGTAGCTGCGAACAGCATCAATATCAATGTTGTCAGGAACAGCGTCGAGCGCCAGACTTACAGAATCAATAAGCAGGTGGTATGAACTGTAGAGAATAACTGCGATAATAATCATAGAAACGGCTGAGTCAATCCAGTTGATCCCGGTCAGTAAAATTATGAGTCCGGAAAAAGCAACTCCTGCCGATACAAGAGTGTCGGCCACAAAGTGTAAAAAAGCACTCCTGATGTTCAGGTCTTCTTTCCTTCCTTTAAGAAACAACCATGCGGTTATGCCATTTACAATGATTCCGGCCGAAGCCACAAGAATTACAGTATCGGAATCAACAGGTTCAGGATGGGAAATTCTCCTGATCGTCTCCCACAAAATGAATCCGGTTGCCCCTATCAGTAAAATAGTATTCAGAATTGCTGTCAGGATCGTTGAACGGCGAAATCCGTATGTGAATTTTAATGTCGGCTTCTTCTGTGATAATCTAATGGCGATCCATGAAAAAAGAAGTGCAAGAACATCGCTGAAATTATGACCGGCATCGGATACAAGCGCCATCGAGTTTGCCAGAATACCATAGACTATCTCAATGACAATAAAGATGATATTCAGAAGGATGCCTGTCTTAAATGCGATCCCAGTTTTATTCAATTCATTATGTTGGTGGTCATGTGACATGAAAGAGCTTAAGCCGCTTTAATTATGGAGAATAATAATGATTAAACAGGCATTAAAAGCTTTCAAAACTATAACGAAACATCCAGACCGGTAATTTTGACCACAACAGGATTATACCATTTCCTGTCGTTATAGATTCTCTGGGATCTTGTAACTGAAAACTCAATACCCTCAGGTGTTTGCCTGAAGGTTGGAGCAGGATCTGCATCTTTTTGATACTCGAGCACTATGCCATTGTGGCCGAGAACTGATATCCGGCTTTTTGCAGTTGTCCTGAATGCTTTTGTTTTATATGTTTTCCGTTCACCAAACTTCCATTGTTCTTCGTTAATGAAAATATATGCTGTCTTCCCGTCTTTTGATCTCAGGAACCACATGTTGTCTTCACGCACTTTAACTTTATCCGGAACTGTCTGATCCATAGCTTCCCGGTTAATGAACATCCATAATGAAACTTCATTCAGAATACCTGATTGTTCCGGTGGAAAGTTACCTGAAGCATCGGGCCCGAAATTTAACAACAAGTTGCCTCCTTTTGCCCTGATATCAATTAACTTCAGTATCACGTCTCTTGCTGACTTGTAATTTTCATTAGTTGGTCTGTATTGCCATTGATCACCAAGTGTATAACATGCTTCCCATGGACCGGGAATCGGGCTGTCAGGTGTTTCCTGTTCCGGAGTATTGATTGCTCCCCTGGTTACAACGACATCGGGGTTTAGCTCCCAGCATAATTTTGCCAGTTCTGTCTTTCCGTACTGATCCATTCCGTCAAGAAATACTATGTCTATTTTGCCGTACCGGGTCATCAGTTCCCTGATCTGTTTTTTAGCGTATTCATTTAATTCCGGGTTACCGCTGGCCAGGGCCTCAGGACGAACTCTCGATATCAGGGTTCCCTGTTGATGGAGAAACCAGAAATCATCAGGTGAATAGTACAATCCTACTGCAAGCCCGGCTTCGCGGCATTCATCTATGATCATCTTTGTAACATCTTTGCCGTAGGGGCTGTTCATTATGCTGAAATCGGTTGTTTTCGTGTCAAACATGCAATAACCGTTATGATGTTTTGCCGTGAAGACAACATACTTCATGCCTGCCATCTTTGCTGCATTGACCCATTGTCTGGCATCGAAAGAAACCGGATTGAAGGTTTCAGGCAGTTCATTGATATACCTGTCAAGATAATCCTCCGAAGCTCCAACCATACTGTGACTTATGACCATCCCAAGCTGAACATCCATACTCCAGTGGATAAACATCCCAAATCCCAGACCGGAAAACCATTGTTCCCTTTCAGGTTTGTTGTGGTTCAAAGGTTTGGACTCCTGGGCAGTTATACAGGATGCTGAAAAAAGTAACATTAACAGGAATACATACTTGTTATTTAAAACCTTAATTATTGAAACTGCATTATTCATACTCCATTGGATCAATGGTTAAAAACTATTTCATTTTCTGACAGACTGTCATATATGGATTGACCGGTTCATTTCAGGATACTTTTAAAAGCTGATCCGAAAATCAGATAACTAGTATTTCCCCCGATAGTACCTTCGTTTTGTCCCCACAGAAATGGCCAGTCATCGTAGTTCTCAAAGTGGTCGGGTTTTCTGAATAAAATACCGGGAGCAACATTGCCCGGGATAAATGAGAAATCAGCCCTGTTGTTGCCATAAAAGACTTCTTTGGGACGAGTGGCGCCCACTGTCGCCACCAGAGAATAATTGTGATATGGATGGCAGCCGAACAGCCAGTTAGTGGTTTTAAAAGCATGGCTGGCGTCGATTATTTCGGGGAAATACGTACTGGCAAAGCAAATGGTGGTGCCAAAGCTTACCACTCCACCGCTGCCTGCCCAGTTGCCGAGACCTATTGGAACTCCGTACGGATTGTCCATCTCAAGCCCTTCTATATATTCTTTGTACTTTAAAACAAAGGGCCTGAGTTTTTCTTTAAAGGCTTCATCCATGTGGGGAATGGCATGTAATGCCGTTAGAATATTTGAACTTACGTTTCTCTCAAGTGCAGGCCATAAAAGCTCAAGGAATTCTTCGGAATATTGTTTTTCTCCGGTGGAAATGAACAGTTGCAGATAGGTGCCCATGTTTGCTGATCCGCCACCCCATCCAGCCCTGTTTCGGGGCATATTGGCCATCAGTTCGGTTGCTTCTTTCAGCAGTCTTTTTGATTGTTGTAATGCTCTTGACGAAAGATCGTCGTTATATCCCTTTAACGCCCGGCTTGCTGCGGCAAACATTGTTGCAGCCCTTAAATCGAGTCCGGGGTTACGGCTTGTAAATGCCCACATATCATCCTTGACTCCGCTTGACCTTCCGTCGCGGGCTATTTCGTACGGACCCAGGTCAGGATTATATGGAAGACCGTCTGTTATTGAAGCTGCGTCGCCAAGATGATGATAATTATCCAGAACAGAATTAGAGAGAGTCTGTGCCATGTGGCCTATATTTTCTGCCTGGGCTACCAGGTTCATTGTCCCATGCTCGATAAATTGTAATATATCTGGCGTGCCATCAGGGCGGTGGAGGTCAACATAACGTTGCTTCTGATCTATAAATGTCTGATCGCGCAGGGGTTTAAAATACTCCCAGGTCTGAACAAAATTCTGGACAACACCGATGTTCGAGCCTGTCTCGATATCAAAATCCCCGGCATCGAAGAAACCGCCAATATTTAATCCGGGGATCAGTTCCAATCCTTTATACCTTGTGTCGGTTGTGGGTCCCTGCCTGTGCATATCAAAATGATCCGTGTTTGGCGGGGCCTGCAGATACCCTTCCTTAAAGGGTTCTCCGTGCCATACCCTGTAGGCCTCGTTAACGAACATGTGATTCATGTGTATAGGGATCCATATATCGCTGGTGGCGTCGGTGATCTTATCGTAAACGTCGTTCTGAATTAAGAAATTATTCGTTTGAATGTCACCATACTGTATATAATATATACCTGGAGTGTCAACAGAAGAAAAATCGAATTTTACATAGTGATATTTGAAATAGTCACCCCAGGGCACTATATTACCACTGAATACTCTGGTCGATTTACCGTTTTCGTCGATTTTATATACAGATGCTTTTGAAAGCGGTTTGTCTTTTTTGTCGAGCTCAATCACAGATATCTTTTGTTGCGAAGGGATATAACCAACCTGTGAGAAACCGATATTTGGTTCTCTTACCCAGCCATTGATGGCATTGGGTTCAACTGTCCAGGTCAGAACCCTGCCGGTTTTTTTTGCAGGAAGCAGGCTGCGAACAACATACCAGCCGTTTTGTGCCAGCACACGGCCGTCAAAAAGCATGATATCAGCATCATCAGATGTGATCTTTACCATTCGTTCGGGAACTTCAGGTGCCAGGAGAAAGGTACGTCCAGTTTCGAGAGGAAGCGGATCGATAAATCTGCCGGTGCCTCTGTCGTCGGCAGTTACATACCCCTTGAATTGCTTTATTTTTTCACTTTCAGGCCTTGTCACGGTATTTCCTGTTACATAGCGGGGGAACCGGTTGATGCGCCCGTCTGCCAGATAGGTCTTTCCCCAGTACTGCGAGGGAAGAAATTCGAGATTAAAACCCGCATTTCCTTCAAGTGCTTCGGGTAACGGTTTATCAAGGTAAACAGCTATCTCAACACCTTTCCCTCTGGCAGTAACCACCACCCTTGAATCAAAATCGTAGTCAGCATAACGTAACACCGATTCAATAGTTTTTGAGGCACTGTCAACTGTCCTGGTTGGTATTGAAGGAACAAGATCCCACTGCTCCGGTGTGTTGGAAAGCCTCACAGCCCCACCCTGTGCTGTTCTTACTCCGTGGTGTATCAATTCTATTCCTGCGGTTTTTTCATCGTTAAAACCTCCCGTAAACAGGTTGTTGTATACAAGAACATTCACGCCTTGCGTCTCAAAATACTCAAGATCGTTGAGTATCAAATCCTGGTTCGAATCATTGTTGCATGCAGCTAATAGCAGGAACAAAATTGAAATAAATGGCAGTCTTTTCATACTAAATTAAAATTTTAAATATGTTAGTATTTTAAACAGAGTAATGCTTCTATAAAAGTTATAAAATCAAAAAAAAAAGTATTGACTCCGCGTCCTGGGATTAGAAGCATATCTCTATAGTTCTGTTTGTAAAAGCGTAAAGGTAAAAAAATGGCACTAAATGCCATGAATGTTTTTTTTCTTGTCTTTATAATACTTCTTTATCAATTTCCCAAAGGCTTTATCTTTTTTTCTTTTTTCGGCTACGGTCATTTGAAATCTAAGCTGTTCTTTTTGAATTTTTTGATAATTGTCATAAGAATCTCTGTCGATAGTGCCATTGTTTAAAGCTTCAATTATAGCACATCCTGGTTCGTTAATATGCTTGCAGTCAGGGTATTTGCATTTAGATGAGATATTGAAGATATCGTTAAATGTTGTGTGGATACCTTCAGTATTATCAGTCATTCCCAACTCCTTCATTCCCGGCGTATCGATTATTAAGCCACCGTTTTTCAGTACAAACAACTCCCGGTGATCGGAGATGTGTCTGCCTTTGTTTGTGCTGTGGCTTATTTGTCCGGTTTTTAATATATCCTTTTCCAGAAGATTATTGATAAGAGAAGATTTTCCAACGCCTGAAGATCCTACAACACAATAAGTCTTCCCTTTTATTATGTGATCAAGTATCTGATCCATCCCTTCAAGAGTCAGGTTACTGAGCAGGAAATACTTTACTTTTTTTTCCCTTTTTTCAATGTCATCAATTGCTGCACGGATTACGGCTTCTGTTGACAAGTCTGTTTTGCTAAGAACCAGAACAGGCTCAATGTTTGCATTATAACATACGGTAAGGTATCTTTCCAGCCTGTTAATATTGAAGTCATTATTTATAGCCTGGACAATAAATGCGACATCAATATTGGCAGAAATGATTTGAATTTCTCCCGTTTTTCCGACTGCCTTCCTGGAAAGAACTGACTTTCTCGGGAGTATTTTATGAATAATAGCCTGATCAGAATCATAGATTTTTATTGCAACCCAGTCACCAACTGCAGGAAAATCAATCCTTGATCTGGAAGAAAATCTGAGATTACCGGTTATTTCAGCATCATATTCATTATCACCGTCTGAGACGACATATCTTTCACGATGCTCCTGTGTTATGCGGCCGATTGTGAATTCAGAAAGTCCCTGTTCTTTTATATAATCCGTCAGCTCTTTTGTAAATCCGAGTTCAGTTATTTTCATGATGAATTGTATTGTTCCACATTGAGAAAAAAAGAAAAAAAACAAAGGATGCATTGCCTTATCATCCGGGACGCAGAAATGTCTTTTCAAATTGCGCGTTACATTTGACTTAATGATTTCAACAAAAACTAAAAAGAACTATTACAGGAAGGCATTAGTATTAAATACATCCGTCCGGGTAATTGCATGAAGAACTCTTTAATTGCACCTGAGTAATCATATTGCGGGAGAGAAATTGTTGTTCTGCTTAATACGATTGCAGGGTTTTTTCAATAATATCTTCAACTTCCTTTGCAGAATCCGTCATCACTTGTTCAATAATGCCGCCAAAACCTGAAGCAACAATAAAAGAATTCATTCTTGAAATATAAGTCTTCCCATCATGTTTTTCATAAACACTGACACGACAGGGCATCATTGAGGATACAATACGTTCTGTATCTTTTTCGAGAATCCTTCCTGAATGATCCGGGTTACATATAGAAAAAATTTTCACAGGTAAAACAATTTTACCAAAATTGTCCAGTGTCTTTTGCAGATCATATATATGCGATAATTTCCATGATTTTTTTTCAATTTCTTTTGTTAACCTGTCCACTGTTGAATTAAAATCGGCCGGACTCTGATTCTCAATGAAAGTACTATTCATCAGATTGTTAATTATTTTTTCTGCCATGATATAGAAGTGTATTCAATTTAGTTTTTACATAAAATTACCTCCCGGATCATAATTTACCAGTATATAAGAAGCTTCTTATTTTCAACAAATTAAAACCTGTCGGAGTTCATTACCTTAACCCAGGCGCTGACAAAATCTTTAACAAACTTTTCTTTGTTATCGTCTTGTGCGTAAAATTCTGAATATGCACGTAATATCGAATTAGAACCAAAAACCAAATCAACTCTTGTTGCCGTCCATTTGGTTTTTCCGGTTTTTCTTTCAACAATGTTGTAAAGATTTTCCGAAACATGTTGCCAGGTATAATTCATATCTGTGAGATTCACAAAAAAGTCGTTGGTTAAAACTCCTTCCTTGTCGGTAAAAACACCATGTTTTGTTCCGCCATGATTTGTTCCCAATACACGCATACCGCCTATCAGGACAGTCATTTCAGGGGCTGTGAGTCCCATCAACTGTGTTCTGTCAAGCAGCATTTCTTCAGGTTTAACCGCATATTCTTTTTTCTGCCAGTTCCTGTAACCGTCGTGTATGGGTTCAAGCACGGCAAAAGATTCAGCATCAGTCATTTCAGCTGTTGCATCACCTCTTCCGGGCATAAACGGAACCTTGATCCTGAAGCCTGCTTTTTCAGCAGCTTTTTCAATGGCGGCACTTCCTCCTAAAACTATCAAATCGGCAATACTGACTTTTTTGGGTAAACCTGACTGGATCCCGATAAGCATATTCATAACTCTCTCAAGTCTTAAGGGTTCATTCCCTTCCCAGTCTTTCTGAGGGTCAAGACGTATTCTTGCGCCATTTGCTCCCCCTCTGTAATCGGAACACCTGAAAGTTCTTGCACTGTCCCATGCTGTATTAATAAGATCAGTTTGAGATAAACCGCAATTGAGAAGTTTAATTTTTAATTCTTCAACTTCCTCATCTGAAAGAGTATAATCTACTATTGGTACAGGGTCTTGCCATATTAAATCTTCTTTAGGGACATCTGCACCCAGATAACGGCTTTTAGGACCTAAATCGCGATGTGTAAGCTTAAACCATGCTTTTGCAAATACTTGTCCGAAATATTCGGGGTCCTTATAAAAACGTTCAGCTATTTTCCTGTAATCAGGGTCAATTTTTAAAGCCATATCGGCATCGGTCATCATCGGATTTCTGCGAACTCCCGGAATATGTGCATCAAATGGTTTGTCTTCTTCCTTGATGTTCACCGGCTCCCATTGAGATGCTCCTGCCGGGCTCTTTGTGAGTTCCCAGTCGTAGGTTAATAACAAATAAAAATAAGTGTTGTTCCACTTGTTAGGGTAAGTTGTCCATGCGCCTTCCAGACCGCTGGTAACAGTATGTTCGGCATTACCTTTGCCTTTGGGATTTTTCCAGCCAAATCCTTGTTCCTCGATCGGTGCACCTTCCGGATCTGGGCCCAGAGCTGATGCATCAGCGTTGCCGTGTGTTTTACCAACGGTATGACCACCGGCTGTCAACGCAACAGTTTCCTCATCATTCATTGCCATACGTCTGAATGTTACCCGCATGGCATTGGCTGTTTTTAACGGGTCGGGCCTACCGTCAACGCCTTCCGGATTAACGTAGATCAATCCCATTTGAACAGCAGCCAATGGATTTTCCAGTGATTCTTCGTCAGATTTGTCGGAATACCTGTCTTTTCCCAGCCATTCTTTCTCGGCACCCCAGTATATGTCTTTCTCAGGGTGCCAGATATCTTCTCTGCCACCTCCAAACCCGAATGTCTTAAATCCCATTGATTCATATGCCATATTACCTGCAAGGATCATCAAATCGGCCCAGGAAATTTTGTTTCCGTATTTTTGTTTTACAGGCCACAAAAGACGACGGGCCTTGTCAAGATTAACATTATCAGGCCAACTGTTCAGCGGAGCAAAGCGTTGATTACCGGTATTGCTACCTCCTCGTCCGTCTGCTATACGGTATGTCCCTGCACTGTGCCATGCCATACGAATCATCAAACCTCCATAATGCCCCCAATCGGCAGGCCACCATTCCTGGCTGTCGGTCATTAATTTTTTAAGATCATTTTTTATAGCTTCCAGGTCCAGTTTTTTAAACTCCTCACGATAATTGAAGTCCTTACCTAAAGGGTTTGTTTTAGTATCGTGCTGATGCAAAATGTCTAAATTTAGTGCATTTGGCCACCAACTTATTACTGAACCATTAGTGTTCGTATTTGCCCCGTGCATAACCGGGCATTTACCTTTTATTGAATTGTCCATAATCTCCAATTTATATTATTAAAATCTAAAGTTAATATTTTCTGATGTGGTTTCCAACCTTTCTGCTGTTGCCCCCGGTTGTTATACCACCCTAAATTACTGTTGACGAAAAAAACTCTTAAAGATATGATGTCAGAGGTCTGAAAAGCAGGGTATCGCACCTGTTTCCTGGTGCCGGCAGCTATCAGGAGCACAATACTTTACAACCTGTCGAACATACTCTCCGCCTTATGGTTTTCCCTTTCAAATATCAATCATTTAAATTGTTCGATGGATTGGGAACTGTCATTAAGTAAGCGGCTACAATCAGAGTGACGACAGCTGTACAAATAAGTGCTGTTGCAGCACCAAAGAGTAACCAGATGAGTCCTGTAAGTGTACTGGCAATCATAGTACAGATACTCTGTAATCCTGCAAATGTCCCGATTGCTGTTGCAACATCTTTTTTAAGCGTGATGTTTGCAATCCATGCTTTTGAGACTCCCTCTGTTGCAGCAGCATACACTCCAAACAGGAAAAAAAGCACATAATAGAATATTGTATTTTCATTGACCGACATTCCTGAATAAACAAGGGAGAATAAAATCAGCCCGAATATGAGTATTTTCTTTAAGCCAATCCTGTCTCCTATAATCCCCAGAGGAAATGCAAATAAAGCATATATCAGGTTATAGAAAACATATAGCATAATCACAATTGTATCATCTAATCCTCCCTGTTTTGCCTTCAGCAATAAAAATACATCGGAACTATTGACCAGTGCAAAAATAAGAAGCCCGGTCACCAGTTTTTTATAATCTGCAGAACTGACTGTCCAGTATTTTAAGAATGAGAAGAATGAGGTTCTGACATTCGGCTTCTGTATTATGACAGCTTTATCTTTAAGTAAGAATGAGGTCAGGATGGCAAAAAATCCAGGCAGGAATGCAATAAAAAAGAGAGTCCTGTAATTCTGAGGGTGAAAGTACAGGTAAAGCAAAGCTAATAAAGGACCCAGAACAGCACCAAAAGTGTCCATAGAACGATGGAATCCGAAAATTGTTCCTTTTGTTTCAGGAGTTGCCTGTTCAGAAAGTATTGCATCCCTCGCCCCGGTTCTTATACCTTTTCCGAAGCGGTCAAGAGTCCTTGAGAAGAATATCCAGAGAGGGTAAATAAAAACTGCCATCATTGGTTTGGCGATAGCGCTTAAAAAATATCCCATTTGAACAAAAGGCACTCTTTTTCCTGATATGTCCGATAGTTTTCCAAAATATCCCTTGCTGAGTCCGGCGATTGCCTCTGCTATCCCTTCAAGAATACCAATCAGAGCAACAGAAAAGCCAATTGTCTTAAGGTATATTGGCAATATCGGGTATAGCATTTCGCTTGCAGTATCCGTAAGCAGACTTACAATTGATAATATCCATATTGTCCTTGATATTGACTTCAGATACCTTGTATTATTTAAGTTCAGTTTCATTTATGCGGTCTATAGGTTTCTTGTATTTGCCAGATCAAATCTGGAGTTCGTGTTCCATGACCTGTCCTGACCGTAAAACAGAGCCTGACATTTTTCAGCGGTTCGTCTGGTTTGTCAGGATGCAAGGATAGCTTTCAGAAGAAATGCTCGTCCCGCTTTGGCGGTATGTCGATTAATTATGTCTTCCGTGTTATCTGGCTTATTGCTGGTTTAACTATCTGAAAACGAAATGATCAAATAAAGCGTTGTATAGTTTTCCTTCCAGGGCTTCGTCTATTTGTTCAAGGCTTCTAAGTCCGAAAATGAAAGCTACTGAGACTGGGTCAGTCCGGTATCCTGTATGACCTTCATAAAATCCATACCTCATTATGTAATATGGTAGCATTTCACTGAAATCGAGGTTGGAGAGCCTGAACTTTAAGTCATTCATTTTATCAGGACTCAGAGTCACATATTTTTCCCTTAAATACTTTTCTTCCTTTTCAGTTAGTTTTCTTTCTATATGGATATTATGCCTTCCCTGTATTTCATCCAGAAATATAGAAATCTGCCATCCTTTTGAACCGCTGGCCTGAAAATTCAGAATGTTTTCATTATAATAGACATGTTTTATATTGTCGTAGAAGCGCCCCCAATTGCCTGATTCATATTCTAACAGGATGAGATTCCAGATATGGTAAAGCGGTCTGGCCAGTTGAGGATGTGTAAGTCCGAGTTTTTGAACAGTGCGGTTATCACTCTTCAGGACAGAAATTATGTCCTCATCCTCTGCCATAAATCCTGTAGTCGAATATGCATTTGGACGACCCGTACAATTGATTATTTCTGTAGGAATTCCAGTAATGGCCTTAGTATTATCCAACCGGTCATCAGAATGCAGTCCGGTCTTTGCCAGTTCAGGGAAGTCTCCTTTATCAATTAGTAATTGCTGGTCTTTACCCATATAAGTGCCTACTTTATAACTATATAGTAATGGTTTCCCATTCTCAACCGTTACTGGAGCTAAAGCAAATTTATCCTCCTTTGTGACTATCAGTATTGATTCGACAGAATCATTAATATAAGTTGGTGATTTTATCCCGGGCATCGTGTCATACGAAAAGGGATATAGATTATACTTTGTTGCTTGTCCACAAGCCATATTTGAAATAATCACGAGGATGAGTACAGACACTTTCATACCCGGAAAATTTTCTGGTGAGATAATTAAATTTTTCATGATGGAGTTTCCTTTTTTGCCTTTGGATATACAAATATAAATAGATCCTCAGTATCATGTCAGTATCCGGCAACGTATTAAAAGCCGTATTAAAAGCAGTAGGAACCCTCTAGCTGCCGGGACGGGACCAAAGAACCTGTCTGACTGGGCAGACAGGCAGGCATGAAATCAGGTCCCGATTTATCGGGAAGCTTTTGAATTATGTGGTTCGTTTCAGGGATTAGGTTTTTATTTTATTTTCGACTTCACAATTAAGCTTATTCAATTTCAGGATAATACTACCACTTGTCGGCATTCCCGGCTTCCAATTCCTCGTAGCTTTCGAGGTCAAGATTTTCCCAGTCTTTAACAACACTTTTATCTCCGGCTGCCGTTCGCCCCAGATACGATATTATAAGACAATTTTTTTGAAGGTCTTTCTTAAACTGATTGGAATCAGGTAGAATATCAATTAATCCTTTCATTTTATTATATGCCTCAGTTACCTTTTCAATATCAACAGGTTTTCCTCTCGGCCTTTTCAGTCCACCATGGTGTAAATATTTTTCTCCATTTCTGTAATAAACTGCCTTCACAAAATCGAAGGTATTTTTATACATATTGAATGCTGCAGAAGAGTCTTCAGGGAAATATTCCTTACAAAAATCCATTAATATACTGTCCGGATTTGCATAAGGATTTTGAACGAATCTGTGAAATGTATAGATATTAATCCAGTTGGCCCAGGGACGGTTTTTATCAATAATAGGGAAACGTCCTGAATTCCAGTTAAACCTTACTCCTGCACTTTCTATTCCGGCATCTGCCACTGCTTGAAACCTGGGTGCCCAGTAGTCGCCCAGATAAATTGGAAAAATATTATGGGTTTCGTATTCTCTCCAGGCATCAAATTCGACTAAAAGCCTTGTGCCATCGACTCCTTTTTTAATAAAGTCAGTATCCAGACCATTAGTAATATTAAAATCACCTTTAGTATTTTTTATTGAGTAAACGAGATTTGGTTCATCCCCAACTCCCAGTTCTTTTTCAGGTACCCCAAGGAACTCACATCGCTGCCAGGTCCTCATAAATGCAGTTCTATCCCTGCCATCCGATTTGAGGGCTCTGGCAGTGAGATTATGAAATTTCAAAAGTCCTTCTTTTGTATCCAGTTGACCTTCTGTCTCATCACCTGTTACCTGATATCCGGCAACATCGGGAAAAATGGCTGTCAGCTCTTTTATGGCATTTTCATATACCTGCCATGCTTCTTTTGAATCTTGATAATCAACACCAACATCATCCGGCCATGCAAACTGGTTACTGTGAAGGTGTACTTTCAGGCCTTTCTGTTTTCCATATGCAATTACTTCTATTACCGCATTTTTAAGATCCTCGTCCGGCTCATGTTTCCCTCCCCAGGTCAATAATTCCTGAAATGCATTTTCCTGAAATAACAGATAACTATTGAATCCCAATTCTGCAGCAACATCCATATTTGCTTTTATTTGCGAAACTTGTTCTTTCAGACTAAAAATGTCATACCGTTTGTAGTAGCGTAAATTCCAGTGGTCTATTACCTGAATATTCCTGAAATGATATTCAGCGCCTTCTTTTTCTCCTGGATCCAATGAAGATAAATTATCCCTCTTTTTAGATGAGCATCCCAAAATGGAAAATATGAGAATAATATTAGTAATAAGGAAGATTATGTTCCTTTTGATCATAAAGTAAGTTAAAATCTAAAATAGTATTTCAATAGTGTAATATCTGCAATATTTTATCAGACAAAGAAAATAGAAATTCCAATCGGAGTAAGATATTTTTTTATAGTTGAGCTGATCTGTATTATGTTTTAATATATCTTTTATTACCAGCTGGTTGAACGGTTCATTACTTATCTTTCACAGTAGCATTATCGAAAGTAAGAATCCCCAAACACTTCCGTCGCGACAGGTGTTTCAACCTCCCTTTTCATCCGAAAACAACTTACCCATTGTCCGTGTTAGAGGGCGTTATGTTATTATTTTCACAGGAAATATTATTTGGTTAATTATCAAACTATTCTAATGCTTTATTTAATTTATCGATATCCTCATTTCTGGGAATGAAGCCAGTGCTTGTAAAGTCAATCAACCAGTTGTTATTGACTTTAACAAGATGATAAACTGTTCGTACTGGTATCTTCTGACTATATGGTGCCAGAAACATCTGTTCAAAAGCAATTGCGGAATTACCATCTTTTGAAATTCGTATTTCACGTTTATCGAGGGTGATATCTAATTGAAATTCACTGTTTACGAGCATTTGTTTTAGAGAGGCATGCATTTCTGCTTTATTCCAGAATTCTTTTGGATCACTACCGCATGATAGAAAATCCTCTGTTAACAGAGCAATGACTGCATCGGCATTTTTGGCTTTTAATGCAAACCAGTGATCATCTAACACTTTGGCAACAGATTTTTTTGATTCAGTCATCTAAGTACATGACAAAAATTTACAACATTGGTTAAATTTATCTATATCGTTGCTAAAAAGCAAATTGGCAATGTAATTCAGTCCATATTTAAACAAACTCTTTGCCCTCCTGCCATGTTTT